>ERZ791934.726-NODE-726-length-40847-cov-3.563395_pt1 | contig 40847 bp, 31 predicted proteins | sample MGYA00510125_ERZ791934 | MGnify/ENA primary metagenome ERZ791934 (study PRJEB30046, sample SAMN00993240) | human gut metagenome | study: EMG produced TPA metagenomics assembly of the A metagenome-wide association study of gut microbiota in type 2...
CGGTTGGGGGATACAGGCATCGGGAACAGCAAGACTGGATAATTTCCAGCTTTACTATGCTGTTCAACCCCAACACGGTCTGTGCTCACCACCACAACCATGGCGAAGAGCATCACTGCGGCGAGCATCACAGCGGCCACTGTGCTCACGGTCACTGCGGAGAATAACCAGCCTGAAATTGAATTCTTTCAGAAAACGCTCTTCCTGCCATTGGTGAAGAAGGGCGTTTTTCTCTGCTTTTTCATAAGGAAAACCGGGCCCCTGTTGCAGCAGAAGCCCGGTTTTCGGAGTGCATATGTTCATTTTGGATCGGAAACGCATCAACAGTGGGAATCATCCAATCAGGGACGGACCCTGCAAATACAGGCAGGCCCCGACAGCAACCGCGATAAAGAGGATTCCGGAAATTACCAGCGCCACTGTACAGCGGCGAACCAGCTTTTCACGCTGTGAGCGTCTGTTGCTTTGAAAAAACGGTTCCATGGCGTCGGCCTCCTTTCGAGACTGATTATACCAGAGAACGCTTTTCAAATTATCAGCAAATTTTGACGGTTTCCTTACGTTTCCGTAAGTCACCGGGCTTCGGAGGTTCCCTGCTCCCGCAGATAGGTGGCTTCCAGATCGGCCAGATGCAGTTTTACCGCCAGCGGGTATTTTTCATAGGCGTGGCTGATGGCAAAGCTGCCGCCCCGGGCCGCTTCATCAAATCCGCCCATATGCCAGCGAATGGCAACGGCTTCCGCGGGCTTCAGCCGCATAAACCGCTCAATGAGATACACGGACTTTTCCCCGTGTCCATAGGGAAAGGAATCCTCTATCATATAAAAGGGCTTCTTCTCCCACTGACCGGTTTCCTCATTTTTGACATTCCGGGTGGAAACTTTGTAAAACTGAGCCTTGCAGATATCGTGGAGCAAACCACAAATGGCAAAGCTCTCCTCGCTGTCTCCCTCCTCGAAATACCGCTCCCGCAAAACCCGGTAGACATTCAGGCTGTGCATGGCAAGCCCGCCTTCACAGGCACAGTGATATTTGGTGCTGGCCGGTGCCGTGAAAAAATCCTTCTGTCCCAGCCAGTTGAGCAGCTCTTCACTGCCGGCACGGTGTATCTGACTGGAAAAAACCTGAGAAAATTCTTCCTGAATCTGAGACATGAAAAACACTCCTTATGCTATGTTCATTTCAAATTGATGTAAGATTGATTGTTTCTATTGTATCATATTGGTGAGGAACCGTCACCTTCCCAGTCCTTATGCTGACAGTGCATCTGGCGAACCAGCCGCTGCCGGATCAGGTCAATAAAACTTTCCGGCTCTGTCACCCGCACCATAGGCCCAAAGGACAGCACCCGGATCACCAGTTCTGTTTCGTCATCCTTCCGATATTCCACCCGGACACGGTACCGTCCGTTTTCCAGCCGTTCCGCTTCCTTTTTAAAGTGGGCAAAATGAAGCATCACCCGCTCCAGTGCATTGCGGCGGTCCTCCAGCTCCAGTACCAGATACCGATCCGGCCCCTTAATGGATTCTTTGGCCAGCTTCATCCGTTCTCCCGTCCAAAGGGAACACCTGCGGATATTCGCCAGATTGACCACCTTCCCATATCGGCAGCCCACGGTATACAGCCGGAATTTATCGTCCTTTTCCGAATATTCCAGCATTCTGGGCATGGCGGAAAACCGCGCCACGCCTCCCCGGCGGGTTGCCACTTCAAAGGAAAGGGGACTCTGTTCCCGGAGCGCTTGGAGAATCAGCTGAAACCGCTCCACATAGCTCGGATCTTCAATCGGGTCCCCGTCTGCATACCGGTCAAAGATCCGGTAATCCTCCTGGGTAAACAGCGGCTCAATTCCTTCCAGCTGGGGAAAGGGTTCACCAAACAGTCGGATTCTCGGGTCCAGCGAAATGGCTTTCAGCCACCGTTTTTGCAGCAGCGTCAGGGGCATTTCCGGCACATGACCCAAAGGAGTCGTTCCGTCCCGATGAAGCAGCGGCCACCGCTCTTCTTTCAACGCGGCCGGAATTTCCAGCATACTTTCAGAAAATGCATATTTCTCCACCAGCTGGGAGATTTCCTTTGCGGTTACCGGCGGATGCTGCACTGCTGCCTGCAAAATTCTGGCCACCGTATGATAATATACGCTGTACAGCTCGCTGAAAATCACGGATTCTCCTCCTCCACCCCATACATTTGATACATCTCTTTCAGGTCCTGTTCAAATTGTCGCTGTAAATTCCGGTTGGAAAAATGAATGCTCACAATCCGGCACAGGAAGGTGCGAATCCACGGGATCATCTCTCCCGTATCGTAGACATCCGCCCAAAAACAGCTGGTATGATCGTCCAGCTTCACCACATGGCCGCAGCGCTTTTCCCGTACAAGTCGCTGGTGGATGTGCTCTTCTCCCCGACCATACTGGACCGTAAATTCCACATGCTCGAGCCGCTGTTTTTCTCCCTGGGTGCTGACACCCCACATATAAGACTGCATTTCCGTCAGCGTGTCTCTCAACCGGTCAAAGTCTGCGCAGTCCTCCCCTTCCTCTACTTCCAGAATATAGTCCAGCCGAAACGCCCGAATCCGATGAATCCGAGGATGGTAGGCCATCAGATACTGCCGGCCGTTCTGGACACTGATAAAAATACGCAGCGGGACTACGGTATAGTCTCCGACTCCTCTTCGATAACGGTGAATCACTTGAAGCCGGGCCTGTTTTTTCTTCTGCATACACCCAAACAGGCAATAGAGAATTTCGCTGTCCATGGCCTGTGTGATGTAATGATGTTTATAAGCCAGATGTTCCTGCTGGGGTTCCAGTTTGTCCAGCAAATAGGAACCAATCACGCCGCAGGGTGCCGTTTCTGAAAAAAACGCCAGTGTATCCGGGCAGAGGAGCTCTGTTCCCTCTTTCCGACGGTAATACAGGGTTTTCCCCCGTTTTTCCGTCAAAATCAATCCTTCCCGGACATATTCCGCCAGCTTTTTCCTCACCGTGGAGCTGTCCATGGTTCTGGCTTTCGGAAAACCGCTGAGAAGCTCATCGTTTTTTTCCATGATTTCCCCCAGAGAAAAGGCTTCCTCCGGGTCATGGAGAATCTCCATTAACAGAAAATGAAGGGTGATTTCCCTGTCTGTAAAGCTGCGAGCCTTCCACGCCTGATAAAAGGGGTTATGGTGGGTCAAGCGGCTGTCCAGAGACAGGAAAACATTCTTCCCTTCCGGAGTCTGGCGAAATCCCATATACTCTCCCAGCCAGCTCTCCACCCGGCGGCGCTCATCATCATAGGAACGGGCGCTTTTCTGATGGTACTCGTTTCGGTTTTTAAAACCGTACACATAAAACTCACGCATATACGCCCGGATTCCCTCGAAATTTTTCACCAGCTCCCGATAGGCCATCACAATCCCCCTCTCCTGTGTTTCTGAAATTATCTTATCAGAGGTTGTTCTTCGGTGCAATCCCCAAAGAAATTCTCCTCCCGATTTTCCTGTGATTCCTTTCTTTTTCACTGGAAATAAGTTAGACTGTATAAAACTCAGATCAGCAGAGTCCTCTACTGTACAACAGGTTATTTTGAAATTGATTTTTCTGATTCCGCATTTCTCCAGTAATTTCTGTAAAATTCTTCAATTTCATTTTGAATTCGAATGTCACTATTGACATTCCTTCCTGCCGGGTTTATCATACAAATGAGTATATTTTCAGAATCCCGTCTGATTTTTACACGGAAGCACAGTTTCAACCAATCCAAACCAATCTGTGAAACTATTATACTAACTTATTTTTTAATACTGATATATTTTTACATTGAATAAATTTTTATTTAGATGATTCGTTTGGTATTCTCCATGCTTCCATAACATGTGATTTCCACGGCATAATTTCCTGGTCCGTCATTGCCTGCTCCCAATCAGTAAGCGTGAAAGCCTGTATCGCTGCGGCTTCGACAGATTTTTCAGTTTTCATGCTCTTTCACTTGTAAAAGAGAGTGATGATGGCCACGATTTATGATATTGAGTGAGGTGCTTGAACCAATGAAGAAAAAACTGTCAATCATTCTGGCCATTCTCCTGATAACACTGTTTTGCTGCTCTCCTGTTTCCGGAGCGGAAGGAAAACAGAGCAATTCTCTGAACCGTTATAATGTGGTGCTGGTTACCGATGCCAGCGGCTCTATGACGGATACAGACCCGGATGAATACCGTTATGAAGCCATCAACCTGTTTGTGGGACTGTTGGCCAACGGCGGCAACCATGTAGGCAGCGTGGTATTCAGCAATGACGTCATTTCCAGCCAGGACCCGGTGGAAGTGACCGGCAAAAACGAAAAAATGACCATTTCTGACAGCATTCAGAAACAAAAGGTGGGCGGCTGGACCGATATCGGCGGCGCACTGGAAGAAGCAGTGGAGCTGTTGGAAGAAGATGGCGATCCGTCCCTTCCGTCGATTATGATTCTGCTGACGGACGGCAACACCGAACTGGGAACCGATGAGGAAACCCAGGAATCCATTGAAGAAAAAGAAGAAGCTCTGGAAGAGGCTCGGGAAAAGGGATATCAGATTTACACCATCTGTCTGGACCAGAACAACGGAGCCAACTCCGACGAAATGAAACAGATTGCCAGCGCCACTGGCGGTCAGTTCCGGGAAGTCACCAAAGCGGAAGACCTGAAAGACGTTTTCGATCTGTATTATCAGATGATCTTCTCCACTCAGAGTATTAAAATGGTGGAAGAACCCATTCCGGATTCCGGCGTACTTTCCAAAGATTTCAATGTGGCCGATCTGGGCGTGGAAGAGTTCAACGCCGTAATTTTCGGTGATATCTCCAGCTATGCACTGAAAGACCCTGAGGGTCATGCTTATACCGACGCAGAACTGAAGGAAATCAGCTATGAGTCCCGCACTTTCAATATTCTGAAAGTGGCCGATCCGGTTCCGGGCAACTGGCACCTGGATGTATATGGCGATCCCGGCTCCATGATTGAAGTATTCAAAATCTATAACCCCAACCTGCAGGCTTCTTCCCATATCCGCACGGAACAGGAAAACTATATGTCCGGTGAGCCGGTGGAATTCATCACCGAGCTGTATGAGGGCGACCAGAAAGTGACGGATATCAGCCGTTATGCCGGTTATCGTGCAACTCTGGAAATCCGGGATTTTGACGGAGAGGTACTGGATACCATCGAATGTACCGAAGCTTCTGAAGAAGGATTTGTCACTTCCTTTACTCCCAAAGATCTGGGTACTTATTACGCTTCCATTAACGTGGAGAGCGACGAACTGTTTGCACCGGGCGGAGAATTCACCATTAACGTGGGCAACACCCCGCCTGTAGCCAATGTAGAGACGCTGGAAAAGCATATCAACATCTGGCCATTCCTCATCGAAACCGATTCCACCATTGATCTGAGCTCCGCAGCCAAAGACGCGGAGGACGCTCAGCTGAACTATAAAGTGGCCTCCTCCACCTGGCTGGAAGACGATTATACGCTGGAAGGCGACAAGCTGACCATTGATAATTTCAGCGTATCCAAGGGCTCCTTTGAGGTTCAGGCCTATGACTCTCAGGGCGCTTACTGCACCTTTAACGTAAAGGTCACATCCACCAATATCGGAATTCTGGCGCTGATTCTGCTGCTGGGCGGCGGACTGCTGGTGCTGCTGGCAATCCTGTTCAAGCTGTGGTGGGATTACGGCCGCTCCTTCATGGGCAACATCACTGCCGAAAACATCGAAAGCGGCCAGAGCAACAGCATGCCCAAGAGCCGCGGACGTCTCAAGCTGAGAATGTTCCAGATCGGTCAGACCGGTCTGCATCCGGGCTGTTACTTCCAGGCAACCGGCAAAAATTATATCTGGTTTATCTCCAAAAAGCCGGTATACTCCGATTATGCTGCCGGCAAAACCAAAAAAATCCGTCTGGAAAGCGGTATGGATGTCCGCATCTGTACGGATCAGGACCTCACCCATGGCGTAATTGTACGCTTTGACAGCTTTGTGAGAAGCTGAAAACCTTGACAATCAAATAGTATTCCGTGATACTCTGGTTTGCCAGCAGACCAGAGTATCGTCGGTTTTATATGAAAGAAATGCCTGTAAAATGGACTCTCGATTTTTTCAGCAATGTCAGTCGCTGGTACAAAACCGGTAATTCTGCCGTTGTTGTGAAAATATAAAATCAATGAGCAAATGGAGGGTACAACATGTATAAGAAATTACTGATTTCCGCCGGCGGCGGTATTGTTTCCGCAGAGCAGCAGGCAGAACAGAATGCCAGCGCAACCATTGCCATCGGTCTTGGCGGCACCGGCATCAGCTGCCTGCGCAGCCTGAAAAAGGAAATCTTTGACCGCCTGCGTCCCGACGATCCGAAAGCTACCGTGCCCAGCTATAGCCACATTAAATTTCTGGCCATCGATACCGACAAAAGCAGCCTGGCAGATGACGGCAGAGTGGATGATCTGGACAGCAACACGGAGTTTCTGGATCTGAGCTGTGCCGATATCAGCGCACTGCTCAGCAGCGCCCCTGTGCTGCGCACCAGCCCTTCCCTGCAGTGGCTGAAAGCTTCTGCAACAGAACCCAGTGGTACTGGAATCGAAATTCAGAGCGCAGAAGCCGGCGCCGGCGGTGTTCGTCAGATCGGCCGTCTGCTGCTGATTCAGAACAGCACCAAATTCATCGACAAGCTCACCACTTTGATTACCCAGGCCAGAGCAGGCCTGCCCGCAGGCGCTGAAACCAACATCCACATCTTTACCGGCATGGGCGGCGGCACCGGCGCCGGTACCTTCCTGGACACCTGCTATCTGGTTCAGTATGTTCTGGGTACGCTGGGTATTCAGGGCTCTGCTTATACCTGCGGCTATTTCTTCATGCCTGATGTGAACATTGCCAAGGTTGCGGATGCCAAAATTCAGGAATACATCAAGAGCAACGGCTTTGCTTCCATGCAGGAACTGGACTACTGCATGAATATGGAAATCAACGGCGGCAGCTGGGATCAGGATTACGGCAATGGTGTAGAAATCCACACCACCAATCCTCCGGTCAAACTGGCTCATCTGATCACCGCAACCGACGCCGCAGGCGCCATTAAAACAGACGCTTACAACTACGCCATGCATGTGGCCGTGGACTATGTGATGGAATTCCTGATCCGTCCCAAGACCAGCGCTGATTCCACAACCGACAACCCCTTTACCATCAAGTCCCACATCGCCAACATCAACAACCTGATTAATATGGTCAATAAGAACCGGGGCGCCTGCTATAACTACTGTGTATTGGGCGCATCCAACGCTTATCTGCCTTACAAGGAAATCACCACCTATCTCAGCGCCAAGATCTTTGCAGGCTTTGGCCGTCTGAACCAGCAGCTGCCCACAGAACCGGATCTGGATGTGTTTATGCAGACTTGTGCCCTCCGCTATGAGGATATTCTCAAGTCCATGAACCATCAGGTTCCCCCTGTTCCCATGTATGATGTGGACAAAAACCTGCTGCATCAGCAGGTTGCCGGAATTACCCCTGATGTAATTCCCCAGGTGCTGGGACAGATGCGGAATGCCACCGCAAAAATCCAGGGCCAGATGACCGCCAACCAGAAGGCCCTGCTGGAAGACGCTCAGGACACCGCCGTGGAAAACGGAAAGGGCATTGCTTCCATGATCGGCCGCGTAAGAAAGCAGCTGATGCTCCTGGCTGCTAATCCGGATAAAGGCCCCTACTATGCTGCCGCAGTTCTCCATTCCGTCCACGCAAAAGACCTTTCCAACCGTGTTGACGGATTTATTGTAGAAAACCAGAACAACCTCAACATGGCCATGAATGATATGACTCTGCGCCAGAACAGCATGGCCAATGCGCTGCGGGAACTGCAAAACTCCAACATGATCAACCGCGGTGGCCGTGCAGAGCGGTATGTACAGACTGTCAACGCTTACTACCGTCAGGAGGCAAAAATTGACCTGTATCAGGCAACCGCCAACACCCTGTCCCAGTTCAAACGTCAGATTTCCGAGCTGTATACCCAGTTCTTCGGAATCTTTGAAAAGATTCTTCGCGAACTCCAATCCACTTTTGCCGAAAACCTCTCTACTCTTTCCCACCCGGTGGCACAGAACAACGACTATGCCATGAAGCTGCTGACCATTCAGGATCTCCAGGCTTCTCTGGACGATGCCGTGAAGGCCATGCAGATCAATGATCTCATCAGCGGCTTTGTAACCTACATGCTGGAACGTCCCGATTTGTGGCTGGCCGAAGATGAAAGCAAGATCAGCCGCGGTGTTTCCAACTATTTCCTGGATCAGCTGCACTACTTCACCCACCGCACCATGAACGACTATCTGAAAATCAAGTTTGACACCACGGATCCCAGCACCATTGCCAAGAAGGTACGGGATGACATTCTGCTGCCGCTGGCACAGAAAGCAGAACCTCTCTTCTGGACGGACAATGCTCTTTACAGCATTGCAGAAGCCGGAAAGCTGGGCTACTGCTCCATTCCCGAAGAGTCTCAGGAAATCGATCGTGCAGCACAGGATTACCACACTGCTGAAACCACCGTTTCCATCCGACCTTCCTACAGCAGCGACCGCATCAGCTTCCTGATGTTCCGCTGCGGCATTCCCATGTTTGCCTATAAGGGAACTGATAATTACCGCGGCGCCAAAACCGTTGTCGGCGCTCACCTGTACGAAGCTGCTGTGGGCGATACCCGAGACTGGAGAAAGCTCTTTGATATCACCCCCTACAGCTGCCGCAACGACCGTCTCATTACCGACGAGCTTCGCCGCAGGGCAGAGGCCGTAGAAGAGGCCACCCAAAAAGGCATCCGTGAAATCCAGCAGCTGGGCGCCAATTCCTATCAGTTCCTGATCCATCTTTACGACGAGGAAATGGTCAGCAATGCTGTTGCCAAAACGGAAGAGATTCTGAGTGCCCGTGACGTCGAAAAAGCCAGAAGGCTGCTGGCCGGCCTGGAAGGTCAGCCCCTGAAGGAAATCGGGCAGACAGTGATGAAGAACATCGGCACCAGCAAATTTGAAGACCTGAGCAACAAAGACCTGATTATCGCTTCCGAGGAAATGTCCAACCTGGTGGCCCGTCAGGTAGAACTGGTCAACACCTATGAGGGATGCAAGAAACGACTGTCTGACTTCATCAATGACGCGGAAAAGAAGGCCAACGACATTCAGGCCTTCGCCTCTGCCCTGTGCACCGGCGTGATCACCATGAAGAATGACTACACCTTTGTTTATGTGAAATCTGACGAATTCGGTTTGACCGAAGAGGAGGAAATCACCAACATCGATGCACAGCCTTATGGTGAGCTGCTGCCCCTGTACAGTGCTTATATGAACTTTACCCAGCTGGACGAGGAAACCAAGCAGCTGATCAGCACCGGCATCAGGGACAAAAAGGTCAACCACCGCGACGAAGTAGCCGCCGCCTTGGAAGAAACCAAAACTCTGATTGTACCGGAAAAGATGCAGGCTATGGCCGCACGCGCACAGCGCTCTTTTGCTTCCGAGAGCAAGACTATTATGAAGTTCCTGAAGGAATTTGCCACCGAAGTGAGCAGCTTCTTCTAAAATACGAATCACCGGTTCTCCGGTAGGGAATGTGGATCTTTTGCCTTTTGCCGCCTGCGGCGGCAAAAGGTCCTTTTTCTTAGCAAAAGGAGGCGAGACCATGTATCGATCTTTGCTTTATTCCGCCGGCGGCGGAATCGTTTCTCCGGAGCAACAGGCGGAACAGGCCTGCTGTGCCAATATTTTCATCGGTCTTGGCGGCACCGGTATTGACTGCCTGAAACAAGTCAAAAAGCAGATTTATGAGCAAATTCGCCCGGATAATCCAAACGCCGTGATTCCCAGCTATCAACACATCAAATTCCTGGCTGTGGATGCTGATCCCCTCAGCATCGGTGACACAAATCTTCCCAGCTCACTGGACCGTTATACCGAATTTCTGGATCTCCGCCATTTTTTTGCAGGAGGGCCTCCAAAACTTCACTTACTGCTCAAAAATCCCGCTTTTCAGTGGCTGAAAGTGGCTGCAATGGAACCTGATGGTATCGGAATTCAACTTCCGCTGCCGGAGACCGGCGCCGGCGGCATTCGTCAAACCGGCCGATTGCTGCTCTTCCTGAAAATTCCTCAGTTCCTTGACAAACTCACCTCCCTGATTATCCAGGCCAGAGACGGCCTGCCCGCAGATACTGAAACCTTTATTCACATCTTTACGGGACTGGGCGGCGGCATGGGCAGCGGTGCTTTTCTGGATGTCTGCTATCTGATTCAATATGTTCTGAGTAACCTGGGGATTCAGGGTTCCGCTTCTACCTTCGGCTATTTCTTCATGCCTGATGTCAATCTTTCCCGTATTCTCGATTTGGGAATTCAGGCATTCGTCAAGAGTAACGGTTTTGCCGCCATGCAGGAGCTGGATTACTGCATGGACTTTGAAACCAATGGCGGCCGCTGGAAGCAGGATTATGGAAACGGTTTGGAAGTCCATACCACCAATCCTCCGGTCAATCTGGCCTATCTGATTTCTGCTACCGATACCGCAGGCTTTATTCATCACAATGCATATGATTACGCCATACACGCAGTTGCAGACTCTGTGATGGAATTACTGATCCGCCCAAATGTTACTGCGCCGCCGCTTCTTGCTGCCGCTGGGGCCTTTGATCATATGGTCACTAAGTATCACGGCGCCTGTTACAAGTATTGCACGCTGGGGGCTGCCAGCGCATACATTCCGTACAAAGAAATCACCACCTATCTCAGCGCTAAAATTTTTGAAAATTTTGACAAACTGAACTACCGGCTGCCCACCGAACCGGAGCTGGAGCTTTTCATGCAGACCTGTGGTATCCGTTATGAGGATATTCTAAATTCTATCAATTATCAGGTTCCCCCTGTTCCTATGAATGATGTAGATAAAAACATGTTATATCAACAGACCGCCGGCATCCCCCCTGTTAGTATTCCTCCGGTGCTGGGACTGATGCGGGATTATACCGCAAAAATCCAGGGTCAGATGACCGCCAACCAGAAGGCCCTGCTGGCAGCCACGCCATACAGCGATGAAGAAAACGGAAAGGGCATTTCTTCCATGATTAGACGTGTGAGAAAGCAGCTGATGCTTCTGGCTGCCAATCCCGACAAGGGTCCCTGCTATGCCGCTGCCTTGCTTCATTCGATCCATGCAAAAGACCTCTCCTACCGTATTGACGGATTGATTATGGAAAACCGGCAATATCTCGAAATGGCCATGAATGATATGACCCTGCGGAAGAACAACATGGCCAATGCGCTGCGGGAATTGCAGAACTCCAACATTTTTTACCGTAAAATCCGTGCTGAACAGTATGTACAGGCTGTCAACAAATATGTTTGTCAGATGGCAAAAATTCATCTGTTTGAAATAGCCGGAAAGACTCTGGATCAGTTCAAACACCAGATTCCTGAGCTCTATACCCAATTCTTTGGCATCTTTGAACGGGTTTTCCGAGAACTTCAATCCACTTTTGCCGAGAACCTCTCTGCTCTTTCCCACCCAGCGGCACAGAACAATGACTATGCCATGAAGCTGCTGACCATTCAGGAGCTCCAGCCTTCTCTGGATGAGTCCGTTGAAGCCATGAACAGCAATGAGCTGATCAGCGGCTTTGTGACCTATCTGCTGGAACGCCCCGATTTGTGGCTGAATGAGGACGAAAACAAGATCAGCCGCGGTGTGTCCAACTATTTTCTGGATCGGTTTAAAGACTTCACCAACCGTACCATGAGGGACTGTCTGAGAATCAAATTTAACACCTCCGACCCCAATACTCTTACCAGAAAAATACTGAATGAAATCCTGATGCCGCTGGCACAAAAAGCAGAACCTCTTTTTTGGACCAATCATGCTCTTTACAACTTTGCAGAATCCGGAAAACTGGGCTATTGCTCCATTCCCAAAGAATCTCATGAAATCGAATATGCGGCACTGGATTACCACACTGCTGACCCCACGGTTTCCATCCGTTCCTCTTATACCTTCGATCGCATCCGCTTTCAAACTCTTCGCTGCGGCATCCCCATGTTCGCCTATAAGGGCACCGATGCGTACCGCAATGATGCCATGATTCCGGGTACTCATCTATATGAAGGAACCACACGCGATCCCCGGGACTGGAGAAAGCTCTTTGATATTACCCCCTACAGCTGCCGCACTCCGGAAACCCTTACCCGGGAATTGGAAGAACGTGCGAAAGTGGTAGAGGAAGCTACTCAACTGGGGATTCGGGAAATTCTCCCGGAAAATCTTTCTCTATATACAATCGTAATAAATCTGTATAATTCTCAAGCCATTACCGAGCTTACTGCAAAAGCAGAAGAAATTCTCCGCAGCAATGCGATTGACAAAACCCGAGATTTATTGTCAGATATGAAGCAGCATCCTTTGGAACCTGTTGAGCAGAAAATAATGCGTACAACTGAAAGAACTCCCGAATTAGCTGACAGCATGAATCGAGATATTCTTATCGCTTCTCCGGTTTGGTGTGAACTTCTGTCCCGGCAAATCCAACTGATCAAGCAATACAACCATATTCAAAACCAACTGGCGGAGCTGGTTCGTACAGAAAACCGTCCGCTTTGACTTAAAACACCCCAAAGGGAACCTTCCCGGAAACGGAGGAAACCATGAAACTTATTCAAGAACTGATTGACAGTGCGGTTCGGGAGCTGGAAAAAGGCTCCCGTAGTTCCGACATGGTGGGAAACCTGCCCTATTACCCCATGTTTCTCACCATCAACGGAAAACATCCGGAAACCTTCTGCCGGACTGTCAAAAAACGAGCAGGACGCACCTGGCCCCAGGCGGTTGAGAAAATCAACTTCTGTGGATACACAGTGGAAGATGGAGCTCTCACCTATTTTGACCCGGAAACCGGTACAGAACAGGAAATGACCGCTGTACAGGAAAAACTCACCCAGGCTGCTATGGGAGATGCCTTTCATAACATGATGCGGTGGGGCTACTACAACATTATCGATACCTCCGAAATGCAGTCTGCGGAGGAATTTGCCCGATATTACGAAGCCAGGACCGCATTCCAGAAACTGATTGTAGACCCCTGTCAGACCATGGTCATTGTCCTGCTGGACGATTCTATCGCACACCGGGAAATCACCCGTCAGATTCGGGCCTATCTGGCTGAACACAACGAATATGACGGTTCTGTCATTCTCGCCAACCGTCAGCGCAGCGGCAGAATGATGACCATGCCGGAGCTGTATCGAATTGCTGCTTCCGTGCTGATTCTTTCCAACAATATTTGCGTTACTACCCAGAAGGGAAAAGAGGAGTACAACGCCCGGCTGTCTGCTTTTTATAACAACCGGAAAAATACCATTTCCTATTCTGTCAAAGAAAGCCCCAATCGGAAAATTGCACTGCAGATGATAGATACCTTTCTCCGTCATGGGCTGTCTATGATGGAAAGTACCGCTCCTATCACGGAGCTGCAAGCCTGGAAGAAAATCATGGGCATTGAGAAAGGCAGTATCACGCTGGCAGAAGAAACCCTCTCTCAGGTTCCTGTTTCCTTTGACGACAGCCTGCTCCAGTATATGCCTCTGCGCAATTGCCTGGAAAAGAGCGCTTTTCCCCATATTTCCTATCAGGAATTTAACAGCTACAGCTATCCGGGCGCTTTGCAGACCCTGATTGACCAGCTGTGCGAAACCCAACCGGGTGTCTCCGGTACACTGCATCAGGGCGTCTCCCGATTCAAAGCACAGGTTGCCGACTCTGTCACTTCCGGAGAAGCTCTCGGACTGACCAGCGAGCTTCTCGATCAGCTGTTCAAACCGCTGTATATGGGCACTTTGAACCCAAACCAGACGGTTGCGAAATATATCGTAGCCCTTACCAAAGATCGGATGCGGAAAAATCTTCTTTATCCCGACTTTGAAGATGCGATGTTACAGCTTTATGAGCAGGCCGGCATGATGAAAAAGAATTTGCAGCAGCTCAACGGGGAACTCCAGCAGGAAATTCCCGTCAACGGTTTCAACGATATCGGTCAGATGTACGCCAACATGGCGGAAAATTATCTGAACACCGCCAAAGGTGAAGCCCTGATGCGGCGTTTTCTCCAGCCCGGCGCCTCTCGGGAAAAACAGCTGGATACGCTGCTGGAAATGATTCAGGGAGTCATTCTGGACAATTCCGAACACTTCTCCGAACCCTTTATCAACATGTGGGCCAGCCTGCTGAATCTGGCGGGCAATGAAGTCTATCGGGTCATCACCAATGAGCTGGACGAAGACAGCCAGGATCATATCTGCCTGTTCGGCAACTATCCCGTAGAAGCCCGGCTCCAGATGTACCTGTTCCACACAGCCAGTGCAGACGGTCTGGAAAAAACCAAACTGTGCAGCTATCTGGAACAGGCTTATGCCGATATTCCCAATGTGCAGCTGTTCAATACCGGTTTTGACGACGCCATCGAAGCGGTAAAACTGTTCGACTGCGGCGATAACCGGCTTCTGCTGTGAGAACAGGAAAGGATGTGACGTAAATGGTATTCAATAAAATGTCGGATTCCTGCAGTCTCAGCAGCATCCAGCGTGCCGGTACCTCAGGACATTACAGCTTGAAATGGAAATCAAAGGGACTGAATGCTTTCCTGATTATCGCAGGGCCTTCGGGCATGGACCTTCACCTGGAAAAGCAGGGAAATGAAAACACGCGACTGCGCCGGCAGCTGCAAGCCTGCCAGGCCTCTTTGAAGGAACAGGGAAAAGCCGAGCTTCCCGAAGAACAGCTGGAAGTTTTCCGGCTGGAATTTGCAGAGCTGATGCGGCAAGGTGGTTTTTCCATCAGTGAAAAACCCGGAAGCTATGCAGTTTACGGGCTGGAAGAACAGGACGGCGAATGGTGTGTGCTGATTCCGGAGGGAGACAGCACCTATCAGTTCAGCGTGGATGTAAATGTGGAAGAATCTGCCGTCATGGCGGAAAAAGGACTTTTCAGAAGAACCCGGTACTATACCGGATATCGGAAAATCCATTTTCCAAAGGCTGTTCCAGGGCTGAGCGATGGCAGCATCTGTTATACCGTCAATTCCGGACGGTTTTCCTATCCTGTGCCCGCAGAAGTCATTGCCTCCGGTGGAAGCTTCTACATCAAGTGCAGCGAAAATGACACCCTTTCCTTTTTCGCCGGTAAAAACAGCGGCGTAAAGGTATATGTACAGAGGAGGAACTGAACCAATGGTAGAAAACAAACGACCGGCAGCAGGCGGCGCACAAGCGATGGAATATCCCATCATCTGCCCCTACTGCTTCAATCAGGCGGCGGGAGGAAGACCTTTCTCCCACAAAGATGTCCATTTCCGTGCAGAAACCGTGTATCCCAACCTGCATGCAATCGAACAGATGATGGGAAAGCGCAAGGTTGACATCGAAATGATGACCAACACCAAGGAGCAGGCGGCGGCCATGTCTCAGTTCGAGGCAGCAGAACGGTTTTTGCAGAAAGATGACCCCATTTATAACCGCTTTTGGAGCGACTACAACTCCACTTCCGAGCAGGAATCCCGGATGGACAACGGCATTAAACCCTGGACCCGCCCTGTTATCCGCTATGGCGACGGCGTCAGCCGTCTGGTCACCGACAGCGACGGCTTTGTGGTGGCTGCTGTGGACAACTTCGGAAAAACCACCCATCGCCGTGTCTGCCCTCATTGCCACAACCCCCTGCCTTTGGGATTCGGCAAAAACCCGGTGAAAAACATTTCCATCATTGGCATCACCGGTGCCGGCAAAACCGTGTACATCAGCCAGCTGCTGAAGGGCATGGTGGACTACGCTGCAAAATCGGGATTGGCCGCTTTCTTTACCTCCGATCATGAGTCCAATTTTATTGCCGCCAATCAGGTTGCCAAGGGAAAGCCTCTTCCGGACTCTACTTTGCCCAACAGCCTTTCTCAGCCCATGTTCTACGATATTATTCAGAGCAATGGTTCTTCCAAAAAAACCGACACCATTGTACTGTATGATATCGCAGGCGAAAACTGCCGCAGTGCTGCTGATATGGTGCGGTTTGCCCGTTTTATTGAGCATTCCGATGGTCTGATTCTGCTGATCGATCCCAAACAGCTGAACTTTACCAGCGACTGTGATGAAGAAAATGTGGACGCTCCTTCTCTGGCACTGAACACCCTGCATGGTGTCATCACCGGGCAGCAGGGACGGAAATGCACCATTCCCATGGCGGTCTGTGTATCCAAAAGTGACCAGTGCTTTGACATCCTTCCTTCTATGGCACAGGAGCACATCCAGGTTGCCCGCCGGAATGAAATGGGCGTCATCGCCAAGGAATTCGACGGCAGCGCTTATAATCAGCTGAGTCAGGAAATGACCCGCCTCATTGAAAACAATGCGCTTTCCGTCTGCAATATTTTGCAGGACAACTATCTGAACTTCAACTTCTTTGCTGTCAGCGCCATTGGATGTGACTGCACGAAGAATGAAAACGGTGTTTTCGCTCCCTCTATGAAGCCGGAACCCCGCCGGATTGAAGAACCTATCCTGTGGCTGTTCAAGCAGTTCGGTTTCATTCGTTCCAATACCAAGGTATTGCGTCCTTATCCCATCAAGCAGCCGGACAAGGAAGTCTGGAAGCCCGGTTTTCTGGGAATCGGCGGCAAATATGTCCGAGTGGAGGGCGAGCTGGCCCGATATGAGGAGGAAAAAATCCGCGAAACCGTCATCCGGGAAGGAGGGAGATAATCATGAGGTTTTTTCAGGCCAGTTACGGAAAACCGGATAATATCAACTGGAAACTCTTCAATCTCTCCCCGGGAATCCCTCAGGACATGTGTGATTTTTTTGAAAAAGTCGGCACCCGCAACGCACCCCAGAACCTGAATCCCCAGGATATGCGGGATGAAGCCGGGAACCCGCTGCTTCTGCGGGAAATCTGTTCTCAGGACCGGATTGTCGGTCTGACCCAGGTACAGTATGGTGAAGTGGACAACACCGGACGGCCGAAAATTACAGCCCATGGTTTTCTCTTTTCCGCAGACGATCATGTGCTGCGGGACCCAAATGAAATTCTCTCTGTTTCCGATGAAAACTTCACCTTTGGCAACCAGGCTACCAACCCTGTGGATTCTCTGCAATATGAACCCCGCTTTACGCTGGCCAGTGCCATGGAAACCGCCGGTCTGTCGGAAAACAACCTGTTGAAATTGATGGCCTGTGTCAATATTTCTCTGGTCAGCCAGACAGACTATCCCCTGTTTTTGCTGGACTGCCGGGAGGAACAGCGGATGAAAGCGGTGATGTACTGCATCTATATGTCTCTCCCCTATTCCCTGCGTTATCTTCTGTCTTTCTCCAACGCCAATAACTTCAGCCGTTCTCTCTGCAAGAGCATTTCCTTTGTCCGCCAGGCTCCTACAGGCGCTTATTGGTACCATCTGGACAACGGTGAAACCAACGTTGAGCTGGAAGACATCGGCCAAAATCCCGACCAGTATCCCTTCCTGTACCGTCTGCGGGAATACGGCGCAGCCCGGTTCGACACCTATTGCCAGCAGCTTCAGGCAAAGCTGGACGAAATGCAGCTTTCCTGGTCTCAGGACTATGAAACACTGAAAATGGCGGACGTTATGCTGGACGGTCTGGCTTTTTTACAGAAAAAGGATGACCAGAAGCTGACCCGCTTCCTCTTTGAAACCGTCAGCTATGCACCTTTGCAGAATCAGAAGGTGGACGATTATCTGGCACAGGTTCTCAAAATCTATGCAGAAAGAGGACTGGTCCCCAACGAAATTCTGCTGAAAAAATTGCAGGTACGGGCGCTGAAAACCTCTTCCGCCGCATATGGCGAGATTTACCGCCATATGCAGGCCTCTTCGCTGATTCAGCAGGGACAGTCGGAGGTTTCTGCATTTCTGGCACAGCAGAGCAACGAAAATCCGGAAGAGTTCCGCAAATGGTGCACCTATCTGGAAAAGTTCGACAACGGACACGAGATGGTAGGCGGTTACTATACCTTCCGTGTTTCTCAGAGCACGTCTCTGGACGACCTGCTGGAAACTGTCCGGGAAGGTCATCGCTATCTGGACACAAAAGCATTTTCCGAAGCCATTCTGGACAAAATTCAGAACTTCACCCGTCAGGCCTTTACACGGGAATTCACCGGTCCGGACAGCTGTGTGGAAATTCAGGAAGCCTGTGACCACGCGCTCAGCGAGTGCTTCCCCCAGATGTCCCGCCAGGAAATCGAGGGAATCCTGTGCAGCCTGATTGATGAATACTGGGATCGGTTCCGGTTTGAAACTTTCCAGTTTACTTCCGTCAAGATGACCAACTATCAGACCATGGCCAGCGAGTCCCACCCCACCTGTCAAAAGGTAGAACGGCTCATCCGGTTGTATGAAGAAGTAATGGAAGCGGAACGCAATATTTCCGCTTTCCCCTATCAGCTTGCGGACACTCTCTCCGAGCTTTTTGACAATCAGAACTTTACCCCCCGGGAATGCGATGTCCTGGTTCCCATGATTCAAAAGCTGGTATGCACCCATCTGCGCGCCAGAACCAATCGGGATTTTGTATTTTGGTTCAACGTGGCCGACCTGACTGCACGGGATAACAGCGCCGGTATGGAACAGATGCTTCGCTGGAATCTGCCGGTACTGACCGATGACGACTGCTTTGAATCCGCTTTGCAGGAACAGGGACTGCTTCAGAATCTCGATCTGATTATTCGCCTGATTGGTGACGGCAAAAACCGCACAGGCCTTCTGGGAAAACTGGACCCCCGCTCCGATGAGTTCAAACTCATGAAGCGCCGTCAGGTCCGTCTGCTGAATTTGCAGCAGGAATTCGAGAAGGTAGAAAAGCAGCGTGCCAAGAGCGAAGAAAAACATCGTCGTCAACAGGAGAAACAACAGAGAAGCCTTCCGGAAGAGGAGGAGCCCACTTATTATCCCCGGGATATCTCCATGGAGGAAAGCCGGGATCTGTACAGCCACAGCGAGGATATGCCTGTAGAAGAACGGGAAGACAGCAGTCCTTTCAGCCTGAAAAAGTTGGGGAACCTGTTCCGCGGAAGAAAAAATAAATAACAGAAAGTGCTTGAGGTGTTATGAGCGAAACAATTATTGAAAATGCGGAAAAGGCGATTTTGTTCAGCAGCCTGAGCGGATATAATTTCTACACCCTCGACCCGAAGAAAAAGCCCAGCGGCTTTTATTGCGGCAAACACTGTATCAGTGGTGAAGAGGTGGAAATTCGCTTTTCCGACCAGCCCCGTTGGATCAACGGTTGGCGAAATATCATCGAATATCCTGCCGACTCAGAGTTTTATCTGTGGCCGGTGGATGTGGTCAGCTATTATGACGGAACCAATCAGAAACAGGGACTGGTGTTTCAGCGCCAGTCCTTCCCCGCTAAATCCTTCCCCCAGCTGGAGCCGCTGAAAAAATTCCTGTATACGGACGAACTGCTGGATTGGCGGACTGAACCGGTAAAGCGCTTCCTGTACCACTTTCTGGACTGCGCCATTCATCTGAATAACGGCGGTTACGCCTATTTTGATTACAATCTGGACAGAATCTATTACAATCCCCAGGATATGAACGTTCTGTTCGATTTCACTCCCTATATCACCCGACTGGACGGAGATCGCTATCGCAACGAAAAAATTCCCGGAGCGGATGTGGCGATTGAATTTCTGGCGCCATGGGTTCCGGCAGAAGGAACCGTTCAGGTAGATCTGATCTGCGAGTATTACGCCATCGCCGCTATACTATTCCGGGCCATGATTGGAAGAATGCCCTATCAGGGCCGCCAGATGGACGGCCACGGAAACATCATGAACCTGCTGACCGATACGGACGCCATGCTGCACCGTCAGATGTTCCTGGTATATCGAAGCAACCCTCGGTTTATTTTTGAGCCTGGACAACACGAGAATACCATCGGACAGTTTGACAACGAAAAGAAGTACAAAGAGCGCTGGAAAGCGCTGCCTGAGCAGATTCAAACCATGATGATGCAGGTTCTGTGTATGAAAAACGCAAAGGCCGATAATCTGGATCGGGTCGTCTATTCCCCTCAGGAATGGATGGAAGCATTTTCCCGCTATATTTTTGTTTGAGAGGGTGTAAAAGGGTTTGGAAATGAAAAACGCATTTATCAAATACAAAAAACCCCAGGTCTCCCAGGCACATTTGGAATACAGTAATCTGGGAGAATCTCTGCGGATCCTGGTATCCGAAAATGGGATACAGGCGCTGGGAGAAGTCCGGAAGGTAGAGGATTTCCTGCGCGGACGGGGCGTCAACAATTTACAGATTCTTCAACTGAGTTTGCTGCTGGAAGAAAGCAACTTGTCCCGGTATCTTTCCAAAAATCCCGGCAGTGTTTCTCTGGTGGATATCAACAACATCATCACCTGTGCGGAACGGACTACCGGCCTGCGCAGAGATGCCATCCGGGACATTCTGGCCGCCATACTGTACAGCATGGATCTCTCCAATGCTTTGGTCCATACACCGGTGCAGGCAACAGGAGATCAAATCGCCTATCAGGACCGCGGTATTGTCATGCGGGAAAAATACCGCGACATTGAGTCTCAGATCATTCAGGCAGTCAATGCCAAAGACACCAAAAAACTGCTGGAGCTTCTGCCGGATCTCAACCGTCTGGCGGAAGCCGGCGTCCCCCAGGCACTGTATTGGAAGGGTGTTTGCTATGATATGGGACTTGGCGCAGAAAAAAATCTCGACAAGGTCCATGAATACATGGAGGCCGCCGCAAGAGGTGGCTGTCCCGAAGCCAACGCCTATCTGGGAGATTACTATTTCAGCAAAGATATCCCTGATTTCGACACCGCTCTTCGCTATTACACAGAGATCGGTGCAGTGGCTCTGAACCGTACCCGCCAGCAGAACGTACGGGTGATTCTGGCAGCAGAGCCCAAAAACTTTAAAATGCTGTGCATGACCGGTATTCTCACCGCCATTCTGATCGTATTCAATGTGATGATGGCGCAGGGGGTACTGTTCAAGCCCGGCGCAGGGTCCAACGTGGTATGGGCCTGGATTTCCAGTATTCTGGTGCTCGTTACATACGCTCTTTCGTGCAGAACCTTTTTCATTTTGAAGCTGAAGCATATTGACTACAAAGTCATCCCCGCAATTTCCATGCTTCTGTTTTCCCTCTGCACTTTCTTTGCCATGATTTAAGGAGGGAATGGAAATGGATATTGTTAAGCAAAAAAATCTGGCGGCTTCTGTAGCCTCCATCGGACTTTCTTCGCTGTTTCTGCTGAATCGGTATTCTGTGGAAGGTCTCTGTATTCTGGGAATTTTGGCTCTGTATCTGCTGCTGCGCACGGTTACCGGTGCGGGAAACAATCGGTATGGTATTTCCGATTTCCTTGGGGAATATGTTGGCGGCACGCTGATTGCTTTACTGCTGATTTACTATTGTCAGTCTTTTTCCCTTATGGATACGATTGAGAATCGCATGATGGATGAGGACACCTTCATCGCAATTCCTCTGCTGCTGGCCTGTTTTCTGGTCACTCGTTGGCTGCTGAAGAAAAAACTGGTCTTTCAGATTCTTGCGTATGTCATCACCTTTATATTCTACTATTCCATTTTGCAGTCCTCTGCTTCTCTGCCCGGAGACATGCAGCTTACTTATGTACTGATGCCAGTAGCTTGTGTCATCCTGCTTTTCGCTCTGATGCAGAACATCCAGAACAAATACGCAGGAAAAATTTCCAATACAGCATTTGGATTTCTTCATCTGCTGCTGGCCGTAGCGGTTCTTCTGTTCACCTTTAACCGTGAGTTTCTAAATCAGATGGTAATGCTGCTGCGATTTACCATGGGGATGCCCTCCTGGCCTGTACCGTCTGTTCTCATTACCACCCTGTTGTTTGTTATTGCTGCATTTGTCACCTATCGCTGTGATAAAAAACAAAACAGTCCTCTGTATGACACCAGTGTTGTCATTGCTGTGCTGATTCATGTGCTGGCTGTTCCTTTCTGTCTGGCAAATCAAAGTGAATTTTTGCCGGTATTTGTGGTGCTGCTGCTGGCGCTGGACATGGTGGTATTTTTCAGAAAAGAAAAAACAGCGGAAAAGGCGCTGGGCAATAAATGGAAGGTTCGCGAAAATGATCTGTATCTGGTGGGCGGCAGCCTCCTGCTGGCTTGTCTGTACCTGTCCTTCCTGGGAAATGCGCTGGACATTATGCTGGTGATCGTACTGTCTATCATCCTGCTGGTTTATCTGGCACGTTCCGGAAAGGGAACCGGCGGTACTGCTTTCTGGGTGGTGCTCATTGCGGTTTACGGACTCTTCACCGCACTGGTCTGCGGTCACAATGCTGTCATGCCCGGAGAATTTGCACGGGAGCTTTTGTGCATCATCTGCCTGTGTGTACCCTTTATTTTCGGAATTTACATCGTCAGTGTTCCCAATCGGGAAAAACCGCTGCCGGAACGGGGCGTAAAGCTCTTCTTGTCCATTCTGTGCATCATCCTCCAGTTTATGGTGATGATTCACTGATCTGAGTCCCAAAGTGAAAACCGGTTCCGTCTTTTGAAAAGGCAGAACCGGTTTTTCATTGCTTTTTTCTTCGGTGATTGGTATAATCAAGCTATCGATCATATGTTTTCTGTTACGTTTCATTGTGGAGGGATTTTTCATGCGATTGTTCATTGCCATACAGTTCTCCCCGGCCCTGCGGGAAAGCCTGCTGGATGCAGCCGGTCAGCTGCGCAGTCAGTGTCTGGAAGGCCGGTTTACCACACCGGAAAATCTGCACCTGACACTGGCCTTTATCGGGGAAGTCCCTTCTGACAAACCGGTGCGGCGGGCACTGGAAACTCTCTCTTTCTTCCCCTTCTCCCTTTCGTTGGAGGGATCGGGACATTTTCGGGAATTGTGGTGGGCGGGTCTGCACCGCTCCCGGGAACTGGACAAACTGGCCCGCGATGTACGGCAGGCGCTGAAACAGCAGGGGCTCACAATTGACGAAAAGCCCTTCCGTCCCCACATCACGCTGGCCCGCCAGACCCGATGGGAAACACCCATCCATCTGGAAATCGCGCCGGCTTCCATGACGGTGGAGGCAGTTTCTTTGATGGAATCCCGAAGAATCAATGGAAAACTTACCTATATCGAGCGGTTCCGCCAACCGGCACAGCCGCAGCAGGAGGGATGATGCATCATGCTGGATGAAAATCGAATCGTCTGTACCTTTATCGGCCACCGGTCGCTGGAGGACCCGGAAACGGTTACCCATCAGATTGACCAGTGGGTAACACTGCTGGCCGCTTCTCAAAAACCCCTGCGCTTTCTCAACGGCGGAATGGGCAGTTTTGACCAGCTCTGCTCACAAGCAGTAGACCGGTTGAAACAATCCCATCCGGAGCTCTCCATTGAGCACTGGCTGGTCATCCCCTACATTACCGGCGCTTTTCGACAGGATGAGAAAAACCTGCGGAAAATTTACGATAAAATCATTACGCCCACCTGTTTGAAGGACCTCCCCAACCAACACGCCCTTCCTGTCCGGAATCAGTGGATGATAAACCAGTCGAACTATGCCCTGGCTTATATTACCCATCCCTCCGGCGGCGCATGGCAGACCTTTCAGTTTGCCCTTCAGCAGCCCCACATTTCCGTCGTACAGATCGGCGCCTTTCAAAAACCGTCATAAACCATAACCCCTCCCACTGTTTGAACTGTAAACTGGTTCGTGAAAACAGCAGGAGGGGTTTTTCTTACTGGAACTGGGAGCGATACAGTCCGGCATACACGCCGCCCCGCTCCATCAGCTGCTGATGATTGCCCTGTTCCACAATTTCTCCCTGCTGCACCACCAGAATTTCATCTGCATTCTGAATGGTGGAAAGCCGGTGCGCAATGACAAAACAGGTCCTTCCCTTCATCAGGTTCCGCATGGCAGCTTGGATCTGCTGTTCCGTCCGGGTATCCACATTGGAAGTGGCCTCGTCCAGAATCAGCATTTTGGCGTCGGAGAGCATGGCCCGGGCAATGGTGAGCATCTGCTTCTGACCCTGTGAAATATTCATGCCGTCCCCGCTGATGATGGTGTCATAACCGTCGGGAAGCTGAGTGATAAACCGATGAATCCGGGCGGCTTTTGCCGCTTCGATGACTTCTTCCCGGGTGGCGTCCGGACGGCTGAAGGCAATATTCTCATAAATGGTTCCATAGAACAGCCAGGTATCCTGCAATACCATGGTATAGGCCGCCCGAAGGCTCTTCCGGGTAATTTCCCGGCTGTCGTGGCCATCCATGCGGATGGTTCCGGATTGAGGATCATAGAACCGCATAAGCAGATTGATAATGGTAGTCTTTCCGGCGCCGGTGGGGCCGACAATGGCCACCAGGCTGCCCGGTTTTGCGTGGAGGTTCAGGTCATGAATGATGATTTTCTCCGGATCATAACCGAAACGGACGTGCTCCATGCGGACATCACCGGCGGTTTCCGGTAGGACAAAAGCACCGGGAACATCCGTCGGTTCCGGTTCCTCGTCGATGAGCCGGAACACCCGTTCCGCAGCGGCACAGGCTGATTGCAGCTCGCTGATAATGTTGGCCATCTCGTTAATGGGACCGGAAAACTTGCGGGAATACAGGACAAAAGAGGACAGGTTGCCCGGCGTCAAACTTCCAGCCAGATAGAGCAGCGCGCCGAACACACTGATTAATGCCAGAGACAGGTTGTTGATAAAGTTCACCGAAGGACCCACCATACTGCCGTAGTAATCCGCATCATAGTAGGCATCCACAGCATCCCCGTTTTTCACATCAAACCGGCCAATCATGGTTTCCTCCTGATGATAGGCCTTGGTGGTTTTCTGGCCGGAAATTACTTCCTCCACAAAGCCGTTGAGCTCTCCCAATTTGGCGGAGCGTCTGCGGAACAGAGGCCGTACCCGGCCGGTCATATACTTGGTGAAGAAAATCGAGACGGGAATGGTCACCACAAACACCAGCACCAGTGTGGGGGAAATCATCAGCATCATAATCAGCGAGCCCACCACCGTAATGACACTGGTGGCGATTTGCAGCAAATCATTGGAAAGGGATGCATTTACCGTATCGATGTCATAGGAAATTCGGCTGATAATATCGCCGGTCTGGTGGCTGTCAAAAAAGCGCACCGGCAGCTCGATCAATTTATCGAAAAGGTCTTTCCGCATTTGATAAACGATTTTCTGGCTCAGTTTAACCATCAGCACGGAGAGAATATAGGAAAGCCCGGAGGATACGATGTAAAACACCAGCATCAACCCACAGTACCAGAATACCATTGGGAAATTGGCTTCTCCCGGGCCGACGCCAATATAGTCGATGGCCAGACCGGACAGAAGCGGCCCAAGCAGTGCCAGAAGGTTGCTGACAAACGTCAACAGCAGCGCCGCTGCAATCATCCATTTGTGCTGAAACAGATAGCCCCACAGCCGGATCAGGACTTTCTTGCGGTCTTTGGGCTTATCTGTCGCGGCTGAAATCCGTCCTCTCATTCAAAATCCCCTCCCATCTGGGATTCACTGATCTCCCGGTACAGGGGGCAGCGCTCCATCAGTTCCTTATGGGTACCATAGCCCAGTTCTTTTCCGTCCTCCAGCACCAGAATATGATCCGCGTGCAAAATGGAGCTGACCCGCTGGGCAATCACAATGGTGGTCACATCCCCATAGTTTTCCCGCAGCGCCTTTCGGAGCGCTGCATCCGTCCGGTAATCCAGCGCGCTGGAAGAATCGTCCAGAATCAGGATTTCCGAATACCCGGCAAGAGCGCGTGCCAGCAGTACCCGCTGTTTCTGCCCGCCGCTGAGATTGGTTCCCCGGGGCGTCAGCATATGGGAAAACCCGTCCGGCAGGCCCTGAATAAACTCCATAGCCTGCGCACACTGGGCAGCCTGCACAATTCGTTCGTGGGGCAGATTTCGCCCGAAATCAATATTGGCTTCGATGGTATCGGCAAAGAGAATGTCATTCTGGAATACGACACCGAATTTGGTGTGGAGCTCCTCCGGTGGAATGGACTCTACCGGCTTTCCGTCAATGCGGATACTGCCGCTGTCCCGCTCATACAGCCGCATGAGCAAGGCAGAAATGGTGCTTTTTCCGCTTCCCGTGCCGCCGATAATACCCAGTGTCTCCCCTTTTTTCAGCCGGAACGAGATATGGGAAATGTCGTCGCCTTTTTTCTGATAGGAAAAGCTCACATCCTCAAATACGATATGCTCTGTTTCAGAAACCGCAGGCGCCTGTTTCACCGTCAAGTCCTCCCGGGTATAGAGCACTTCACAGATTCGGGCAGCAGAAGCGCTTCCGCGGGAATACATGACAAACAGCCGGGTGATGGAAAGCATGGCATTGAGGATGATGGTAAAGTAGCTCAAAAAGGCGATAATCACGCCCACCTTGGTCACGCCTGCATTGACCCGGAACGCACCGACCACCACCACCAGCGTCAGGCCGGTATTGAGGAGCAGATTCATCATGGGGTTGGTAATGCCCATGGTAATGGCTGCCCGGGTTTCCCGGCGCACCACTTCCCCATTGACCTGTGCAAAATGTTCTTTTTCCTGTTCTGTCCGGGAAAGAGCTTTGATGACCCGGATTCCGGAAATGTTCTCCCGGACGGTTCGCACCATGGTATCCACGCCCTGCTGCAAATAGGTGTACATGGGAACGCCTTTCCGGGTTACCAGCCATACCACCAGCCCGATAAAGGGCATGACGGCCACCATCACCAGTGTCAGCACCGGTTCCATACTCATAGTCACCAGTACACCGCCCACCAGCAAAATGGGAGCACGCACACCCAGGCGCTGCATCATGCCGATTACCTGATTGACGTTATAGGTATCGGTGGTCAGCCGGGATTCCAGAGACGGAATGGAGAAGGCATCGATCTGACGGCTGGATAACCAGGAAATTTTTGCAAAGAGGTCGTGGCGTACTGCCCGGGTTGTGTCCCGAGCCACAGCAGAAGCCATCCGGTTTGCTACAATATTGTTGACCAACGCCAGCACCGCACAGAGCAGCATAGCTCCGCCCCACCAGTAGACCTGTACAATATCCCCGGTGGGAACCACTTCATCCACAATATAGGACAAAATCATGGGAATAATCAGTTCCACAATGGTACCGGTAAATTTGAACAGAAACCCCACAGTCATACGGGGAAGATGAGGCTTCAGATATCGAAAAATTTCCCTCATCTGACCTCCCCACCTTTCTCGTTTTTCCCCATGGTTTCCTCTGCGGCTTTTACGGCCCGCTCAGTAATGATTTCCAGCATGGCAATGAGCTTTTCCCGGTCTTCTTCGGAAAAATCCGCCAACAGACAGCTGTTCCAATCTCCCATGACTTCCCGGACACAGGGCAGCAATGCCTCCATCTTTTCAGTGGGAAACACCTGCATCACCCGGCGGTCCTCCGGGTCCGGTGTCCGTGTCAGAAGCCCATTGGCTTCCAACACCGCAAGCTGTCGGGCCACATTACTCTTATTCACACAAATCGCCCGAGCCAGTTCTTCTTGACTGATGCCCGGATGACGGCAAATCTGAATGATATAGGGATGCTGACAGTGATTGATCCCAAACTCTCGCAGGCGATGGTTATAGACGATTCCGGTACTGCGATTGATGCGGTTGATATACTTCATGATTCCCCGCATAAAGCCTCCCCTTCCTTTCCCCGCTTTCAAGCTTTCAATCGTTGCGCCCGCAACGTTTATCTATTTATAGGTATAACCCGTTTTTTTCAAAATGTCAATAGGAACCCGGAAAAAACATGATTTTCACTTATTATGAAAATATGCCTGACAGAAGGATTTCTATCAGGCATATTTAAATTCTAATTATAATATTCCGGAATATAATCCCACTACTATCAAAGAGGCTGGTTTCCAAATTCCTTCCAGACCTCGGGCAGAATGGCTGCCAGATTGCTGAACTCCTTGATATTATGGGCAAAGAGTCCCTGGGGAACAAAATCGGGAAGCCGGAATCCCTCCGGGAAAATCTTCTGATATTTGCCGTCTACCAGTCCAAAACCAATCCAGAACCGGGAGGTAAAGAGTACACCGTCCCGATAGGGAACCCACTTGTGAGTCATCGCAGCAGGACATCCGCCTTCACCAATGGCGCACACCATGGACTGGCAGGCATCGGTTCCCACAATGGCCGGGTCATAGCCCAAATCTGCCGGGCTCTTAAAACACAGCTTGAGAAAATCCGGGCCGGGGCCTACATCTTCCATGATGTAATGGTTCACACCCCAGGTTTTCTGGTTCATGGGAACCGCCGGGTCGCACACATAATCCGCACGGTCAGCACGGGCAAAATAATGATCCTCCGGGTCCCAGATCTTATAGCGAAGATCAGAGCCGACGCTGTGCCACGGGAACCACCAGTCCAGCATTTCCCCGGTAACCCCGGGCATATAGGTCTGATTGCACACAAAGCCGGTGCCGTCCTCTGCAATTCCATAGCCAATCTGGCAGTATTCCCCGTCTTTTCCGCTCAAAAACAGGTTCCGCTCTTCAAAGGGAACGGCGGAAATCTCCGACGGGCCGTTTTCCAGAATGGCCAGCTTTTCAGCCGGAATGGGAGCCAGCAGCTGCTCAAAAAATCGATAATAAGGAAGAGCTTTTTCTTCCTGACTTACGCCTACTTTTTTGGCCATTACACACACCTCTTCTTTATGGTTTCTGACGCTTGGCCAGAAAAGCCAGCATCCGATTCCGCACAATGTTCAGGAACACACCTACATACCACACACCCACCAGCATGGCAGCAGCAATTTGCAAAGGCAGCGTTTCCACTGCGGAAAATCCTCCCGGCGCCATAGTGGTCAGGCCAATGGCCCATCCGCACAGCCATGCCGGGCAGAAAATCCATTTTGGCGCCAAAGAGGAGAAAATCACCGCCAGGCCACCCATTACAAACAGCGTTCCAAACAGCTCTGCATCCGGGTTCCACGGCATGATATCCATCACCCAAACGGCCAGCCACGCCCAGAAATCTCCCAGCAGGAAGCCTATGGAAATCTTAACTGCATCCGCTGTCTTGTCGCCATTGGCTGCACACAATCCGGCGCAAATCAATGCGACTGCGCCAGTGGTTACGTTCAAGTAGGGCGCCGCCACCGCCCAGATGGGCGGCAGCAGTGCAATACAAAGCGCCAGCGTCAGGGTTTCCGCTTTTTTCGTCATCCTCATCACCTTACTGGCAGTCGGCAATATACTGGGCGATGCTCTCACCGGCCATACGTCCGGTATTCACGGCAAAGCCCATGGAATTGCCGGGCAGGGTGAAGTTGTAGCTGTCGCCGTAAATGGTGTTGGCATCGGAACCGGCACTGTACAGGCCTTCAATAGGCATCAGGTTCTTGTCCAGTACCTCGCAGTATTTATTGATACGGACACCGCCCACAGTGCCGTAAGCGCCCAGATAATATTTACCCACCAGATACTTGCCCTTGCCGGTAATGGGGTGCAGGTACTTCTGGGGCTTGTGGAACTTGCTGTCCACGCCGCAGCGGCACATGGCGTTGTATTCGTCAATGGTGTCCTGAAGCTTTTCGGGGTCAATACCCAGTTTTCCGGCCAGCTCTTCCACGGTTTCCGCTTCAAAGTAGGCCTCATAGCCCTGCTCCACAGCCAGTGCAGCCTGTCCGTCAAAGGCCAGGAAGGCTTCGGCGGGATGAACGATGTCCACGATGTCCGGGCCGTTCTTCTTATACTCTTTCAGGATGCCCTCGTCCATAATGCAGTAAGCATAGTTGCCGGGCTGTAAGGCAATGGCGTTACCGGCGTAGGTGGTATTGCCCAGATCGCCCTCGTTCATAAAGCGGTCGCCCAGCTGGTTGATGAGCAGGTTGGGCTGACGGAGCACGGCATCCAGCAGGAACCAGTTCAGATTGTCGGGCAGCTGATAAATTGCCTCGATGTTTGCGCCAAACTTGGCAGCGCCCACTTCCCACATCATGTTCAGGCCGTCGCCGGTAATGCCGGGAATCCGGAAGGGGAAGTAGTCTTTACCGATATGCAGGCCAAATTCTTTCTCAATCATTTCAGGGTTGTTGCCGAAGCCGCCGGTAGCCACAACTACCGCTTTGCCGCGAACCTCGATACCGTTGCCGTCTTTATCCACGGCCACTGCGCCACAAACCTTGCCATTCTCGGTAATCAGAGAAGTAGCGGCGGTTTCCAGCAGGATTTCACTGCCCAGTTCCTTGGCGCGCTGGGTCATGGCCTTGACCATAGCACCGGCGGCACGAGGACCAATAACGCCGTTTTCCGGCTTGACAATGTGCCAGGTAGCTTCGGATTCCTTGAAGTACCGGAAAGCACCGGCAAACTCCACGCTCATTTCCTCCAGCCATTCAATGGTATCGGCGCTCTTGTGGAAGTAGGTCTGCACCACGTCTTCATCCACATGATAATGGGTGTATTCCATGTGCATCTGGATGGCCTTGTCTACGCTCAGGTTGTTAAAGTTTGCCTTCTGAATCTTGGTGTCAATTCCCAGCGGGCCCATTCCCATATTGGCGGCGCCGCCGGTAGCGCTGGATTTTTCCAAAATTACGGATTTCAGGCCATGCTCGCCAACGGTAATGGCAGCAGCCAGACCGGCAGGGCCGCCCCCAGCCACAACAACGACATCCGTCTCGATGGTTTTCATAATCTTCACCTCAATATGTTTGGGCTGTTCCGTGGGAGCAGCCGTTTGTTTTTCTTCTACAGGAGCTGATTTTACCGGCTGGGCAAATACCCGCTTGCGTTTTATGGGGCGGTGAGCGGGTTCCTCTCCGATCACTTCTGCGGCAATCTTTGCACCCTTTACCGGAACGGGAGCGGAAGGGAGCTTGGGCAGACGGCCGGAAACGCACTTCACCGCGTCATGGGTACAGACTTCCAGACATTTGCCGCAGCGGATGCAGTCAAAGGTATCAATGACAGATACCAGCTCTTTGCCGCCATCAATACACTTGGCGGGACAAACGGCAATACAGTCTCCGCAGCCGGTACAGCGCTGGGGGTCCACATAGAACTGGCTGAGAGCCAAACAGGCGTTAGCGGCGCACTCCTTACGGCGGACATGGGCCATGGTTTCCCCTTCAAAGGCACTCATGGCAGAAAGGGCAGGCAGACCGGATTCTTCACCCAAGGTGCAGTTACAGGAAACGGTCATCGCTTCCCCAATCTCTTTTGCCAAGTCCAAATCGGCAGGTTTTGCCCGGCCATTGGAGATATTCTCGAAAATTTCTGCCAGCTGGTACAAGCCTTCCCGGCAGAAAGTACATTTGCCGCAGCTCTTTTGCCGCAGGGACAGGATTTCTCTTTTGGCGCCATCCACCGGGCAGTCCTTTTCGGTCAGGCGGCGAATCACACCGGAGCGGCTGTGAAGCTGTTCCAGGGACAGGCCTTCCAGCTCCTGAGCAGAATAGAAACGGTGGTCGATTAGAATTCCCTTGCACTCCCCTGCCAGCTCTTTCACCAAACGGGAAGGTTCTTCCTCCGTGGGGGTTTCGCCGTCCAAGGCAACCAACAGGCCGGGAGTATTCCCCATAAGCCGGTCAGCCATAGCGGCCAGTTCATCCAGACAGAATATCCGGTCATTTTTGTGGAGCATCTTATTTACCAATGCCGCCCGGGTAATGGTCAGGGGAAGCTCTACGATCCCCGCACTGGCTTCCAGCTCCTGCTGGTTGACCTCACAGTTGACCACCAGCTCGGCGCGTTCCGCTCCGGTGAGCAGGGCTGCAATCTTCAAACCGGCAATCACACCGGCAGGATTTGTGTGAAGCAGGATATTTTTCATACCCTCCGTGTCGGCATTGTACAGAGCGCCCACCACAGCGCCCGTTACCGGCTCCATGGAGCCGAAAACCGCTTCCAATTCTTCTCTGGAGCAGCGGCGCAGCCGATTCAGTGCGTCGGTATTGTTCTGTAACAGACTCATTTTGCCGCCTCCTTTTCATCCTCCATATAATCGCTCCAAATCCGATGCCCGGTAATCTGGAACCGCAGATCACATTGCAGGCAGCGGGAGGCTTCCTGACAAATCTCGTTGTCGGAAATACCGGCGCTCACCTGACAGAAATCGCCGCAGCGGTCTCCGGCACAGCGGACGCACTCTTCTTTCCGCTCCAAGTCGCCAAAGCCCTCTACTTTTCCAATAAAGGAATCGGGGATTTCCACCGGAGCCAACACTTCGCTGATGTCTCCGTCACCGCCCAAAGCCCGGTCAATCTCACTGGCAGCAGCACGTCCGGCTGCCACGGCCTCAATGACGGTATGGGTTCCGTACACGGCGTCGCCGCAGGCATAAATACCTTCCACACTGGTTTTCAGGCTGCCCGGCTGTACGGCAATGGAATTGCCCCGGCCCAGTTCTAGCCCAGATTCTGGGGTAATATCGGTACGCTGTCCCACCGCAAAAATGACAGTATCGGCAGCAATGGTATGTTCGGAATTTTCTTCTTTTTCAATGATAGCACGACGGTTCTCATCAAAGGCAAAGGACTTGACATTGCAGAACCGTACACCCTCCACCTTGCCGTCGCCCACAATGGCCTCAAAGGTGTGGGCGGGATGGATGTGGATGCCCTCTTCCTGAGCCTGCTGGATTTCTTCCTCGTCGGCCAGCATTTTCTCCCGGGCTTCCAGACAGGCCAGATGGATTTCCTCTGCACCCAGACGGCGGGCAGTACGGGCACAGTCAAAGGCCACATTACCGCCGCCCAGCACGATGACACGCTTTCCCATTCCGGTAGGAGCACCCATGGAAGCATTTCGCAGGAAATCGGTGTTTACCAGCACCCCCGGCAAATCGTTGCCCTCCATGGCAAGGCGCACACCCTTGTGAGTACCCAGTGCCAGCAGCACCGCGTCATACTCTTTGGCAAGAGCGGTAAAGTCGCTGACCCGGCAATTGGTCTCCACGGTTACGCCAGCATCGTTAAGGTAGGAGGCTTCCCTGGCCACTACTTCACGGGGCAGACGATAGGCCGGGATACCATAGGACATCTGTCCGCCCAAGGTGGGATAGGCTTCCTTCAAAACGGTTTCATGACCCTGTTTCGCCAGATAATAGGCGGCTGTCATACCGGCCGGGCCGCCGCCCACTACACATACCCGCTTTCCGGTGGCGGGAAGGTATTTGCTGTTCTTCTTCCAAAGCTCGTTGTCCGCGTGCTCGGCGGCATAGCGCTTGATGTTGCGAATGGAAACCGGATCGTTGACATCTCCACGGCGGCATTTGCTCTCGCAGGGATGGGCGCACACCCGGCCCAGACATTCCGGGAAGGGCAGCCGCTCATGCACCACGGCCAGCGACTCACTGAACTTGCCCTCTTTGACAAAGCGCACATATCGCGGCACATCCGTACGAGCCGGGCAGGTGGCCTGACAGGGAATCAGGGTATCCTTTTTCTCGATGGGGGTGAACTCTGCCACATCCCGGATGGTACCGGTGGGACATACCTCGGCGCAGGCACCGCAGAACCGGCAATTGGCGTCTTTCAGAAGCTTGTCATGGAGTGTTCCCACATAGGTTTCCAGCTCTTTTTTGTTGTACTGCAACGCCCCTACGCCCCGCAGGTCGTTACAGGCCCGGACGCACCGGCCGCACAACACACAGCGGTTCATATCGTGGATCAGCAGGGGGTTCTGGTTGTTCTGGGGAAAACCTTTGACCCGAGTATTCATTCGGGTGGCGGAAACGCCCATGTACTGAATCAAAGTCTGCAATTCGCAGCGGCCGTATTTGGGACAGGTGGAGCAGTCCTCGGGATGGGCTGCCAGCAGCAGCTCCATGGCCAGCTTACGCAGCGGGGCGATCTTCTCACTGTTGGTGGTGATTTTCATGCCCTCTTTTGCCTGCAATTTGCAGGAGGGATGCACGCCCTCCATGCCCTCTACTTCCACAATGCACAGACGGCAGGAGCCAATATCCGGCAGGTCGGGGTGATGGCACAGATGGGGAATATAAATCCCGTTCTGCAAAGCGGCTTCCAGAAGGTTTGTCCCCTCTTCCACCTGAAGCCGTTTGCCGTCAATTTCGATGCTAACGCTCATCATCGCTTCTCCTTTCTGATGGATAAAGGCTTATTCGATGCCCTTGAACGTCTTTTTCACGAACTGCTCTTTTCTTTCCTGTACCAGCTTGATTTTCTCCGGGGCAGAGAAGAAACCGCCCTGGGTCTGGGCAATCTCTTCCAGATGCTTGGCGCGTCCGGCCACCGTAGTGCGGTCTTTCAGCAGGCCGTCTTCCTGAATGACAAACTTCCACTTGCCGTCCTCAGTCTGCTCCAAAGTGCCGCCGGCACCGCAAACCTGACATTCTACCGGATAATGGAGACCGTCCCACTGCTTTTCACCCAGCACCAAAGTATTGCTGTGGCAGTTGGGGCACAGCCCATGTCCTCTTCGCCCAGCCACTTGCGCTCTTCGGCAGGGGTGTTCACGGCGATCATGATGTTTTCGCTCAGCTTACGGGCACGGGCCATCAGCTCATCGTCCAGCAGGCACTGTCCGGGAGCCGGTACCCGGGTAGCCAGAATCATATCCACCACTTTCATATCGGTGGTGAACATAGTAGCCTGCAATCCTTCCAGCGCCATGGACTGCCAGGAACGAGTGGAACCGCCCACAGAAATCAATCCCGCTACCCGGTCACGATGCTGAATTGCACCGATCGTTTCCAGGAAAGAGGTCTCATAGCTGAGGCTGCGGTGAGCAAAGGTCAGATAAACGGAGGCGGGCATCAAGTCGTAAGTGGGCACGGAAAAAATGACTGCGTCCTGTTCCAGCATCACGTCCATAATCTTTTTCTTGTCGTCCTTTTTGTCCAGAACACAGCCTGCATATTTGCCCATAGACATGGCCTTGGTACAGGCGGTACATCCGGTGCAATCCTGAATGTTGAAGTCCCGCAGGTTGATCATGGTGACCTCTGCTCCGGCTTCCTCACAGGCCATCAGTGCCTGTTTCAGCAGAATTTCGCTGTTGCCGTTTTTCCGTCCGGCGGTGATTCCCATTACTTTTGCCATTGTAAAAACATCCCCTCTGTTAATCTTGTCGCTTTTGGTAATCAATTTGTGAAGACCAGGCGATTTTGTGTTATAATAGAAATAAAAAAACAAATTCTTTGCTATTATTGTAACAATCCCGACTGAAAATGCCTACCATCAACAATTGCGTTTCTGCTGTTTATCCAAAACTCGCCGGCGATTTGTTGAATAAAGAAGAAAATTTGGGGAGGTTGACCAATATGCCGCAAACCGATCTTCGAGTGGTGAAAACGCTGAAACAGATTGATCAGGCATTACTGGAAAGTTTATCCGAAATGCCTTTTGAAAAAATCACTGTGGACCAACTGTGTCAGACGGCCATCATCAACCGTTCCACTTTTTTACAAATACTACAAAAGTAAATACGACTTGATGGAGCAGTATTTGAAACGGACGCTGAACGAATTCCAAAAACAGATGAATGTGGCGTTTATCAATGCTTCTCCGGAAAATATCCATCATCTGATATATCAGAAAAACTTTGAAAAAGCTCTGCGGTTTATTTACAAGCACAAGAAAGAATACCGGATTCTGTGGACCATTCCCACGGAATACGGTGTATTCAGCGAAATGGTACAAGTTATCCACGATAATATTCTGGATAAACTCTGCGCTGAGAATGAGGTCGGTTCGCCTGACCTGTACGCTGATCTCTATGCCAGATTGTTTGCTTCCGATATGATGACGCTGGTTCGATGGTGGTTCCGTTATGAAGAAACTGTCACCATCAAAGAAGTACAGGAAATCATGATGAATAACATGAAGCAGGGAATGTTCCGAACTTTCCGGGAGCACGTGGAGAAATAGAAATTTTTTACGAAATAACTTCTATCATAATTGCAATAAAAAAAGCGCCCTGAATTCGGACGCTAAGCGAAAAAAGAATGCCCAAACACAACAGATGTGTTAAGGCATTCCAATTGGAAAAAGATTGATAAATTAAAGAATATCAGGACGCAAGCACAGAGCAGCCTATTGGAATCATTCATGAAACTAAGTTTCTTTTATGGTTTTCTTCTTTCCGGATAGGTAACCCTTACACCGCCCATCCCCAGGGTTGTTTTGATGCCAATACCAGAATAAGGAGCAAAACAAAGAAGTGCATTCCAGATTTCCTGTAAAACAATGGGGAGCCTTGCTTCCACAAAAATTTTCCCGTAAAAGCATGGAATGGCTGTGTTTTTCAATTGGAAACGACTGGTTCGCAGATTGTAATCTACAATATGGATGCCTTTTTTCATTTCGGCCAACAGATCCGCATCTTGCAAAGAATAGTTTGAGCAAGCTTCATTCCATTTCATCAGCAGGCTTTGCAGTAGTAAATCTTCCTGCGGGAAAATGGCGTATCGCCCTGCCTGTTTGAAGGCAGCAGGTGACACAAACTGAACCATTGCTCTTTGGCTGACTATTTCCCTGCCCTGTCTCAAAAAGTCCTCTGGCTTATCCACTGTTCGGAAATGCCATTCCAAAACCGAAAGTACATCTGTATGCAGCACAATCCGGTCTGTACGCTCCAGAATATTACCAAAGCACGCCGCTGCTTTTTCTCCAAATAGATTAATCGTCCAAATACAATCACGATCCAGATATTGGGTGATCGCGTGCTGTTCCTGATTGTGGAACTGCCCGGCTTCTTTATCCGGAATCTGATCCAACAGCCAGGCATACAGCCGATACGCCCAAAAAGAAGGGATCAAGGAATCGTCCGGCAACGAAAGCCGCAGTTTATATTGTACGATCATCGAATTTCCACCCCACACAATCCCATGAGATAGTATTTTCCCTGATACTTGGTATATTTGAGCGTATGGGGAGAAATCCCCAGCGCTTCATCCCGGTCATGATGGTGGAATTTAAAGTTTGACTGCATGATCTCCGCAGTCTTTTTTAACCCGCGTTTCTTTCCCAAATAGGGATACACCAGCGATTTTGCAAAAAATCCAGATCCTCCCCCTAAAAACAGGCAGCTCTGAAAAGGAATATCAGCCGTATCTTTTGGCTCAGAAAACTGCCGCAAATAAGTTTCCTGATAATATCGGTTAAAATCATCGATCGCCTGCATCAGGCTTTGTTGGGTAATACGCCCGTGCAGAAAACTTTGATCCAGGGTCAGCTTTAAGTAAATAGGCGTTCCCGGGCGAATGCTTTCCCGACAAACCGGAACTTTTTTCAAATCTCCATTCGTCTGGCAGTCCCATTTGTCCGCAAGAACCATGCTTCCATCTGAAACTGTCATACTGTCGGAAACCTGTATTCCCCGCATAATGCTGTTCACCGTGTCATCCTGCCGGTTCTGCTTTAATTTCAGAGTGTGCAGATACTTTCCCTCTGGAATAATGCCGCACCTTATCCGGCGATCCGGCTCCAGCTGGATGTGTTCCTCACCTTCTTCACAAATCATCTGGTAAAGAAGAATCGTCCGCAAAGCGCCCTTGACGCTGCTGCCGGGCACATAAACACATCCGGCAGCATCCCGGATAAACGCATGGATATCACTCAAGGTATGATGCGCGTCCAATGCTGCGCCTGCATCAAAGGTGTAGCGCACAGCAGATTTCCAATCGGATTCCGTTAGATGGCAATCCTGAGTCAGAAAGGTAAACAGATTGTCAAAGCGCCCCAACATAAAACTTTCAAAAGGATCGACAAGATCTTTCTCCAGGAGGAGGGAAAAAAACTTCTCCTCGTCAAAAATAGAAACCTGATTAGTACGTTTGTCATATAAATACGATTTTTTGAGAATGGTTTTCCCGTCCCCAATAAAAAGCGGGGTCTGCGTTGTCAGCACCAGATCGAATACCTGAAGAAAACCGGCGGGACTGCTCATAAATCCACCCCCAAAAATAACGGTTTTGCATATCGATAAACCGAATGGCTGCCGAAACCGCCCACGGAATAGAGATCCCCCTCAAAACGATTGGAAAACAGGGAACCGGCCCGGAAAAAGAACTGGTTTTTCTTTTTCATAGGGGTCTTCGCATAGGTATCGGAAGCCACAAAGCCGCCTCGGCGAACTACCTGAAAGGTTGCATTTTCCATTGCCGTTTCCAGCTCTTCCTCTTTTGGCAAGCTTGCAGAAAGCAGGAGATTTCTGCCCTTTTTTTCCGACAGAGCACGGAAAAGCCATTCCGTTTGATCGTCATAATATTCATTCAGCAATACCATATCTTCGATATGAAATTTCCCGCATCCGCTGCTGATCTTTCCGCCGATTCCACCCAATCCCAGTGTTTGAATCAGGGAGTGCAAAATGCTTTCCTGCTCTGCCGTCTTTACAGCGGCAATAATATACAGGCCGCAGTTTTCCGCAAACCGGTACATTCCCACCCGATAGGGAACAACATCCATTCCATCCCGGACTGCTACCCGCGTGACTTCTGTTTGAAATCCAAAAGTATCCGTCGATTGAGAAGGAGCAAACAGCGCACCGCCATGGACAGATTCCGTGAAATCGGAGAAACTGCGCACCGGAATCCAGGCCAGCTTTTTCATGGCCTTTTTCAGAGAAGCCGGCACTTCTTTCCGGCTTTCCGACAAAACAAACGGCTTCGGCAGAAAATAATCTCCCGCGCTCCATGGCATACTGTCCGAAAGCAAAAGTTCCCCTTTTCGAACCCAATCACCGAGCTGTTCCAGCGCTTTTGGGCCAGAACACTGCAAAGCTGTATGGCAGAGGGCTGAAAAAATAGTATCTGCAAAGAAATGATCCTCAGAAACAGAGAGATTGTGCTGTGTCCGAAGGGCCAAAGTGCACCTGAGTATCAAACTCCAATTTGATCAGGAAATAGTTCATATGCATTCACCGCATTAAAAATTTCTGTCAGCTTCTTCTGCTCCTGGCCGTTTTCATCGGTAATTTTGAAGCTGCGGAAGCTCACACGTCCGCTTCCCCGGGAGCCATGTCCTCCCAGATAATCCATCTGGAGCAGCTTCATTCCTTTTGCCAAAAGCTGCAAATCCTCTTGCGTCTGCTGGTCATCTATTTTGTTATAGGTAATCCGCACGCCAAATTTCACGCCGGGAACTACCCGCTCGATCTGTCTGGGATTGGCGACAGAATTGGAACGCTGGATCGCGTTTTCCGTTTTCACCTCGGTCAGGCCGACTTGCCTCATTTCCTCATAATTGAGGAGGAAACAGTCGGCAAACTGTGCTCTTGCAGCATAGACGGGCCTGGAGCTGCCAAACAGCCGTTTGATGGGTTCTGCATCCTGGTCAAAATCCGGCATTCTCTCGATATTCTCGGCCAAGCTGCGGGCAAGGAGAGAGCGAAGTTTCCCTTTCAGGCTGCTGCCCGGCACAATGGGGCGGCCGGTACGAGCATCCCGAATCACAGGACTGTCCACCGCACCGATGGCGGAAAAAGTGTCCGTTCCGCCAATGTGCATTCCGGTAATAGTCACCAGTTCACATTCTATCAGTAATTTTCCCGCCATTTTCAGTTCTCCCTTCCGCCGAAGAATTTATGATAGGCAACCAGCGCCTCCATGTACTGCGCAAATTTGATGAACTCTTCTCGGCTGCTGCCAATTCCCTTCAAATAATTCATCAGGTGTGCCTTTTCCACGAATTCCTTTACTTTTTTATCACGGCCGCATTCGTAAGCAAACCGAACCCGCATCATTCCGATAGAAGATACACTCTCCCGGGAAAGGTCTTTTTTCGTACTGAGTGTTTCCTCGTTGTAAATCTCCATTACCAGACTGAACAGGCGGCGGATTTTGCTGGTGGTAATCAGACTGGTATTTTCCCCCATCAATTTTTCCGCCTGATCCAGATAATCCTCGGGGATGGTCATGGGCGAAACGGGCTTCGATACAGACGATGCCTGATTATAGCCGCCATTCTTCCGATTTGCATAAGAGGAGGTATTGGGGCTTCGGCGGGAATCCCGATTATAGTCGTTTTGATATCCCATCAATTACACCTTCCTGTTCTCGTAAACACAAAGATAAATGGCCGTAATCAGTTGCTGGCGTTCTGTCTTGTCCAACGCCCAACTGTACATTCGGTCAGCAAATTCCCGATATCCCTTCCATTGCGGGCTGCTTTGTTTTGGCTCCAGCCGGGCAAGCAGATAGGCATACCGCGCCAAATTGATGCGTCCCCCGTCTGTCTGAGATTGCCGCAGCAGTTCCAATAGCCGATACAGAAAGGAATTGCCCCGTTCCGATGTGGAAGCAAAAAAGCTTTCCAGCAACCCCACCTTTTCTTCCCAGATCTTTTTTCGGAAGACGTCCCAACGATAGGTGTGCGCTTCTCTGGGATCAAAAAACGAAACCGCATTTTTCTCCGGCTCATTTTTGGCGCGGTCTTCCAGTTCCGCAGTCTGTCCCGCAATTGCCCGAATTGGATAATGGTCGTCAAAAATGCCCACGCCGCCGCTGATGGTCAACGCGCCGCAGGTATAAATCGAAAAGGCATCCTGTACCCGGTTGGCCGCCTCAATCACATCATTCCATGCGCCCACCAGAAAGACATCATCGCCACCGGAATAAACAACAGATACCGCCAGCGGCTTTTTGTTCCTGTATTGGCCGGACAGAATGCCATTGATATACAACTGGAAAAACAGCGACATCTGACGTGAAAAGGCTGACGTCCGGGAAATGGTGACATAGCGATAGCGTTCTGTGGGATTTTCTGTGTCAGGAAGCTCAAAACCTGC
>ERZ791934.732-NODE-732-length-40628-cov-3.706258_pt1 | contig 40628 bp, 39 predicted proteins | sample MGYA00510125_ERZ791934 | MGnify/ENA primary metagenome ERZ791934 (study PRJEB30046, sample SAMN00993240) | human gut metagenome | study: EMG produced TPA metagenomics assembly of the A metagenome-wide association study of gut microbiota in type 2...
TTTTCTTTTTCTATCCCGATACCAGTATCCGCAATCACGTAGCGGTACCATCCGATCCGCTGGCCGTCTCTAGCGGGGAGCTCTGTAATACCGAGGGATACTCTGCCTCCAGGCGCAGTAAACTTAATGGCATTGCCCAGAAGATTTTCCAGAATCTTGGTCAAACGAAGCAAATCTCCGATACAGTCTTCGTGACGGAGATCCAAACCGTATGTAAAGACCAACCCTTTCTTTTCGGCCAAGGCCCGGAAGCGGACAGCCAGTTTGTCCATCTCGTTTTTCACATTAAAAACTTCTTTGGCCAAAACCATCCTGCCGCTTTCAATTCTGCTCATATCCAAAATATCGTTAATCAACCTCAGCAGATGTTCAGAAGAGTTTTTGATAATAGAGAGGCTCTCGTCAATCTGCTCTGGATTATCTCTATTTGCCACAGCTAAATCAGTCATGCCGATAATGGCATTCATCGGTGTTCGAATGTCATGGCTCATGGAAGATAGGAAATCACTCTTCGCCTGATTGGCCTCCTGGGCCAGGGCGAGAGCGCTTTTTAGATCTTCTTGCGACTGCTGCTCCCTCGTCACCACATCGGTTACGTCAGCACGGACCAGGCAGATCGTCTTGTGACTTTCGTCACCCCACAATATGTTAAACTGCTTATGGGTGACTCTGCCGCGATAGTTCAGACGAAAGGTCAGGTCATAACCTTCCGCGGTTTCCTGCAGACGATGCAGCATCACTTCTTTTGACAGCTGCCTGTGCATTTCCTCTCGCTCTGCTTCCTCGCAGTACTTCTCGATCACGTCGTCAATCAGCTCGCGAAAGCTGTCAAAACTGGACGGCGCCAGATTCTGCAGCACGCTTTTTCTGGTATACATGACAAAGTGATCCGTGGTTACATCGAGAAAACCTGCCAGCTCAAAGGTGTATGCCAACATGTTGAGAAGCCCCTGCTGCTCGCGGACAGATTCCGTCACATCCACACGAGCCAGACAGATTCTGTCTAATTTCTTGTCTGTGGAAAAGACCAGCATGTTCTTCGTTCTGACGTTTCCCTCCTCATCTGTCAGCGAATAATGGAAAGAATAGGAATCCTCTTTCTGCAGCCGACTGGTAATATATCCGTAGTCCAAAAAGGCCTGGCAGAGCTGCAGATCTTTTGGCAGCACCTCTTTGTACAGCGACGCTCTGGCCTCCTCTATAAAACTTCCCTCCTCAAAAGGAATAGAACTGGACCTTTCATTGACAGAGACCATCTTATACCGGTCTTCTCTTAAATCCACATCTGCGATGAAATCGTAGCTGACTTTTGCAAGACGCAGGAAAAGTTCGCTGGAAATCTTCCTCTCTGTCGTATCGAGCACAGACAAAAACCCCATGACATCCCCCGTCTCCGGCGAGCTGATCAGGATGACGTTGACATGGACGTATCTGCCTCTGCTCTCATTGGGCAATTGGACAAAACATTCCAATTCATGCTTAGTCTCTTCCCTCTCATATGCCTTGGCCATAGGTTTTGTCAGAAACTTGTCCAAGAACTGCTGTCGTTCTCCCTCATCGACGATAAAGCCTGCAACACCAGTGAAAAAGTCGTCTCGATTATATCCAAAGTGGTCGAGCAAATCATTTTTCGTGGTATCTGTGATATCGATAATCACGTCCTTCGTCACGTTACAGTGTCCGGAAATGATTTCGTTCGGCGCAATGGACTTGTAGTGATTAAACAACATATCGTTGTATTTCTGTCTCAGCTCCTGCTGACTCTTCATATCTTGAGTTACATCGCTGCAGACAGCATAAATTTTGATTTTGCCATCTTCTATAATCAGGCTGGAAATATTTCTCAGCCATATATAACTGCCGTCTGCTTTTTGCAGCCGATATACACATTCCCAAGAATCCGTCTTCTTTTCCATATGGTAGCGGATCGTTTTCAGCGTTTCCTCTTTCTCTTCCACATGAATTCTCGATTCAATGCCCAATTGATAGAAATCAAAGGCCTCTTGGACGGTCATCTCCATCATTGAGGCAAATTTCTCAGAGAAAAATTCAGGATAAAAGTTGCCGTCTCTGTACGTGGTCATTACTAACCCGCCCGGCAGGTGTTTAATCAAGGTCTGATAGTAAACCTCCAGACGATCTTTCTCTTTCTGTTTTTCTTTTTCCGCTGTGATGTCAGTAACGTATTTGACAAAAGCCGGCGTGCCGTGCCACTCTATATTTCTGATTTTTGTAGCGTAGGTTTTACCCGTATGCGGCGCGTACATCTCATGGCTTTCTCCGTCCGCAACTCCTGCATGCAATGTGCAGAACGGACAGGGACCCTCCATATTCTGCAGAACTTTGTAGCATTTTCTGCCCGTCGGCATCTCTGACTCCTGCAGAAATAGGCCCGCAGCTTCGTTGGCATACAAGAGATCATAGGTTTTGCTGTCAATGATATAGATACCGTCGGCCACTTCATTGGCGATATCCTGATATAACCTTCTTTCCGAAATGTCAGTCAGACAAATCTGCACCGCACTTTTTTCTGATGATATGGTAAAAAACTGAAAGGTCAGTGACAGCCATCTGCAGCTGCCCCTGGCTCCCTTCATCTTGATTTCCAGACTTCCCGATTGGGTTTTCTCCTGAATCCTCTGTAGAAACAGCGCTCTGTCATCTGCCTGTATAAAAGGAAGAAGGCCGGTTCCTTCTTCAATCTCCTTCTTGTCGGCATAATCCATATAAGATGCGGCTTTTTCATTGCAAAACAGGATTTTCGGCTCTGTTTCCACAGAACACCAGATAATTCCACAGGGAATCGTCTTGTATAATTCTTCAGCGGTCAGGACTAATTTGCTGGTATTTTCTATATTTGCTGCAAGATTCGTTGTCATAAACACACCATGATGACTGCTTTCACCACTTACTCCTAATTCGTTCATTTTGCATATTTTATCACACTAATATCATAAAAACAATCGCTCATTGTACAGTCTGAAAAATAACGGTTGTATTTTAAAAAGAAAGATAGTATACTGGATTAGTTGCATGGTCAACTAATTTTTATTTAGGAGTGTGTACTGTTTATGCAAACGCGAATCGGTCGATTCATATCGATCTTATATAGGAAAAATCAGATTTTTTTGAGTTCTGTGCTGAAACCACTGGACATTTCTACATCAGAGTATTCGATTCTGTTGATCCTCTATGATGACGACGCCCTCACCCAGGATGACCTGACAAGCCGGCTCTTCTTAGATAAATCCGCTGTCGCAAGGGCAATCCGTTCTCTTGAAGAGAAGGGGTTTATCCACAAAGAAAAGGATCAGACGGATCAACGCTGCAACAGGATTTCTTTGACGCCCAAAAGTCTGGCAGCGGAGCCCTGTATCATGAAGGCCCTGGACCAGTGGAATGAAATTCTGATGTCTGGAATGAATGAGGAAGAACGGGATATGGCATATCAAATTCTCAGCCGCATGACAGATAACATAAAAAAGGAGATGAGTTAATGAAAGAAACAGTCGTAAAAAATCCTTTGGGCGCTGAACCCATTGATTCATTGCTGAAGAAATTTGCAGTACCCAGCATCATCGCCATGCTGGTCAGCGCTTTATATAACATCGTCGATCAGTTCTTTATCGGCCGCAGCGTAGGAGAACTGGGAAATGCGGCGACCAATATCGCCTTTCCCCTGTCCATCTCCTGCATCGCCATTGCCTTGATGTTTGGTATCGGCGGCGCTTCCGCTTTTAATTTGGCTATGGGAAGAAGGGAAAAAGAAGAAGCCGCTCATTACATTGGCAATTCTATCATGATGATCGTAATATGCGGTACGGCGCTCTGTCTTATCACACAGCTTTTCCTGGAACCACTGCTGCGTTTCTTCGGTTCACCGGACAATGTCCTGGGATATGCCAAAACTTACACGCGCATTACCTCACTGGGTTTTCCCTTTTTAATCCTGGCTGCCGGCGGCGGTCACTTGATCCGCGCGGACGGCAATCCTCGTTTCGCCATGGTCTGTAATCTGGCAGGCGCGGTAGTCAACACCGTACTTGACGCCGTATTCGTCTTCGGTTTTCACTGGGGTATGGCCGGCGCTGCCGCAGCTACCATCATCGGGCAGATGCTCTCTGGCCTTATGGCCATTCACTACCTTCGCCATTGCAGAACCGTAGAACTGACAAAAGAACACCTGAAGATCAAGTGGCAGTATGTAAAGAGAATCCTCTCGTTGGGAGCCGCACCTTGCACCAATCAAATTGCCATGATGGTCGTTCAAATCGTGCTCAATAAATCCCTGACTTATTACGGCGCCTTGTCCATCTATGGAGAAGCTATTCCCCTGGCCTGTGCCGGCATCATCATGAAGGTAAATCAGGTCTTTTTCTCCTTCCCCATTGGAATTTCCCAGGGGCTGCAGCCTATTGTCAGCTTTAACTACGGCGCGGAGAATTACACACGGGTGAAAAAAGCATACTTAAAAGCGATTACTTACGGTTTTGCCATCGCCGTCTTCGCCTTCTTGATGTTTCAACTGCTGCCGAGACAGATCATCTCCATTTTCGGAGACGGCTCGGCGGAGTACTATCAATTTGCAGTCAGCTACTTCCGGATTTTCTTGTTGTTCACCTTCCTGAACTTCATGCAGCCGATTACCTCTAATTTCTTCACGGCCATCGGCAAACCGACAAAGGGTATGTTCCTCTCTCTGACCAGGCAGATCATCTTCCTTTTGCCGTTGATCGTAGTTCTGCCGATGCTGATCGGTATCGACGGGATTCTCTATGCCGGTCCCATCGCCGACTTTATGGCAGGACTGACCGCCATTGTCATGGCAGTAAGAGAACTGAAAATGTCAAAGTATCTAAAAGTACTAGAATAAAAATCTTTTATCTGCAGTAAAAAGGCCGGGTGCTTTCTTCAGCTCCCAGCCTTTTTTTCTATGTAATTCCATCGCTCTATCTTCAGTACAATCCCCCCTGGTATACCGTCTTCCAGATTGGTCGGATAGATGCCGACACGAAACTCCTTATGGTTTACTGTATAATACCAAATGTAATAGTTCAGCGGTATCTGGCTGCGCTCCGCATCCCAGGCCTCGTCATACAGATAACCGTTGCAGCTGTGCATCCTGCCTCCGTCTGCTTCTACGCAGGCATCCCATACGGACTTCGCATATCCGTCCACCATCTCCTGGGTAATTTCTTCATCAATTTCAAAGGTCACTCTCCAGACCATTTTCTTTTCATCTTTGTCCAAAGTTTCCTTGACTGTACCGTAAGGTCGTCCAAATCCCGTTATCTTACAGTCTTTTTCAATTGTCTTTACCCAATCCGCCGTAGATGCCTCCATTAAGGTTTTCATACCGTAATCGGCATATTTGGCGCCTGCGCCGCAGGCCGTGCCAAGAAATATCACTCCAATCATCATCATCAACAAAATCGATTTTTTCATCCTATCTCCCCCTGCTATTCTATCCTATTCACAAGGCCCATCGATATGATATGTTTTTGTCGTTCTCTTTTGTCATTTACATAGTGACATTTTTGCAAAATAGAATTATGATAAGTAAAACAAGAATGATATCGGAGGTAGAAATGAATTATTTAAATATGATGAAAAATCGAAACAGCTGCAGAGATTTCAGCGATCAACCAATTGACGAAGAGGTTCTCCAGCGGCTTCTGGAAGCTTCTGTCTGCGCTCCATCGTCAGGCGGATTCCAAAATTATTCTATCATCAAGGTTACAGATTCCGAGAAAAAACAGACCTTAGCCAAGCTGTGCAGGAAGCAGGGATTTATCGGCAAAGCGCCTGTCAATCTGGTTTTCTGCGTAGACCTGCACCGTGAGCGCCGTATTGCCCAGTCCTGCTCCGTTTTGCCAAACATTCAGTATGACTACGAAAGCTTTATCATGTTCGTCATGGACGCAGCCATCGCCGCACAAACACTGTGCATGGCTGCAGAAGCGGAGGGGTTGGGGTCCGTTCTCATCGGCAACATCGTTACGAATCAAAAACAGGTTGCGGAATTGCTGAACCTGCCCAAGCAGGTGCTGCCTGTCATCATGGTATCTTTGGGCCATCGAAAAAACAAGGGTACAGTGTCCGGAAAATATTCGCCGTCAATCATGGTTCACGAAGAAACTTATCAAGAACGGGATATCACTGAACTGCAGGCAGCCTGGAAGGAAAAGTATGCCGACTGGAGCATCAAACCGAACGAAAAGCTGATGTCCCGCATCGGAGAAATCACGAAAGAATACTTTGGAGAAGACTACGCCGCCGAAGGCGCCAGGTTCATCCGTGAAAAGGACTGGGTTGATCCCTTCTCCTTCTGGTACGGTTACTATTATCCCAATCATGAAGGACTTATGACCCCAGAGGATCACATAAAATTCCTGGAAGAGCAGGAGATGACCGGATACAAGAAAAAATAAAAAACTGCGGCAAAGAGCCCTCTGCTGCCGGATTCTCTATCCGCCAGCAGAGGGCTTCTCCGTCTGTCGTTTTGTGATTATAAAGGTTTAACTGTGATTGTGCCAGTATAAGTCTTGCCAGCCTCAACCGTCGTCTTTGTTCCATTTACATAGACAGTACCGTTGATTTTTGCATTTGCGCCTACTGTCAAAGACGTAACGATGGATTCGTCCTTTACGTTCCAAACCGCATCGTCTGTCAATGTCAGATTGACATCGTTTGCACCATTGTAGTATGCCTTATTGATTACGTGACCGAACTGATAGTATTTTGACATCGGAATATTCGTATTCTGTGTCTTCCCGCCGTCTGTCGTGTGCTTGATTGTAGAAGCGCTGATGGCTCCAGTCAGGTTCGCACCTTTTCCTAAGGTTACATTCAGTTCAGCAGCCATCTGCTTGTAGCCAGAACCATTGTAGATGTCGCCGCTGAGTGTTGCGTTAGTGACATTGATTGCTTCTGTTGTCGCCTTATCATTTTTTCCTGCTTTGTACAGCGTATCGTTCTCAAGTCCTAACCAGCCTTCTTTTTCTTCATAGTATTTGTTTTCAAATACCATGCCTTCGTTATTCGGGTCGGTAGCCGCTGAATCCTCGTTGTCGAGTACCTGAAGCAGTGTGTTGTTTTCCGTATTGATCTTCGCGTTGTCGATGTTTACCGCAGCTCCCGTATGCTGGCCGCCTGTCTTAAACAGGAATGCCGCAGAGCCGGTGTTGAAGGTAGTGCCGTCTTTTACATTAACGGTTCCGCCGCCCCACACGCTGACGCCAAAGTTTTCTGAGTTGACTGTAGACTTCTGATCTTTTACCTGTGAATCCTTGAAAGAATACTGTCCTTTGACGTATGCCTTTTTCGCATCGCTGTACTTCATGGTCTGGATGTTGCCTTTTGATGATAAGAAGTTGACAACATTATCTCCATTGGCACAAATAACTGCATAGGTCGGTACATTAAAGGTTGAGCCGTAGAAGTTCTCTGTTGCACTTCCGATTGCGTATGAGCCGTAGCCGCTGTCCTCTGTCAGATCGTCTCCGCTGAGATCCATGTTGATTTTGCTGTTGATGGCGTTGAGCACAACGTTGCTGCAGCCGTCTGTGGACAATACGCCCCATTTCGCTGCGTATACATTTGAATTGTATACGGTCATGGTGGAGTTGTCGCCCAGCAGATTAGTTGCTCTTGCGTTTCCAACGATGCCCAGTACCCAAGGAGGCGCTACCATAGTCTCCGTGTCTGCCGAATTGATATATCCGTCATATAGCATGCCGCCGTCTACTTTAATCTTTGAATTCTTAATCAACGTATCGGAACCGTCGTCGCCCTCTACCGCGCATCTGGCAACGCCTGTAGTGTGTATGTTCGCCTTGTCTATAATGGTACTTGCGTTGTCAAAGGTAGAAATTGCAGCGCCCCAAGCACTGAAATCACACACCGTACCGCTGCCGTCGCTCTTACCGAGCAGATTAATCTTTGCGTTGTTGATTTTAGCGTAGGTTTTCTTTGAGGAATTGGTTCCCTGTACGACAATCGGATTCAAGTTATCGCTGTAGGAATTGACCTTGAGATTGTTTACGGTGGTCGTTCTGCCGCTCTTGGAAGTCTTCACAGTACCGCCTACAACGCCTTTGCCCAGGGACAAAGTCTTTCCGACGAGGCTGGATATTCCGCTCTTGTTCTTTGCTTTTACTAGGGAAAGATCGCCGTCTATGCCGCCGTTTGTGATATAATAGCCGATGCGGAACTTCGCCGTTCCTATTTTGCTGGTGCTGCTTCCGAACTTGTTGCCTGTATCGGTGCCGCCGCCAGGAGCGCCGTCAGCTCCGCCGTCATCTGAACTGGAGATCATATTCTTATACGGTTTGAAATACTGTTTGTAAACTTTTACTGATTTACCAGCCTTGACCTTGGTCTTTGCACTTGCATAGGTAATTTCGCTGCCGCCGGATACAAAGGTCATACCTGTGTTATACTTTTCTTTCTGACCGTCTTTCGTCGTTATGGTATTGCCTTTGATGGATTTGATGTACTCTCCGCCCGTCTTTACGGCCGCAAAAGAGTAGATTCCCATGCTACCCGAAGCATCAAAATATGATAATCCGGGCATTCCAAAGCCAACCATGGTAACTACGGCGAGAAGAATCACAAGGGACTTCTTAAAAGTCTTTTTCATGCTCTTATTCATATGGAAGTTCTCCTCTACATTATAATAAAATATTCGCAAACCTGTCTGCTAAATAACGGAGTAATATTACTTATATTCTGAATATTAGCACGAATAATCAGGAAAATCCAATTCCTAAATACGCATAGCTATCATATCAAAAAATGTATGACATTCTGTCCAAAGATCCACGAAGAAAATATTTCGGTTCCGCTGCAGGCTTTCTTCGGCTGATTGCTGGTACATATCAAAAAGGAACTGTCCCACTGGTTAGTAAGACAGTTCCTCTAAATTAATCTTTGGATAGGGATTCCGCATGTTTTGTCTATTCTGCAAAGAACAGATCCAGTGTCTTTTGATCTGCCGGTTTGCCGATGAAAGCGCCGATGACAAAGGCCGCCACAGAAATGATGATGGACGGCACGATGGGCGATGTGCCTAAAATGGATACTCCATACGTATTCATCAGGATAAAGGCTGCGACGCCGCAGACCGCCGATAAGATGCACGCCGTTCCGTTGGCTCTCTTCCAGTACAGGCCGAAGAGAATCGGGCAGAAGAAGGCACATTCCAGCCCTCCCATGGCGAAGAGATTGATCCACACGATCAGATCCGGCGGATAGACGGTAAAGATGAACACGATGACACCGATCAGGAAGGTAGTTCCGATGGACATCCATTTGATTCTGCCGTTGAACTTCGGTTCTTTCTTTGCCTCCGGTTTTGCGATGTAGTTCATGTACAGGTCTTTGACGATAGCCGCCGAAGCCAGAATCAGCAGCGAAGACACCGTGGACATGACTGCCGCCAAAGGCGCTGCGATGAACAGCCCCGCTACCACAGGGTTCATGTATTTCAGCACCAGGGCCGGCACGACGTAATCTGTGGTTTCAAACTCGCCAGAGTCAAGCACCGCCGGAGCAAAGACGCCGGAGATGTGCATGACCAGCATCAGGAATCCGACCACGATGGTCCCGTAGATGATGGCGTTATGCAGCGCTTTGGTATCTTTGAAGCCCATGCCACGCACCGCCGTCTGCGGAAGACCCAGTACGCCGACGCCGACCAGAACCCAGAAGGACATGACGTAGGCCTTTGCCGTGGAACCGCCGCTGGTGATATCCGCCCAATCCGGATTTGCCACGTTGAGCTTTCCGATCAGGGAGTCAAATCCGCCGGCAGTGGTCACGATGGTCGCGAGAATGATAAAACCGCCGATGACCATGATGATGCCCTGAATGGTATCCGTCGTAGTCACCGCTTTGAATCCGCCGATGGTCGTGTAGATGATGACTACCGCACCGAACAGTACAAGTCCATATATGTATGGCAGGCCTGTGATGGACTGAAACAGTACCGCGCCGCCGATAAACTGGCTCATCATCTGCGCTACGAAAAATAGCACCAGGCAGATGGAAGAAATCCAGACCACAGCCTTGGACTTGTATCTCGCCCTGAGATAATCAGTCACCGTGACGGCTCCTGTCTTTCGAGAGATCAAAGCGAACTTCTTGCCCAGGATGCCCAGAATGATGAATGCTGTCGGCACCTGGATCATGGAGAGATAAACCCATACAAGTCCCTTCTCGTATGCCACACCAGGCCCGCCGATAAAACTGCTAGCGCTGGTGAAGGTGGCCACCAGGGTCATGGCCAGGACCAGGCCGCCCATGGATCTGCCGCCGATAAAATAATTATTGATAAATCCTTTTCCGGTGTCTGCCTTGGCCTGCCTGTTGCTGACCCAAAGCCCTGCCACCAGATTAAAAATCAGATATACCACCAGGACGGTGATCAAAATTGCTGTATACGACATCATTCCACCTGCTCTTTCTCTTCTTCTCCAAGGTCAAAATTCTTGAAGAACTTCTTTACGACAAAGATCGTAGCGATGGAAAAAAGCACGTATCCCACGATGCAGCTTAAGAAAAACCACATGGGAAGTCCCAGGACATAGGTGTAAGTCTCCGGCGCCCCCTTTTCTGCAATACCGTACCCAGTAAAATACCACCAGATAAAAAAGGCAATGTAAAGGCCTGCTGAAATCAGCGCCTCCTTCTTGATCTGCTGGTTCTTCTCTTTCTCCGTCAGTTTCGGAGCCATATTTCATTCCTCCTTCAGTAGCGTCACCCCTTGGGGGCGTACACTCTAAAATTTTGTCGGAACTATTGTAACATGTTTTTACGAGTTTGGACAGGGGAAATTCACTCTATCTTATTGACTTGTGCCATTCCGGTCACCTTTGACTCCAATAGGCGGTTAAACAGTGCGATGACACGTCCCACGCCGATAACGGTCAAAATCGTTCCCAGGCCGATGCCGATCAGATGTCCGGCAAAGAGCAGACTGATTACAGCAGTCAAAAGGATGTTGAATCCATCAAAACAGTTTTTGATGAATCCCAGCGTCTTGCCGCTCAGATCTGCTATCGCCTGTACAAGTCCATCTGCCGGATTTGGGATCAGGCGCATATCCAGGGACATCGCCGCGCCGATGCCTGTAAAGACAATGGCTATGAGCAGTACGATCAGCCTTGCCCAGAAGCTGCCGGCAAAACTGTCAGGGTATGCGGTCTGAAAATCAGGAATCACGGCCGCAAATAAGTTCATAAACCTGGTGAACACCAGGCTCAAAGGGAACTGCAGCAAATCCAACAGCAAGACCAACTTCAGGCGAGAGGAAGGATTCTCTTCCAAGGCCACCACCTTTTTATGATGAAGTAGGTGGACGACCATCTCTGTGATGATAAAGGTTCCATATAGAACAAAGGTGGCGTTGCCGAAGTTAAAATTGCAAATGTCTGATACAGAATAGGATACCGAGATAATCGGCGATACGCCAAGGCCAGATTTGGTGTTCAAGGTAATCCCCAGGGCCATGACCAGAAGGCCGAGAACATAAAAGAAGACCCTGTAAACGATGGCTTTTTTCATTAATTTATCACCTGCTTTCTGTCATTTATTCTATCACACCTATTCATTCTATTCAATGGGGCTGCCGCCTTGTTACAGAGGACATGTTCGTCCTGGTTTTGGTTCGAAGAAACAGAAAACGGACCATCCTTCCTCTTTGTTGATGAGCGATGGTCCGTACTATTTACTATGGTTCCCTATATTTAAATCTCTAATCTCTTGCCCCTGGCGATTAGCCTTCTATGGCAATATATTTGTTTTCCTCAATCTGCGGTTTGTTCTCCACTTTTGGCACGCAGATTTTCAGAATGCCGTCTTCAAATTTGGCTTTGATGTCTTCCTGTGTTACATTCTCTCCCACATAGAAGCTTCTGCTGCAGGAACCTGTGAATCTCTCACGACGGATGTATCTGCCGTTTTCATCCTTTTCGTCATTGGCTGTGCTGGTGTTCGCTTCGATCGTAAGCATACCGTCCTTCAGCTGTGCCTTCACATCTTCTTTCTTGAATCCCGGCATATCCATCATCAGTTCAAAATGGTCGCCTGCGTCCTTGATGTCGGTTTTCATCATCTGGTTTTCCATCTTTCCTCTGAACGGAAAATCCATAAAGTCGTCAAATAATCTCTCTCCAAAAATGCTTGGTAATAACATAACATATACCTCCTTTATATTCTGGCGGGCACCCCCAAAGGCACCAGCCTGTTTGTTATTCACTCTATATCCCTTTGACAATTGTTATTATACCACTTTTGTTAGCACTGTCAAGTGATGAGTGCTAATTTTTTTATATTTTTTGTATCTGTTGAAATTCCAAGGTTTACACAATGTCCACTACGTGATTATCACACCTTTTTCAAAAATTTTCTTGTAAAAAAAGTGATCCACAGGAGACAGGTAAGCAGACCGAATAACAGAGAACTGATCTCTGCCCCGTCAGTCATCAGCTTTCCAACCCAGAAAGAAGGCAGGAATGACACCACATAATAATATGGCGCTGGGAGAAACCAGATCAAGATCAGTCCAGCAAAGCTGATCCCCATCAGCTTGGAAGCTGCAAGGCCCTCCACCCGGTTTCCCGCAAGGGAAACCACCATCATGGCAAGGAAAATACCCGTAAAGCTGCTGACAAGGGCGCTTGCAAGAATCACTGCGGCAGATAAAGAAGAAATATTGAAAAAAGCCGCAACGACCATCGTGATTAGAAACGCCCCGATCATTGGCAAGCCGATGCGGGCAAATAGATAGGAATACCCTTCTGCCGGGGTGATTTGATAGTAAGCGTGTATGCCTTCATCTCTTTCTTCTAAGAGTAAAAATGCGGAAATCATGGCGGCAAACATGGGTGCCAGACAGATTAGCATACCATCTACAAGACCGTACCAAGGAATCAAGGAAAAAGAGAATTCCCTGACCAATATCGAGTTGATGAACGGGATTGCAAACTTAAAAAACAGTCCGATCAAAAATGGCGCCGGAACCATGACGGCCAGCATCCCGTCTTTTGCGATTTGTTTCATTCCAATTGTAAAGAGTTTCACTGTATGTTTCATGCGCCCTGCCCTCCTTCTGATTGCAGTGCCGTGCCGATGCGTTTATTTGCAAAATAAGACAGCAGCCCAAGCCAGAGAATAAGCACGATTGCCGCCAGGCTATTGACACTTCTCGTCACGTCGATAGTGCCTGCAATCATATGCCACAATGCCGTCCCGGGAAAAAGTTCCAATAGCGGATGGGTTATTCCAAATGCCGTCAGCACCGGAGGCATTGATAGGAAGGCCGTGGGGAGGCAGACGATGAGCATATAGTGGTTTACGGAACGGGCATAGGATGCAATCATCAGGCCGATGAGATTAAAAACAACTGCACCCAGGAAGACGCTGAATGATAACCGTACCAAGTGAACCGCGCCTCCCATACCGATCAAGACAATAAGATCAGCGGAAATAGTTGACAAAACAGCCAGTGATATGGCCTTGGCCAATATGTACTCAATGGGACGAAGGGGTGAAATGCACCAAAACCCATGCAGCCCCTCTCCCTTTTCCAGCAGCCAGATTCCTCCTATAAAGAAAATACCCAGCATAGCAGGATCAGTCAATATAATGAAAGAAGCTGCTAATGTCTTATATTCTGATGGGGTTATCAACAGTGCGGCGATATAGACTACAGTGAAAAATGCATACAGGAAATAGAAGCCGTATTTTATTTGAAAACGGAAGTCATTCTTTAAAGCGTTTAAAAACCTCATTGCAATCCCCTTCCTGTAAGCGATATGAACACATCCTCAAGGGTCTGCTCTTTTGAATGAATACTTGTCAGAATACCCTTTTCCAGTGCAGCTTGAAAATCCTCTGCGTTGGCCAGCTTGGACAGAGGGCAGACATTTTGCTGCTCTTTTCCATTAGACAGATAGCTGTATTCCACCTGTGTATCAGCGTTGCTCTTACGCAAAGCATGTGGCGTGTCGACCGCCTTCACTGTACCGCCGACGATAAATGCAACACGATCACAAAGTTCCTCCGCATCATGCATGTTATGGGTGGTTAATATGATGGTTTTCCCCAAATCTTTTTGTTCCAATATCATGTCCTTTACGATTCTTGCATTGGCAGGGTCCAGGCCACTGGTCGGCTCGTCGAGAAAAAGCAGCTTAGGATTATGCAGCAAAGAACGTACAAATCCAAGCCGCATTTTCATGCCCTTTGAATAGCTGGAAACCTTTTTGCCGGCGTCAAGGTGAAGGCCCACTTTTTCCAAAAGAGTTAACGGATTCACTGTCCTGCCCGAATAAAGAGAAGCAAAATACTGCAGATTTTCTAAAGCGGTAAACTTCTCATAAAAGTTAGGGAATTCAAAATCCACACCGATATTTTCATAATAGTCTCTGGTCCTGTGCTTCATTTCAGTGTCAAAAATGCGGACACTGCCGCGATAATCACGGAGGGTTCCTGTCAATATTTTTTGCATGGTACTTTTACCAGCCCCAGAGGGTCCCAGAAAACCAAAGATTTCACCTTGCTTGACGTCAAAACTGATTCCCCGAATAGTATCTTCCTTTGCTGTCCTGTATTTCAGATATACATTCTGCACATCAATTACTTTCATCACTTACAATCTCCTTTAGCACGCCATCCAAAATAATTTCCATGATAATCTGCCGATCCCCGGTCTGATCCTGCTGCAGGTTCAGCAGACTGACAGCAAGAGTCTGCAGAGTTTTTGTTGCGATGTCGATCCCACATGTAAAGTGAATGCCATATTCCTCTAATTTAATCAGTTCGTGACTGTCGTCCCGGGTATGTGCCGCAAGCACTTCCGGTGGAAGCTTGCGATAGAGGTGTTCTGCTGTTTCGTTATCTACTTGTTTCAGCATGGGATAACGTTCCAGTTGATGAAACATCCAGAGGAAACATTGCTTGCAGAGTTCTCTGGGCGGCAATGTGCGGTGTTCGTTTAGAAATTCATCCATTTCGCGCCACATCTTCTGCTGCAGGTTTCCAGAGATATCCATATAAAGGTGTTCTTTATTCGTGTAAAATGAGTAAAATGAGCCTTTTGCAATCCCGGCAGCCTGAACAATTTCATCAATGGACACTTTCTTTAGCCCAAATGAGGTGAATAGACGCTCGCCTTCCTGCATCAGCTTTTCCCTGATCTTTTCTCTTTCCATGTTACTAAATCTTGGCATAGTGAGCCCTCCAATCTATATGACTAATTATATTCTTTTAGTCATATAGATTATAGCATGAAATTTACCTTTGTCAATACATGTAACCAGATTGAAGAGAAACCGCTTGCAGCACGAAAAAAGGAGCAAATCGTAATCGACTTGCTCCTTTTCCTTTCTCTTTCTATTTCCCTTTTTGACCTTCAAATTAGGCTCTCTTATAGAATGACGCAATCGCCTGGGCGAAAAACTCCGCTGCACCCTCCCCGTACTGGGCATCTGTTTTGGGCCTTACCATCTCATGTCTATAGCTATCTGCCACAGACAGCATGAGCTGTTCCAGTCCTTCTTTTGCCTCCATCTGGTAAAGGCGCTTCATGACAAATTCGTACTCTCCGACCGATTCCCTCACTTCAAAGGAATCTAAGGGGCAGCCCCTCTTTCGCTTTTCGTTGAGTTTTTCTAAAACCGCGTCCAGACGCTTCTGGCAAGCCTGAACCAATTCCTGGTTTGGCGGCGCCATAGCGGCATCGAGAGCCGCCTCTTTGCTCCCATACCATTCTACCAGTTTCTGATACCCCCTCTGCATGGTTTCCTGTGAAGCCCTCTCCATATAATGTGCTTTCCACTGCTCCACACTGCCGAACTCTTTGATGGCAGCCTCTTTGGCGCTTTCCGGCAAATGTTCAAGGGTGTGCTCAAAAAGAGTTTCTATATCGCTTTTTCCAAATACCTCGAAATCCATCTTCTTCTCTCCCTTCAGAATCTCGTCAATGCTGGCAATCAGACGTTCCAGACGCTCCTTTTTTGAAGCCAGCATTTTTCTCTGCATCAGCAGAATCTGATTTTTCTCAAGAGCAGGATTCTCCATGACTGCTTTGATTTCTTTCAGGGGTATATCGAATTCACGGAAAAACAATATCTGCTGCAGCATCTCCAGTGCTTTATCGTCATAAAGCCGGTATCCTGCCTCGCTCTTTGCTGTGGGCCGCAGCAGCCCGATCTCGTCGTAATAATGAAGCGTGCGCACGCTGATTCCTGTCATCTCTGATATCTCCTTCACCGTCTTCATCGCAGTCTCTTTCCTCCTTATTCCTGATAAGAACACTCTAATCTATCACGCACCGTGAGGGTCAATAGGGTATTTTTAATTTTTTTATCCGATGTCCATCTTGTAGTTAACAAAAAGCAGTTAGCCAATCTGAACTAACTGCTTTGAAGAATATGACTACAACTCTGCCATTCTGGGATTTCAATGTTTCGTTTCCAGAACACACTGCTAGCAGATTTTTGTATTCCAATTGGTCTTCAGTCGTTCTTTTTTCATAGTGTTCAATTTTCACCGCACCTTTTCCTGTAATCCGCTGTATACAATATGCGCATAAATGCCCCTGCTCTTCTAGTAGTCTTTCTCTTAACTCCGTTTTGTCCAGACCGTCAAAATTAGCGCCAGGTGTTCTGCGATAATAACGCAAGCTATCAGGTTCAACTCCTTTTTTAATTGAAATCATTTTCTGCCACCTTAACTAAATCTGTTCTAAATCATAGGAAATTCTCGCCTGAACAACATCAGCATCTTTCTCCCCAAGAATATCGGCCAATTGATCAAGGTAATTTTCTGCTTTTCCATAATCCTCCTTCGTCAGGGCATCATAAAAAGCTTCTTTTAAACCTAGTATCTTTTGGGGTCAGATCTCCACTTGCATGATTTCTCTTAAAATAGCCTCAATGTCTCTTCCATATGTGGTATTATTTGGTGTATAAACTTTATAATTATCCAGCAGTAATATGTGTTCATCTTTGACATTCGCTAAAACACTCGGCGCATGTGTCGTGACGATGAATTGCACCTTTGGAAAAATATAATGTAAGTCATCCATGATTCGTTTCTGCCATTCTGGATGAAGGTGCATATCAACTTCATCAATATGAGCCAGGGTATCAAGTTCCACCGGAAGCTGCGGTTCAGCATCTATTCTGCTGCCAAGCTCAAACATTTTGCGATGTGCATCGTCTGCGTGTATGCCATTAGATGGTAGTCCATCAAAGCCTGCTATATAGCTCCCTAATGCAACCACCAATGCGTCAAGCAGGCTGGATTTTCCAGCGCCATTGATACCGACTAAACAAAAAGCGGGCATCATAAAAAATGTCCGCTCCTCTAAATCGTTCTACTCATTCAAATCTTCTCATAATGCGACACATCGACAGCAAAGATGATGGCACCGCCCACTTCTACAGTCTCCGGATAGCCGGAAAAGCTGGCTTCGTTCATTCCATTGGGGAAGAAGATCGGCATATTGACCTCTACCGTCTGGCGTTCATGGCAGATGCCCTTGACAATATCGATGACTGCTTTCATCTGGTCTTCCTGCACACCAATCATCAAAGTCACATTTTTCTTTTTCAGAAAACCGCCGGAAGAAGCGATTTTTGTCGCTCTGAATCCCTCTTTATTTAATCCAGAAATCACCTGGTCCACATCCTCTTTGGATATAATGACAAATAGTAGTTTCATTCTCTAATGCCTCCTTACGTATGTATAAGGTTATTATACTACTTATCGCTGTAGAATGAAATCTGATTTTTCTGTTCAGAGCGAATATATCTCTCTTCTGCAGCAACTCCTCACATTGCTTGCGTCCTCCCATCTCTGACATCTTCGTAAATGACCGTGAGTATCGCGCCTTCATTTCTAAAAAAGAGGGACATGATGGCATAAAACGCTGCCTACACCTTCATTTCCGCCTTCATTTTTATTTTTTTCAAATTTACTTGCACACCTCCCTTTGCAAACACTCAGTTTTTCTTATAAATATTTCCATATGATTTATTATATGGAATAAATCGTGTGCAACATGTTAAATAAAAAAGGCAAATGGTTTGAAAAGCAAACAGATTTTTCATTCGTGCGCAAGTATAAAGCCAAAATATAAAAATGAAGGCACATTGGTTTACAATAATCAAAAAAAGTGCAAGAAAAGATCAGTAAAATGAAAATGAAGGCGCGAGGCTTTTCATGGGTTTGCCCTGATGTACTGCCATCGCTTTTTACGATGAAACGTGGGCATTCACAATATCCCACAATAAAAATTCTACTCTCCATCAACCTCCCGCAGTGCACCCATCACTTCAGACAAATCCTTTTCCTGCGGGATGCGGAATCTGACGCAGTTCTTTGAAAGTCCGCTGAACTCCAGACCGGAGATGGCCTTGATTCCGCGCTCCGCCAGTGCCGCCGCCAGATCCATTTCAGAATCCCTGTGGCTCAGCAGCATGATGGGCACCTGCTCACCTGTAGCAGAAACAGTCAAATTCCGCCAAGGTTCCGCTCGCAATCTGTCTTTCAATTCCTTTGCCTTCTCATTTACCTGCTGCAAAAAATCCAAGTCTCCCAGCGCCGCCAGCGCCATCAAACGGGAAAAAACGCATACGCTGTAAGCGTCAGTCACCTTTGACAGCGCCCTGGCCAGCTCGCCGCCGCTTGCTAGGCAGTAGCCAATCCGCATGCCCGCAAGACCGAAGCCTTTTGAAAAGGTACGCAATACCACTACGTTATCAAAATCGTCCAGCAGGTTGATAGCAGAATTTTCCTTTGCCATGTAGTCCCCATAGGCTTCATCGACGACCACCCCGATGCCGAGACGCGCCGCCGCAGAGGCAATTCGCCTGATTTCTGCTAAGGGGATGACCTGCCCCGTCGGGTTATTGGGATTGTCGACGAATACCATCTTATGCCGACTGTCCAGTCTCTGCAAAAAAACATCGCAATCAAAGGCATAGTTATTCTCCGGCGCCAGCTGCACACCGTCATAGACCGCGCCGCTCAATTTGATTTCGCTCTCCGCCGCATTGAAAGTGGGAATGTTGCCGAGAACCCGATTCCCTCTTTCCACAAAGAGGCGACAGGCAATGCGAATGCCATCCATGGAACCTTCCGTGATGAAAACACAATCTCGGCTGACGTCTGCACAGCCCTGCCAATACGCTGCAATCTTCTCCTTCAGTTCGGGCGTGTGCGGATAAGTCCTGACGCGCTCCAGGTCCAAATCTGTAATCGTCTCCATCCAGCGCGTTGGAATCTGCAAGATATTGATCCCCTCACCGCAGTCGATAGGCAGCTGTACCTCCGCCAGTGGATTTTCCGTAATGTAGGTCTGCTTGTTTTCTATTGCTACATAATCGTTCATCTTTACATGCATGGTTCTCTCTCCTTTTAAAAAAACTTGGAAATGACGGAATCGAGCGATCAAGTCCGCCAAATCGAGATTTGGGGGCTTTTCGCATGGGACCTGCCAACGATTTACTAAAAGTAAATCGGGCTTGGGCTTCAAGATTCCTATTTCCCTATGTCGCCCACAAGGGGCGACTCTTCGCAAGGTACGTTCTTTGATATTTCCTGCATAATCAAAAAGAAAAGCTCTCCTGAGTCATTCCCCTAGAGAGCTTTTCATAAATTCTATCTTTTTCTATTTCTTTAAGGTCGCCAGTCTGCGGCACGCTTCATGCACCGTATCCTCGTCAAAGGCGTAGCAGGCGCGGAACCAGCCCGGCTCGTTATATCCGAATAATTGTCCCGGGGAAACGTTAATCATCAGATCATTGTAGATCTTTTCCCACAGTACGTGTTCCACTTCGAATTCATCCTTTTCCATGTAGGCGGAGAAATCGGCCATAACGAAGATTCCTGCCTGTGCTTTCATGGTCGGCACACCGATAGCTGCAAGACCATCAGCAAAGATGTGGTATGCCTTGGCCAGACGCTGTCTGGAAAGATCCATGATGCCGGAAAGTTCCGGTGACTTCAGCATCGCAGTCAGCAGGGATTGCGTATGAGAAGAAACACACGAATAATAGGTGATGGAGGCAAATCCTTGTATGATGCACTCATTGAAGGAGAAGCACATGCCTGTTCTGAATCCGGATAACAGGAAGTCCTTGGCAAAGCTGCTGGTCACATGGACTCTGTGACGGTAGGATGCTGGAACCAGTTTCATGGTGCTGATAAATTCAGCTTCCGGATCAAAGACGGTCTGCGCGTAGATTTCGTCAGAAATCACATCGATATCGTGAGCCATGGCAAAGTCAATCACGTTCTGCACAGCTTCCTTCTTATATACCGTACCGATCGGGTTGTTAGGGGAAGAGAAGAGAACGGCTCTTACTCTTTTTCCCTCTTTTGTAACCTTCTCATAAGCCTCTTCAAAGGCGTTGCGGTCCAGTTTTTCGTCGCACCACACGCCTACAGGAATGACGCCCGCACGCTCGTTGATGTCGTCAACAAAACTGGAATAGTACGGAGCAGGAATCAGGAAAACATCTCCCGGCTCCGCCAAAAGCATAGCCAGCGTCTCCAGCGCCACCGTGCAGCCCGCACAGGTAGCCACATTGTCCTTCGTCAGCGTGACGTCTGCATCCTCGCCAAAGATGATGTTCTGCCAGTGCTCTGCGATAGCTGTACGGAATTCGTCGCTGCCCTCGAACTTGTTATAGTGGATGTTGTATCCTGTCAGATCCATCCGCTCCGCCGACTTTCTGAGAAGATCACAGATCTCATTGTTGACCAGATGGCTTTCTGCCGTTCCCATGTTAATCAGACCATTTGGATTCTTCTCTTTATCGTACATATTGTAAAAGTTGTCAAAGTGCGCTTTCACAAGTGGCGGCAGGGTTCTGACCCACTTTCTTCCGCGTTCTGATAAGTATTCTAACATGTTGCACCTCTTCCTATCTTAATTGTGTTCCAGTCCTGCTTCTGTCTGGATGCCGGGACGTGTACCAAGACCCATGGTGGCGTCGATGTTTCCGCCGTGAAGAATCGTGGACTCGTCTCTGAGAAGGTAAGTGAGCAGATTTGCAATTTCCTCTGGCTGAATCAGTCTCTTCTTTGACTGCGCCTCGTCAAAGGCCTTTCTCTCTTCCGGTGACATGCCCTTCAGTGTGCTGGAGTAGAACATCGGTGTTTCGATAGCGCCCGGGCTGACACAGAATACGTCGATCGGCGTATGGGTGTTTTCAGCAGCAATCTGTTTTGCCAGATAAGCCACTGCACATTTGCTCATGCCGTCGCTCAAGGTAAATTTCGGGAAGCATGCGATGCCGCCGCCGACAGAGGAGATGAAGACCAATTTTGTCTTATCTGTCTTTGCCTCAATGACCGGCTGGATTTTCTTGTAAATCCATAGAGGTCCGAGAGCGTTTACCGTCATCATGGCGATATCATTTGCAGCCTTCAGCGGATCGCCCTGTTCTGCATACTCCTTGACAGTGCCGGAACCCAGCGCTGCGTTGAAGATGACGCCATACCATTCATGTTCTGCAAGGAAATCAGCCTTTTCAATTTCTTCTAAATTTCCCTGGTCCAGTTTGTGCGCAAATACTCTGCCCGGATTCTCCTGCATCAGCTCTTCTGCTTTCCCTGCAGACTTGCGGTAAGTGATATGTACCTCGTATCCCTGCTCTAATAATAGTTTTACAGTTTCCAGACCCACACCCTGGGTGCCGCCAGTTACTAATACTTTTTTCATAATACCCTCCTGTTAAATGTTTTTGATGAGAACGTCGTTTTCGTCAAAGTCCTCATATTTTCTCTTTTTGATGTACTTTGTATAGATCATTCCGGCAAAGATGACAATGCCCGCATATCCTGAAATCGGATAGATGATGCTAATCATCGTGGAGAAGGACAGCTGTCCGCCGAAAATGCTGACGATTGCTGTGACAACAGCCGTAATTCTGTACGCCATGCTTTTGGAATTAGATGAAATCTTGTTGCAGACAGTGTACAGCATTGGAACTGCCGTCGTGTAGATTCCCAAAAGCAGCAAAATGGAGAAAATGTTGCCGAATACCGGACTGATAGTGGCTGCTACGAACAGAGATGGAATCTCCAGGTTGTAGACGTCTTTGATGTTAGCCAAAAGTCCGAAGTTCAGAATCATGACTGCAATTAGGAATGCGCCGCCGCCAAAGAGTCCGCCCAGAAGGGAGTTCTTCTTGTTCGTCGCGGTGGATTTTCCGATGTCAGCCAGATACGGTACAACGCCCGTAACGGTGTAAGCTGCGTACATGAGTCCTGACAATGCCCAGAAGTTGAAGTTGGTGTTCACTGTTACTTCCGTCAGATTTTGGTCCGCCTGTGCGATACCCTCTGGATTGTTAACGATAGACAGTACGCCGATGACCATGGTTACGACCAGCAGAACCGGTGCAATATAGCCGACGATTTTGACCAGCTTGTCGAGCCCCAGCAGAACGGTGCCCAATGAAGCGATAATCATGATGGCGCGGCCGATGTTGCCGTCAACGCCGTAATACTCTTCAAAGGTGGAACCTGCTCCCGAAATCATCATCGAATAGACGAAGAACAGCATAATCGGTGTAAACCACTCCAATACAAATCCGAGATACTTTCCCAGGTAGAAGTTGAACATCTTCCCTGAGTTGTTTAATTTGAGATATCTTCCATCTTCAACAATGACGCTGACAAACCATGCATAAAGAATAAGTGCGATAATTCCTGCGCCCACGCTCTTCAGCAGACCAAAACCCGTGAAATACTGCATGCATTCCTGGCCTGATGCAAAGCTGGAGCCGATGACAAAGCCCATAAAGGCTCCGCCGATAGCAATCACTTGGCTAATACTTACTTTCTTGTCTTCCATGTCATATCCTCCTCTTTCTTAAATTTCTAAATTTTCTAATTAAAGTATATATGCCGGACCCTTTCTTTTCAATTGAACCCCTTTGAATGCATTTGTTAAAATAAAAACAGACTTGAATTCAAGAAATTCAAGTCTGTAGAAAGCAGGTGCTCTATGGTGATCTTCGCACAAAATCACAGATATCTCAGCAGATCCTCTGCGGTCAATCGCGTGCAATAAGGCTGCCCCAGCATCCTTTCGAAGAACTGCTGGAATGCACTGCGCATTCGCGGGTCCATAGAGATGTGGAAATTATCGTTGGATCCCTTCTGCGAATTTTCTATATACAGCGAATAGGAGTCGATAAATATAGAAGGACAGTTCCGCAGTTCTTCGCTGAGCACGACGGTATCGCGAATCAGATAGATGGCAAAATCAGGGTTTGTTTTCATGACTTCGCTGAGATACGCCAGGTGGCTGCGAGTCTGCTCCTCACTCAATTGATGACTGACATTGCCCACGCTGACGTTTCCGTCTGAAAGGTATTTGTTAATCATGGAGGAATAGAGAACAAGATCAATTTCCGATTTACAAGTGCGTTTCATAAAAATATTTTTAAGCTTAATCAGGTAGCTGGCATAAGCTTCGTCCTCTGCTTCTTCGATGAATTGATCCATGATGTCTTCTGGAAACAGCATGGCAGGCGGCTCGTTAAAGAACAGCCACTGTCGTTTGTCAGAATAGGAGTCTAATTGTACATTGGTTCGTTTCAGGCTCTCTGGTTCGGCAGGATCGAGAAGTTTCTCTGACGTCTCGAGAATCTGCCTGCACCTCTCTGAGAACCGCTCGATAATCTTTTCTTCCATGGAAAAGACTGCCGCCAGCTCTCCTTGCATATTCCAAAGGACCTGCACGCAGAGCAGCTTGTCAATGACCAGAATATGAGGCTGTTCCGGTTTTTGGCAGACGATGGACATCTCTATGTAATCGAGATAGCCGATGATGTTCAAGATGTTGGCAGCATAAAAATGATAGTCTTCCGCCAGGTCTTCTGGAAAAAGAGCCAATTTCAGTTCCACCCGCTTTACACCGGCTTCGTGCAATTCCTGCATCAGACGTTTGAACTCACCGCTATATAGCCGGAAAAGATCAAAGGTGGCCATGACTGAAATACTGCCGTCGGAATTTTCCAGAGCCTGCATGAAGGCATCACGAGTCAGGTCGATGAGCATCTTCGGGCTGTCTAAGAAAGACATCTGGTTATTGCTGTGGGATTGAAAAGTCAGATAGCTGCTGTCACTGTCATAGGCCTTTTTTAATTCTTTAAAACTGCTCTGCCACCGACGCTCTCTGTCCGCAGTATCGCCTTTACCTGGATGGTCAGCAAAAAAATCCGCCATCTGCCCCAGAATCCGCTCTGCATTTCTGACCGACGGCAGCTTGCTCCCGTTAATCCACTTGCTGATATAGGTCGTATCATAACTGAGCGCATCAGCCAATTCGCTTTCCTTGATTCCCGCCTTTTCCATTTGAGATCGCAGCGATTTTCCGAACAGATTATTCATGAAACACCTCATTTAAAACAATAATTTCCGATATAACTGTACCACGTGCATTCCACTAAAAATAGTATCGCGGCACGTGATTCAATGGTTCCTACTACTCGGCGAAGCCGTAAGATTGTGGAACCATTATACCATAAATCGCTCTCTCTGACATAAAAAAATCCGTCTTCACAAAATTAGCTTCCATTTACCTTTATGCTTATTTGCGGTTGTATGTCCGCATTGAAACGGCAAAACTCACAATACCTAAAGCTATGCACCAGGCGAGTGTCAGCCATAAACGATTCCCCAAAGGCAGATCAAGTGTCAAGGCCCTCAAACTATCAATCATCGGTGTCATTGGCTGTATCGCTGCAAACCAGCCGATACCGCTCGGCAGAGTGTCGACGGGAGCAAATCCGGAACTCATAAAGGGCAGGATAAAGAGGGGGAACAGCAATCCAGTGGCTCCTTCTACCGTCTTTGAAATCGTGCCGCAAAGTACAGCAATTAGTGTAAATGTAATATTTATCAGCACAAGGAGCGCTATAAACAAAAGCCAATCTGCAAGCCCCGCATGTGGTCTGAAGCCAAGAATAGGAGCCGTTGCCACAATGATGGCGCTTGAAATGATCCCTCGTATCACTCCTGCACCTGTATGTCCAATCAGCACAGCAGATTTTGAAACTGACATACAGCGAAAACGGTCTATGATGCCCTTTGTCATGTCAGCCGTAACATTCATTGCCGAGTATTGAGACGCTTGAGCGATACTTTGCAGAATAATTCCCGGCACGATAAAATCAATGTAATCATAATCCCCTACATCGGATATGCTGCCAAATACCGTCCCAAATAAGAGAATTAAGCAAAAAGGTATTAGCGTTGCCGTCAAAAGTGTTTCAGGATTTCGCAGAGAAATCGTTAAACAGCGTTTGAACATGACCCATGTATCAAGAAATATATTTTTTTTAGATTTTTTCATGTTGTTTTCTCTCCTTTTTTTCATCAATGAGTGTTAAAAATACGTCTTCTAATGAGGGTAAGTTTTGTTCTATACTGTCGGCCGAAATTCCATTTTCGGTCAAGAGCTTTATCGCAGTATTGGCTTTTATCTCGCTGTCAAAATTAAGCCGCACGCCTCTCTCGGGCATTATTTTCTTCAGATATTTTGGCGTGCCCTCTGCAATGATTTTACCATCATGTAAAATAGCAATCGTATCCGCAAGATATTCTGCTTCTTCTAAATATTGTGTTGTGAGGAATACAGTTGTCCCTGTCTTTGCCAGATTCTTTACCAAATCCCACATGGCAATACGGTTTTGTGGGTCAAGGCCGGTTGTCGGTTCGTCAAGGAAAAGCACATCGGGATTTCCCATAAGGCTCATTGCAATATCAAGGCGGCGCCGCATACCTCCCGAATAGGTAGACACTCTTCTATCCGCAGCATCTTCTAATCTCGAAAAAGCCAGCCACTGGTTTACGGTGCTTTTGAGGTTCGGCAAACGTTTCAGTTGTCCGATCAGCGTTAGATTTTCTCTGCCAGTCAAAACTTCATCTACTGCCACAAATTGCCCGGTCAGGCTGATGCACTCACGCACATCATCACCATTTGCCGCGACGTCAAATCCATGGATAGCAGCGCTGCCGCCGTCAGATTTCAGTAATGTGGAGAGAATTTTGATTACTGTCGTTTTTCCAGCACCATTTGAGCCGAGCAGGGAAAAAATGCTACCTTTATCTACAGTAAAACTGACATCTTGTAAAACATGGTTTCCCTTATAGGATTTTTGCAGACCAGATACTTCAATAATTTTTTCAGACATAGTTATCCTCCTTTAATATACATACGTATGTATGTTAATGCTGAAAATTTTACTGCCTATTGAAAGGCAGTAGATTTAAAATTTATTTTTTATTGCCTATATAGCTAAATCTGCTATCATAAGGCGACAAATCGTTTCATAGGCAGACAGAGCAAGAGGCTGAACCCCGTCTCATGCCGGGGCTGTTTCCATACGCGGCAGGAATCCCAATCCCACTCAAAACAATAAAATGGGCAATACATCTTATACCAATAAGGCGCACTGCGTAAAATGCTCATAATCCTATCCGCAGTAAAATTTGGTTGCAGAGATAGGTCAGATACGGTGATGGCTGTTTCTTTTGCCCGAAATCCCAGCCCTTAAACTTTTGATATGTAGCTTCGGATGTAAACAAACCATTCTCATCTTGTTTGGATTTTATAATCATAACCATTTGAGTAAAACGCTCGTCATCTTTAATACAATCCAAATGGCTTAAAACATCAACAACACCCACAATATCGTACCACATTGCAGGAGCTTTCAGTTTTCTAAAGTCAGTTCCCATATAGAACATGTATGGGTGCTTGTCCAAGCTGTCCTCCCACAGAGAAAGCAAGTTCTGTGCAATTTTTTGTGCAATCTCGCTTTCCTTGTACTTTTCTATATTGGAAAGTAGCTTTAGCATTATCAGTGTTGCATAAGGGCAACAATCGTCCTTGCGCCCCGGACCTCTGAACTTTCCATGCTCCTTAGAAACGGTGCAAGGAAATCCGCCCTCTTTATAAAAACTTAAAAGGTACTCTACACCACGCTTGATATGTTTATCATAGTCAACGTTTGCCTTAAGCAATAAAAGTAGCAACAATGGGGCATCACATAGGCACCAACCAAAGGTGTCCTCGCCAAGACCGCCGTAGTGTTTTGGAATATTTGTCGACGATTGATAAACACCATATTCATCAACGTGTTCTAAAATTTTATCCACGCCGGATTGTATCTCCGGAATGTCAATATCAAAGCCAAGCTCAAGTAAAAACAATAATTTGTGCATAGGTAAATCGGGGTTTTTATGATTGGTCACAAGGCAATTATGAAAATCTGAAACGTCGGAAAGATATGTCTTGATTTTCGGGTCGGACAATGCTTGCTCTCTTAGCTCTTTCAAACTATCTTTGCTTTCGCCTAAAACATTCAGTTTTACAGCATATTGCAACCAAGCTTCACCATTTTCAAGAATGAAATCTAAATAATTCATAGCTACCCTCCCAAACCTAATATAAACAATCTGTATTTCGCCTTATCCGCCTAAGACATACAAACATATAACTAGCGTCTTTCATTCTAATATTTGCATGTGGAAATGTCAAACGGCTCATTTCTTCTTACTACTGTTCATAACCCAGTTTGTTCACTTGGGCACCATTCGGGCACCATTGTAGCCCTGCCATGTTGTATTGCACACAGCAAAAATGCTGATTTCATGGGCCTTTCCGGCTGGAAAAAGACTTTTATCGTTGCCAAATATTTTCTATTTTTTATAAAACTCATGCCTACCGATTGTGAAATAAATCTCTTTCATTTCCTCATCCATTACGGGAACACCAAGTGATGCAGAGAGTTGTTCAAAGAACAAAACTTTGTCGACATATTCCTCATAAGACACTTCAAATGCGTAAGGGGTAAGCCACGAGGCAGTGAGCCACGCAATCGTCTGTGATGCCTGCTTGGGAAAAACCACATTCATGGAGCCGTCTTTGTTTCCCTCCTTCAATAGTTTCTCCATATATGGCGCCATGACATTTATTTGGAAAATCATCTCGTTTTTGAAAACAACAGGGTTGTTTGCTAACTTCTCCATCTGTGCCCTCATGCTGTCGCTGATATTCATATGATCACGTAGACTGAGCTTCGCTGCAAATCGCAGTTTTTCGAGGGCATTCAGTCCCTCTTGTTTATCAGCAAGCAGGTACGGGTTATCTTCTTCAAAAGATTTATACATAACACTACCGATCAATTCTTCTCGGGATTTGAAATAATGGTAAAATGCGCCCCGTGTTACACCAACTTCCTTTACAACATCTTCGACGTTCACATTTTCCAGTCCTTTTTCAGCAAAAAGGCGCATCGCTGCTTCCAATATATTCTGCTTTGTTTTTTGATCGGGATCGTGTCTTGGCATATTAATCACCTCCTGTACATACGCATGTATGTTACTCTGATTATAGCCTTCCTCTATACTTTTGTCAATTAAAGTTTTTGTCAATAGACGCGTAAAGGATTCTGATATAAAGCCTGATATCCTTTTCTGTTTGCCGTATTCCCTTACCGACGTTTAGAAATAACCGTATCAATTAAGCCATATGCTTTTGCTTCCTCTGCTGTCATAAAATGATCCCGCTCTGTATTACGCTCTATTTCTTCGATTGTCCTTCCAGTGTTTTTTGCAAGGAATTGATTTAATCGCTGCTTATTCTTTTGCATATGGTCCGACATGATCTTAATGTCGCTGGCAGAACCTTTGATGCTTCCGGATACGGCGGGCTGATGGATCATAATTTCAGCATTTGGCAGCGCAAATCGTTTACCCTTCGTACCAGCCGCCAACAAAAAAGCTCCGAAGCTTGCTGCAAGTCCAATACAGATTGTAGATACGTCACATTTAATATAATTCATTGTATCGAATATCGCAAAACCCGCCGTCACAGAGCCGCCCGGACTGTTAATGTAAAGTTTTATATCCTTATCAGGATCTTGTCCCTCCAAAAACAACAATTGCGCAGTTAGCAAACTGGCAGTTGCATCGTTCACATCCTCCCCCAAAAAGATAATTCTATCAGATAGCAGTCTGGAATAGATGTCGTAACTTCTTTCTCCCCTGCTTGTTTCTTCGATAATATACGGTACTGTACTCATGCAGCATTGACCTCACATTTCATAGTAGGATGATAACGCATAACCAGTTTACAGTTCAGCTCAGCTTTATTGAGTTTGGGAATATAGACTTTCTGATTTCTATATTCTTGCGGGGGCCACCCATATAATTGACGAAATGCATAAGTAAATGATTCCTGTGAGCTATAATTTGCCTCATATGCAATTTCTATGATGGGCTTTTTTGTATAAACAAGTTTTTCGGCTGCTACAGTGAGTCTGCGCCTTTGAATATATTGATAAATAGTGCAGCCAACACACTCTAAAAACACTCTGTTCAGGTGAAATTTAGAATACGCGGCCTCTTTAGCAATATCATCCAAGTTTAATTGGTTGTCTAAATTGTCTTCTATATATTCAATTATTTTTTCAATCGTTTTTTTGTTTTCCATCGTCACACTCTCCGTTCACAATGTTGTATCATTATAACACGCTTTTTCAAGGCAGTCTTAATATAAATTGCTATTTTCTATAGAAGAGCACCACCCTGGCAAAGCTACCCTTTTTTTTATTTCATGGTAAATGCGAGCCATAAGCATAATTCGCTGCTTTTATATTATCACGATAAAACCCCTTTATTGTATTAAAACTATGCTGCAAACCAGCATAAAGCAGCGAATTAATTGTTCCGCCCTACAGAAGCAGGGAAAACGGACTATATAAACAAAAGCTGCGATACAGAGAAAGTAAGCCCGTGTCGCAGGCAAATGCACGTCCTTTATCAGAAATGGAGTCGGCCAGATCTGCTAAATAGCTCTCATCGTTTTCAACGGCATTGTCCGATTGAGAAACCCGTACCCCTAAAGCTTTCCTAACGAGGATCAACGCCTGGCATCCAAGATCTTTTGTAAATTTTTTGGCAGTTTTTATGTAATTTCCCTCCGGTCTTTCCTGCACATCCAGCTTTTCTTCAGCAGTCCCCTTTGCTGGAACTGAACAAGCACATGTGGAAAATACGACCAACATAACGACTAGGATCAAAGCTACGTCTTTCTTCATTTTGCATCCTCCAATCTGCCTTCACTCAGAATTTTCCTGATCCATCGTTCAGAATAGTTGTACCGCCTCGTCAACTCTTTAATGCTGGTTCCTGCAGCATATTGGATTCGGATTTGTGATTTCACATATTCCAAAGTGTAGAACTTTTTTGGAAAACAGACTTGAACACCGGCAAAGGCGCAATAAATCTTGTGGGCAGTGTCAATATCTGTTTTCTCAGCAATCTCTTTGTAGATATCCCTTAGATTTTCCATATTTGTGTTTAGCTTCATATTGTTCATCATCTCACCTCTTTCGACAAAATCATACACCTTTCTACAATGAATCTTCAATTCGAATAAATCAAGGAAGTATTCCTTGAAAAATTCACTTGCCTCGTGCTGGAGTTTTGAAAATATCTATCAGCTCATATATTGCAGATGGATTTGGAATATATAGGGGACGAGGGTATGCAGTAAGGGTCTTGTGCGATAGAGTTAATGTTATTGTAGCGAGACATGATTTTGAGGCATTTTCATTTTTAAAGATTTGCATTTGCTAAAAAAAGTGATAGAATGATGAAAATATAAAATAAGGAGTATCATATGAAGCCAGTCGTAATTGCCATACCGGAGACGGGAAACAGTCTCTATCAGAAATACTTGAAAGGAAAGTATGTGCGGAGTCTGCAGCGTGCTGACGCTGCGGCAAGATGGATTGATTTGACAGATCCGGAATCTGCGGTCAAAGAAGCTCTGGACTCAGATGGCTTATTGCTTGCAGGCGGAGCAGACATCGATCCTGCCTTATATGGCAGGCAAAGGACTCAAAAATGCGGAAAACCAGATCCGGTGCGGGATCTGGCTGAACCGATGATATTAAAGGCGTTTTTTAATACAGGCAAACCGATTTTAGGAATTTGCCGAGGCATGCAGATGGTCAACGTCTGCTTTGGCGGAACACTGACACAGGATATTCGCAAGATGCAGCAGGAGAAACATTTTGATATTTTGCGCAAAAATTACGGAAGTCACCTTGTCAAATTGGATTCTCACTCGCAGTTAGCCGCTGTCTTGGACCGCGACGTTGCCTCTGTCAACAGTCTTCACCATCAGGCAGTGGACCGCGTTGGAGCAGGCTTGCGTGCAGTCGCAAGGAGCGAGGATGGTTTTGTAGAAGCACTGGAAATTGCCGATTACGGCTTCGGCATTGCCGTACAGTGGCACCCTGAGCACATGCCGCAAGACAAAACCCAGCAAAACTTGATTGCCGCCTTCGTACAAAGCTGCATCATATAGAAACGAAGAACAACAGCCTCGGCAAATATACGGTATAGGGGTATATGCCCTCGAAGTTTTACAATAGAGTTGTACTTTTTGACCGTTTTTGGGACTTCTCGCGTAACTCTGCCGTAAAATTAGACGATTAAAAGCAGTCATACACGATCAAGTATTTTCAGATTGACTAAAATAACAGAATCCAAGTCCTCTGGTTACTTTTAAACTAGTTTTTCAGTTTCCGAAGGCGTTATTTTCCGCTAAAAAATAACCAGAATCATCAGATACCCCCTGTTTTTCTCATATTTCGTTCACGCGGTTACGCAAGATTGCTTCAACTGCCCCAAAAAGTACAACTACATCGTAACACAAGTTTTATTCCGTCCCTTCATGAGCGCATTTTTTTCGATACTCTACCGGCGAAAGTCCGAACTGCTCTTTAAAAGCAGAGGCAAATTTGCTTTGGTTTGCATATCCAACCTGGGCGGCAATTTCAGCCACCGGCGTATTCCCAATGCGTAAAAGCTGCGCACCCCGCTCCATGCGGACTTTGCGCAGATATTTCTTCACCGAAGTATTATAGACGATCTTGAAGTTGTTTTTCAGAGCAGTAGGACTGATACAGAACTCCTTGGAGAGCTCTTCGATGGTGACTTCCCGGGTCAGATCCTCACAAATCCTGTTCTTCACTTCCTTTATCACCTCGATCTGTCCCCTGGTGATCTTGTCAATCCGACGCTCTTTATCTGGATTCACCAGCCACAGGAACATCAGCAGCTCCAAGACTTTAATCTGAAAATATTCCGCCCTCACCTCTTCGGGAATGTCGTAGAGTTCACTGAAAATATGGCTGATATGCGCATTTGCTCTCATAGTGAAAAAATGATGACCCGGACAAAATTTATCGGCCAGCCCTGTCATATAATTGCCCAAAATAGGCAGCGGCTCTTCCTGCAGCACGTCTAAATCCAATACGACAGCAATGCCTCGATATCGCTCCGTTGGGAAGGTCAGCGGCGGTTCGTCATTTTCCATTCGGGTAATGCAGAGGTCCCCTGGCCCCAAATAGAGATAATCGTTACAGACCCATCGGCACTCCTGCCGTCCCTGGTGACAATAATTGATTTTTAGGAGATTTCCTTCCACCTCCACGGCATTGGGCTGTTCCTTCATGGAGAAATCGTCGTAAATCAGTTCTACCCCAGGCAGAACGGAAAAGACTTCCATAATGCCAGACTCCGCGCCTGTGCCAAAGCGATATCTTCGTTTGTAATCGGCCAAAACCTCCGGCGCTGCAGCCTTTCCCCCTGAAATTACACGATATTTCGGAGCTGTCATAGCATTCATATAAACCTCCTCCTATTCCATTCCTACGTTTATTCTACCCATCTGACAAGGCCTCCAATCAATATACACTCCATTTAGACCGGTTCCCGCTCCATTCGGACACAAATCGGAAAATCCCATTGACCTTTTCGCCCATATGATTTATAGTAGCATCATACAAACGATTAAGCAATTATTTAATCGAATTTAATGCAAATTTTCTATTTCGAAGGGAGATATATATCATGAAAAAGACGATCAAATTAATCGATCTGGACTGCGCACACTGCGCAGCAAAAATTGAAAATGCAGTTAAAAAGTTAGACGGTGTCGATGATGCCAGTGTAAACTTCATGAGTCAGAAGATGATACTGGAAGCTGACGATGAATATTTTGACCAGGTGCTGACGGAAGCAGTCAAAATCGTCAAAAAAATCGAACCAGATGTTACAGTCAAACTCTAAAAGGAGGAAATATTATGACGAAGAAACAGAAAAAACAACTTGCCCGCATCGTATCTGCTGCCGTGCTTTTCCTGCTGGCAGCCGCGCTGCCTCTCAGTCCGGCTGTGGAAATGGCAGCATTCCTTCTATGTTATGCCCTCATCGGCTGGGACATCGTGTGGAAAGCAGTGACCAACATTCTTCACGGCCAGGTCTTTGACGAAAACTTTCTAATGACAGTCGCCACCGTCGGTGCGCTCTGCTTAAACGAATACTCGGAAGGTGTCGCCGTCATGCTGTTCTATCAGGTCGGCGAATGGTTCCAGAGCTATGCGGTCAATAAGTCCCGCCGTTCCATCAGCAGCCTGATGGATATCAGGCCGGATTCCGCCAACGTAATCCGCAGCGGCGGCATAGAACAAGTGGACCCTGAAGAAGTGCAGATTGGCGAAACCATCGTGGTCAGAGCCGGTGAACGGATTCCTCTCGACGGCACCATCATCGAGGGAGCTTCTTCTTTAGACACATCCGCCCTGACCGGCGAATCTCTGCCTCGCGAAGTCGCCGCTGGAGAAGACGTCATCAGCGGCTGCATCAATCAGTCCGGCACGCTGCAGGTGAGAGTTTCCAAAATCTACGGTGAATCCACAGTGGCCAAGATCCTCGACCTGGTGGAAAACGCCAGCAGCAAAAAGTCCAAGTCAGAAGCTTTCATCACTCGCTTTGCAAGATACTACACGCCCCTAGTCGTTATCGCCGCAGTGATTCTGGCTGTGCTGCCTCCGCTGATCAGCGGTCAGAGCTTTGCCATCTGGATTGAACGAGCCTTGACGTTCCTGGTCATTTCCTGTCCTTGTGCCCTGGTCATTTCCGTGCCCCTCAGCTTCTTTGGCGGCATCGGCGGCGCGTCCAAATGCGGCGTATTGATCAAAGGCAGCAACTATCTGGAAGCCTTGGCAAAGACAGAAACTGTCGTCTTTGACAAGACCGGCACATTGACAAAGGGTTCCTTTGCAGTCAGTGGTCTTTATCCTCAGGGTATTCCAGAAGCGAAGCTGCTTGAACTGGCGGCTTATGCAGAAAAGGATTCCACCCATCCTATTTCCAGATCTATTCGAGACTTCTATGGCAAGGCCATTGACGGCAGACGCATCAAAAATGTAAAAGAAATCGCCGGCTTTGGTGTGCAGGCGGAATTGGACGGCAAAGTGATCCTGGCTGGCAATGCAAAGCTGATGAGAGAACAAAACATCGCATTTAAGCCATTAGAAGAATCCGGCACCCTCGTCTACGTTGCAGAGGACGGCAGATACGCCGGCGCCATTTTGATAGAAGACGAAGTGAAAGCCGACGCTGCGGCAGCAATCAAAGATTTGAAGGCCTCTGGCGTCAAGAAGACTGTCATGCTGACAGGGGACGCAGACGCAGTGGGCAAAAAGGTGGCAGCAAAACTGAAACTGGATGCGGCTTATACTGAACTGCTCCCTGCAGGCAAAGTGGATCACATGGAACAGCTGCTCGGCGAAACCAGCGACAAAGGCAAGCTGACCTTTGTGGGCGATGGTATCAACGACGCGCCTGTTTTAGCCCGCGCTGATATCGGCATCGCCATGGGCGGACTTGGTTCCGACGCCGCCATCGAAGCAGCCGACGTGGTCATCATGACCGATGAACCGTCAAAGATTGCAACGGCAATGCGCATTTCCCGCAAGACTTTACGCATCGTCCATCAGAATATCGTATTTGCCCTCGGCGTCAAAGCTTTGGTCCTGATCCTCGGCGCGCTGGGAATCGCCTCCATGTGGGCGGCAGTCTTTGCCGATGTGGGCGTAGCGGTAATCGCAATTCTGAACGCAATCCGCGCGCTGCGCGTACCGAAAGCAGAAATCGTCGCAGCAGAGGATTCCAGCGAAACTTCCGACCCGGATCATCTTATCAAGGTTGCCTAGGCGCTCAATGCTCTCATCATAAATACAAAAATGCCCGAAGCATGTTAATTCAAATGCTTTTCGGGCATTTTTTGATGCAGTAACGATTCTTTTTCAGATACCCTTCTTCCCCAAGTTCTCCAATATCTCGCCGTAGCGTTTTGTCGCCAAGGCGCTGGGCTGGCCCTTCCGGCAGAAAGAGAGCTTTGCCAGCTTGGGAACCACCCGTTCCACTACGATCTGTCCATCGACGGTCTTAGAAGCCAACGTTTCAAAAGCTTCTAAAAAGCGACTGTCTTTCCTGGCGTACTCATAAAAAGATAAGACGTAGACATATTCAAACAGATTGTAGTTGCGGAAAGGGTACTCCACCTGCATAAACAAGGTGCCGATGCCGTAGTGGCAAGGGCCGATGGGTTTGCGGGTCACCCAGTGCTGCAGAAGAAATTCTACCGCTCGATCAAGCGCCGGCTCTCTGTTCAAGTATTGACTGAAACGAAAAGCGTCCAAGGCATTCAGCGTGGGCTGCGGATTGGAGTGTTCGGTCTCTTCCCCACGTCCAAAGGAAAATTTATTACATCGCCAGCCGCCATCGTGATAGGGCGTGTCCAAAAAATAGCGCAACGTCTTCTGGATTCTCTCATCATTCACATATCCCATGTGACACAGCACGTTGGCCGCAATGGCCGTCTGGCAGGGATAGATGCCGCCCTTAGGGTAAATCCGGAACCGTCCGTCCTCCTGCCAAGTGCTGAAAATTAGATTCGCCGCCTCTTTGAGAATCGGTTCGTCAGGCTCCATTCCTAACTCCAGCAAATAGAGAACACTGTCAAAAGTGGAAAAAGGCGATCCTTTCAGCAGCCGCTTATCTTCTGTTGCCCAAAGATCCGCTCCATTGTCGTGTCGATGAGCCAAAATCGCGTCCACGTCTGCAAGGTATTGTTGTTCTACGCTCATACTTCCCCTCCTTCATAAAACCAGATATGTATCTCCAGTATAAACCATAAATAAGACAACAGCTTGTCATATTTCGTAGCGTTTTTTTGCCTGTGACAAGAACAGCTTCATCTCCTGCCGCAAAGAGTCTGGGGACAGAATCTCTGCCTTATCGCCAAAGCTGGCAAAAGTGCTGATGACCCATTCTGTTCGTTCCGTTTGAAAGGTAACGAGCAGATCATCCCCATCCCTCGTGATGTTTTCTGAATCAAAAAAATCAACTGCCAGAAATTCCAGAGATTTGTCCATTCTGACTTTGACGAGGCAACCGCCTTCATTGGCAAAATCACTTCGCAAAGCCGGGATTTCATAATCTTCCCGTTCCACGAAATGTTCTCTTGTCGCCTTGAGATCTGTCATTCGATTCAGCTTGAATAAACGGAAGGCATCTTTGTATCTGCAATAAGCCAGTAAATACCAATTCTCTTCTTTAAAAATCAGTTTATAGGGTTCCGCCGTTCTGTGACGGTATCCGCTGCCGCTGTAATATTCCATTTCTAACAAAAAGCGGCCTGCGATGGCCAGCCGAATTGTTTTGATTTTCTCTATAATCGTGCTGTTATGATTCCAGGAGGTAAAATCGATAATGATGTCATTCTCCAGCAGCATCTGATCGTCCTGGCTCAAACGCAGCTTAGCCAAAAGCGTCTTAACCTTTGCGCTGTCGTCCAGACTGGCAAAACTCTGTATTGCTGCTAAAATTAAGCTCCGATCATCACGATTCAGGGCCGTTTTATTATACCTGAATTCCGGAAGAAGTGAAATCCCGCCGCCAACACCCTGACTGGAAGCTACAGGGAAACCTGCGCTGGCCAAATCCAGCAGGTCGCGATGTATCGTGCGGGTAGAAACTTCAAAATAGGCGGCTAATTCCTTCGCCGTCACCTTTTCCTTTTCTAAGAGGACCGCCAGGATGCCAAACATTCGATTACTTTTCATTTGTTATCCCCTCAGTCATATGTCAGCTCAAACCGGTCAGACAGCTTGACGCCATTCTCATAAAAATCCAAATAATTAGCGATTAGAGCCACTGCAATCGGAACTGCCTCCTCTAGCTTTTGCCCTAAAACCAGGCTGCACTTTTTGCATTTAGGATGATCTGTCTTATTGAGGAACAAACCGCGGATGTTCTTTGACAATCCACTGATCTTGAGAAAGAAAAACACGACGCCGCGGGTTACAGGATTTGTCGTCGTAAAAAAGACGGCGTATTTTTTCATATCCTTCACTGCGATATCGGCGTCTCTTTCCGATACGCCCAAGAGCGGCGCTATGACCTTTGACGACTGCGCACTGCCGTGAAGGTGGCTGGCGCTGTCCAAGGCCCAAGGGTCAAAGCCGTCCCGGCGAATCAGCATCTTGTCAAACTCCGCCTCGATTTCCATATGAGGTACGCCGGTTTGCCTTATGGCATCATCCACGTAAGGATGGCACACGCTGTCCAAGGCGAAATGACAGATAAATCCCAGGATATATGATAACGCGCCATCGGGATCGTCATTTGTCTCTATCAGAGGCTTAACATCTGTAAAAAAGCGACTGCCTTTTTCCCTGTGCATGTCGCGGCCCAGTTGATTTACCTGATTATATAAGAGCGGCTTGTGGTAAAATAAAATATCCGGTCCGTGCAGACCGATATCGAATAGTTCCCGCTTGTAATCTATTATTTCTGCAGCCCTGCCTGTGAGCTGCGACCTCACCTCTTCACCAAAATAGCGGTGAGCGTAAGTTGAAGGCATAGTATCATCTCCCTAATTTCTAAAATTTACTACATCTATCATACCAAAATTGAAGATATCGTACAAGCCAAAAGGATTGAGTAGTGGTACAATACAATCAAGCAGTCGGCCTTTTGCCAATCGAACTTGACCGCACGGCTCGTTCTCTTGGAGGGTGGCTGCAGAGGAGTTCTCTCCAGTTCACCTTGTGAATTGGAACAATTCCATAACGGAGGTACATTGATGAAAAAAGAAGTGCGCACTTTTTGTTTTGATGAAGAACTGCAAATTGAAGCATATCGCTTTGAAAAAATTCTGCATCCTTTCCCCAATCACTTCCACGATCACTATGTCGTCGGATTTATCAGGGAAGGAAAGAGAAAAATGTCTTGTGGAAACAAGGAATATGAGCTGGAGCCAGGGGATATCACCCTGTTTAATCCAGGACAGAACCACGCCTGTCTTCCCATCAGCAATCTCACTATGAACTATTATGGCCTGAATATCAGTCCGTTAGTCATGGAAAAGCTGGTCGAAGAGATTACGGGCACGGCATATCTGCCCTCTTTTACGCAGCCGCTGGTGTCTGACACAGAGCTTCACTGTCACATCTATCACATCAACGAAATGATTATGGAAGGATCAGAGGAATTTGAAAAAGAAGAACTTTTGCTCTGTCTGATTTCGCTTTTGATAGAGAAGTACAGTCAGCCTTTTTCCGAAGAGGAGACGGAATGCCTGGACGAAATTGAAAGCGCCTGCCGATTTATCGAAGAAAACTATGCGGCCCACATGACCCTGGACGACATCTGTAAAGCGGCGGCACTGAGCAAGTCCACGTTACTGCGTGCTTTTACTCGCACCAAAGGCATCACCCCTTACCGATACCTAGAAACCATTCGAATCAACCGGGCAAAGGAACTGCTGGAACAAGGCGTCAGCCCTATTGATACCGCAATACAGACAGGTTTCTCCGATCAAAGTCACTTCAACCGGTTTTTCCGTTTGTTCATCGGCGTAACCCCTGGTGTATATCGAGATATATTTGAGAAAAGAGGATAAGAAAATGAACCTGCAAAATGAAAAATGCGTAATGATAATAGATGAAAACCTTCCACTGGGTAATATTGTTAACACTGCCGCCATCTTCGGCGTAACACTTGGCAAAGTCATGCCTGAGGTTGTAGGCGACGATGTCATAGACGCAGACGGCAATATTCACATGGGAATTATCGCCATCCCAATTCCGATTCTGAGAGGTAATCCGCAGTTAATTAAAGAAATTCGTCAGAAACTCTACGAGCCTGGATTTGAAGACGTAACCGTCGTCGATTTTTCCGACCTTGCCCAGAGCTGCAACGATTATGACGAGTTTACAGAAAAGATGGCAAAGAATGCGGAAAGCGATCTCAGCTACTTCGGCATCGCCATGTGCGGGCCAAAGAAAAAGGTTAACAAACTGACTGGCAGTCTTCCTTTATTGAGATAGATAAATGCAAAAAGGGCTTCGTACACAGCGTACGAAGCCCTTTTATTGTGCTAACCTCTCAATGTTTTCCTGCACATGCACTTACAGCAAGAAGAACAGAGGAATTTTTGCTGCCAAATGGCATATAAGGTGATATTACCATTGACGTCAGTAATCGTCTGTCCTGGTAAATAAGCAAACCCACTGCCGCTGCGCTTCGTATTCCACTCTGTAAAACTGTAGCATTTTCTCTTTGGCTTCATATCGGGCAGCATCACGCTGCCTCCAGCCTCCGTATAGACAGGATCCGGTACATTGCTGGCCGGCGTACAGCAAGTCGCATTACCGTGAAAAGAAATCTCATATTGTATCGGCGCGACCGATGGAATCAGCAGCACCTGCGTTCCGTCAGCATTTGCTTCCACTTTCCAGTTTCGAAATCCCACTGCAGGCTTCAGAAAAGACGCTACGTCGGCGGCAGACAGCGTCGGGTATTCTGGCTGCGATTGTGCCAGCGGTATCGGCGCGCCAGAGCCAGGTGCGACATAATCAGACGCTTCAATCTGAATCTGAGCGGATGTCAAAGCGCCCTCCACCTGTACCAGATGTCTGCCAGAAGGAATGTTGACGCCGTCTGTAATCATCACGGCGCCTTTGACGCCCAAACGCCCGCCGTTATAAACGCCGCTGCCTCCGCGAGAGGCGATGTTGGCAGAAATCGTACTGTCCGTCACATGGGCAGTGGAAGCGTTGTCGATATAGATACCGCCTCCAAAATTGTTCGCTGTATTCCCCTCGATTTTGGTGTTCTGGCTGACAGTCACTTCTGCCCCCAGATTAAGAGCAATGCCGCCGCCCAGCGTCGCACGATTCGAGTGAAGGATACAAGCCGCAAGCGATAAATTCGTCAGCGTGCCGACACCATAGAGGCCCCCTCCGCTGACCGCCTGATTGTTGTCAATCTTGCAGTCCGTCGCTGTCAGCCTGGTTTCCGCATTACTAGAGGCGACTCCAATGCCTCCGCCATTGCTGCCTCCTTTATTTCCAAAGAAGGTGCTAGAATCTAAGGTAATCTCAGCTCCATTGTAACCGTAGATACCCCCTCCAGAATCTGCAGACGCGTTTTCGCTGACGGTGCTGGCTTCCAGTCTTACTTTGCAGTAGCTGCCTGCCGCATAAATACCGCCGCCCGGCTGCCTGCCGGCGCTGTTCCCGGAAATGAGGCTCGTGTCAATAGACACGGTGCCAATGGCATAGATTCCACCGCCGCCAACGCCTATATTGCCCGTAATGGCGGAGTTTGTCGCGGTCAGTGAACAGCCGTTGGAAATGAAAGCACCGCCGCCCCCTCCGTCT
>ERZ791934.735-NODE-735-length-40561-cov-6.752679_pt1 | contig 40561 bp, 36 predicted proteins | sample MGYA00510125_ERZ791934 | MGnify/ENA primary metagenome ERZ791934 (study PRJEB30046, sample SAMN00993240) | human gut metagenome | study: EMG produced TPA metagenomics assembly of the A metagenome-wide association study of gut microbiota in type 2...
ACAGCCATTTATGGCTGGCATTTGCGCAGCAAATGTGTTGACAGTTGTTTCCCAAGCACTTCCGCAATCTTAAAAAAGTATAAAATCCGTTTTTTTGACAGTCTGAAGCCTTTGGATTATCCAAAGGCTTTTTTGTATTGTGCGGAAAAGATTTTAAATGGAATTTAACACACATTTACAATTTTCTCTGCCATATAGTATACTGTATATAATACCTTTGACAGGAGGGATATGTATGGGAGCTATACCGGAATACTTAAGACATATAAGCGTACAGACAGTAGTAGTAAGATTTATTGTGGCAGCCCTGTGCAGCGGAATAATAGGCATAAGCCGCGGCAAAAAACACCACGCCGCAGGATTCAGAACCCATCTGCTTGTATGTGTTGGAGCGGCATCGGTAATGATGATAAACCAGTATACCTATGAATATCTGGGCTACGGAGGAGACATAGGAAGAATGGGCGCGCAGGTCGTAAGCGGCATAGGATTCCTTGGAGCGGGCACCATACTTGTAACGGGCAAAAAGCATATAAAGGGCCTTACATCGGCGGCAGGGCTTTGGGCATCGGCCTGTATGGGTCTGGCTGTAGGCATAGGATTTTATGAAGCGGCGGCGGTTATGTGCGTTGTTCTTTTCATAATACTGTCTGCCTTTGAAAAGGTTGATGAATTGTATATAAAGATGGCAAGGGAGTTTACGGTTTATACGGAGTTTGACAGCAGTATGCCCCTAAGCTGTATAATAAGGGAAATTAAGAAAGACGACTGCAGGGTATGTTCGCTGGAAAAGGTGGAAACAAAGGCAGACAATATAAATTCAGTCATAATAGTTATTGAGACAAAGAATAACAGTGAAGAAAAGCTTGCCGTAGTAAACGGTATCAAACAGCTGGAAGGGGTTCTTTTTGTCGAGGAAATATAAAGGTTGTTATTGAAAATATGCCGCGTATGTGGCAGAATGTAATCCGAAGGTGAAAAAATGGAACTAAGAAAATTTAAACAGGTTAAAAAAGGAAAATTTCTGAGCAGCTACGAAATCACCTACCTGAATAAAGCAGGCAGAGAAAAAATATATGAAATGGTAAGCCGGGAGAGCGATCTGTCGGCTCTTTCCGTTGGAAAAAAGACTGCGGGTGTGGCCATAGCGGGCTTTAAAGGTGACAAAGTATTATTGATAAGAGAGTTTAGACTGGGAGTAAACGGCTATGTTTGGGCATTCCCGGCGGGGCTTATGGAAGAGGGAGAAACTCCCGAGCAGACCGCCGCAAGGGAGCTTAAGGAAGAAACCGGCCTTGATATAATAAAAATAAGGGACATACTTAAGCCGTCGTTTTCCTGCACCGGCATAACCGATGAAAAGAGCTATTTTGTTTTATGCGATATAGACGGAACCATAGAGGGCAGTACATTCCCCGATGAGGAAATAACGGCAGGACTTTATACAAGAGAAGAAGTCAAAAAACTTCTTGGAAACGAGACTTTTTCCGCCAGAACCCAGGCGGTATGCTATTTATGGACAAAGGAAGGACAGTAATGACAGAGAAACTTTTTTATAATGATGTAAGAAAAGCCGAATTTGAAGCCACAGTTGTAAGCTGTGTAAAAAATAAAGACAGATATGAGGTAGTTCTTGACGGAACATATTTTTATCCCGAAGGCGGCGGACAGCCCGCAGACCATGGAAAAATAGATGATGCCAATGTTTTTGACGTACACGACAAGGATAACGAAGTAGTCCACTACTGCGATAAAGAGGTTGAGTGCGGAAAGAAAGTAAAGGCGTGGGTGGATATGGAAAGACGCCACAGACTTATGCAGCAGCACTCGGGAGAGCATATAGTTTCGGGTCTTATACATAAGCATTTCGGATATGATAATGTGGGATTCCATATGGGAAGCGACTGCATAACCATAGATTTCAACGGACCCCTTACTGCCGATGACCTTAAGCTTGTTGAGAAGGAAGCCAATGAGGCAATTTACAGAAATTTTGATACAAACATTTTCTATCCCTCTCCCGAAGAGCTTGAAAAACTGGAATACAGAAGCAAGAAAGCCCTTGAAGGCGACGTAAGAATAGTAAATTTCAAAGACTGCGATACATGCGCCTGCTGTGGTCTGCATGTAGTAAAAAGCGGAGAAATTGGAATAATAAAGATAACAGGCTCCCAGAATTACAAAGGGGGCACAAGGGTGACCATGCTTGCCGGAAAACAGGCTTGGGAGGACTATGCCGTAAAGGACAGCATAGTGCATGGCATATCCAATCTTCTTTCGGCAAAGCCCTATGAAACAAAGGAAGCCGTTGAAAGACTTATGAAGGAAAGAAACGAAATAAAGGAACAGCTTGTGGCCGCAAAGAAACAGATTTTTGAGCTTAAGAGAGATTCCGTAAAGGACGACGAGACCTGTGCCGTATTCTTTGAGGAAAATATGGAACCCTTTGAGCTTAGACTGTTTACTGAAATGCTTCTTGAAAAGGTGCCCTCGGCGGCAGTATTTTCGGGTAATGACGAGGAAGGCTATAAATACGCTGTGGGAAGCACAAAGACGGATATGTCAGCCTTCATAAAGGAAGCCAATAAGGCCCTTGGCGGACGCGGCGGCGGAAGAGGAAATATAATGCAGGGAGCATTTACGGCTTCAAGAGACGAAACGGAGAGATACATAAGAAATGGACTTGCTTAAAACGGTAATCTCTGCCGTAGTAATATTGTTTGTCGTTATTGCGGCTTATAAAAGTCTTTTTGCAGGAATGTTTAACAGAGGAGATAAAAATATGTATGTAATAGTCGGACTTGGAAATCCCGGAAAGGAATATGCTGATACAAAGCATAATGTGGGATTCAGGGTAATAGATAAACTGGCTGGCCAGTATAATATAGATGTGTCCAAATTCAAGCACAAAGCCTTAATCGGCGACGGAATGATAAGCGGAAAAAAGGTGCTTCTTGTAAAGCCCCAGACATATATGAACTTAAGCGGCGAGAGCGTTAAGGAAGTTATGTCCTTTTATAAGGTGCCCATTGAAAATATGATAGTTGTCTATGATGATACAAGCCTTGAGATTGGAATGATAAGGCTCAGGGAAAAGGGAAGTGCCGGCGGCCATAACGGCATAAAAAACATAATAAGCCATATGGGTACGGACACATTTAACCGCGTTAAAGTCGGCATCGGAGAAAAGCCAAACGGATGGGACTTAGCGGACTATGTGCTTGCCAAGTTCTCAAAGGATGACGAAGCAGGTATCGAAAGAGGAATAGACAATGCTTCACAGGCCGTAGGAATATTTATTTCCCTTGGTATGAAGGATGCCATGAATAAGTTTAACGCAAAGCAGAAGATAAAGGTTAAAAAGGAAAAGCCCGAAGAAAAGAAAGAAGAAAACAAGGAAACCCCTTCTTCTGGCAATGCGGATAAAACCGAAGCCTGAGGCAGGTAAAATAATGAGTTTTTAAGAGGTGAAGTTCTGTGAAATGGTTTACGGAACCGCTTAAGGAAATAGCGGATTACAGATATCTGCTGGAAAATATAAAAAACAGAGAGACTCCTGTTCTTGCAACAGGAGTTATTGACGTGCAGAAAACACAGATGATATATGCTCTGCATAAGGAAATAGGAAAGACATCGCTCATAATATCCCATGACGATGCCGCCGCCAGAGCCATATATAACGATATATCCTCCTTTGACGAAAAGGCGGTATTTTATCCTTCCAAGGACTTTATATTTTACAGCGCCGACGTCCACTCAAGCGACATAACCAGGCAGAGGTTTAAAGCGGTGGACGATATAATCAGGGGAGAAGCCGGCATTGTATGTACAACGGCCGAGGCTCTTTTGGAAAGGCTTATGGCCAAAGAGGATATGAGAAGCCTTGTTTTCGAACTTAGAGAGGGAGACATAATACCCATAGATAAGCTTGTGGAAAAGCTGGTGTATATGGGATATGAAAGAAGCGATGCCGTTGAAGGCGTGGGACAGTTTGCCTTGAGAGGCGGCATAGTGGATATATATTCACCGGTCCATGAGACGGCGGTCAGAATAGAGTTTTGGGACGATGAGGTGGACTCCGTAAGGAGTTTTGACGTAATGAGCCAAAGGTCCCTGTCAAAGCTGGAATATCTGAGGGTATTTCCCGTAAAGGAAATAGTATTTGACCAAAAGGCAGCGGAAGAAGCCGCCGAAGATATGGAAAAGGATATGGCAAAGGCCGTAAAGAATTACGAGAAAAAGGATATGGCCGAAGCCGCCGAAAATATAAAAATCACCGTTAAGGAAGCGGCGGAAAGACTCAGAAACAATATGGGAGGCACAGAGGCCTTTATAAACTATGTGCCTGTAAAAACGGCCAGTCTTTTTGACTATCTTCCCGAAGGCAGTCTTATTTTCTATGACGAGCCCAAGAAAATGAAAGCCCATGTGGATACCGTATACAGCGAGTTTGCAGAGAGTATGAAGGAAAGGCTTCAAAGCGGATATATACTGCCCAAACAGACAGGCATAATATTTACCATAGACGATATATATTCCTTCTCGTCAAAATTCAGGGAAGTGCTTCTCTGCTCAGTACCCCAGAGCCTTCCTGATTTCAGACTTAAGGGCATATATAATTTTACGGTAAAATCCTCAACGGCATTTAACAGCAAGTTTGAAATGTTCTATGACGAGGTAAAGTATCTTAAGGATGAGGATTACCGAATAGTCATATTCGGAGGCGGAGAGAGCAGATGCTTTAGAATTGCTTCCGAGCTTTCCGACAGGGGCATAAACGCCGCCCTCGTAGGCGAAGGACAGGAATTTGTACCCGTAAAGGGCGGAGTATATATATGCAGAGGAAGGCTGTCAAAGGGATTTGAATATTCGGATATTAAATTTGCGGTATTCTCCCTCAGTGAGCTGACCGGAGAGCAGGGCCTTAAGAGAAGAAAGAAACGTGTCAAAAAAGGCAAGGCCATAGAGAGCTTTACGGACCTTAAGGTAGGCGACTATGTGGTACATGAAAGCCACGGAATAGGCGTATACAGAGGTCTTGAAAATATTTCCGTGGACGGAATAAATAAGGACTATCTGAAAATATCCTACAGGGGCGGAAGCAATCTTTTTGTGCCCGTAAACCAGATGGACTTGGTGCAGAAATATATCGGAAGTGACGGCGCCAGACCGAAACTGAGCAAACTTGGCGGACCCGACTGGGGAAAGATGAAATCCAAGGTAAGGGCAGCCGTTGCAATACTTGCCGAAGATTTGGTGGAAGTCTATGCCAAGAGGCAGGCGGCGGAAGGCTTCAAATATTCTCCCGATACCACATGGCAGAGGGAGTTTGAGGAAAGCTTTGATTATACGGAGACCGACGACCAGCTCAATGCCATAGAAGATATAAAGAGGGATATGGAAAGCGGAAAGGTAATGGACCGTCTTGTATGCGGAGACGTGGGCTACGGAAAGACCGAGGTAGCCATAAGGGCGGCCTTTAAGACGGTGCAGGACGGAAAGCAGGTGGCATACCTTGTGCCCACCACCATACTGGCCCAGCAGCATTATTCCACATTTACAAAAAGAATGGCGGCATATCCGGTACAGATTGAGCTGTTAAACCGATTCAGGACAGCTTCCGAGCAGAAACAGACTTTGAAAAATCTTGAGACTGGAATGGCGGATATAGTCATAGGAACCCATAGGTTACTGTCCAAGGACGTAAAATTCAAGGATTTGGGACTTATAATTGTCGATGAGGAGCAGAGATTCGGCGTTGCCCATAAGGAAAAGCTTAAAAGAATAAAGGAAAACGTCAACGTACTGACCCTTACTGCCACACCCATTCCAAGGACGCTGCATATGAGTCTTTCGGGTATAAGGGATATGAGCCTTCTGGAGGAGCCGCCCGAAGAAAGACTTCCCGTACAGACCTTTGTTATGGAGAGCAACGAGCAGTCCGTAAGGGACGCCATACACAGGGAGCTGGCCAGGGGCGGACAGGTATATTATCTGCATAACAGAATAGACAATATATACGAAGCAGCCGCAAGAATCCAGAAACTTGTGCCGGAAGCCAGGGTGCAGTATGCCCACGGCAGAATGAGCGAGCGAGAGCTTGAAGGCATAATGGAAGAATTTATAGACGGCGATACGGACGTGCTTGTATGTACGACCATAATAGAGACAGGCCTTGATATTCCCAACGTAAACACCATAATAATACAGGATGCCGACAGAATGGGACTTTCCCAGCTTTATCAGCTGAGGGGGCGTGTCGGAAGAAGCAACAGGACTTCCTATGCCTACTTTATGTACCGCAGGGATAAGGTGCTTCAGGAAGTGGCTGAAAAGAGACTTCAGACCATAAGGGAGTTTACGGAATTCGGCTCAGGTTTCAAGATAGCCATGAGGGACCTGGAAATAAGGGGTGCGGGCTCACTTCTTGGCGCCGAGCAGCACGGACATATGGAGACGGTAGGATACGATATGTACTGCAAACTGCTGGATGAGGCCGTATGTAAGCTTAAGGGTGTGGACAGAAGCGAAAGTTTCGAGACAACCATAGATATAAGCGTAAATGCCTATATACCGGGGTATTATATAGAAAATGAGGAACAGAGGCTTGAGATATATAAGAAGATATCACTCATAGACAGCCAGGAATCCTTTTATGATATACAGGAGGAGATTGAGGACAGATTCGGCACCATGCCAAAGAGTGTCCAGACCCTTCTTGATGTGGCACTTGTAAAGAGCGAGGCCCATAATCTCGGCATAATATCCGTGGCCGAAAAGCAGAAAAACATAGTTGTGACCTTCAAGTCCAATGCCGGAGTTGATACTGAAAGAATAACACAGATGCTTATGGCCAAAAACAGTCCCTATATGTTTACGGCGGCTGAGGAACCTTATATAACCATAAAAACATCACCCAGAGATGAAAAAAATTCTCTCGAATATATTAAAACTTTCATTCAGGATTTAACAAAGGTTGAAAAATAAAAGAAATCAGGTATAATAAATCAAAAAGGAGGGCTGTATTGTGAAAAAAGTTTTTGCAAGACTGGCTGTAAGCGCTGTATTGATAACTGCGATGCTTAGCGGATGCTCTACAGCCAAAGAAACAGCCGATGAAAACTATGTAGTAAAAATAAATGGCGAAACCGTATCCAGAGAAGAATTTAACATATATATGTACGAGACCCAGAAAAGCTTTGAAGCCCTTGGCGGAGAGGATATATGGGAAACGGACTTTGACGGCAGGTCTGCCGAGACGGTGGCAAAGGACAACACCCTTTCTACCATAACCCTTGTGAAATTCGCAGAGGAAAAGGCGGCGTCAGCTGGCATTGAGCTGGATGACGAAACTATTTCGGAAGCGGAAGCTTCGGCCGAGGAAGTTTATAACGGCCTTACGGACAGTGAAAAAGAGGACATCGGAGCCGATTTGGAGCTTTATAAAGAAGTAATGCGTGAAAACGCCTTATATAATGAAGTATATAAGTATATGGTCAAAGACTATGTCATAAGCGACGAAGAATTTGACGAGTATTATGAATCCAATAAGGACACCATAACCGAGCAGTATAAGGCCTATACCGGCGTATCGGACAGCGAAGAAACCGTTGATGAGGCGCAGGTCAAGGATTTCGCAAGATATTACTATGAAGAGAATATGAAACAGCAGTATTTTGCCGGTGAATTTGAGAAGTGGCAGAGTGAAGCGGACATTGAGAAAAACGCGCAGCTGTGGAATACGGTAACACTCATACGATGAATTTAAACTCCCGTTTAAACGGGAGTTTTTTATTTACATGGAAATGAAATTAAGGTATTATATAAATACACTTTATTTTAAGGAGGATTTGCCTGATGCAGTACAGAGAATTCGGAAAAACCGGAATAAAAGTATCCCCCATAGGCTTTGGAATGATGAGACTTCCTGCCGATGCGGAAGGAAAAGTAGACGAAGAAAGAGCCATTGCCATGCTCAGAAGTGCCATTGACAACGGTCTTAATTATGTTGATACCGCTTTCAACTACCACGGCGGCAACAGTGAGAAGATAACAGGAAAGGCGCTTTTAGACGGATACCGTGACAAAGTATATCTTGCCACAAAGGCTCCCGCATGGATGTTCAAAAGCGGAGACGACTTTGATACAATACTTGACAAACAGCTGGAAAGACTTCAGACAGACCATATAGATTTTTATCTCCTTCATGCTATGAATGCCATAGCTTTTGAGAAAAAAGTTCTCAGATACGGTGTTATGGAGAGACTTGAAGCTGCAAGAGCGGCAGGAAAAATAAAATATGTGGGATTCTCTTTCCATGACAAGATTGACGTATTCAAAAATATATGTGACGCTTATAACTGGGATTTCTGCCAGATACAGCTCAACTACATAGATACAAAATACCAGGCAGGTATAGAAGGCCTTAAGTATGCCGCTTCAAAGGGAATGGCCGTTTCCATAATGGAGCCCTTAAGAGGAGGATACCTGGCAAACGTGCCCGCAGCCGTAAAGGAAATATTCGATACAACAGATAAGTCAGCCGTTGAATGGGGTCTTGACTATCTCTGGAATATGCCCGAGGTTTCAGTGGTGCTCAGCGGTATGAGCAATGAAGAACAGATAGCTCAGAACCTGGAGTATGCTTCACGCTCAAAGGCAGGAATGTTCAGCGCCGAAGACGAAAAGGTTATCGAAAAGGTACAGGCTGTATTCAATTCATACGATACGGTTCCCTGCACAGGCTGTTCATACTGTCTCCCCTGTCCAAAGGGTGTGGGAATACCCTATAACTTCGTTGTTTACAACAACTATAAGACAGGAAGCAGCTTTGAAGAAGAACAGAAGAGATATAATGAGTGGGTTCCCATGTTCGGCCAGAAGGCTTCAGCTTGTGTTGCCTGCCGTAAATGTGAGGAAATCTGTCCCCAGCATATCAATATAGTTGAAAGACTTAAGAAAGTTGCCGAAACCTTTGAAGTATAATGCAAAATAGTTGACATAAAAAATATTTATGGTGCGCCACAGGCCATTGATGATTGACGGGTACTATAAGTGTAGATTATAATATAATTGTAAAAAATTGTGATATACCACCGTCATTTGGCGGTTGATATATGGTAAAAAGTCAAAGTAAAAAAGAAGGCTTAGGAGGATTGAAAATGAAAAAATTTTTAGCAGTTCTTTTATCTGCTGCAATGGTTCTCGGAATTGCCGGATGCGGCTCTTCAACTGAGACAACAGAGACGGCTGAGGGTGAAGAAACCACAGAAACAGCCGGTGTTGCGGCAAGTGACATCAAAGTTGGCTTTATTTTTATCGGTGACGAAAATGAGGGTTACACATACGCTCATTACGAAGGCGCTCTCAAGATGAGAGACGAACTTGGCCTTACCGATGACCAGATCATCTACAAATGGAATGTACCCGAAGATGAAAGCTGCTATGACGCGGCAGTAGACCTTGCTGAGCAGGGATGCAACATTATCTTTGCAAACAGCTTTGGACATGAGGACTATGTACTTCAGGCTGCTGAAGAATATCCTGACGTTCAGTTCTGCCACGCAACAGGCTATAAGGCAGCAACAAGCGGCCTTTCAAACGTACACAACTACTTTGCAAACATTTATGAAGCACGTTATGTTGCAGGTGTTGTTGCAGGTATGAAACTTGCAGAGCTCTACGGAGCAGACACAGACGCTAAGATCGGTTATGTAGGCGCTTATTCATACGCAGAGGTTAAATCAGGCTACACAGCATATTTCCTTGGCGTAAGATCAATCTGCCCTAACGTTACAATGGAAGTTAAGTACACAGGTTCATGGGCTGACCAGGCTCTTGAAAAAGAAACAGCAGAAGCTCTTATCGCTGACGGCTGCGTACTTATCAGCCAGCACGCCGATACAACAGGTGCTGCAACAGCTTGTGAAGCAGCAGGCGTATGCGACGTTGGATACAACGTATCAATGATTGATGCAGCTCCCAACTATGCACTCGTATCATCAGCAATCAACTGGGGTTCATACTATACATACGCTGTTAAATGTATGCTTGACGGCGAGACAATCCCTGTAGACTGGTGCCACGGACATTCAGACAATGCAGTACTTCTTACAGAACTCAACGAAGTAGCAATTGCTGAAGGAACAGAAGAAAAAGTTGAGGAAGTATGGGCAGCTATTGACAGCGGCGAACTTAAAGTATTCGATACATCAAAATGGACTGTAGGCGGCGAGACAATCACATCTACAGCAAATCTTGAAGGATTCAACGGCGTTGAATACATCAGCCCCGACGGATACTTTATGGAATCAGAAATTGCGTCAGCTCCTGCATTCTCATTTGTAGTAGACGGCATCACAGAACTTAATACAGTATACTAATAGTTTATAATCCGGGGCAGGGTGGCTCTAAAGAGGGCAGCCCTGCCCTATTCCGTTTAAAAAGAGTAAAGGAGGAGAGATTTTGAATACGGCAAATGCGATAGAGCTTAAAAACATAAGCAAATACTTTGGCGAAGTCGTTGCTAACAAGGATATTTCGCTGGAGGTACGAAAGGGTGAAATTCTTTCTCTTTTGGGCGAAAACGGAAGCGGAAAAACTACTCTGATGAATATGCTTGCCGGAATATATTTCCCGGATGAAGGCGAGATTTTCATAGATGGAAAAGAAGTTAAAATAACGTGTCCGGCGGACGCCTTTGAGCTGGGAATAGGAATGATACATCAGCATTTCAAGCTTATTGACACCTTTACGGCGGCTGAAAATATTATTCTTGGACTTCCCGGAGCAGAAATCATAAAAATGGGCGAGGTTGTGAACAAGATAAAAGAGCTTGTTGACAGATACGGCTTTGAGCTTGACCCGCTCAAAAAGATATACAATATGTCTGTATCTGAAAAACAGACTGTTGAGATAGTTAAAATGCTCTACAGAGGAGCAAACATACTCATACTTGATGAGCCTACGGCGGTTCTTACGCCCCAGGAAACAGACAGGCTTTTTGATGTTCTTCGCAACATGAGAGACGACGGCAAAGCAATTATAATCATAACTCATAAACTTCACGAGGTGCTTTCCCTTTCAAACAGGGTAGCAGTTCTCAGAAAGGGCCGTTATATCGGAACAGTGCCTACAAGCGAGGCAACGGAGCTTTCGCTCACGGAAATGATGGTAGGCGAGAAGGTAAGCCTTGACATAGGCAGAGAAGAACCAAAGGACGTTAAGAAGAGACTGGAAATAAAAAATCTTACATGTATTGATAAAAACGGCGTAAAGACCCTTGATAACGTATCCTTCGACGTATACGGAGGAGAAGTTCTCGGAATTGCGGGTATCGCAGGGAGCGGCCAGAAGGAGCTTCTTGAGGCCGTAGCCGGACTTCAGATAATACAGGACGGAAGCATAACATACTTTGCCGATGACAATACCCAGACAGAGCTTGTGGGAAAATCACCCCTGGCCATAAGAAAGATAGGCGTTGCGCTGTCATTTGTTCCCGAGGACAGACTTGGTATGGGTCTTGTGGCTAATATGGACCTTACGGATAACGTAATGTTAAGAAGCTACAGAGACGGCAAAGGTTCATTCCTCAACAGAAAGAACCCTAAGGAAAGAACGGAAAAGATAGTTGAAGGACTTCATGTAGTTACACCCAGCCTTTCAACACCCATAAGAAAGCTTTCAGGCGGAAACGTACAGAAGGTGCTGGTAGGCAGGGAGATAGCCAACGCACCGTCGGTACTTATGACAGCTTATGCGGTAAGAGGTCTTGATATAAACACTTCATATACAATTTACCACCTCATAAACCAGCAGAAGGCAAAAGGCGTTGCCGTTGTTTATGTCGGCGAGGATTTGGACGTGCTTCTGGAGCTGGCGGATAAAATACTCGTATTGTGTGCCGGCAAGGTCAGCGGAGTAGTTGACGCACGAAGCACCACAAAGGAACAGGTAGGTCTTATGATGACGAAGCATACAGAGGAGGGAATGTAAAATGGCTGACAGCGGCTTAAAGAAAGAACCCATGTTCAGAATAGCGAAGCGAAGCGACATATCCCGCAAAAAGGCGGTTATCATAAGGATAATAGCGTTCCTGCTTGCGCTGGTTGTATGCGGCGTATTTGTATTTGTTCTTACTAAGGAAAATCCCCTTTCCGTATATATGGGAATGGTAGACGGAGCAGTAGGAACACCAAGAAGAACATGGAATACTTTAAGGGATACCATGATACTTTTGTCGGTAGCCCTTGCCATAACTCCGGCATTTAAGATGCGTTTTTGGAACATCGGAGCCGAAGGACAGATACTTGTGGGAGGCATTGCCACAGCGGCGGTAATGAGATACTTTGGAGCATCTTTCTCTCCTGCCGTATTATTCATTGTTATGATAATATGCAGTATCGCAGCCGGCCTTGTATGGGGAATAATCCCTGCATTTTTCAAGGCTAAGTATAATACAAACGAGACGCTTTTCACTCTTATGATGAACTATATAGCCATACAGCTCACATCATATTTCTGTATTATATGGGAAGCTGTAAAGGGAAGCGGAACCATAGGAACAATCAACCAGAGTACAAAAGCGGGCTGGATATCCACATCATTTTTAAGCGGTATATTCGGAAACTTCAATTACAGTATAAATGTTATAGTTGTTATGTCCCTTACGGTCATAATGGCCATATATCTTAAAAAGACAAAGCACGGTTATGAAATAGCGGTAGTAGGCGAGAGCGAAAACACAGCCAGATATGCCGGTATCAATGTAAAGAAGGTAATACTGAGAACCATGGCCCTTTCAGGAGCCCTCTGCGGCTTTACAGGATTCCTTCTTGTAAGCGGCTCCAGCCATACCATATCCGTAAATACGGCAGGCGGACGAGGATTTACAGCCATAATCGTATCTTGGCTTGCTAAGTTTAACCCTTACATAATGGTAGTCATATCATTCCTGCTGGTATTCCTTGATAACGGAGCTAAGCAGATAGCCAGCCAGTTTGGACTTAATGAGTCCGCTGCGGAAGTTATGACAGGAATAATATTATTTTTCCTTATCGGATGCGAATTCTTTATAAATTACCGCATCATTCGAAGGGGAAAACGCGAGGAGGCTTAAGCTATGGATATTATACTTATTATAATTAAAAGAATATTTTCCGTTGCGTTCATACAGAAGGCCGTTACTCAGGGTATCCCCATTCTTTACGGCGCGTCGGGAGAAATAATAACTGAACGAAGCGGAAACCTTAACCTTGGTATTCCGGGAATTATGTATATGGGAGCCGTAGGCGGACTGGCGGGCTCATTCATATACGAACAGAGTGTGGCGACACCAAACGGCTGGGTAGGAGTTATATGCGCTCTTATAGTATCGATACTTTTCTCCCTTATCGGAGGACTTATATACAGTGTGCTCACCATAACACTGAGAGTTAATCAGAACGTTACTGGTCTTGCCCTTACCACATTCGGTGTAGGATTCGGAAACTTTTTAGGCGGTTCACTTTCAAGAATAAGCGGAACGGCAGGACAGGTAAGCGTATACGCTACAGGCCAGGCATTCAGAACAAAAATACCGTTTTTAAGTGAAAAGCTGGGAATAGTAAGCGAGATATTTTTCTCCTACGGATTTTTAACATATCTGTCAATTATATTGTCGGTATTCCTCACATGGTTCCTTTTCAGAACCAGACGCGGACTTAACCTCAGGGCCGTTGGAGAGGACCCCGCTGCCGCTGATGCTGCGGGAATCAACGTAATAAAATATAAATATGCGGCTACCTGTTCAGGAGCTGTCATAAGCGGTCTTGGCGGACTGTATTTCGTTATGGAATACCTGGGCGGAACATGGCAGAATAACGGATTCGGCGACAGAGGATGGCTTGCCATTGCCCTTGTAATCCTTGCCCTCTGGAAACCCGCCAGAGCCATATGGGGATGTATACTTTTCGGCGGACTTTATATACTTTTCGCCTATGTGCCCCTGGGAGAGGCAGTACAGGAAATATTTAAGATGCTGCCCTATGTGGTTACAATCATAGTTCTTATACTTTCAAGTATCAGAGGAAATAAAGACAATCAGGCGCCTAAGAGCCTTGGCTTGTCATACTTCAGAGAAGACCGATAGTATAGGGATTTTTGATAGAAATTAATACTTTGAACATTATAAAATACCTGTTTTTTGAGAAAAGACTTCAAAAAGCAGGTGTTTTTGTATTATAAATACAAAAATGCATCTAAGATTTAAACATTGTTTATGCGGATTGAGATAAAACGTACGTATATGTGATTGACATATACAAAACGATAATATATGATTAAAGTAAGTTTGTTAATATTTAATATGGGGAGGGAAAGAAATGGGGAAATTCGTAATCAGGCAGGACGAAGCCGGAATGAAGTTTGACCTGCTGGCGGTAAACAGAGAGACCATAGCTTCATCGGATTTATATAATTCAAAGGCTTCCTGTCTTAAGGGGATTGCCAGTGTTACGAAAAATGCCCCTTTGGCTGCGGTGGAGGACCAGACGCTGAAATCCTATAAAAAAGAGATAAATCCCAAGTTTGAGATTTACAAGGACCAAAAGGGAGAATTCAGGTTCACGCTCAAGGCAAAAAACGGACAGATAATAATAGCCTCAGGGGGATATAAGGCAAAGGCAAGCTGTAAAAACGGTATAGAAAGCGTAAGAAAAAATGCGGTCGATGCGGAAATTGTTGAAATCAGAACAAAACAGTAATATATTAATTCTAGGCAGGTCAAAGGCTTGATATTCAAAAACTGAACAGAGCCGCCTGCCATATTTTTTTGGAGTGATGATATGAAACTGACTGTGCTTATGGACAACAATACATATATAGATATGTATTATAAGGGAGAGCCCGCCGTATCCTATTATATAGAGGACGGAGACAGAAGGATACTTTTTGACGCGGGATACAGTGAAGCCTTTATAGATAATGCCAAAAGTATGGGCATAGACCTGAGGGGCGTAACGGATATAGTCATATCCCACGGACACAATGACCATACGGGAGGCCTTTCAGCCCTTTCCCATATAGATTTTTATAAAAGGCCGCTTTTTACCGCCCACCCGGACGTGTTTTTGGAAAGATATGACGGAGAGCTGTCCATCGGCAGTCCGCTGAATAAGGAAGATGTGGAAAAATTTGCGGACATAAGGCTGACAAAGGAGCCGGTAAAAATAAGCGAAAACATAACCTTCCTTGGGGAAATACCCGAAAAGATTGAAAAAAGATACTCCATCGGAACCCTTATCAGGGACGGAAAAAAAGACGATGATTTTATGTTTGATGACAGTGCCCTTTTATATAAAAACGAAAAAGGCCTGTATGTTATAACGGGCTGTTCCCATTCGGGAATATGCAATATAATAGAAAGGGCCAGAGAAATAGGAGGAGACGGCAGTCTTAAGGGACTTATAGGAGGACTGCACCTTTTTGAGAAGGATAAAAGGACGGAGGACACTGCCGACTATCTTATGAACCAGAAGATAGACAGTCTGTACCCCTGCCACTGCACATCATTTAAAGTCAGGTCATTTATGGACAGAAAAATGAATGTGTCGGAAGCGGGTGTCGGACTGGTGTTTGAATGGTAAGGAGGATTGATTTTTGTGGATAAAACCGAAATGTTTAAAAAGATAGAGGAAAACAGAGATTTTATAATATCCCTTGGGGACAGGCTCTTTGACTGCCCCGAGCTGGGATTTAAGGAATATAAGACAGCGGAGATAATAAAGGAAAACTTTGATGCCATGGGAATTCCTTATGAAAGCGGTATAGGCGAGACGGGAGTTTGCGCCCATATCGGAGAAGGAGACTATCATATAGCGGTGGTATGCGATATAGACGCTCTTCCTTCAAAAATAGGGGAAGGAACAATACATTCCTGCGGCCACAGTATACAGACAACCATAGGACTGGCAGCGGCTAAAATGCTCAAGGAAACAGGAATAGCCGAAAACAGCGGCGTAAAGATAAGCTTTATATTTACTCCTGCCGAGGAATTCATAGACTTTGACTATAGGGATTCCCTCATAAAGGAAGGAAAGATACTTTACCGCTCAGGCAAACAGCATATGATAGCCAAGGGGGTATTTGATGATGTTGACTGCATAATATCAGCCCATGCCAACGGCAGTAAGGACAAAATGTTTGATATAAACTCCACCCTTGCGGGCTTTACGGCAAAGAAAGCGGTATTTAAAGGACAGGCTTCCCATTCGGGAGCGGCACCATGGCTTGGAAAAAACACTCTCCATGGAGCGGTACTGTGCGAAAATGCCATTGCGTTTTTAAAGGATAGATTTGCACCTGAGGCAGGAGTAAGAATAAACCCCGTAATAACCGAACCCGGCGGAACCGTCAATATAATACCTGACAGGACGGTGCTTGAAACCTATGTAAGGGCCAATGACATAGAAACACTGACAGCCGCCGATGAAAAGACAGACCTTTGCATTAAACATTCGGCAGAAGCCCTTGAGCTGGAATGGGAGATAGAAAATACCATAGGCTATATGCCCCTCAGCCAGTCAAAGGAACTTAATAAGACCATAAAGAAAAATATGCTCCTTATATGCGACGATGAAATGATAGAGGAAAATGTTGTTTCAGGAGCTTCGGGAGATATAGGAGATTTGGGATACCTTCTTCCTACGGTACAGTTTGGATTTTCGGGAATAGACGGCATATTCCATAACGACTCCTTTAAAATAGCGGATAAGGAAAACTGTTATATAAATACGGTCAAGGTAGTATGCGGCGCCATAGAAGACCTCATTGAAAATGCGGAATTAAGACCCCGGAGTGGAGACTTTGAGGACAGAAAAGAATACTATATGAAAAACTGGCTTAAGGCAGAGTAAGATAATATGAAATTTGAACTTGTTGACAGACATAACTGGAAAAGAAAAAATTATTTCAAGCACTATTTTAAAGATGTGCCCTGCACATACAGTATGACCGTTAAAATAGACATAACCAAAATAGTTGAAGAAAATAAAAAGCTGTATCCCTCAATGATTTACTGTATAACATCAATAGTAAATAAACACGAGGAATTCAGGACAGCCCTTGATGATGAAATGTGAGTAGGCATATTTGACGAGATGATACCCTGCTATACGGTATTTAATAAGGAGACGGAATGTTTTTCAAATATATGGACCGAATGTGCAAAGGGCTATGAGGAATTTTTGAAAAGCTATGAGGAAGATATGCTTAAATACGGAGGCTGTGAGACCTTTGAAGGAAAGCCCGATGCCCCGGCCAATACTTTTCCCATATCCATGATACCGTGGGCGTCCTTTGAGGGATTTAATCTTAACCTTCAAAGGGGATATACATACCTGCTGCCCATATTTACCATGGGTAAATATTATGATGAAAACGGCAGATTTATTATGCCCCTGGCCATTCAGGTACACCATGGCGTATGTGACGGATTCCATACATGCAGGTTTGTAAATGAACTTCAGGAAATGATAAATTCGGGATTTTAAAAGTATAGGCTTCAAAGGGAAATCAAAAATCTTAAAATAAAAAAGTGAGACATTAGTCTCACTTTTTTTATGCAAAGCAGAAATACGGCAGAGCCGTAATAACTCTTGTAATTAATATATAAGGCCTTTCTTTTTAGCCTCAAATGTAAGCTCGTCTCTGAAATCAGGGTGAGCTATGCTTATGAGTTTCTTTGCCCTTGTGGGGATATCACAGAACTGAAGATTTACGCAGCCGTATTCCGTAACCACGTACATGGTTTCGGCCCTTAATGTTGTAACGGTGCTTCCTTCAGCAAGGCTGAGGCATATTTTTGATACGGGACCGTTTTTAGTATTTGCCACCGATGAAACGGCGATAAATGATTTTCCGCCCTTGGAGAGTGTAGCACCTCTTATGTAGTCTACCTGTCCGCCTGAGCCTGAATACTGTCTGTATCCGATGCTTTCAGAGCAGAGCTGGCCCATAAGGTCGATGGAAAGAGATGTGTTTATGGATATCATATTGTCGTTGGCGGCAATATTTCTTATGTCGTTTACATAGTGGTAAGGTGTAAAGTATACCTTCGGGTTGTTGTTAATGAATTTGTTTGTCTGCTCCGTATTGAAGGCAAATCCTGCCACCGAAAGACCGGGCATAAATGTTTTCTGGCTGTTGTCTACGGCTCCAATGCTCTGGAGATATGCCATGGAATCGGTATACATCTCACTGTGTATGCCAAGATGTTTCTTGTCTTTAAGTCCGTAGCCTACGGCGTTTGCTGTACCGCCTATGCCAAGCTGTATGCAGGCTCCGTCAGGTATTCTCTCAAGTATGTATGAAGCGATTTTTTCCTCAAGGGGTGAGGGCGGTGCTGAAGGGGGCACAACCGCATCGTTATGGTTTTCAACAAAAGCGACAATCTCGCTTACATGGTAGTTGTGGCTTGAGCCGTATACTCTGGGCATATATTTATTTATCTGAGCTATTATCTTCTTTGAATGGTTTATCTGTGAAGGAGAATATCCCGCAGGACCTATGTTGCAGTATCCATGTTCATCGGGAGGTGTCATGGGCACAACGGCAACGTCGGGGTCAACGAATGTAAAATAATCTTCTGTACGGCTGAGATGAAGGGGAACATTGGTTACTACACCGTTGGCTGCTCCTGCTCTCTCGTTGGCGCCGTTAAAGAATGCATAGTATCTGAATTTATCCTTGGGTATATCCTTATCGTCAAGACCTATGGGGTCAGTTGACATATTTCCATAAAAAGAAATATCTTCAAGATTTCCGGCTTTAACGTCATTTATAACAGCGGAAAGAACTTTATCGGCAATGGAAAGACCGCCAAGACATATTTTATCGCCGCTTTTAATATGGGCTTTTACGGCTTCTTCGGCGGACATAAGTTTTGAATTATAGATTTCTTCGTATGACATTGCGTGACTTCCTTTCGTTGTGGATTTTTTGTTTTCTGTAATGTAGAACTGTATTTAATTATATTTTATGGCCGGGGTTATGTCAACGGTTTTGTCATAACATAACAACTATAGGGGGTGAAATAATGAGGGGAAATTTTATTGGGTATCCGGGAAAGGACAAAACAAATATAAATAAATTTATTTTTTAAAAAAGCACAGTAAACAGGCCTTATCAACAAAATATCAACGGTATATAAAATGAAAAAACCTTTGTAAAAGGAAAGGAATATAATAAACAGACAATAATATATCTGAAATATATTCTCCTTTGCAAAGGCTTGTTTTTTATCAGTCGTAATAAACTTTCATAAGCATAAGGCCTTCGGCGGGTGCCAGAGGTCCGGCTTTCTGACGGTCTTGGGCATCGATTATGGACGGTATATCATCGGGTGATATTTTTCCCTCTCCGGCTTCGCATAAAGTTCCCGTCAGTATCCTTACCATATGATAGAGGAAACTGTCTCCCGTAAAGGTTATGTCAATGTCACCGTCTTTTTCGGTTATTTCTATGCTGTCAATGGTGCGCACCGTGGATTTCTTTGTTTTCTTAAGGTCCGTAAAACTTTTAAAATCATGTTTTCCGAGCATATGGGAAGCCGCAAGACGCATGGCGTTAACGTCAAGTTCTCCGCCCTTTATCCAGCGGTATCTGGCATCAAATATGCAGGGGACTTTTCCCGTATGTATGCGGTAGCAGTAGGTTTTCCTTATGGCGTTAAGACGACTGTGGAACCTGGGAGAAGCTTCTCTGGCACTCATTATGCCGATGTCCTTGGGAAGATATGTATTCATATAGTCCATTATTTCCTCGGGCGTCATTTCGGTATCAATGCGGAAGTTAGCCTGCTGGGCGGCGGCGTGTACTCCTGCGTCCGTACGTCCCGAACCGTCAACTTCTATTACCTGTCCCGTAAGTTTATATAAAATATTTTCCAGTTTTCCCTGAATTGTGTCTCCTGTGTTTGACTGTCTCTGCCAGCCTTTATATTTTGTTCCGTCATACTGAACCGTAACGGCGATGTTTTTTTTCAATGGGGCAACCTCATTTCCTTTGGATATTCTGGATTTTATTATATACGTTTTTCACATACTTTGCTATAATTAAAAAACGGATGTCCTGAAAAAGTTGTTATAAATCACTGATATTTAACTCCAAAATTATTAAATCATACCCGAAGAGAAGAAATTTAATGGCAAGGTTTACATATTTTTATTATAAATGTTGGAATATAAAGAAAAAATGCTTTTCTAGTTAAAATTTTGGTGTTATAATACCATATTATAAAATAGATTAATTATGGGCAGTTCTGTCTTCGGGCCGAACTGCTTTTACGAGATATATTGGGAGGCTTTCAGCTTATATGGAAAAGTTAGTTATTACCGGCGGTAAACGGCTCAATGGAGAAGTTTTTATCAGCGGTGCCAAAAATGCGGCAGTTGCCATAATACCCGCAGCTATAATGGCGGACGGAATATGTATTATCGAAAATCTGCCCAGCATCGAAGACGTAGAGAGTCTTCGTTCGACACTGAATAAAATGGGAGCTGTTTGCGAGTATATTGACAAACATACATTAAAAGTTGACAGCACGGGCGACATAACAAACTGCGCGGCATTTGAAGAAGTTAAGAAAATACGCGCGTCATACTATCTTCTCGGAGCCCTTTTGGGAAGATTCAAAAAGGCGGAAGTTGCGCTTCCCGGAGGCTGCAATTTCGGAACAAGACCCATAGACCTTCATCTTAAAGGCTTTAAACTCCTTGGAGCTGACGTTGAAGTGTCAAACGGCATCGTAAAGGTAAGCGCGGAAAAACTTACGGGTACACAGATATACATGGACCAGGTAAGTGTCGGAGCTACCATAAACATAATGCTTGCGGCAAGTATGGCAGAGGGTACTACCATAATCGAAAACGCCGCAAAGGAACCCCACGTTGTTGATACAGCCAACTTCCTTAATATGATGGGAGCAAACATCAAGGGAGCGGGTACCGATATAATAAGGATAAAGGGCGTGGAAAAACTCCACAGCGCCGAATATACAATAATCCCTGACCAGATAGAGGCCGGAACATATATGATAGCTGCGGCCATAGCCGGCGGAGATGTTACCGTAAAAAATATTATACCTAAGCATATGGATTCCCTTACGGCAAAGCTTGCCGAAATGGGAGTAAGAATAGAAAAACATGATGACAGCATAAGGGTAATGGCGGACGGAAGACTCCAGTGTTCAAACATAAAGACCATGAGCTATCCCGGATTCCCCACAGACCTTCAGCCCCAGATGACCGCTCTTTTAAGCGTATGCGAGGGCATAAGTGTTGTTACGGAAAATGTATGGGATAACAGATATCAGTATGTTGAGGAGCTCAGACAGCTGGGCGCAAAAATAATGGTTGAGTCCAGAGTAGCCATGATAGAAGGCGTAAAGACTCTTAAGGGTGCCAAGGTTGCCGCAACAGACCTTAGAGCGGGTGCGGCCATGGTTATAGCAGGTCTTTTTGCCGAAGGAACTACTGAAATAGACAATATAAAATATATCGACAGAGGATATGAAGATATCGAGGAGAAGCTTTCAGCTTTAGGAGCCGATATAAAAAGAGTTGAATGTTGAGAATGAATTTATGGTGGGTGTTTAAGTTATGAATGTAAAGTTTTGTCCGCTTGTGAGCGGAAGCAGTGGGAACAGTACTTACATATGTAACGGAAACACCCACATTTTAATTGATGCGGGAGTAAGCTGCAAACAGATAGTTGAGCACATAAGACAGATAGGCGTTGAGCCTGAGGATTTGGACGCAGTTTTTATAACCCATGAGCATATCGACCATATAAAGGGTGCGGGAGTGCTTTCAAGAAAATATAACATACCCGTATATGCCACACCGGGCACATGGCAGGGAATAGGCAGTACAGTGGGAGATTTTGCGCCGGAAAACGTGAGATATGTATACCCTGACAGTATGATGGTTTTGGGCGACCTCTGTGTAAAACCCTTTGCCATACCCCACGATACCATAGAGCCCGTGGCCTACAGTGTGTTTACAGAAAGCAGAAAACTTACCGTTGCTACGGATATAGGCTGTGCCACAACCAAGGTCAAGGAAAACATATATGATTCGGACGTGCTTTTACTGGAGTCCAACCACGATGTGGACATGCTTAAAAACGGAAGCTATCCATGGCATCTTAAGAAGCGTATTTTGGGAGAGAGGGGACATCTTTCAAACGTATGCGCGGGAGAAACCCTTGGGGAAATAATGAGCGGCAGGCTCAAATATGTTTTTCTGGGGCATTTGAGCAATGAAAACAATGAACCTCATCTTGCCTACGAGACCGTAGACAGGATACTCGAGGATAATAATATAAAGGTCGGAAAACATCTTGATTTGGATATGGCGTCAAGATATTCAAACAGCAGAATGATAGAGCTTTAAGGAGAACTTTGATGAAGATTACGGTCATAGGAGTCGGAAGGCTCAAGGAAAAATACTGGCAGGCCGCCATTGATGAATATTCTAAGAGACTTAGCAAGTATGTAAAGCTGGATATAATCGAAGTTCCCGATGAGAAGGCGCCTGAAAATTTAAGTGCTGCCGAAGAAGAAATAGTAAAGAAAAACGAGGGCGAGAGGATACTCAAAAACATAAAGGACGGAGCCTATGTAATTGCCCTTGCCATAAACGGAAAAATGCTTGGTTCCGAGGAACTTTCGGAATTTTTAAATGAACGTATGGTCAGGGGAGCGGGCCATATAGTTTTTGTAATAGGCGGGTCTTTGGGACTTTCCAAAGAAGTCCTTGACAGGGCAGACTATAAGCTGAGCTTTTCAAAAATGACTTTTCCTCACCAGATGATGAGGGTCATACTGCTGGAACAGTTTTACCGTGCCGTTAAGATAATGAAAAACGAGCCGTATCATAAATGAGGGGATAAAAATGGAGAAACGAAGGGAAATAAATTTTGTAAATGTAGGTTTATGTCTCCTTGTTATGCTCATTCATATTTTATCTAAGGCTGTAGGAGCTTTGAACAGAGAAAGCATACAGTATCTGATGGTATTCGTACCATGGAGACTGGCATCTTTTGTTGTTCAGGGCTTTATTTTTTTGAGCGCTTTAAAATATTTTATGAAATATGAGTCCGGCGGGGAGTTTGAGTACGGAAAGTTTCTTCTTTCCAGGGTAAAGACAATACTTATTCCGTACATACTGTGGAATGTTATTTATTATTTTGCCCTTATGCCATGGGGATATTTTATATTTGATTTGGGCGAGCTTATAAAATATATTTTACTGGGAAATATGATAAGCCACTTTTACTTTGTGGCCATAATAATCCAGTTTTATGTACTTATGCCCCTGTGGATAAAGCTTATAAAAAATGTAAGCGGATTTATACTTATACCCCTGTCCCTGGCTGTGATGATAATATTCGGACAGTATTTGGCCGCTGATTTTGCATACAATGACAGGATATTCTTAAAATACATATTTTACTGGATATGCGGATGTTATGCGGGAATAAATTATAAAGGATTTATCGGTGCGGTCAAAAAGAGAGGAATTTTAATAACGATACTGTTTTTGGCCATTGCATTTATTGACGCGGGGCTTACATATATAAATTCCACAGGAAAGATGTATATTCCCCAGCTTGAAAATATCCACATAGTTTATTCTTCACTGGCAGTTTTGTTTATTTTCACAGTTTCCATGTGGAAAACGGGCAGAATTGTGGATAAACCTCTTTTTGCTATGATTAACAGACAGAGCTATAATATTTATCTTTCCCACTGCCTTCTGCTCTATTATATAGACGGGGCGGCGGCATATATGTCAATAACGTCCCAGGGTGCTGTACTGGTGCTTAGAATGGTGTTCTGCCTCGGACTTACATTTGTATGCTGGGGAGCGTACGACTGCATAAAACGCCGTAAAATGCATAAAAGTGGGTGTTGAAAACCTTGTGGACAGCGAAAATGACCATAAATGGGGTTAGGACCGGCAAAAACAAAATTCTTAACAAATTACTGTTTAATACGTGGAAATTAGAGAAATTTATTTGTCAGATTAAATAAAAATACCGCTTTTGACGGGTGTCAAAGGCGGTATTTTCTACTTTATGACGAAAATATTTTTTTTCACAAAAAGCGTTGACAAAATCAAATTGTTGATTACATCTGTTTATAACTCTGTGGACATTGTGGATAACTTACTGCTTAACCAGGTCTTCGCCTATTAAATAGACATCTCCGGCACCCATAGTTATCAACAGGTCGCCCTCAGTGCAGTTTTCCTTAATATACTCCTTTATTGCCGGGAAGTCTCCAACATATACTGCGTCTTTTCCGCGGCGTTTTATTTCTTCCACCAGTACGGAAGAATTGATAAGGCCTGTATCCTTTTCTCTGGCCGCATAGATGTCGGCAACAACTATTTTATCGGCATCGTCAAAGGCTTCGGCAAATTCCTTAAGAAGGTTATATGTTCTTGAATAGGTATGGGGCTGGAATATGCACCATAATTTTTTCTTGTCGATATTTTTGGCTGCCGCAAGGGTTGCCTTTACTTCAGTGGGATGGTGGGCATAGTCGTCAATGACCGTTACGCCGTTAAATGTACCCTTATACTGGAAACGGCGGTCTGTACCCGTATAGTTTTCAAGACCCTCAACTATATATTTGCTGTCGATGTCAAATACTTTAGCTGCCGCAAAGGCTGCAAGGGCATTATCCACATTGTGTCTGCCGGGCACCTTAAGGGAAACACGGCAGTCCAGCTTATCGTGATAATAAACATCAAAGCTGTATGTTCCTGTAGGTGAAATGGATATGGAGCCTGCTCTTACATCGGCTGAAAGGTCACGGCTTCCGTAGGTTATAACACGGGGCTTGAGACCCTTTATGATTTCTTCGTATCTGGGTATCTCCGTATTGATTACGAGGGCTCCGCCGTCGGCTATGTTTTCCGCAAATTTATGGAATGAATGTCTTATGTTATCAAGATTTTTGAAATAATCCAGATGGTCGGCGTCTATGGTGAGTACTACTCCCACATAGGGTTTGAAATGAAGGAAGCTGTCAAAATATTCGCAGGCTTCCGCAACAAAAAAGTCTGATGAACCCACACGGATATTTCCGCCAATGGACCTGAGTATTCCGCCTACGGTAATTGTAGGGTCAAGCTTTGCGGCCATAACTATTTCGGAAATCATGGAAGTTGTGGTTGTCTTTCCGTGGGTGCCTGAAACGGCGATGCTGTTTTTGTATCTGTCCATGATGGCGCCAAGGAGAGTGGCTCTTTCGATAACGGGTATGCCAAGACTTTCTGCGGCAAGTATTTCAGGGTTGTCGTGTTTAACAGCCGCTGTGTATACAACTATGTTTGTATCGGGTGTAATATTTTCGGCTTTCTGTCCGATAATAACCTTTATGCCCTGGCTTTTAAGGCTTTCCGTAATGGCAGTGTCCTTTATGTCAGAGCCTGAAATTATGAAGCCTTCATAGTTAAGAATTTCAGCCAGACCGGACATACTGATACCGCCTATGCCTATAAAATGTATGTGCTGGGAACTGTTATCGAGATTTATATTCATTATTGCTGATTCCTCTATTCTGTATTATTTTGATTAAATATTAATTTTTGAAATATAACTGTAACATACTGATAAGAGTATACTACATTGTTTTAATAAAATCTACTGAATTATATAATAAGTAGAATAAAAACCACTGATAAAATTTTATACAGTTTTTTGGTGAAATAATACTATTTTTTATTTAATTAAAATATGGTAATATCATTATATATTTATAGATGTACACATGATTTAAGGGGATCATGTTCAAAAAAATTATAAATTTGCTGAAATGGGAGGCGATGTTATGGAACGTAAGGAAATTATGGCTTTACTCCTTGCGGGGGGTCAGGGAAGCAGGCTTGGAATACTTACAAAAAATACCGCAAAGCCTGCTGTAAGATTTGGCGGTAAATACAGGATAATTGACTTTCCTTTAAGCAACTGTATCAACTCGGGCATTGATACGGTCGGCGTTCTTACACAGTATCAGCCGCTTATGCTTAACCAGCATATCGGTATAGGTATCCCCTGGGACCTGGACAGAAAAAACGGCGGTGTAACGATACTTGCTCCTCACGTTAAAGGCGGGGAGGAAATGGGCGACTGGTTTATGGGTACTGCAAACGCCATATACCATAACCTTGAGTATATCGACAGATATGACCCGGAATATGTGCTCATACTTTCCGGCGACCATATTTATAAGATGGATTATTCAAAGATGCTTGAATTCCATAAGGCTAATAACTGTGCGGCTACCATAGCCGTTTTGGAGGTGCCTATTGAAGAAGCCAGCAGATTTGGAATAATGAACACTCTTGATGACGACAAGATTTACGAGTTCGAGGAAAAACCCGCAAATCCCAAGAGCAATCTGGCGTCCATGGGTATATACATATTCACATGGAAGAAACTGCGCCAGTCTCTCATAGACGATAATAAAGTTCATGCAAATAGTGACTTTGGTATGCATATTATTCCCAAGATGCTTGCCGAAGGAGAGACGCTTTATGCCTACAGATTCAGCGATTACTGGAAGGACGTAGGAACAATAGAATCCTACTGGCAGGCAAATATGGAACTTATAAAGACAGTTCCCGAATTTAATTTCTATGACAATTTCTGGAAAATATATACTAATATGGAGAACCAGCCGCCTCAGTATGTGGCGCCGGGAGCCAAGCTTAAACAGTCCATTGTATCCGAAGGATGCGAGATATACGGAGAGGTATATTCCTCTGTAATAGGCCCTGACGTTACCGTTGAGGAAGGCGCCGTAATAAGGGATTCCATAATAATGGAAAACGTGGTTATAAAGAAGGGTGCAGTCCTTGACAGATGCATAATCGACAGAAATACGGTTATAGGCGAGGGTGCAGTCCTTGGTATGGGCGAAAATATCCCCAATGAAAAGAAACCGAACATATACAACACGGGAATTACCGTTGCAGGAGAAAATACGGTAGTACCGCCCGGAGTTAAGATAGGCAAAAACTGTGTTATTTTCGGAAAGACTGAGCCTGAGGACTATCCGGACGGAGAAGCCACAAGCGGAAAAACTGTTATACGGGAGGGTGTGTTGATATGAAAGCTATCGGTATAATACTTGCCGGAGGAAACAGCGAGATGAGAATGGGAGAGCTTACTGCCCACCGTGCGGCAGCGGCTATGCCTGTAGGGGGCAGCTACAGAGCCATTGACTTCCCGCTTACCAGTATGACGGCTTCCGGAATAGGAAAAATAGCGGTTATTACCCAGTATAACTCAAGGTCACTCCATGACCACCTCGTATCATCGAAGTGGTGGGACCTGGGAAGAAAAAAAGGCGGACTTTTTGTGCTTTCGCCCTATACAAGCAATGATAACTCATCATGGTTCAGAGGTACGGCGGATTCGCTCTATCAGAATATATCATTCCTTAAGAGAAGCAATGAGCCCTATGTGGCCATATCTTCAGGCGATGCCGTTTATAAGATGAACTACAAAGATATTATTGCTTTCCATAAAGAGAAAGAAGCGGACATAACAATTGTATACAAGAAGATGTGCCCGGAAAGTCTTACAAAATTCGGAATTATGCAGATGGATGAGGACGGCAGGGTGCTGGACTTCGAGGAAAAACCCCTTGACCCCCAGTCAGACTGTGCTTCTTTGGGAATATATGTAATCGGCAGAGAACTTCTCATCGACCTGTTAGAGCAGGTAGTTGCTGAAGGAAGATATGATTTTGTAAGGGATATAGTAATAAGGCTCAGAAAGAGACTTAAAATATACGGCTGTGAATTTGACGGATACTGGAGCAGTGTAGGTGCCAGCACCTTAGACTACTACAGAACAAATATGGACTTCCTTAATAAGGACATAAGGGACGTATTCACAAAGAAAGAACCCTATATCGATACAAAGCCCAAGGACGAGCCTCCCGTTAAATACAATATGAATGCGGAAGTTGCCGACTGCGTTATCGGAAGCGGAACAATAGTAAACGGCAGAATAGAACATTCGGTTATATTCAGAAGAGTATTTATAGGTGACAGGGCAGTCGTTAAGAATTCCATTCTTATGGAAGGCTGTTATATCGGTGATGACTGTGTTATCGAAAATGCCATACTTGATAAAAATGTGGTCGTTACGGCCGGAAAGCATATATCAGGTGAAGAAGGAAAGCCTTCGATTGTAAAAAAAGATTCAGTCATTTGAGTTTTAAGAAAAACTTTATAATTCTAAAAGGTTTTTGTGGTAATATATAGGTGTGGGACTGCATATTTGGAAAGTTAAAATATGCAGTTTCACAGTATTTGAATAATATATGATTAAATAAGGGGTTTAATCATCAGGAAAACACCATGTGTTATCAGAAGGGAAGCGCATAGTATGGAAATCACAGATATCAGAGTAAGAAAAGTAAACAAAGAAGGTAAGATGAAGGCTGTAGTATCAGTTACCTTTGATAACGAAATTGTTATCCATGACATTAAGGTCATTGAAAGAGAAGAAGGCCTTTTTATCGCTATGCCCAGCAGAAGAACTGCTGACGGCGAATTCAGAGACGTTGCTCATCCTATAAATGCCGAGACAAGAAACAGAATTCAGAAACTTGTCCTCGAAAAATATGAAGCAGCTCTCCTTGAAGAGGAAGAATTTGAAAAAGAACATTCAGCTGAATGATTGCATTACAGTTTTAAGGCGGCTTATAGAGGGACTCTCCGTATAGGAGGGTCCTTATTTTATTGCAAAAAAACAGCACGTTTCATCGGCATAAAAATGCCTTGAAACTTGCTGTAATCATCGTCGGAAATGAATTTGGCTGCAACTTCCGTTTGGGAAACATAACACCGCCAAGACAGACGGACAGCCGTTTATGGCTGGCATTCGCGCAGCAAATGTGTTGACCGTTGTTTCCCAAGTCCTTCCGCTATTTTGAAAAAGTATAAAATTGACAGTTATACGGCAGTTAAATAACTGCTGTGGGAGGCTGGACAGCTGTAAATGACTGTACTTGTTTCAAAGATAGACGCTTAACGGAGAGCATCAGCAGTCATTTTACGCTATCGTGTCATCCGTTTTAATGCGCTGATAATCCGCAGAGATTTAAGAGGCAGTATCGGTTTCCGGCGGAGTAAAGCGGTAATGTCCTTCTATTTTATAGTACCTCATATCATTTGCTTCCCTGGCACCCAGCCTGTCATGGTGTATTATAAAGGGTATGCCGTCGGAGTTGCGTTTGTCCGAGCATACGGCGATATGGTTTTCAAAAACTACTATATCTCCGCTCTGCCAGTTTTCGGGTGAGGAAAGGTCCGTATCAAGACATTGGGCATTGTTTTCAAAAAATACTTTAAGGTTTCTTACTCGCCTGAAATCGATGTTTGGGTCAGGGGATTCCATATCAGTGTAAAGTTCTTGATTTTCGGCAATGTGGCTGTCAACCATAGCTTTAAGGTCGTAGCCTGCGGCAGCAAAGGCATTCCATACCACATCGGTGCATACTCCGTATCCGTCGTTGGGGTATCCGCCTTCGTAATAGATGCTTTTGTATTTCGGATTTGTTTCAATGTATTCTCTGGCTCCCAGCATTATATCGTGCCAGTCGTCTATGCCGTCGCCGTCGGCATCAAAGGACGAGGATAATTCTTCTATGCCCAGCTCCTCGGCGCTAAAACTTCTTGAATCAAGTTTTCGGAAAGCCACAAACAGAATTATTATGATTATAAAAAACAATATTATTTTTTTCATTTCCGCCGCCCTCCCTATGGTAAACTATGGTTATATTTTATATGCATAGAGTTTTTGATTCAATATTAATATGGAATATAGGTAATTTTATTGGCAAAGAGGGCCTAAAAAACAAAATAAGGTTGAAAAAAATAAGATATCGTGCCATTATATATAATAGTTTAGTGGCTTCGGATGACGGACATAGATACTGTCACTGCCCGGAGCTGATTTTTAAGGAGAATGATTTATGAATAAATTAAAAGTTATCATACTGGCGGCCGGAGAAGGAAAGAGAATGAAGTCAAAGCTTCCCAAAGTCCTTCATAAAGTACAGGGCCGTACAATGCTTGACCATGTTATAGATGCCGCAGAGAAATCCGGTGCGGAAGATATTTGCGTAGTCATAGGCCACGGCGCCGATGAGGTAAAGGCAGCTGTTGAAGGCAGAAACGTAAAATTTGCCGTTCAGGAAAAACAGCTGGGTACAGGCCATGCAGTAATGCAGGCAGGAGACTTCATAGAGGAAGACTGTGATATTCTTGTACTCTACGGAGACACACCTCTTATAACACCCGAGACCATAGGAAAACTTCTTGATTTCCATAAGGCAGAGGAAAACAGCATTTCAATAATATCAGCCATTGTTGAAAATCCCGCAGGATACGGACATATAATCAGAAACGAAAAGGGAGAATTCTTGAAAAACATCGAACATAAGGATGCCGATGATAAAGAAAAGCTTGTTAAGGAAATAAATACAGGAATTTACTGCTTTACAGGCAAAGCCCTTAAAAAAGGCCTTTCACTTCTTAAAAACGATAATGCCCAGGGAGAGTACTATCTGCCCGATACTTTGGAGATAATACTTAAGGACGGCGGCAGAGTAAACGCCATGGTAGCCGACAGTGCAGACGAGTTTGCGGGAGTAAACTCCAGAATGCAGCTGGCAGATGCCGAAAAATATATGAGAAGAAAAATAAACCTTATGCATATGGAAAACGGAGTTACAATGATAGACCCCGAAAGAACATATATTGAAGCAGGGGTAAAAATAGGCTGTGACACGGTACTTCTTCCCGGAGTAGTCCTTGAGGGAAATACAGTTATCGGAGAAGACTGCGTTGTGGGACCCGACAGCCGCCTTACAAACGTAACGCTTGGAAAGGGCGTTAAGTTCCAGTATTCAACAGCCATAGATTCATCCGTTGACGACAATACAACAGTAGGACCCTATGCTTATATCAGACCTGACTGCCACATAGGAAAGAATGTAAAGATAGGCGACTTCGTAGAGGTTAAAAACTCAGTAGTAGGCGACGGCACAAAGGTATCCCACCTTACATATATCGGAGATTCCGACGTGGGAGAGAGAATAAACTTTGGCTGCGGTACGGTTACTGTAAACTATGACGGACATAAGAAATTCAGAACAGTCATAGGCGACGATGTATTTATCGGATGCAATACTAACCTTGTAGCTCCCGTTAAGGTAGGAAGCGGTTCATATATTGCGGCAGGTTCAACCATAACTGACGACATACCGGAAAATTGCCTTGCGATTGCCAGAGAAAGACAGATAAATAAGACAGGATGGGTTAAAAAGTAAAATTTTGTCGACGTTTAATGTAAAAATTTGAGTAGTTTTGATGTTGAATTTTGATATATAGTGTTGTACCATATATAATGGAGTGGCTTTTGATGGCCTATTATTATAATGATATACTACCGAATAGGGGGATAATTTTAAAATGATGTACACAGGCAGAAGCAATATAAAAGTTTTTTCCTGCAATTCAAACCCTGAACTTGCTAAGGCAATAGCTAAAAATCTTTTCCTTTCTCTCGGAGAGGCTGAGGTTACAAAGTTCAGCGACGGAGAGGTTTCCGTAAAAATCAATGAGACAGTCAGAGGCGCTGATGTTTATATTATTCAGTCAACATCACAGCCCGTTAACGACAACCTTATGGAGCTTCTCGTAATGATCGATGCAATGCGCAGAGCATCAGCCGGAAGAATAACAGCTGTTATTCCTTACTATGGATACGCAAGACAGGATAGAAAAGCAAGAGCAAGAGATCCAATCAGTGCAAAGCTTGTAGCTAACCTTCTTACAGTAGCAGGCGCTGACAGAATCCTCACAATGGATCTGCACTGTGCTCAGATACAGGGATTCTTTGATATTCCCGTTGACCACCTTCAGGGAAATCCTATACTTACAAGCTACTATCGTGAAAAATACTCTGACCAGCTTGATGAGTTCGTTGCGGTTTCACCCGACCTTGGAAGCGTAGGAAGAACAAGAAGCTTTGCAACAAGAGTTGATATCCCTATCGCTATTATAGATAAGAGACGTCCTAAGGCAAACGTAAGTGAAATCATGAACATCATCGGTAATGTTGACGGCAAGAGAGTTATCCTTGTTGACGACATGATCGACACAGCAGGTACTATCTGCAACGCTGCGAAAGCACTCGTTGAAAGAGGAGCTATCGAAGTTGACGCTTGCTGTACACATCCTGTACTTTCAGGACCTGCTATTGAAAGAATTCAGGATTCACCCATCAACGAGCTTGTTGTGCTTAACACTATACAGCTTCCTCCTGAAAAGAAAATACCTAAAATTAAGGAACTTTCCGTTGCGCCAATCTTTGCTGACGCAATCAATCGTATCCACGAGGGAATTTCCATTTCTAAACTTTTTGATTAATGAAACTGACCGGTTTTCTTTAGGGAAAACCGGTTTTTATTTTGAAAGGAGATGTTTATATGAAATATGATTTTCCAAAAATTGACCTTCACCTCCATCTTGACGGTTCTATGCTTCCAGAGTCTGCATGGGAAATGGCAAAGGAAAGAAATGTAAAGATGCCCGCCGACAATCTTGAGGACTTTAAGAAATTTATCGTTGTCACAGCCGACTGCAGAAGCGTAAACGAATATCTTGAAAAATTTGAACTTCCCCTTCAGATAATGCAGGATAAGGAAGCCATAATACGTACGGCAAGGGAGCTGGTGCTTCTTCTTGCGTCACAGGGACTTGTGTATGCGGAAATCCGTTTTGCACCCCAGCTTCATACAAGAAAGGGCCTTACACAGGCAGATTCAATCGAAGCCGTAATCGAAGGCGTTAACGAAGGAATGGCAGAAGCCGCAAAGAAAGGCACACCCATAGATATCGGAGTTATCTGCTGTGCCATGAGTATCGGAAAAGCCGATGTAAATAAAGAGGAAAACCTTGAAACAGTAAGGGTATCCAGAGAATATCTGGGCAAGGGTGTAGTTGCCGCAGACTTAGCCGGAGCGGAAGGAATAGTTCCCTTAAGCGATTTCCATTATATATTTGACTTGGCAAGGGAAATAGGAATGCCCTTTACATGCCACGCAGGAGACAGCGACGGTCCCCAGACAGCTTGGGACGCCCTTGAATTCGGCACAAAGAGAATAGGCCATGGCCACAGGGTATATGATGATAAGGAGCTTATGAAGAAGGTTATTGAAGATAATGTAACCCTTGAAATATGCCCCACAAGCAATATCCAGTGCCAGTCACAGCCCAGCTATGCCGAGCACCCCGCAAAGAAAATGTTTGATGCCGGCGTAAGGGTTACTATAAACACAGACAATATGATACTTTCAGACATTGACCTGGATAAGGAATATGACCACTGTCTCAATGATATGGGCTTTGAATACAATGACCTTATAAAGATGAATATCTATTCCGCAGAGGCGGCATTTATGCCTGAGGAAAAGAAACAGGCAATAATCGAAAAACTTAAGAAGGCGTTTAAATAATGGGATTAAAGAAGATACTGTGCGCGTCGCTGTGCTTGGTGACGGTGCTTTCAAATACGGCCTTTGCGCAGGAAACAAAGGAATATGTATCAGACAGCATAAAGGTAATTAAGGACGGTACGGAAATGACTGTCCAGGCCTGCAATATAGACGGATACAACTACTATAAGCTCAGGGACCTGGCGGAAATAACAGGCTTTAATACGGACTGGGATGCAGTGAATTCAGCCGTTATCATAAATACCGAAAATGATGACATAACACCTTGGAAGTATCAGTCCATGCTGGGCAGAGGAATGGATGTTGACTGGTCCAAAACAAAGCAGGGAACCGAAAATTATAATGAGCAGACGGTTATTGATTTTGCGTCTGCCGGCGTATCTCACGTAAGAATAAGGATAGCCGACGATATAAGCGATGAACTGCTGGAAAGCCTTGATAAGCAGATAAATGACTGCCTTAACCACGGCATAATACCCATAATAGCCTATCAGGCCGACGACTTTAAAAACGACCCCAGCGAAGAAAATATAGCCCATGCCGTAAACTGGTGGAAAACCGTAGCGGAAAGGTATAAGGACTATTCAAAACTGCTTTCCTTTGACCTGCTCATTGAGGCTTCGGACAGCATAAACAAGCAGCCCGATAAACTCAATGAATACTATGAGAGGGCGGTAACGGAGATAAGAAAAACAAATCCCGAAAGGATAATATTTATCTCACCCATAGTACGCTCTGACCCTGCCTACCTCAGCGAGCTTAAAATACCCACAGACCATAACGGATATCTTATGGCTGAGTGGCATTTTTATGCGGCAGGTCCCAGCAAGACCAATGAGAAAAAGCTGTGGACTACAGGAACCGATGAGGAAAAGGCCCTTATAACCGACAAAATCAATACAGCCCTTAAATGGCAGGAAGAAACGGGAATACCCACATGGGTAGGAGCCTGGATGGCAGGAAATTATAATGACGGCGACGACTACAGTGTAAAGGAACAGGTAGTATTTGCCACATTTATGACAGAGAGCCTTGATAATGCGGGCATACCCTTTGCGGTAAATTCCGATACCAAGTTCTATGACAGAGAAAAGAACAAGTGGATAGGAAAAATGGAACCCTTAAGATATGCCGTTTACGGAAATAATCTTTAAAATAAAAGGAACTGATTTTTAAGTCAGTTCCTTTTTTGTATGCTTAAAATATTTCGTCATTACTGCTCGGCAAATATTTTGGTGCATTTTACGGCCTTTTCCCAGCCCTTTATAAGTTTCTTGGCTTCTTCCTCGGGCATTTTAGGCTCGTAGGTCTTATCCAGCACCCAGCTCTTTTTAAGTTCTTCTTTGCTTTTCCAGAATCCTACGGCAAGGCCGGCTAAGAATGCCGCACCAAGGGCCGTTGTTTCGGCAATTACGGGCTTAAGAAGTGTTTTGCCCGTTATGTCTGACTGAAACTGCATTATGGGGGCGCTTACGCTGGCACCGCCGTCCACTTTGATGGTGTTTATGTCACTGCCCGTATCGGCGGCCATGGCATTTATGACGTCCATGGACTGGAAAGCGATGCCTTCCAGGGCGGCTCTGATTATATGCTCCCTTGTGGTGCCGCGGGTGAGACCGAATATGGAACCTCTGGCATACATATCCCAGTGGGGAGCACCCATTCCCGTGAAGGAGGGAACAAAGTATACACCCTCCGAGGACATAAGCTTTGAAGCCAGATAATCGGCGTCACAGGCACTGCTGAAAAAGCGCATTTCGTCCCTGAGCCACTGTATTACGGCACCGCCAACGAATACGCTGCCTTCAAGGGCATAGTTTACTTTTCCGTCGATGGAGGACGCAATGGTTGTTATAAGTCCGTTGCTGCTTATGGAGGGCGTATCTCCTGTATTCATAAGTATGAAATTTCCTGTGCCATATGTATTTTTTACGTCTCCCTTTTCAAAACAGAGCTGTCCGAAAAGAGCGGCCTGCTGGTCTCCGGCTATGCCTGCAATGGGAATTTTTGAGCCGAATTTATCGGTGTAGCCGTATATCTCGGAGCTGTTTTTTACTTCGGGAAGCATACATTCGGGAATATCCAGCTTTTCAAGTATATGCCTGTCCCATTTAAGGGTGTTTATATTAAAGAGCATGGTCCTTGAAGCGTTGGTGCAGTCGGTTATGTGGACTTTGCCGTCGGTCAGTTTCCATACGAGCCAGGTGTCAACGGTACCGAAAAGCAGTCTGCCTTCCTCTGCCTTTTCTCTGGCGCCTTCCACATTATCAAGTATCCATTTTATTTTTGTGGCGGAGAAATAGGCATCTATAAGAAGTCCTGTGGAAGACTTTACATATTCGGCAAACTCTTTGTCCTTTTTAAGTTCTTCGCACATATCCGCCGTTCTTCTGCACTGCCATACTATGGCGTTATAGATGGGGATACCCGTATCCTTATCCCAGACGATGGTTGTTTCTCTCTGGTTTGTTATGCCTATGGCGGCTATTTCGGAAGGTTCGATTTCGGCCTGTATAAGGGCGTCGATGGTAGTGCTGTACTGGGAGTTATATATATCCTGGGGGTTATGCTCAACCCAGCCGGGCTTAGGATATATCTGGGGATATTCCTGCTGAAATTTAGATATTATATTTTGATTTTTATCAAAAATTATAGTTCTGGAACTTGTCGTACCCTGATCAAGGGAAATGATATATTTTCCTGCCATAATTACCACGCTTTCCGTTTAAAATACTAAAATAAGAATATTTCCCGAAGGGCGGGGCATATTCAAACATAGTATAATTTTACTATATATTGATGACGGACACAACTTAAAACGTGGCACAATATACTAATCGTCAGGCAGAGCTTGAATATTTGAAAAATACCATTGACAACGGCTCAAAAATATGTTAAAAATATAACAAAGATAACTGTTAAATATCTATTTTAAACAGGAGGCAAATTATGAAAATAGCATTTTACGACACAAAGCCTTACGACAAAATTTGGTTCAAACCCCTTGCAAAAGAGCATAATTTCGACATAACTTTTTTTGAGACAAAACTCAGCAGAGACACCGCAATACTTGCCACAGGCAACGATGCAGTTTGTATATTTGTTAACGATGAAGCGGACAAAGAAATCCTTGATATACTTCATGAAGCAGGCGTTAAAACTATTCTTCTCAGATGTGCAGGATATGATAATGTGGATTTAAAGGCAGCTGAGGGAAGATTTGACGTAATGAGAGTTCCCAGCTATTCACCCGCAGCCGTTGCGGAGTTTGCCCTTACACTTCTTCTTGCGGTAAACAGAAACGTACACAGAGCATACCAGAGAACAAGAGATTTCAACTTCAGCATCAACGGTCTTATGGGAATGACCCTCAAGGGCAAGACTATCGGTATCGTTGGTACAGGTAAAATCGGCCAGGCCATGATAGACGTACTCCAGGGATTCGGTATGAAAATCCTTGCTTACGACCCTTACCCCGTTGAAGGCCTTAAAGCTGAGTATGTGACAAAAGAGGAACTTTTCAAACGTTCAGACATTGTTTCTTTCCACTGCCCTCTTACAGACGAAACAAGACACATTGTAAACGCTGATACAATAAAGATGATGAAACAGGGTTCAATAATCGTAAATACTTCAAGGGGTGCCATAGTTGATACAACTGCCCTTGTTGAAGCCCTCAAGGCTGGAAAATTCGCAGGTGTTGCCCTCGACGTTTACGAAGAGGAAGACGAGTACTTCTTTGAAGACAGGTCAAACGAAATCATCAGCGACGATGAACTTTCAAGACTTCTTACATTCCCCAACGTACTCATAACAAGCCATCAGGCATTCTTTACAACAGAAGCCATGAGAGCCATCGCAGAAACAACACTCAATAACTTTGAAGCATCTCTCAAAAATGACCCCGACCCTAAGAATACTCTTACAAAGAGAGAAAGATAATAAAAAACCCCGTATTTTAAATACGGGCTTTTTATTATTTGTCTATTCTGTATGCGGTCACCTGCCATAGGCCGGAAGTTTCCTCATAGGGGATATTTTCCGTTATGAGATAAACTGATATGCCTTTTTCGGCACAGCTGACAGATACCTTATGTTCCGTTTTCGAAATTTCCGAAACGGTGTAGTCATAGCCTTTTTCTGATTTTATTCTTATGTTTTCTTCCTTTTCCAGACTGTCCAAAAATGTCATTATGACGTCATCTTCGTCAAAACTTCCGGTCATATGGCCGTTATCAATGGCAGTATAGGATTCTTCGTCATATACCGGGAATAAAACGGATATAAAAAATTCTCTGAATGAAGGGCTTAAGGCAAAGGCCGTTGAAAAAATTAGGGCCGATACAGCCGCCGCAGCTATAAGGGTTTTTAAAAGTACCCTCTTTTTAGGCTTATATTCCAGAGCGTCATAAATAAGGCTTTCGTCTATTCCGCCCAGCATATCGCAAAGCTGTTTTCCTGTCATAGGCTGTATCCCTCCTTTATAAGATACCGTTTAAGTTCCTTTCTTGTCCTGTATAAAAGGGTTGTTATCCGGGTTTCACTCATACCTGTCTGCTCGGATATTTCTCTTATTGTGAAAAAGTAAAAATACCGTTTTATGAAAACCGCCCTTGTGCCGTACTTTTGCTTTTTGAGGAAGCTGTTTATGGTATTTATAAGCTCTTTTTCTTCATATTCCGATAGGGGGCTTTCAGTGCCGGAGACACATTCGTTAAGCTCCGATATGGATATGACAGCGTTTTGATTCCTTTTGGCAGAGCTTAAGTATTCGTATTTTTTTAAAGCAAGATTTCTGGATACCCTGCATATAAAAGCCGAAAAGTACGACGGCCGCTTTGGCGGCATAAGCCTCCATAGCGAAAAGTAGGTGTCATTGACGTTTTCCTCCACATCGGAATTTTGGGCAAGTATATTAAAGCTGATTTTTCTTAACAGATTTCCGTATTTAGTTCCTGTTTCTGTTATGGCCGACTGGTCCCTCTGCCAGTAAAGTTCGATTATTTCCGTATCTTTCAATTATGACACCTCCCATAAAAGACTGTTCATATATTAAGTACGGTTTCGGGTATAATATATCACAAAAAAACCACTGTTTTAAACAGTGGTTTTTGTTTTTACATGGTATGGGCGAATTTCATAAACTGTATGGTATCGCTGTTATGTCTTTTGTTTTTACGCCAGATAACGCCGATTTCTATGGGAATAGGCGGATTGATGGGAATAGCACACAAATCCTTATCATCCTTTACCACATCTTCTATAAGAAAGGCGCATACAGCCCCTTCCTTAACAAGATTTTTCATGGTCACTATCTGGTTTGAATATAATATTACTTTAGGTTCTGCGCTTATTTCCGCAAACCTGCTTCGTACAAATTTGTTTTGAAAGTATCCGTTTTTAAAAAGTATTATGTTTTCGTCCTTTATTTCTTCAAATGTTACGCTTTTTCTTCCTGCCAGCGGATGGCCTTTTCCCACACAGAAAAGGAATTCCGTACTGCATATATGTTCTATATGAATATCCGGTTTCTTTATGCCGTTTGTTATTATGACCGCCAAATCAAGGGTATCATTCTCCACGGCAAGAAGCATTTCGGGAGAGCTTCCTTCTATGAGCTCCAGCTGGATATTGGGGTATTTTTCTTTAAAGGCGCAGAACATTTTAGGAAATAAAAAGGTGCCTATCATAGGCGGAATACCTATTTTTATCTGTTTTTTTCTGTTGCCGAGCTCCGACATGGCATTTTGAGTGCTTTCCACCAGCTCAAGTATTTTTGTGGCCTGGTCCAGGAAATACAGACCTTCTTTAGTTGGGGACAGCCTGTTGTTTATCCTGTGAAAAAGATTAACGGCAAATTCGTCTTCCAGCTCCTTTATGGCGCTGGAAACCGATGGCTGGGTCACATGCAGCTCTTCGGCGGCCTTTGTAACATATCCGTAGTTACATACGGCGGTAAAATATTTCAGCTGATACAGCTTCATAATTATTCACCGTCGGGTTTCTTTTCGTGAACTATGAGCTCGAATATATCGGGTCTTGCATAGTGTCCGATGCAGTCAAAGTCAGCTTTGCCCTGAGTTATCTGGTCAAGGTCCAAATCAGCTATAAGTATTTCCTCTCCTCCGAAGGCGGGTCCTGCCACATATTCACCGAAGGGATTTATTACGCAGCTTCCTCCGCGGCACATAACATCGGGCTGAGCCTCGATTTCAGCATAGCCGTAAAGGTCTGTGGGGTACATGCTCTTTTCCATATACTGATTACAGCATATAACGAAGCAGCGTCCCTCGATGGCGATATGTCTTAATGTTGCCTGGAAAGTATCTCTCTGGTCGGCTGTGGGAGCAAGATAGAGTTTTATGCCCTTCTGATACATAGCTGCTCTTGCCAGAGGCATATAGTTTTCCCAGCAGATGAGGGCGCCCATCTGGCCATAGGGAGTGTCAACGACTGTAAGTGTGCTTCCGTCGTCCTGGCCCCATATATATCTTTCCGAGCCTGTGGGTTTAAGTTTTCTGTGACGTCCGAGGAATGTTCCGTCAGGGCCGAAAAACAGCATACAGCAGTGAAGAGTACCGTCAATGTTTTTTCCGTCCTTTTCGGTAATACCCATTGCAAGGTATACATTGTTTTCGGCGGCAGCCTTGGCAAGAATATCTACCTCAGGTCCGGGCACCGCAACGCAGTTATCATGGAAACGCTGGAAATCCTTTCTTCCTTCCATGGTTCTGGCTCCGATATTAAAGCCGAATGTAAGTCCTCTGGGATATCCGGGAATAAATGTTTCAGGGAAAACAACGATATTTGCGCCTTTCTGGGCAGCTTCTTTGATAAGGCCTAAGGCTTTCTCCAATGTTTTCTCCAAATCGAATACTACAGGAGCAGCCTGTACCACCGCTACTCTTACTGTTTTTGCTTTTTCACTCATAAAAACACTCCTTTCATACATCGTGATATATTAATTATATA
>ERZ791934.736-NODE-736-length-40479-cov-63.397759_pt1 | contig 40479 bp, 49 predicted proteins | sample MGYA00510125_ERZ791934 | MGnify/ENA primary metagenome ERZ791934 (study PRJEB30046, sample SAMN00993240) | human gut metagenome | study: EMG produced TPA metagenomics assembly of the A metagenome-wide association study of gut microbiota in type 2...
TGATGCACGCGCACTGCTGGGAGCAGAAAGTCATGGAGCTGATGGAAACTGTCTGTGACAGCTATTGCCGCTGGCCGTTGGAATGCAGGAGTTCCGAAGAGCTGGAAGAAAATCACTGCAACGGCTGCGTGCTGATTCAGGCACTCAACCTCGGGCTGTGAGTGCTGGAAAAGGCCCCGCGCACGCGGGGCCCGGCACTCAATCCCAGACGATATCCAGCGGCGGCTCATCCGGATGGAGGTTGTTCCATGCCTCAGCGATGTCCAGCGGCGCAAGCGCAAATCCCTTTTTGGAAATATGTGCACCGTAGCCCAGACCGGCAAGAGCCTTGCACACTGTGGCGGCGACACCTCGGGACATGTCTGTGAGCCATGTACGGATCACGATGGCTCGCAGCTCGGAGACTGCCTGCTGCTTCAGCATACCAAATTGCCGCGGCGAATCATCGTCCCGGAGCACAACGCGGCCGAGCAGAAAGTCATATACACCGGGGTCAAAGTCTTTTCCGGCATTCCAGTCTGCAACCAGATTCGCCAGCACAGTGTGCGCCGGCTCCGGATCAACGGCTTCGGCTTCGCGGACTACGCTTTCGCCGGCGCATTCAATAACGAGGGCGCGCAGTTCATCAACGGTCACGGGACCGCCTCCTTTTTTCTCCAGTATACGGCAAACGGTCCTCTTTTTCAATCCGGACAATGTACGCGGAGCCGCGGCCCAAGAGGGCCGGCGTGGCTGGTCGTAACGGCAGCTCCGCGCCAAAAGCCCCGCCCGGGACGAGAAAACCGGGCGGGGGTCTTTAAAGGAATATGGCACGGCATGGCTTACCGTACCACATGTACAGGATACCACGGCCCGGCGGCCGTTTCAACTCTGTTTTTTTTAGGAGCGTGATAGGATTGACCATTCATCAATGGCGCAGCCTGCGCCGCAACCGAAGATGCAGATACTGCGCACATTCCCGTGTCTTTCATGGCCGAGATGGAGACCTCTATTTCTGCGAGGCCAAAGGAAAGCTCGTGTATGAGGGCCTGCCCCGCTGCTTCTGCCAAGTATACACGGTGGAGGAGGATTCCTGATGACGTTGAAAGATTGTACCAAGGCGGAACTACTGTGGATTATCGACCGGCTGCGCAATCGTGGTTTGTATCGGCTGGATACTATCATCGCCATCGCTTTGAACGATCTGGAATATCAGCGTGAACAAAAGAAGCTGGATGAAGCCGACCGATTGAATGAGGAGTCCGCACGACTTCGGCAACAGGCGGCGGAGCTGCTGACGCCATACGAAGGCAAGTCCATCCTGGACGTCCCGGCAGATGTGCTTGACCATGCGTCTGCCATCCTTGAGGAAGCGCAGACGCTGGATAAGAAATGGAACAGGCTCATGAAGCTGTGAAAGGAGTGTTCTATACCATGGAACAAATAGACATGACAAAATATCTGCCCTGCACTGCCCGTCTGGTGGGCGGCACACTGTACATACTGGACAGCGAGGGGCGTGTGCAGCGTCGCCTGGACCCGCTGGAAACGGCCATCAAGTGGTTCCAGATGAGCAACGACGCCTTCTATGCACTGTACGGCGTGAACTGGGTCCCGAAAGAACCGTACTATTCGCAGGCGCGCCGGATGGTACATTCGGGAGGCGGCAGCCATGTGTGACATATGGACTCAAAACTGGTCAACCTTTTTGGACGCATTGCTGGGCATCATCATCTTCGATGGGATACGGTGGCTCATCAACGCACTGCCGGGCCTGCGGGACTGGCTGGCGGATTGGCGGCTCGAGCGTCGGAACCAGAAAGCGATCCGCCAGCTGTGGCGCATATACGGGCGCAAGCCTCCGCGCGACCTGTAAAAAACAAACGTGGGCGCTTTGGTACGGCGGCGGTCGTGCGGCGAAAAGTACGCACCAGTGGAAGAGGCCAAAGTAAAACGAAAAATGCCGCATCCGGGGCTGTGCCCCGGCCGTAATGCAGCCCCCTGCCCGATTGGGCCGGGGCCGGTCCCAAGCCCGGAAAAATGCAGAGGGCGGATTTTGAGAAAGGATGTGTACATAGTGGCAAGAAAGAAAGTGGCCAGCGAGCCGGTGCTGCGGGACTGGGCGGCGGTGGATGCGGCCCTGCGCGATCTGAAGGAGTGCCAGTACGCGCTTACAGAGCTGGGCGTGGAGCTGGACCGCCGGATCGACGGTCTGAAGGACGACTACAATAAGAACGCACAGCCGCTGCAGAATCGCATCAAGCGGCTGGAGGGTGACGTCAAGGAATATGTGGACGCGCACCGCGCAGAGCTGGACGGAAAAAGCCGGACGCTGGTATTCGGCAAGGTAGGATACCGCGCCTCCAGCAAGCTGATGCTGGCGCCTGCCAAGGTTGCGGAGGCCATCGCTGCGCTGAAGGCCCTGGGCCGTAAGGAACTAGTGAAGACCACGGAGACGCTGGACCGGGAGGCGCTTAAAAAGGAGCCGCCCGCGCTGCTGGAAAGCATCGGGGCATATATCCGCACGCGGGATGAGTTCTACTACGACATCAGCGGCGAACAGCCGGAAGTGCAGTAAGGAAGGAGGAGCGGCCATGGGCGCTCTGGATATTGACAAAGGGCAAGTCAAAAATATATATGCCATCGCGGCAAAGCTGGGCATGGTGGACCGGAGCAGCCATGAGGACGCGCTGCACGAGCTGGTGCAGGGGATGACAGGCAAGACGTCCGTCAAGGATTTGACACATTCCGAGGCGCTGGAGGTCCTCACTGAACTGCGCCGACGCAACGCACCGGCCGCTCCAAAGAAAAAACGGGCGCGGAAATATGACGAAACACCGGGCGGCGTCAGCGCGGCGCAGCAGAAAAAAGTGTGGTACCTCATGTTCCAACTTGAAAAGTTCGACCCGGCACCGGAGGGCGTGCAGCTGCGTGACCGTCTGTGCGGTCTGATCACCAAACAGTTCAACGTAACGAGTTTTCCTGCTCAACCGTTTCGATTCCTCACTTTTGAGCAAGGCGGCGTACTGATCGAGGGGCTCAAAAGCCTGACACAGCGCAAGGAGCTGGAGTATCTGCACAGCGCTCGGTACCACCGTGAACAGGAGGCGGCTTCAAATGAGGAATGAGCTGCTGAACCATCTGCAGTTGGATGACCTGAAGGGCGAGACGCATGAACTTGCTGAGACCATCGGTATGGATGCCTTCCGTCGGCTGGTGGATGTGTACGGCGGCACCGGGCGGGTATACATCCCGCAGGCAGATACGCTGCTCATCCCGATCCGAGACAGGCTGATCCGGGAAGAATACAACGGATATAACGTGTATGAGCTTTGTAAAAAATGGGACCTGGGAGAAAGTATGGTCCGCACGATCATCCGGGACAAAATCCGGGAGCTGCGGCAAGCCCCCATAGACGGCCAGGTATCTCTGTTCGACGCTCCTGAAATTGAATGACCATTGCAATTTTTTGCTGCATTTTTGTGGTGGATGGCTGCCGTAAAGATAAGGTATGATTTACTCGTAGCAACGAGGGGATCATGCCTTTTTCTTTTTCCCTCGGCAAGGAGGAACGGCAATGACTTTTGATACAGGCACCTGGTGGCTCATCACGATCATCCTGACAGCGCTGCTGGGGTGTATCGGTGCATTGGTAAGCCGGTCCATTTTCAAGAGCCTGGACGAACATTCGTCCGACATCAAGGAAGTCCGCGAGAACTATACCACACGAAAAGACCACAAAACGGACATCGACGCCGTGCGCAGAGAGATGAAGGAGGTACGTTCTGAAATGCGTACAGAGATTCAGACCCTCAGCGAGGACATCAAGGAGGTCAAGGAGACCTGCCTGCGCAAGGACGTCTTTGAACATAACATGCTGCGTCTGGAAAATAAGATGGACGCGCTGACAAAATTTTTAATGGAGAGGAGAGACTGAGATGTTGGAAAACGATCTGCAGTCCCGTACAGAACTCACGAGCATGAGCTACGCCGCAGAAGTATTCCTGCGGATGGTGAATCTGTACAGGGGCACTTACTACAGGCTGCGCAATGCCGGCCCGATCCTCTCCGATGAAGAGCAGATTCCAAGGGCAGAGCTTCGCGCGGCGCTCGACTATCTGCAGGAGAGCGGATATATTGCGGTGCGGACCGTGAAAGATCACACGCCGGCGCATATATCGGACCTGCCTCTGGAGGATCTGGAGTGTAAGCTGCTGCCCAAGGGCACGCAGTTGATCGGCGGGCACATCAAGGACCCGCTGGTAAAGCCTTAAAGGAGGCGCCGGGATGCAGTTAAATGGAAAACGGAGCTACGGCAAGATCGCATCCCTGCCGCCGGAAGTCAGAAACGCCGTGGACAATATGATCTTGACGTGTACGGTGCGGCTGCCGGAGATCCAAGCATACATTGAGGAGCAGGCCGGAGTAGACGTCAGCACCAGCACTATCAGCCGGTACGGCAAGCGCCTGAGCGAAACATATCGGGATCTGACCATTGCTCAGGAAAATTTTGAGGCACTGCGCAAGGAACTGGAAAAGTATCCGGAACAGGACAGCGCGGAGATCCTCACCCGCATCGCCAGCCATAAAATGATGGCGGCCCTTGTATCCAAATCCGACAAGGACTGGAATGAGATGCGGGCCGATAAACTTTTGAAAGAGATCAGCGGCCTGACACGCGCTATGGCGTACAAGCAGCGTGTGGATATCCAGAATAAGGATGTGGTGTCTGCCGCACTGGATGAAGTACAGGCGTCCGTGTTCTCCGCACTGGCGGACGAAAAGCCGGAGCTGTACAGACAAGTCGTCCAGTTCCTCGACAAGAAACGGAAAGAGGGGCTGTAGCATGGAATGGTATGTGCTGCAGGCTCTCACGGGTCGGGAACAGGACGCCAGGGCGGCGCTTGAACGTGCCGGATTTGACGCCAGGGTGCCGACGGAACTCCGGCCGATCCACAGGCGGGGCCAATGGATCGAACAAGAGTACACGCTCCTGCCTGGCTATGTATTCGTTGGGATGGATTTTGAGCCCCGGCTGTACCGCGCAATCAAGGATGCGCCGGGAGCCATCCGGCTGCTGGGGCTGTTTGAAGAACATCCCACGCCGCTACCGCAGGATGAGGCGGCACTGTGGGGCCTATGCGGCCCCCCTTCCGCTCTCATGCCAAGCGTCGTAGAGTTCGACGCCTACGGTACACCGCGGGTCATAGATGGCCCACTGACGGGACGTGAGGCTCAGATCGTGAAGATCGACCGTCATGCGCGCCGGGCGCGCGTACTGGTGGATACCGGAGACGAACGGCATCTGGTTCGGTTCGGTATCCGGCCTGCGGACGGTGATGCGCAGTGAATCACAAAAAGGACTTGCGGCGTGATGCCGCACACAGGCTCGCGGGCTACGGCCCAGAATATCCTCCGGAACTGTGCCGGCGGTGCGTATGGGCATCCGGCCAGGGTGACCGCAAGCTATGCCCGTTCCCCCGCTGCGTGGTGCGCAGCGGAGATATGAGGCTGAAGCCATAAGCTGTTGTTGAAAAGTTGAAACAGGCATTAAAACTCGTTGAAAACTTTGGCGGCAGGATATTTAAATGCCGGGTTGCAAAAAATTTAAAGCCGGCATTTAAACAGAACAAGAAAACCATGAAAGCAGCGGGGTGATTCGTCCCCCGCACGTGGCCGTGGCGGGTATAGAGGGGAAAAATCGGGCGGAAACGGCCGGATGGCGAAGCATGCCCGGTGAAAATCCACCCCTCTTGCCCGTCGTGCCGCGGAATACCGTTTAAATTCCCCTGTATGCCATTTAAAATCGTTCAAAAGCTCTGGGCCGTCCATGCGGACACCTGGGGGCTTTTTTGCGTTACAGGCGAAATTTGGGGCCGTACAGGAACCAGGAAGGAGATGCGTGGAATGAAACGTACTCAACAGAGCAGTGTGGACGCCCTTTTAAGAGCTGTCGAGGCAGCAAAAACGGAAAACCAGTACAACATTTTTAAGGATTTAAAGATGCTGCTGGAAGCATACCCAAAAACGAGCAAGCGGGATTACCTGACACTGATCCGCGCACTGATGGATAAATACAGCGCAGGCGTCGGCGCAGAAATCAATGACGCCCTGATAAAGAAATGCATGGCTGGCGACGTCGAAGCGATTCGGCTATACAAGGACCTGCAAAAAGAGGATCAGACGGCCGGTGAGGGGGTGCAGATCATTGTCGAAGCTCCTCGTAAATGAAAGAATATCCCCTGCATTCAGAGATTTGTTGTGGCAGATCCTGCACGAGCACCCGCATACGGTGGTGTGCAAGGGTGGGCGCGGGTCCACCAAATCCTCTTTTGTCGGCATCGCTCTCGTCATTCTCCTTCTGCAGCATCCGCAGTGCCACGCGGTGGTGCTGCGGAAAATAGCCAATACGCTGCGCAACAGCGTGTACGCGCAGATCCAGTGGGCCATCGGCGCGCTAAGCCTTCAGGACATGTTCCGGTGCACGGTGTCGCCCATGGAGATCACATATCTTCCCACAGGCCAGAAGATCCTTTTCTTCGGCCTGGACAAGCCGGAAAAGCTCAAATCCATCAAACTGCCGTTTGGATACATCGGCATCGACTGGTTTGAGGAGGCCGACCAGTTTTCCGGTGAGGCGGAGATCCGTAACGTCAAGCAGTCCACGCTGCGCGGCGGCGAGTTCGCCATGACGTTCCTGTCGTTCAACCCTCCGGCCGCGGCGCGCAACTGGGCAAACCGGTATGCGCGGGAAACGGAGCCGGGCAAGATCGTACACCACAGTACATATCTTACCACACCACGGGACTGGCTGGGCCAAAGATTTTTCGATGACGCGGAATTTTTGAAGAAAACGAAGCCCACCTCTTACCGGCATGAGTATCTTGGCGAGGCCGTGGGCAACGGTACTCAGGTTTTCGACAACATCCGGCTGGAGCCTATCACGAAGGCGCAGATCAACTCTTTCGGAGAAATTACCTCGGGCGTGGACTGGGGCTGGTACCCGGACCCGTGGGCATTCAATCGCATGTCCTACGACGCCGCCCGGCGCACGCTGTACATCTTCGACGAACTCACCCGGCGCAAGCTCAACAACTTTGAGACCGCGCGCCTGGTCCTGTCCCGTATCCCCGAAGGTGAGGACGTTATCGCCGATTCTGCGGAGAAAAAGAGCTGTGCGGACTACCGCGACTGCGGCATCCGGTGCTTTGAAGCCAATAAAGGACCCGGCAGCGTGAATCAGTCCATGAAGTGGCTGCAGGGACTTTCCGCTATCGTCATCGACCTTGTGCGCTGCCCGGATACGGCAAAAGAGTTCAGCGAATACGAATACGCGGTGGCGAAGGATGGCGAGGTCATACCCGGATACGTGGACGCGGACAACCACCACATCGACGGCGTGCGGTACGGCACCAACCGCATCTGGACACGGAGGGGCGCGTGATGGGGCGGCTGCGTGACTGGCTCGTGGGCAGGTATCTGCCCAACTGGGCCGTGCAGACGATCCTGGAAGAAAACAGACGGCTGCGCAGCCAGGCTGAGGAGCTGCGGCGGGAATACCGGACGCTGCGGGCGTATACGGACGGCCTGGAGCATGCCCTCCGGCACGGCATGCATGTTGAGATCAATGTAGAGGGAGGCGGTGCATATGCTGATCGGAGCGCTGAAGGCGCTGGCGGATAACAGCGTCGTAAATACGGCGCAGGGCTTCGGTTCGCCGGACGTCACCACGTCCGCCATGAACGCGGCCATCAAGGAGTGGTTCGGAACATATTTTCGTCAGGAAGCCGGAGATAAAAAAGACCCGTGCACGCGCCTTGCATATACCATCGTGCATAAGCTGGACAAGGGCGTTTTCGCTGAGTACAAATCGGATATCCTGGACAAAGAGAAAACGTCCAAGGGCGCATGGATGGACGCCAACCTGTCTTTGCTGGACCTGGCAAAAAGCGATATCATGCAGTGGATGCTGGTAGGCGGCGAAGTGTATGTCAAGCCGGTGCCCAGGACCGGGCCGGACGGGAAAACCGTGTTCCGCCCTCAGCCCATCCGGCGGAACAGGGCGGTCATCCTGGCCCGGGACGGCGATGGTCATATCACGAGCATCGGCACGGCGGAGGAAACGGCCAGCGGCGGGAAATATTACACGCTGCTGGAAAAGCGCACCGTGGACGCGGCCGGCTATCTCACCATTGAGAACAAGCTGTTTGAGTCGTCCGACCGCCATTCGCTCGGGATCCGCGTTTCGCTTACGCGTCTGGCACAGTACGAAGCGCTGCCGGACCGATATACCTATCCCCGCCCTGTGGGCGGGCTGGGGCTCGCGGTGCTGCGCGTGCCGCTGGTGAACTGTGTGGACGGCAGCGCGGATGCCGTGAGCATTTACGAGCCTGCCATGCAGGTCATCCAAAACATAGACCGCATGGAATACCTGCACGGCAGGGAGTTTGAACTGGGGCGCCACCGGATCGTGGCGCCGGGCGAGATGCTGCGCAGCGGCCCGGACGGTGAGCGGCGGCTTGAGGACAGCGTGTTCGAGAACATCGGACCGGCATTCACCAACGACCAGCAGCGCGCCGGGCTTACGGTGTTCAGCCCGGCTTTGCGGCAGGAGGCCTACGAAGCCCGGACGCAGGAATATCTGCGGACCGTCGAGAATCTGATCGGCCTCAAGCGCGGCCTGCTGAGCGACGCCCAGGAGGTGGAGAAAACAGCGTTCGAGATCGCCAGCACGGCCGGTGACTACAACCTCAGCCTGCAGGACCTGCAGAGTGTGTGGTTCGACGGCGTGCGGGACTATCTGCGCATCTGCGATTCCCTTGGCCAGATGTACCGGTACTGCGACCAGAGCGCCTGGGACGTAACGGAGCAGCTGGCCATCACCTGGGGCAACGGTGTTTTGTACGACCCGGACAAAGAATGGCAGCAGGAGTGCGAGCTTGTACGCATGGGATATCTGCGGCCGGAGATCGCGCTGGGCCACCGGTATGACATGCCCTGTGAGACGGAGGAGGACTGGAAGGCGATCCGTGAGAAGTACATGCCGGACGCCAACGCCGAACCGTTGAACGAAGTGGAAAGGCTGCGCTAAATGTATGACGATGAAAAACTTGAGGAGCTGCGCAAGAGAGCCGCCGCGATCGCGGAGCCGATTTGGGAGACGCTGCTGCGTGATATCGTGCGGCGCGTGCGCGGCGCCGGCGGCATCACGTCCACGGCGGAATACCAGATCTACCGGGCCGAGCAGCTCGGCCTCGCTGAAAAGGCCATCAAGGCGGCGATTGCGGAGCAGCTGAAGATTTCGGACGCCGCCATCGACATGCTGTTCGAGGAGCTGAAGGACGAAACGGTCCTGTTCGAGGAAAATGCGGAGCTGCGCCAGCTGGTGGAAGCCTACGGCACGGTATCGAAAAAAGCATCTGCCGCGGACTATGAGGGGCTGTGGGCGCCTGGGCCAGACGGCAAGCTGTACACGGTGAAAGAAGCCTATGGCAAGATCATGGATTTTGCGTGGATGCAGACCGCCACGGGCACATATGACTTTCAGACCGCGGTCCGGGAGGCTACAAAAAAGCTGCTGGAACGGGGCCTGCGCGTCATTCCCGGCAAAGACGGGCGGAGCTACCGTCTTGAATATGCGGTGCGCAGCTACATCACGAACCGCATGGGCGAAATGTTCAACGCTGTGAATCAGATGAACTACGACGCCATTGGCGCAGACGGCTGGGAGATCAGCGCGCATCCTGCCCCGGCGCCTGACCATGCGCTCTATCAGGGCCGCCAATATTCGAAAGAAGAATATGACCGGATCAACAACAGCCTGGCCCGAAAATTCGGGTGGTGGAACTGCCGGCATCTTGTGTATCCCATCCGGCTGGGCGTCAGCCCGCGCGCATACAGCGATGAGCAGCTGCAGAAGTATCTGGACGACAACGAAAAAGGCGTCTGGTACAATGGGCAGCACTATACACTGAGCGGGGCCAGGGACCGCAAGCGCCAGCTGGAGAGCCTGATCAGCCAGACAAAATACGACATTCTCGCAGCCGAGGGCGATGAGCAGCTGCTGAAGGAGCGTCAGATCCGGCTGCAGAACCAGCGGCGGGAATACGAGCGGTTTTGCCGTGAGACCGGGCAGGAGCCGGAGAACTGGCGGACCATGGTGGCGGCCTTCGGACGCAGCGAGGCCAGCAAGGCCGCATGGGCGGCCAGAAAGCTGGGAATGGGCACGTCCACACTGCGTGCCAAAGATGCGATGCGCGTGCAGCTTTCTGCTCTTACCGAGGCGGAGCGGGCACAGCTTACGCAGTACACGGGGTTTGACGCAACGGCGATCAACAGCGCGATCCGGCACGGGCGCATCAACGCAGCGACGCGGGAAAAGATCGCCGTTCTGGACAGCGCGCTGGTTAAAGGCACGGTACCAAACAACATCACGCTGTACCGCGAGACTTCGCTGAGCTTTTTGGAATTTGACAATGGAGCGCAGCCTGATAAAAATACGATTGGAAATTTCATTGGGCAGACAATACCCAATCGCATATTTACTTCGACCAGCTTCCGGCAACTTGGACTACCGGGCCGCGACACAGTGATTGAGTTGCATGTGCCCGCTGGGTATCAGGGTGCTTTGTACATACGAGACCTTGCTCACCCGCAGTACAAGCTGCAGGATGAGGTCCTGTTCGCGCGCGGACTGAAGTACAGACTCCTTTCCGTTGACACGTCCGGTGATAAGGTATATATTAAAGCTGAGGTGATAAAGCCGTGAGCAACGAAGAGAAATTCAGCCCCTCCATGATGAGCCAGGATTGCTGGGGAATTGCTTCCGTACCTATGTGCAATGGCTGTAAGCTGTGGCACCGGGGCAAGCATTCCTGCAAAAAATACCCCCAAAAAATCCCGGAGGGTATCCGATTTGAGGAATACCACGAATGTCCGAATTTTGAGCTGATCGCGCCCGGCGAAATTAACTACAAATCCGTGAAAGCCAACATCGAGCGGCTGAAGAAATAGCTTCTGTTAAATATGGTATAGAGGGACCCATCCGTGGGTCCCTTTTACAATGCCCTTTAAAGCACCTGTAGCCGGTGTTTTAAGGGCATTTTTAAATTGTTTTTACCGCCGGCCCGGCGGACAACAAAACGGGCGCCGCAGTACCGGGACTGGCCGGATAAAAAGGACAGCGGCTGACGAACATCCACCCATCATACGAAAGGAGCAAAAAGACATGACGTTTGACTGGCTGAAAACCCTCCTCGGGGACGCATACACCGAGGACATCGACAAGACCGTCGCCACAGAGATCGGCAAACGCTTCACGGCGAAGGCCGATTTCGAGGCCAAGTCCACGGAGCTAAAGAACGCGAAAGCCCAGCTGGCGGAGGCCAACAAGACCATCGAGGGCCTGCAGGCTGCAGACAAGGATATCGAGGCCGTGCGCAAGGAGGCTGCGGAATACAAGGCCAAGGCTGAGCAGGCGGAAAAAGACGCCGCTGCGCAGTTGGATGCGTACAAATTCGATACCTGGTTTGACGGCCTGGTGGCACAGAACCACGGCCGTGACGGCGCGGTGATCCGCACGCTGGCGGGCACGGAGCGTATGGACGCTTTGCGCAAGAGCCAGAACCGGGACGAAGACGGCAAGGCTCTGTTTAACGATCTGCTGAAGAACAGCGCCTACGCATTCGAGGACCAGACGCCGCCTCCGCCTCCCTATGCCGGAGGCACAGGCTCCGCTTCCGCTGCGGCGGACGACGCTGCCATGCGCGCGGCCATGGGCCTGCCCGCAGAGAAGAAATAACGTTGAGAAAGAGAGGAAAAAACAATGGCCAATCTCATTGAACTCGCAAAATCCTACGTCCCCATGCTGGACGAAGTGTACAAGCTGGCGTCCTGTACGTCCGACCTGGACGGCGCGCCGGAGCTCGCGCGCCAGGGTGCCAACGCCAACGAGCTCATCATCCCCATGCTGGAGATGGACGGCCTGGCCGATTACGACCGCAACGGCGGATACGTGGCTGGCGACGTCAAGATGGAGAACCGGACCGTGCAGTGCAATTTCGACCGCGGCCGTATGTTCACCGTGGATACGATGGACAATGCCGAGACCGCGGGCCTCGCTTTTGGCCGCCTGGCCGCGGAGTTCATCCGCACGAAGGTCGTGCCGGAGCTGGACGCCTTCCGCTTCGCCTGCTATGCTGGCAAGCCCGGCATCAGTTCCGCGGAGGCCACGCTCTCCAGCGGCGCGGACGTGATCGCGGCCATCAGCGCCGCCGTGACCGAGATGGACGAAAATGAGGTGCCGTCCGACCAGCGCCACCTGCGCATCACCTCCACGCTGCTGCGCGCCATCAAAGACATGGACAGCTACAAATCCAGAGAAGTTCTGGAGAGCTTTGCGTCCGTCAAGCCTGTGCCCCAGCGCCGATTCTACACCGCCATCGAGCAGTTGAGCGGTAAAGACGGCGAAAAGGCCGGCGGTTTCCGGAAGTACGGCAAGCACTACGTCAAGTGCGCGCAGGGCGATACCGGCGCTCTGGAGGTCATCCTGGATTCCAGCAGTGTGTCCGGCGCACAGATCAAGGCAGCCGATGTCACGCCCGTTGCCGATCCTGCATACAAGCCCGCCGCCGGCGACTATGTCAAGGCTGTGGCCGGCGCGGAGATCAACTTCATGATTCTCCATACTCCGGCGCTTATCCAGTTCCAGAAGCATGTGGCGCCGAAGATCATTTCCCCGGAGCAGAACCAGACCGGGGACGCCTGGAAGTACGGGTACCGCAACGTCGGCATCGCGGACGTCTACGCAAATAAACTCGCCGGTGTGTTCTGCCATCATAAGGCCGCCGGCGTCTGAGAAAGGAGAACATCATGGGCAAATTGATCGGTAAAACATACGCAGCCCCGGCCCCTGCGGCCGTGGCGCCCGCTGCGGCTGTGCAGCCGTCCGCTGTGTTCGCCTGCCCACACTGCGGCAAGGAGTACAAAACGGAAAAGGGCCTGGCGGACCATATCGCCAAAGAACACGCCGACGCACCGGTGCCGGGCGAGGAATAACGGAGGGAGGCGGCCGGTATGGCCTATGCGAACTGGGATTTCTACAACCGGACGTGGCATGGAAGCATGACTGCCCAGGAGTTCGAGCGCTGGAGCTCCCGGTCAAGCCTGGAGATCGACCGGGCCACACAGGGCCGTGCCGCAGCCGCGCCGGAGTCCATGCGGGACGCGCTGGCGCTGTGCTGCTGCGAGCTGGCGGATACCATGCTGCAGCAGGATGAGGCCGTCCTCGCCACCAAAGGCGGGGCTGTGGCCGGCGAGAGCGTGGATGGGTACAGCGTGACCTATCGCGGCAGCACAGAGAACAGCAGCCTTCAGGACGCGACGGACGCCGCCCGGCTGCACATCTGCCGCAAATACCTGTGCCGGCCCGTCAATCTCCTGTATACGGGGGTGCAGCCGTGAACGGCGTTAAAAACGCAGACTGTACCCTGTTCCACAAAGAGTGGGACGAAGCTGCGCGGCGGGACGTCTGGAGCTGTACGCAGTTTCCGGGTGTGAGCTGGTACTCGAAAAAAGGCGCTCAGCCCGGTACGGCCGGAGAGACCGCCAGCGATACGCTGACCGTGCGCATCTTTACCCGGGACGCCATCGCCGTGGATGTAGGCGACATGATCACCCCAGGCCTTGTGTCCGCTGCAGTCACGAGTTCTGCGGATGTGCTGAAAATGTTCCCGGACAGTTTTAAAGTCCTGCGCATCCGGGACAACCGGCGCGGCAGCCTGCAGATGCAGCACTGGCGGATCGAGGGCGAATAACATGGCTTTGCTGACCATCACCACGCCGCGCGGCAGTGTTACACAGATCAAAAACGGGAACGGCGCCGTCACCGCACGGCTGCAATGGGACCCGGCATTCGGGGCTCGGCACACCCAGAGTTTTCTCCGTACACAGGCCTTTATCGACTCTGAAGTCCTCCGCCTCATGTCCCCATATACTCCGCTCCAGACTTCCATGCTCATTAAGAGCGCCACGCTTGGTACTGTTATCGGCTCGGGTAAGATCAAGCAGATCGCACCCTATGCCGCCTGGCAGTATTACCGTACAGATATCACACGCAAATACGACCCGCGCCGTGGTGCGTACTGGTTCGAGCGCATGAAAACTGACCACCGGATCTACATCCTCAAAGGCGCGGCTGAGAAAGCAGGTGCGAAATACAATGAATGAGACCATCATCGGGGCGCTGCAGGAATACCTGGACCAGTGCCCGCTGCTGGAGGGGCGGAGGCTGAATGTGGACTATCTCACACGCAGGCCGCTGACCTACATGATCAGCCCGTCCCCTGTGGACAGCCTGGTCAGGCAGTACCACGGCGGCAGCGCCATGCGCCAGTTCGTGTTCGTTCTGGCCAGCAGCAATCTTTACGGCGAGGACGTCCTGACAAATATTTCGAACAGCGGTTTTTTCGAGCGTCTGGAGGACTGGATGCGCGTGCAGACAAAACGCCGCGCCCTGCCGAAGCTGCCGGGCAGCCGCATGGCGCAGAAGCTCGAAGCCATATCCACAGGGTACCTGTACAACGCAACAGCAACCGAGGCACACTACCAGATCCAGTGCCGCCTCACATATTACCAGAAGGGAGAGCACTAAATCTATGAAACTTTCGGAACTCATGGCGGGCATCACGCCTGTACCCGAGTATGAAGGGCCTGTGTCGGCAGACGACTATGTACTCGCCATCGGCCTTGAAGGTACGGAGACAAAGCCGGACGACTATCTGGTCGCTCAGGAAGGCATCACGGAGCATTCCGGCGCGCTGAGCGCCGTGACCAACGACGTCACATACATCCGCAGCGGCCCGCAGAACGTCAAGACAGGGACCACCCGCACCATCAATCTCACAGGTGACCGGTACGCGGGCGATGCGTTCCAGGATGCGCTGCTGGCGCACAAAATCAAGTATGGCACCGGGAAAACCGTGATCAAGCCATATGTGTATTTCTGCATGCTGACCGGCAAGGGCGAACAGGGCCTCATCTCCATTGTCATCGACGAAGACCCGTCCGGCGCCGCCGGCAGCAACGCGGGTATCAAAGCCACGCTGACCGCCAAAGGCACGCCTGCTGAATATACCTACAGCAAATCCCCTTGACAGGGGGCTCCGGCTACAGCGCCCCTGCTGAAATGTTCAGTGGGGGCGCTGCTGCCGCGCTGAGCATGGAAGAAAACGCCGGTGCGGATATGCCGGAGCCCCGGACGGCGAAAAAGAAAGTGAGGAAAACTGCAGATGATGAAGTTGCGGGGCCATGAGTTTGATTTTGACATTTCCTGCCCGGAGGACCTGGAACGGTATCTCCGGTGCAGTGAAGAGATGACGCAAAAAGCAGCGTCTGCGCCGCCCATGCCTGCGGATATGACATACCCGCACGGGCTCAGAGCATACACGGACTGGATGGCGGCGTACGTCAGGCTGCTCACAGACTGGATCGACGGAATATTCGGGGACGGCGCCTGCAACAAGCTGCTCGGCCCCAAGACCAGTCTTTCCAATGTGATGTCGCTGTGTGATGAGATCGGAGAAGCGGCTGTGCAACAAGGCAATGCCGTCGGCCTGCAGATCAAGAAATATATGCCGAACCGCGCCACACGCAGAAAGGCGGACGGAAAGAAATGAATATCCTGCTGGACGGCGGCCTGCCGGAGGAGATTGGCGGGTATCCCATCTATCCGGATTTTCGGAATATGATCCAGTTCGAGCGGGCGCTGGCAGATGAAAAGCTGCCGGACGCAGCCAAGGTCTACGCCGGGTTTCAGCTCCTGTTCGAGAAGATCCCTCCGGATTTTGACGACGCTGTTCAAAAGCTGTTCTGGTTCTACTGCGGCGGAGCCGATGAGACGGAGGCAGAAAAACGCAAACGCGAGGCCATGGTGCATGCGCCGCGGGCCTATGATTTCGATAAGGATGCGGCGCTGATCTATTCGGCGTTCCGCGCGACATACAACATCGACCTTGCCACGGTCGATTTTCTGCACTGGTGGGAGTTTCGCGCCCTGCTGTTTTCACTGCCGGACACAACGCCCATGGGCAAGATCATCTATTACCGCACGGTGGATATCTCAGAGATCAAGGACCGTGCGATGAAAAAAGCCGTGCAGAAGCAAAAAGAGCATTGGAAGCTCGAACCTCTGATCGCGGCGAAAAAGCGCAGTCCCAGGGCGATGGAGCGGGATATGAAGGAACGGATGCGGCGGCGCTCTGAACAAATACACCGCGAAATGGAAGAGGCACGCAGGAAGGAAGCGAACTGACAGATGGCATATGACGGCACACTGGTTTTTGATACCGAACTGGACGCTAACGGTTTTCAGACCGGGGCTAACAAACTCAACAACCTTGTATCCGGCCTGGGGATCTTCAAACTCCTGGAAAAAGGGTTCCAGATGGTCGCCAATTCGGTAGACAAGGCCATGGGCCGTATCGACACCATGGAGCAGTTCTCCCGCGTTATGACGACCATGACCGGCGACGTTTCCGCCACGAATGAGGCGCTGGCGGAGACCACGGAAATCGTGTCCGGCACGGCCTACGGACTTGACTATGCGGCGCGGGCCGTTCAAAATTTCACGTCGCGTGGTATGGAGATATCCAAATCGACCGAGACCGTGCGGGCCTGGGGCGATGCCGTGGCGTTCTACGGCGACGGCTCCAACGCCGCTTTCGGCTCCGTCACGGACGCGCTCAGTAAGATGCAGACGAAGGGCAACGTCACCATGGAGCACATGGAGATGCTGCTGAACGCCGGCATCCCGGCCATCGAGATGTATGCGGACGCCATCGGCGTTACCGCTTCGGATGTTACGCAGATCATGAGCGACGGCGAGCTCTCGGCCATGGACTTCATCAACACGATGAACCTGGCCATGACCACCGGTACATCCCGGTTCCCGTCCCTGTCCGGTGCAGCCAAAGAGGCCGGCGCAAGCTGGGGCGCCACTTTCGATAATATGGGCGCTGCGATTACGCGCGGCGTCCAGTCCATTATCCTGTCTATTGATGATACGCAGGAGGCACTGAACAGGCCCACGATGCGCGACGCCATCAAAACCTTCGGCAGCCTGTTTGAAAAAGCTCTGAAGGCGGTGGCCGCAGTGCTTCCGCCGGTCATTGAAAATGTGGACATCCTTGCCATCTCCGTGGCCGGCCTCATGCTGGCCTACGGGAGCAACAAAGTCATGCAGGCGTTTACCCGCCAGCAGGAACTTGCCGCGGCAGCTGCTACAGCTGCGGATATGGCGAACAAACTGCTCATACCTACGCTGGATAAGAAAGCGCTGGCGGAAGCGCGGGCGGCTGCCATAGCGAAATTGGGTAAAACCGCCACGGAAGAACAGATCGTGGCGGAGATGGCCAGCACCGGCGTTATCACCGCAAAGACCTTTGCACTCGGCGGCATGTCCGCCGGGCTGTCCCTTTCCACGGTTGCATCCACTCTGCTCACGGCCGCGACTACGGCGCTGAGTGCAGCCATCAAGGCCCTGTTGGGTCCTGTGGGGCTTGTGATCGCCGCCGCGGCTCTGCTGGTCACGGGCATCGCTGCCCTCATCAAATGGCTGACCCGTGACACCGAGGCGTTCAAGCAGCAGTCGGAAGCTGTGGAGGTGCTGGCCAGTGCGCAGGAAAATCTGCAGCAGTCCACCGATTCCAGCGCCCAAAGCCACCAGGACAATGTGAAGTCCCTCAAGGCTGAAGCGGATGCATCCAAAAAACTGGCTGCGCAGATCACAGAGCTGTCGCACAAAGAAAATAAATCCGCAGCAGACAAGGCCCTTCTGAAGTCCTATGTGGAGCAGCTTAATGCGGAATATGACGGGCTGAACCTTTCCTACAGTGAAGAGGGCGACTATCTCAACCTCAACACAGAACAGATGAACGAGTACATTGACGCCAAGATGGCGTTGGACGAAAGCAATGCGCTCATTACCCGGCAAAATGAGCTGTACCAGGAAGAGGCTACCCTCAAACAGAATCTGCAGGAGCTGGATGAAAAACAGGCGGAGCTGGATGCTCAGCTTGCGGATAAGGCGCTCAAACAGAGCGAGTACAACGAGCTCATGGAACAGCTTAATGCTACCCGCGAGGCATATATCCTGCAGGAAGAAGATATTGCGGCCCGAAAGTCCGAGGTGGAGGCGCAGATCGCCCAGACCGATACGGCTGCCGCTCAGAGCATCATCGACAATGCCGAGTCCGTGGCTGCTGCCCAGGAGGAAGAGATGGAGCGGCGCTCCAACGCGCTCCAGTCCTACACGGACGCTGCCACCAACATGTTCGACAAGATCGAGACGAAGAGTGAGGTCAGCGTTTCCCAGATGATCGCCAACCTGCGGCACAATCAGGAAGCTCTGCAGCAATGGTCCGAAAATCTGGTCACACTTGCGGAGCGTGGTCTTGACCAGGGCCTGCTCCAGCAGCTGCGCGACGCCGGCCCCGAATCGGCTGCCACTGTGGCGGAGCTGGTCAGGGCTTCCGATGCGCAGCTCAGTGAGTTGAGCGAGGTTTTTGCCAATGGGTCTGAAGCTGCCACAAAAGCCCTCATGACGGAGCTGGGGCTGCCGGAGGTCACGAACTCCGGCTCGGATATGGTGGACGACATCGCGGCGGGCGTGGATAAGAACCAGGCGCTGGAGGACGCCACCCTGCAGCTCATCCAGGACACAAAGACAGCCGCGGAGAATCAGGTCAAGGCTTCGAATTTCCCGTCCATCGGCCAGCAGATGATCAACGGTATCATTTCCGGTATCAACGCCGGGACGTCCGGGCTCGTGAGCGCCATGGCTGACGCTGCGGCCGCTGCCTACAATGCCGCAAAACGGAAGCTGGACATCCGTTCTCCGTCCCATCTGTTTGAGAACATGATCGGCCTTATGACCATGAAAGGCTGGACAAAGGGCGTCAAGAAGGGCGAAGGCGGGCTCGTGGGTCAGATGAAGCATTCCGTCCAGGCTGCCATTGAGGCGGCCGGCGGTATCCTGTCGTTCGGCGCAAAGGCGTCTCAGGCTGTAGCCATGCTCCGCCAGGGCGTCATGATGAACAACCTGCAGCTTGCCACGGCCGGTGCGGCAGCGTCCGGCATGTCCGTCACCAATATTGGCGGCGCATCCAGCAGGACCTTTGTACAGAATATTTACAGCCATGACGCGCTCAGCCCGGCTGAGATGAGCACCGAAGCCATGGCAGCGATGGAAAGAGATGAATGGAGGCTTCCGTAAATGCTCACCTTTGAATATATCACGGCGAACAACGCTGTTTCCTTCAGCGAAGACAGTGATTTCTGGATTACGGGCATCGACGGCCTTTCCTCCAACGAGATCAACATCTCCGAGACGCAGGGCGTAAACCAGATCGGTTCCACCCGCTCGTCCCAGTCGGTACGGCCCAGGGACCTCACGGTCACGGGCGTATTGTTTGGAAACCTGAAAGAAAACAGGCGGACGCTGCTGTCCTGCGTGAGTCCAATGATCCCGGCACATTTCTTCATCCATGAGGACGGCGAGAGCTGGTACCTGGAAGGTACGCCGAAACGCACGCCTGTCATGGAGGAGACCGCTGAGATACAGCAGTTCCAATTCATCCTTCACTGTCCGTACCCCTACTGGCGGACGGCGGATGACGCCAACACGCTCCTCGCCGGTATCAAGGCGTTGTTCAGATTTCCGTTTTACACTGGTGGGAAATGGTACATTTCAAAGTATGAGGCGAGCGCTTTCAAGCGCGTACTGAATGATGGTGACGTCGCCATCGACCTCACGGTCGAGCTGAAGGCCATGGCCCAAGTACAGGCCCCCGAGGTACTGCTGGTGGAGACCGGCTCGATGTTACGCATCACAAAGACTCTTCAGGCAGGAGAAAGCTTTACCATTTCCACCGTCTACGGCAGCAAGCGTGTGATCTACCGCCATGCGGACGGCGTAGAGGAAAATGGGTTCCGCTACCTGTCGCCGGACAGCGACATGAATATGCAGCTGCAGCCCGGCGTCAACACATTCCGATACGATGCGGCGGACAACCGGGAAGGGCTGCGCGTCAGTGTTTTGGCGCCCAGGGGGGTGAGGGCTGGTGTATAGCCTGTATGTGTACGATGAAGACCTCCTGCGCCAGGGCGTAGTGGAGGATATTGACTCTCTGCAGTGGCTGTCCCTGTATGCCGGAGCGGGCGAAGTTAAGCTCGTGTGTGCGGCCACAGACAAGAATCTGGACCTGCTCCGGCGTGGACGCAGGCTCTGGTGCACAGAACAGCCCGAAAGTGCTGTGATCGCCCAGATCGAAATATCCGACACGGGTGAAAAGGCCACCATGACCGTGCGGGCGCCACTTTCCACAAACCGCTGGGCGAGACGTGTGGCCATGTGGACAACGCTTGTAAAGAACGTTGAAACAGCTATGTATAGGCTTGTAAACGATAACCGGCGCGGGCTGCCGGGCGCTTCGGCCAAACCGGTGGGGCTCACGCCCGTCACCGACAGCCAGACGTCCTGGGGCAGCGTGCTGGAATCTCTGGAAGAATTGGCTGAAGCCCATGGCCTGGGATTCCGCGAGACCTTTGACCCTGCTACCGGCGTGGAGATGTTCTGCGTATACCAGGGCACAGATCGGAGCAGCGAGGGCTCCGACGCCTTTGTCGGGTATCTTGGCGACGACATCGGAAACCTCGCTGACATCCGCATCGTGGATTCGGATGTCAACTGGAAGAATGTGGCGGTGGTCGGCGGGCAGGATCAGGGCGCGGACCGCAAGGTCGTGACCGTAGCCCTGGGCAGCTGGGCCGGCGATGAGCGCCGGGAGTTATGGGTGGATGCAAAGGACATTTCCACCTCGTATCAAGTCGCCACGCCGACCGGAGAAGTGGATGAGGATGGAAATCCTGAATATTCGTACACCAAACACACCTACACAGACGCTGAGTACGAGGCGCTGCTCCGGGTACGGGGTCTTGAAAAACTTGCTGAGAAGATAAAGAAGCTGGAGGTTACGGCAGACGCCGGGCAGGATCTCATGTACTACGGCGAGGATTACTTTCTCGGGGACGTCCTCCCGTTAAAACTCACCCGGTACGGTCTCCGGCTCGCGGCACGGCTGACCGGTGTGCGCACGATCTATGAGGCATCGGGCCGCAATGTTGTGCTACAGCTCGGGGATATCTCTATTTTACAGGAGGTCTAACGATGTTACAATGCTTTCCTCTCGATAATACAGGATATGAAGCGGACGCACTGGGGGCGTGGTTTGCGACCCGCACGCGCGGCGTGCTCTCCGGCGACGACAACTTTGCTGTGACGGCTTCAGGGACCGGGATGTCTGTCACTTTGCACCCCGGTTACAGCTGGCTTCTGCGCAATAAGCGTTGGGGAACCGCTGTATGGGCGGAAGAACCGGAGACTTTTACGCTGGACCCCGCAGACGGGACGCTGTCACGCATCGACGTTGTCGTCCTTCGTCTGGACAAGGACAACAACGCCCCGCAGACACTCCTGCGCAAGGGGGCGTTTTCCAATGCGCCCACATTCACAGCGCCCGTGCGGGACACACATGCTGATGAGATCTATGTGGCGTCTATCCTTGTACAGCCCGGCGCGGTGAAGATCCTGCAGGCTGACATTACGGACCTGCGCATGGATGAGAACGTCTGCGGCGTCATGCGCGACGGGATCACGGGTATCCCCACTGCGCAGCTGCAGAAGCAGGCACAGCAGCTCATCGAGCAGCTGCGCACGGAACTTCAGGGCGTCAAGGACCAGACAGGCCTTATGCTCAAAAGTGTCTATGACGCCGACAACAACGGTGAAGTAGATATACACGGAGAAACATTTTAGCGAGGTGAGCCTATGCCGGTCCAGATATCTGTGAATGGGTACCGGGTCTCTCCGGCCCGCGTCACGCTCGGCACGGCTGGAAGCGTCACGGATGAAACGCTTGTGTTTTCGTTTTCCTCTGAATGGGATGGGCTGCAGAAACGTGTTACGTTCCGAGCCTGCGGGCATGAGAATGCTGTCCCAATCCTCATCCCGGATAACGGCATTTTGACGGTCCCTCCTCAAGCCATGGCCGAATCCGGGTATCACCCGGCGGTGATCGACGGCGTGGGAACGGATGGAACGGTCCTCTATACGGTCGAGATCGGGTTTGAAGTCCTGTACCATCCGGATGCAGGGACACAGCCGCCGCCCGGATATACCCCGGATGAATACCAGCAGTTTATACAGCTTGTCCAGAATGACCGTCTCCTGGCACAGGACGCTGCGCAGGATGCACGGGACGCTGCGAACACTTATCCTCACATCCAATCAGGCACTTGGTGGGTCTACGATCCGGATCTTGGCGAGTACGTGGATACCGGAGTGCCCTCTACAGGCACCGAACCGGTCCTCGAAGAGGCAACTAACGAAGACATTGACAACATTTTTAAGGATCTCGGGGTACAGAAAAGGAGATTTTGATTATGGCTACAAAATGGGTATCTCTTGATAAGCTGCGTTATGCGATCAGCAAAATACACACGCTGCTGCAAGGGAAAGTTGACAAAGTGGACGGCAAGGGCCTTTCCGCCAATGACCTGACTGCTGCGCTCAAGGGCAACTACGATGCAGCGTACACACACAGTCAGGCGGCTCATGCACCGGCGGCTGCGGAGAAAAATATTATCGTCGGTGTTCAGGTCAACGGCAGCGATCTCACGCCGGACGGTTCTCGCAAGGTGAACGTTCGCGTACCGACCGGAGCGCTGGCTGGCAAAAGCCAAGTCTCTGAGACGGATCTCGACGACGCACTGAAAGAAAAGGTCAATTCTGCCAGCGAGGGCAATCACAGCCACAACAACAAAGCTGTACTGGACCAGATCGAGCAGGCCGACCTGGACAAACTCGATGGGATCGCTGCGGGCGCGAACAAATATGTACATCCCACGAGCTCCGGCAGCAAGCACGTTCCAACAGGCGGCGCGTCCGGACAGATCCTCCGCTGGTCTGCCGACGGCACGGCGGTGTGGGGCGCGGATAACGACACCAAATACACCGATATGTCCGGCGCGTCGGCTTCTGCAGCGGGCAAAGCCGGTCTTGTTCCTGCTCCGGCTGCGGGCGGCCAGGCAAAATATCTACGCGGCGACGGCACGTGGCAGACGCCTCCTGACACCAAATACAGTCCGGCCACGCAGTCCGCCAACGGCCTCATGTCGGCAGCGGATAAGACAAAACTTGACGGATTCGGCACAGCTTCTTCCTACGCGCTCAAGAGCGATATTACCCAGATGTACCGTTACAAGGGCTCTGTCTCAGACGCATCGAAGCTGCCTGCCTCCGGCCAGGTGGCGGGCGACGTCTATGACATCCAGGCAGTGTCCTCCTATGGTCCTGCCGGTACGAACGTCGCGTGGAACGGAACAGGCTGGGATGCGCTCGGCGGCAAATTCGTGATCGAGGAATGCACCAATGCCGAGATTGACCAGATATTTACGGATCTTGCTGCCGGATGAGGTGACGCTATATGAAATGGGTATCACTGCAGCGGTTGAGCTACGCATTGTCGAAAATAGAGGCCCGCTATGCGCTGCGCTCCCATTCCCATACTGCTGCCACTACTGCCGCCGCCGGATTCATGTCAGCGGCGGACAAGGTGAAGCTCAACGGTATTTCCACCGGGGCCAACAAGTACACGCATCCATCCTACACACAAAGGCCGTCCGGCCTGTACAAAGTCACGGTCGATACATATGGACATGTGAGCGCGGCGGCAGCGGTTGTAAAGGCTGACATCACAGCTCTCGGCATCCCTGGTACAAACACTACCTACGGCGTGGCTACGCAGTCCGTCAACGGCCTCATGTCGGCCGCTGACAAAACAAAATTAGATGGGATGCCGGTCTCCGGTGTCTATGGAGAGGAGTTTTGATTTATGGCAAAGTGGTCTTTTTTGCCTTGGAGGCAGTCTTCTGCCTCCAAATACCGGCCTGATACGCTTAATTTTGGTTGCATCAGCACTTCAAAGTCTGGCGAGTTTTCTGTTGGCGACGCCAACAACAAGGCTGTACCCGTCATGCCCGTCGGATGCGTGATCCCGTTCGCGGGCGCCGCCGCTCCTACTGGCTGGCTGCTCTGCCAGGGCCAGGCAGTCTCCCGCACTACCTATGCGCAGCTCTTTTCCGTCATCGGAACGACCTACGGCTCCGGCGATGGTTCCACCACTTTCAACCTCCCGGACATGCGCGGTAGGGTGGCGGTAGGTTCCGATGCTAATTCTCCCGGTGTGAAAGTGGGTACAAAAGGGGCTGCGATACAGGACTATAACCTTCCGGGGAACACAGTTATTGCTCCGATAAAAATAGATTCCGGATGGGGATTCGGACACTGGCAAAGCTGGGCGGATGCAGACAATATCGCAACCACAACTTCCAATGCAGGAAATGCATTTACGAACCTCGGTATTATGCAACCGTCCCTATATCTTAATTATGTGGTAAAGGTATAGGCTCGGCTGCATGTTGTTGTGATTATCACCGCCGCCGGAATTCCGGGTGTTTGTTGGATCAGCCCATTTTACGCCCGCTCCCTCTTGGCTGTTGATGCGCCCGTTCTCTGCGCCCGTGCTGTATAGATAGGCGGAATAAGGATGCGAGTGTGAAGGAATTTCGGATATTCCCAATTTGTGGGCCGTTTCACCGCATTGAGCGCCCGGAGAATTAGCATCGGAAACTGGTATCAGCTTCCGATGCTAATTGGGGGTGTGGTGGAATCCGCGGAGCGACGTCACATGCACAGCTTCCAACCGAGATGGCGAAGCACGCTCATGGATACCTCAGCGCCAGCGGACAGCAAAGTCGTGTTCTGGTTTCTGATGGGGCGGCGAGCGATTCATTGGCAAGCGGAACGGGTTCCAAAATCAGTCTAGCCTGGGAGACAATGTCTTCCGGGGACAGCACTCCGTTCCCCATCATACAGCCATCCCTATATCTTAATTATTTGATTAAGGTGTAGGGACGGCTGAACGACGGAAAGGGGCAGATCAGCACCGGTCCATTTGTTATTGACTCCGTACAAATTCGCGGCACCTGCGTCTGCAACCACCGCCTTAAAGCTCGTTTGCCACGTTGCCAGCGCGGGCTCACTGGGTAAATAATCCCACGCAAAACTTCGCGTCTCTGCTCCCACTCGGGAACCCAAGGAATTAGCATCGGAAGCTGATACCAGTTTCCGATGCTAATTTAGGGCAGAAAGTAGGTGCTAAAAGTGTTTCTTTGAACGAAGCGCAAAATGGACGCCATTCTCACATGCTCCCTATGGACTATGGGCAGCATGATGGTTCCAATCGAGGTCCGAATGTTTGGTCGGACTATGGGCGATTTGACACAAACCGTTCATATAACAGTGCCGACTCCGGAGAGGGCGCAGCTCACGAAAATCGTCAACCAAGCTTATACCTTAATCAAATAATTAAGGTATAGAGAAGGCTGAATCAGTGACATAGCCTGTCCTCCGCCTATATTTAATGAAAAATGGCCGACAGAACTAGCCCCGGCATCGCTTACTGGATCACCACCGGCACGGTATTTTCCACTGTTTGTGATTGCCGGCTTAAATACTCCATTTACTGTCTGGATATTCGTCCCCACATTTGAACTGTGCATAACGATGGCCCCGCTCAGCACGGGCAATTCTGCATTCGTGAGAGCGTGAGTCTTTGCGCCAGCTTTCGCACCTAAATTAGCATCGGAAGCAAAGACCCTTTAAAATAGTGTAAAAGCTATTTTGGAGGGCGATGCAATGAACAAGAAAAAACTGCAGACATACTACGGAACGGTTGCGTATAAGGCGGATAAAACACCCGTTAAAAGGGCGTTTCATGGGCGTTCAAAGGCTGATGCAAAGGCGAAATATTTTGCATATATCGCTGAACATGGACAGGCTGAAAAATGTTCCGACCTTTACACGGTATCAGGCTGGGCCGCTCAGTGGCTGCTTCTGTACAAGCGGCCATATATCACAGATCCGGCATACAGCACCACATACGAGCTGCCCATCCGGCGGCATATCCTTCCGGCACTTGGAAACATGCTTCTGGTGGATGTGACGCCAGCGGACATCCTGCGGTTCTATCAGCAGGCATCCAACCTCTCTCCAAGCATGTGCGGCAAAATCCGCATGTGTGTCAATGGAATTTTTCGTAGCGCATGCAGCAATGGACTGTGCACCAGCAACCCCGCTGATGGCTGCAAGCTGGAAAGCATGGCTCTGCCTCAGATCAAGGAGGTCTACAATGACAGACAAATCGAGATCGCCTCCCGCTGGTTTTTGAGCCGTATGCCGGAGGTCGTCCTGTTGCTTGAGACAGGGATGCGCCGCGGGGAACTGGTTGGGCTGCATCCCGAGGATATTGACCGTCGGCGCAGGCTTTACCGTGTGCAGCGCAGTATCGCATGGGTGTCGGGCAAGCCGGTGGAACGGTCTCCCAAGTGCGGGAGTTATCGCGTCTGCCCTCTTTCTGACCGTGCTCTGCAGGCGATAGACGCCCTCCAGCGGCGCTACGCGGGAAAGTATCTAATTTCCGGCGATATCGCCCTAAGACCCGATACATGGAGCCGAAGGCTCAAGGCGGAAATGGCAAGACTTGCACAGGCGCACCCTGGAATGCCGGAGCTTACCGCGCATGAACTCCGGCACACTTACGGCACATACCTGCGCCGGCACGGCGCAGATATTTATTCAATTAGTAAAATTTTAGGTCATAAAGACATCTCCGTCACAGCTCGAATCTATGTCCATAATGAGATCGCAGAGCTGCGCAAAGCTGTACGGTGGTGTAACCGTCGTGAACTGATTCAGGAGGAATATATACCATGAGTTTGATCAGATTGGCAAACGGACACAAATATGAGATCGACCAGCCCAACGAGGGCGAAGGCATGATGCGCAATCGCCGGCGCAATACGGTGCAGATCACATTCCGGGCGGGCGCAGAACAGTTTGACGCTATCCGGGCAGATATCATATCCGAAAACCTTGAATCTTTCCGCATCTATTATCCCGACAACGAAACCGCGGATGAACCGGATGAGCAGCTTGAAGGTGTCAGCAACAAGCTGTTTGAGGCCTTCTCGCTGGTAGGCGATTGGGAGGATAAAGAAATCGAGCTGCAGAAAGAAACCAGCAAGACCCCGGCTGTATACGGACGCCAGCTGTCCGTTACGCTCGGAGAACGACTGGCAAGCGATACATGACCGCAGCGCCCCGTTGGGGCGCTTTCTTATACTCTGAAGGAGGTGGCAGCATGGCGATTTTTAAGGGCCGCACGCGGGTGCGGTACGGGTACAGCCGATGGGGCTATACCCGGAACAACGGCAAGGGCTGGCATGGCGGCAGCGACGAGGAAGGGCTGGACAGCGATACCATCCTGATGCCCGATTACAAGGGCAAAAGCATTTCCGGGAGGGTCATTACGGCCCGCAAAGTGGACAAGTCCACAGGCAGCAAAACATGGGAATGGGGCTGGTATGTGTGCGTGGAGCTGGACGCAGGCCAGACGCCGGACGCGGTGAACTACCTGTATTTCTGCCACAACGCGCGGAATCTGGTATCCGTGGGCCAGAGGGTGAAAAGCGGTGATGCGCTGGCAGTGATGGGCAACACGGGCAACGCGGCACTGGCAAGCCCGCCCTTTGCACACTGCCATTTTGAGGTGCGGGCCACGACCACCGGGGCGGGGCTTGACCCTATCGCATACACTGGGCACCCCAACGCTGTGGGTACATATGGCGAAGCAATCGACGAAACGGAGGACAGCGACATGAAATTTTTGAAGGTACTTTCGGAAAAGTGCGAAGTGTTCTCGACTGCGGATGTGGCCGCTGTCGATGTGGGATACAACGGTGGCCGCCTGAAAGTGGGCGAATATTACCCGGTGCAGGCTGAGGTGGGCAGCGACGGCACTTATACCTGGGTGCGCATCCAGGCTGGCACAGCAAAGCGTTATGCGGTGGTGCTCCCTGATCGCAGCGAAATCGTGAGCCTGTCCGCAGGGGATGCTATTACGGCATGTATGGCGCAGGCTGGTGATGGTGATACATCTGAGCTGGAAGCGCAGGTTGCGCAGCTTACAAAAGAGCGTGACGCGGCCACACAGCGCGCGGATGCTTCGGACAAAAAACTGTCTGATATTAAGGCGTATGTTGCAGGCGTCTAGCATCGGCTGTGTTCTTTCATTTCTGTGTATATTTTTTCATTAAGGAGGACATTTTTATGCAAGCTTTTCTTCTTATCCTGTCTCTTGCAATCATCGTCGAGGCTCTGGTCCAATACGCTAAGACCATCATTACGATGCTTGAGAACAAACAGTACAAAACCTTCGGAACGCAGTTGGCTGCTATCCTCATTGCAGTTTTTATCTGCTTCGCCGCTGGGGCTGATATCTTTGCCCTTATGGGTATTTCTTTCTCCGTTCACTGGCTGGGTACTCTGCTCACGGGGATCGTCATTTCCCGCGGTTCGAACTATGCAAGTGACCTCATCAAAAGGCTTCAAAACCCGGACATTGGGGAGATTGTTCTGGAGGATATCGTTGAAGCGGCAGATCCCGCAAACAAAGCTGCGGTACACATCAGCGGCGTGCCTCCGAATCCATGACAAAAGGGTGCAATGAAAGCGCTGTATGCTGCCTCATTCACACCCGTAAACAATCGTTTTTACACACTTTAAAAGGGCGTTTACATGGGCTTTTTAACCCGTTGTAAACGCCCTTTTCTTTTTGCCTTTTTGTTGCAATTTTGCAACATGCTTTTCTCATTCTTTCTGAAAACTTTTCTCATTCTTTTTGAAAAGCAACAGCCGGATTCGATGTCGGTATCACCGACGATAAATTTCGTTGTCATCATCAGCACCTGCGTATACAGATCGTTTTCAATGACATTGCCGCGCTCGGATTCCTCGGCGGTAAAGCGCGCGTTCTGGGGATATGCATTCTTGATGTTATAGTACGGAGCCTGCATCTCTGCAACCTGCTCGCACTTCATCTCCATCAGCGGGCTTCCGGCAGGCATCGCATTGAATTCCAGCAGGCCGGGCAGCTCCATGTTCACAGACACCGTTTTGTTGATATCACTGAAGCCGGTGATGGGGTCGATCCAGGAATAGGCCGTCTTGGTATCATCGGTGTATTCCCAATGCTCGCCTTCCCAGCCCACAAATGTCGTCAGGCCGCTGAAGCCTTCCACTGCGTCTTCCTCGGTGGCATAGAACATATCCAGCAGACGGATGGCTGCCACAGGGTCGGAGCATTTGTCGGTGATGAACGCACGGCCCGGATACATGTAAAGCGGCTGTTTGACGACCTTTTCGTCATTGGTGGCGCTGGTGAGCGGCGGCAGGCTGAGCTGCTGCGCGGTGGTGGAGGGGTCCAGCGTGGTGGGGCTGCCGCTGTAAATGCCGCACTGGTCAGCCTTTACCTTAGCCTGCCACTGCTGTGCCGTCTGGGTGGAGAACTCGGGGTCCAGCAGACCTTCGCTGTACAGCTTGTTGGCATATTTCAGGAATTCCTTGTACTCCTCGGTGGCCGGGGCATACACGACCTTGCCTTCGTCGTCCAAGTTAAAGCTCAGGCCGTCGGGCAGGCCCGTAAAGGCCGGAATGAGCAGGTCGCGAATGGTGGTGGTGAGGCCCACGCAGGTGAAGGGGATCTCATCGCTGGGGTCGCCGTTGCCGTTTGCGTCCTGTTCTTTAAAAGCGACCAGCATATCGTACAGCTCATCGGTGGTCTCAGGCACTTTATCAACGCCCACATTTTTCATCCATTCTTCACTGAAAAACGCAGTGTGGCCCTGTACGGTGGCCGTGTGGAACACATACGGCAGGCCGTAGATCTTGCCGTCCATGCTCGTCATGGCCGCTTTGACGTCGGGATATTTTTCCATCATGGCCTTGATGTTGGGCGCGTACTGGTCGATGAGGTCCGTCAGGTCCAGAAAAATCCCCTGCGGGCCGTAGGTCTCCTCGTCGGTAACGGCCATATTGGCGTCGGTCGCACTCTTATCGCGCAGGATGATGTCGCCGTACTCGCCGCCCACCAGCGCAATGTTTTTCTGTTCGGGCCAGGTGCCGGTCTCGGACACTTCAAACTCAAAGTTGATGTTGGTGATCTCGGACAAGCGCTGGAATACTTCCAACTCGCTCCAGTCCGGAGCGCCGGGGTCTTTTGCACCCATGATCTTAAAGGTGATCGGCTCGTTTACAATTGGATACTCACCCACGGGAGTAACGTTGCCCGTCCCCTCCGCCGAAGCGGAGCCGGACGCCGCCGAACCGGATACGGCCGCGCTGGACGACGAACCGCCGCCGCAGGCCGCCAGCATGCTGACGCACAGCACGCCGGACATTGCAAGGGATGCCAGTTTTTTCAGTTTCATATTGCTTCCTCCTGTTTTAATAATTGTATCACGTGCGGAGCGGCAAGGGAATCATCCCTTTACCGCGCCCACTGTTACACCTTTGACAAAATGCTTCTGCACAAACGGATAAATGCACATGACCGGTACCGAGGCCACAACGATGAGCGCATATTTGATCTGCTCGGCGATGCGCTGTTCCTGCGCCGCCAGCACGCCCGTATCCCCGCCTTGCTGGAGCATCTGGGCGTTAAATTCGCTGCGCATCAGTATCTCGCGCATAACGATCTGCAGCGGCTGCCAGTCTTTGTCGCGCACGTAGATCATCGCCGTAAAATAACCGTTCCAGTGTGTCACCGCAAAGAACAGCGCCATGACGGCTATGATAGCCGTGGAAAGCGGCAGCACGATGCTGAAAAAGAAGCGCGTATTGGAACAACCGTCGATCTCGGCAGCCTCCCGCAGCTCGTTTGGGATATTGGTTTCAAAAAAGCTGCGGCTGATGATGATGTTCGTCATGCTGGTGGCGCCCAGAATGACCATGACCCATGGATTGTTGTACAGCCCCAGGCTTTTCACTGTCAGGAAGGTGGGAATCAGGCCGCCGGAGAAAAACATCGTGAACAGGAACATCAGCGTGAAAAACTTGCGGCCTACAAAATCCCGGCGGGAAAGCGCGTAAGCAGCGGGCAGCGTAACGGCAAGGTTGATGAGCGTCCCGCCTGTGGTATAAATCAGCGTATTGACATAACCGCGCATCACGCCGTCGTCGGCGAACAGGCTCTTATAGCCGTCAAAGGAAATATCCTTGGGCCAGAACCATACCTGGCCGCCGTTGACAAGATCCGGGTTGCTGATAGACGCGATGATGATGAACCACAACGGATACAGACAGATCAGGAACACGCATGCAAGCAGGAAATAGTTGATGAAATTGAATATCTTGTCGCTTCTTGTCTCTTTAATAACCATTGCAGGCGCCTCCTTACCACAAAGATGTTTCGCTGATCTTGCGGGAGACTTTGTTCACCGTCACAAGCAAAATCAAGTTGATGATATTGTTGAACAGGCCCACGGCGGCCGACAGGCTGTACTGGGCGCGTTGAATGCCCAGCTTGTAAACATAAGTGGAGATGACCTCCGACACCGCAGTGTTGCTGTCTGTCTGCATGAGCAGCACCTTTTCAAAGGAAAGGTTCATGATGCCGCCCACGGCCATGATCAGCATGATGACGATGGTGGGCATAATGGCCGGCAGATTGATGTGGATGATACGCTGCAGCCGTGTAGCGCCGTCGATGGTGGCCGCCTCGTGCAGGTCCGGCGAAACGCCCGCCAGCGCGGCGATGTAGATGACCGCGCCGTAACCCGTGACCTGCCACACGCCGCTCCAAACATACAAATCGTTGAACAGCGCATCTTTCATCAGGAACATCTGCGGCTCCGCTCCAAACAGCGCGCCGATATTGTTGGCAAGACCGTTGTAGGAAAAGAACAGATTGATCATGCCGACGAGCACCACGGTGGACACAAAGTACGGCATATAAGTAATGTTCTGCACAGCCTTTTTGAACCGGGTATTCTTCACCTCGTTGATCATCAGTGCCAGAAGAATGGGCATCGGGAAACTGATGGCGAGATAATACAGAGAAAGCCCGATCGTATTCCGCAGAATCTCCCAGAAATTCACCGAACTGAAAAACGTAATGAAATGCTTGAACAGCGGGTCTGCCCATTCACTGCCCAAAAAACCCTTGTTGGCGACAAAATCCTTGAAAGCGATCTGCACACCGTACATCGGTACATAGGCGAAAATCAGGAAATACAAAAATGCCGGCAGAATAAAAAGATACAGCACCTTATTGCGCTTCATCAAAATCCAGTTTACATTTTTACCGGTGGCCGTCCGCCGCCCGGGCATCCGCAGCTGAATTTTCCGGCGTGTCTTTACTTCAGTCTCCATGAGTTGGGTCGTTCCTCCTTTGCTTGTGCCGCCCAGCCTCTTTGCCGGCGCGGCCGTTCCCGCTTTTCTTATATTAGGTTTATATATAAGCTGCGGGGCAGCCTCCGGGCTGTGGCGCGGCCCGAGAGGCGTTCGGCGCGGCGTTCTGTGGTGTTCCCGCCGCGGTTCCTTGCTCTGTTTTCAGCATATCATCCGTCCGGGGCCGGGTAAATTGCCAGAAATTAAGCCCCCGCAATCAAAATTAAAGATACCGCGCAGGCGCGGCAAAACGCCGCGCTATCATTTTTTAAACCGGCTTTCAAAAATTACACTTTTCTCCGCTCCGGGCGGCCTGTAAAATAGAAACCGCATTCTTAAAAAATGTCACTTTACGCCGCAGCCTCGGTCCTGCATAATAAAAGCAGGTCCCGCACCGCGTCCTTTCGCCGGCGGTGCGGGCGGCTGTGGCGGCCTTGCGCGGAAAACGACTTTTCCAAATACAGGAGGAACGACGGAAATGTGGACGGAAGAAAGACTGAACAAAATGCTGACGACGCCGAGCGAGGCGCTGAGCGTGGAGCTGGGAAGGTTGGAGGGAGACATCCTGGTGCTGGGCGCGGGCGGAAAAATGGGGCCGACGCTGTGCGTTCTGGCAAAGAACGCGCTGCGGGCAGCGGGAGTGGAAAAGCGAGTCATCGCGGTGTCGCGCTTCAGCGACCCGCTGGTGGTGGAGCTGTTGCGGGAGAACGGGGTGGAGATGATCAGCGCGGACCTGCTGGCGCCCGGCGCGCTGGACAGTCTGCCGGACGCGGAGAACGTCATCTACATGGCGGGCAAAAAGTTCGGCACGGACGGCAATGAATACGCCACCTGGGCGATGAACACCTGGCTGCCCAGCCGGGTAGCCGAGCGGTACCAAAACAGCCGCATCGTGGTGTTCTCCAGCGGGAACCTGTACCCGAAGGTGGGTGTGCACAGCGGGGGTGCCACGGAGGAGACGCGGACGGAGCCGGTGGGCGAGTACTGCATGTCCTGCCAGGGGCGCGAGCGGATGTTTGAGTACGCGGCAAAGACCTACGGCACGCGGGTGGCGGTTTACCGTTTGAACTACGCGGTGGACCTGCGGTACGGCGTGCTGTACGATATGGCCCACAACATCCTGGAGGGAAAACCCATCAGCATCACCACGCCCAGCTTCAACTGCATCTGGCAGGGGGACGCCAACGAGGCGGCGCTGCGTCTGCTGGGGCATGCCTCGGCGGAGGTGTTCACGCTGAACGTGACGGGGCCGGAGACCGCGGGCGTACAGGAGACGGCGAAAAAGCTGGGCGCGCTGCTGGGCAGAGAGCCCATATTCACAGGGGAGGCGTCGGACACGGCGTATCTGAACAACGCGGGAAAGATGTTCCGGCTGTTCGGCTATCCCACGGTGCCGCTGGAAACGCTGATCGAATGGCAGGCACAGTGGATTTTGGACGGAGGGCGCGCATTGGGCAAGCCCACGCACTTTGAAGAGAGGAAAGGGAGCTATTGAGTATGGGACGGCATGAAGAAGCGCTGAAGATCCTGCACGGAGGCACGGTCATCCCGGCCATCCCGCTGGTTCTGGACGAAAACAGGAAATTCAACGAGGCGGGCCAGCGCACGCTGATCCGGTATTATCTGGACGCTGGGGTGGGCGGGCTGGCAGTGGCGGTGCACACCACGCAGTTCGAGATCCGCAAACCGGAGGTGGGCCTGTTCGAGCCGGTCCTGCGTGTGACGAAAGAGGAGATGGATGCATACGAGGCGCGCACGGGGAAAACGCTGGTGCGCGTGGCGGGCGCGTGCGGTGAAGCGGAGCAGGCGTGCGCAGAGACGCGCACGGCAAAGGCGCTGGGGTTCGACGCGGTATTGCTGAGCCCGGGCGGGCTGGCGCACCGGACGGAGGAGGAGCTGGTGGAGCGCACCCATGCGGTGGCGGCAGAGATGCCCGTGATCGGGTTTTACTTGCAGACGGCCTGCGGCGGGCGGCGGCTGTCGTATGAATACTGGAAGGCCGTGGCGGACACGCCGGGCGTGGTGGCCATCAAATGCGCTTCGTTCAACCGGTACCAGAGCATCGACCTGGTGCGGGGCGTGGCGTACAGCGCGCGGCGGGAGGAAATTGCGCTGTACACGGGCAACGACGACAACATCGTGGCGGACCTTTTGACGCCGTACCGGTTCCCGGTGGACGGCAAAGAGGTGGAGCTGCGGTTCGTGGGGGGCCTGCTGGGGCACTGGTCGGTGTGGACGCACAGCGTTGTGAAGCTGTACGAAGAGCTGCGGGAATACCGGGACGGCCGCGACATCCCGGCGGAGCTTCTGACGCGGGGCGCGGCGGTCACAGACTGCAACGGCGTGTTCTTCGACGTGGCGCACAACTTTGCCGGATGCATCCCGGGGGTCCATGAGGTGCTGCGGCGTCAGGGCCTGATGGCGGGCACGTGGTGCCTGGATCCGGACGAGACCCTCAGCGAGGGACAGGAGCAGGAGATAAGCCGCGTGTATGAGATGTACCCTCATCTCAACGACGACGCGTTCGTTGCATTGAACCTCAAGGATTGGATGGCATGAAACGCCGGGAGGGGGGAGAAGTATGAAACTGACAAAGGAACAGCTTGCGATGCTGGAGACGCCGTGCGTGATCCTCGACGTGGCGCAGGCGCGCCGGAACATCGAGGCCATGCAGGCGGCCGCAGACGCTGCGGGCTGTGCGCTGCGTCCGCACATCAAGACCCATAAGATGGCGGTATTTGCACGCATGCAGGTGGAAGCGGGTGCGCAGGGCATCACCTGCGCCAAGGTGAGCGAGGCCGAGACGATGGCGGCGGGCGGCCTGCGGGACATTTTTATCGCATATCCCATGGTGGGAGCATTTCGTATCCGGCGCGCGCTGGCGCTTGCGCCCAAGCTGGACCGCCTGATTCTGGCGGTGGACAGTTGGGAGTGCGCGCGGGAGCTGTCCGATGCGGCACAAGCGGCGGGGCTGTGCTTGGAAGTGCGTCTGGAGATTGACACCGGGGCAGGCCGGACAGGTGTACCGCTGGAACATGCGGCGGCGCTGGCGCAGCGTATCGCCGCAATGCCGGGGCTGCGGCTCACAGGCATCTACACTTTCAAAGGGCTTATTTACCAGGGCGCGCCCACGCAGGACAACATCCTTGCCGCAAAAGAAGAGGGCGAGATGATGGCCGAGGCCGCGCGCAGCATTCGTGCGGCGGGCGTAGCCATTCAGGATGTGAGCGCGGGGTCTTCCCCGACCGGTGTGGCCGTAGCCCAAACGGGCTTGGTCACCGAGGTTCGTCCCGGCACGTATATTTTTAAAGACCAGATGCTATGCGGCGAACATGTGGCGGAACCCGAGCAGATCGCCGTGCGGTACGCCGCCACGGTGGTGAGCGTGCAGCACGGAGAATACGCTGTGTTGGATGGCGGCAGCAAAACCTTTGCCACGGATATCCCGCTGAACACCCCGCCTTTTTATTATCCGGGCTATGCGGCGGTGGAGGGCAGGCCGGATCTGTGTCTGAGCCGGATGAACGAAGAGCACGGAATCCTCACGGCGGCCTGCGGGCAAACGAAGCTGAAGGTGGGCGACGTCCTTACGCTGGTGCCCATCCACGTTTGTACGGCGGTCAATCAGCAAAATGCGGTATATTTGCTGGAGAATGGCCGTCTGACGCGTCATCCCGTGGACGCCCGCGGGATGACGGTATAAAGGAGGGATGTCTGTGGATGAATTTGTCGTGCGCGGCGGCCTTGTGTATGATGGGACAGGCGCGCCGCCGGCCCAGGCGGATGTATGGGTGCGGGACGGTGAAATTATGGCGGTGGGTGTGGACGCGGGCGGGTCCGATATCCCTGCGGTGGATGCCTCCGGGTGTGTGGTGACGCCGGGCTTCGTGGACATTCACCGCCACTGCGACGCCGCGCCCCTGCGGGACGCGGATTTCGGCCGGGTGGAGTTAGCACAGGGCATTACCTGCGCGCTGGCCGGTAATTGCGGCCTAGCTCCGGTACCGCTGGATGTAAGCAGGCACGGGGAGTTTTATGAATATATCGAGCCGGTAGTGGGAAAGGTACCGCCGCATGTATGCTATAATAGTTATGCGGGCTATGTGCGTGCGCTGGAGCAGACAGAGCTGCCGCTCCATCTGGGCTTTCTTGCCGGCATCGGGGCGGTGCGCTGCGCGGTAAAGGGCTTTTCCGCCCAGCCGTTTACGAAGCGGGAGCTGGAACAGGCCGTAGCCCTTGTGGACCAGGCGATGGAGGCCGGCGCCTGCGGCGCATCTTTGGGTATCATGTACCGCCCGGAATGCTACACGGCTCCATCGGAATACAATGCGCTGCTGCGCCCGGTCGCCCTGCGTGACGGGCTGCTGTGCACGCATATCCGCGGCGAAGGGGACAGTTTGGTGGAGTCGGTCCGGGAAGTGATCGGGATCGCGCGCCGCGCCGGGGTCCGCCTGAATATCAGTCATTTTAAAGCCACAGGCGTACACAACTGGCGTGATAAAATTTTTCGGGCCGTGGAGTGTATCGAGGCTGCGCGTGCGCAGGGGCAGGATGTTACGGCGGATTTTTATCCCTATGACGGAGGTTCAACTACATTGCTGTCGCTGCTGCCGCCAACGCTGGCGGAATACCCGCCGCCGTTCTTTGCGGGGCATGAGGGTGCTGCGCGCCTGCGGGAGGAGCTTTACCGCGAACATCCCGGCTGGGACAATATGGTCACCTCCATCGGATGGGAGCGCATCCTCATCAGTTCGGTGGAGGGAGCGGAATACGCACGGTATCAGGGGGAAAACTTTGTCCGGGCAGCGCAGATGCACGGCTGTGGGGATCCGGCGGACCTGATGGCGGAGCTGATTGCCCGGGCGGGCGGTAAAGTGGGCATCATCGTGCTGAGCATGGCATGGGAGGATGTTCAGGCCGTGGCACGTCTGCCGTATACGGCGCTGATTTCCGACGCGCTGTATGGCGGGGGCGGGAATCCGCATCCACGGCTATACGGCGCGTTTCCCCGGATGCTGCGCAAGCTGGTGCGGGAGGAGGGTGTGCTCTCGTTCGAGCAGGCGGTGTACAAGATGACTGCGATGCCGGCGCAGCGGGCCCATCTGAGCGGCAGGGGCGTTCTGCGGCCGGGCGCTGCGGCGGATCTTCTGGTATTCCGTCCTGAAGACTTTACAGATACGGCGACATATGCCTCACCGAAGCACTGCGCCGCCGGGCTTCGGCGTGCCTATGTGAGCGGACAGCTGGCGCTGCGGGACGGGGAAATGTGCAAAACGCGGGCGGGCAGAGTCCTGCGCCGCGATGACAAGAAAGGATGAGTTAAATGGATATCTACGAAAAGATGAAAGAATTGGGCGTGGAGCTGCCTGCCGCGCCTGCAAAGGGGGGGCTGTATTCCTCCTGCAAAAAGTTTGGCGGAAACCTGTTCTATGTTTCCGGCTGCGGCCCGGTGATCGACGGGCCTGTGACGGGCAGGCTGGGCAAAGAGGTCACCGTGGAACAGGGACAGGTTTATGCCCGCGCCTGCATGCTGAACGTGCTGGCTGCGCTGGAAAAAGCGGTGGGCGATCTGCGCCGCGTAAAAAGCGCTGTAAAAATCACCACTTTTGTACAGAGCGCCGACGACTTTCACGAGCAGCCCGCAGTGGCCAACGGCGGCACTCAGCTTCTGCTGGAACTTTGGGGAGAGGAAGCGGGCCTGCCGTCGCGCTCCGCCATCGGCGTGAACGCGCTGCCGGGCAACATCCCCGTGGAAACGGAAGCGTTGTTTGAGGTGGATACGGTATCACCGTGACCGCTTTTGTGGCGCTTGCTCCGAAAAAAATTGCATAAGCTGCCGCGCGTGCGTGAAAAGAGCCTTCGGCAAAGGGGTACAGGCCCCTTTGCCGAAGGCTTTGTCTTTCTTGCTCCTTTCACAATGCGTTCGGAGCCATAACGGACATGCCGCCGGGCATAAAATGTATTGTCCATCGCTTGAAAGGAGGAAAGGCATATGGCGGAAGAACATACCGTTTGCAAAAGTGTCTTTAAAAATGGAGACAAACCTTCGGCGGAACGGCTCGCACAGAAATGGGCCGAGCTGATCAACAGCCGGGAAGGGGGAGGTGCGGCCCGCGCACGTCCAGAATGATGGGCACAGGCCCGCGCGGGGAGGCAAAGCCGTGAAAGCGGCGCTCTACTGCCGACTGTCGGAGGAAGACAGGAACAAGCCGGCCGGAACCTGCGATTCCGGAAGCATTCAGAACCAGAAAACGATGCTGCTGCAATATGCGATGGAACAGGGATGGGACGTTTTCGACATTTATAGTGACGACGACTATGCAGGCGCGGACAGGCGGCGCCCGCAATTCAACCGTCTGCTGCGGGACGCGCAGCAGCACAAATTCGATATCGTGCTGTGCAAGACACAGTCGCGGTTCACCCGTGAACTGGAACTGGTGGAAAAATACATCCACGGTTTGTTCCCCGCCTGGGGGATACGGTTCGTAAGCATCGTTGACAACGCGGACACCGCCAGCAAAGGAAACAAAAAATCTCGGCAGATCAACGGGCTCGTGAACGAGTGGTATCTGGAAGATATGTCGGACAACATCCGCAGCGTGCTGGACAGCCGTCGGGAAAATGGATTTCATATCGGCGCGTTTGCTTTGTACGGATATCAGAAAGATCCAAAACAGAAAGGACGACTTGTGATAGACGAAGAGGCTGCTGCTGTGGTGCGGGAGGTGTTCACGCTGTTTTCACAAGGATACGGTAAGACAGCCATCGCCCGGCTGCTCAACGACCGGGGCATTCCAAACCCGACGGAATACAAGCGTCGGCATGGCCTGCGGTATCGGCAGCCCACGAAAAAAAACAGCACACTTTGGAAATATTCTGCCATTGCCGATATGCTGGAAAATGAAATATATATCGGCAATATGGTACAGGGAAAATACGGCAGCGTTTCTTACAAGACAAAGCAAAACAGGCCGCGTCCCAGGGAACAGTGGTACCGGGTGGAGGGAACGCACGAACCGATCATCGAAAGAGCGTTATGGGAAAAAGTACAGGCGCTGCGGGAACAGCGTGTCAGGCCATTTGCAGAAGGGACGGTCGGCCTGTTTTCCCAAAAGGCCCGTTGCATGTATTGCGGCTATGCTATGCGCTCATCTAAAAGCCGCGGAAAGCACTACTTGAAATGTCCGAACCGTCACGTTGCAAAAGATGCCTGCGTTGGCTCGTTTATTTCAGTCGCCCGGCTGGAGGAAATAGTGGCTGCCGAACTGAACCGGATAAATGCGGAATATCTGGATCAGGATGAGCTGGCCCGGAGACTCGAGTACAGCGGAAACCTGGAACAGAAAAAAACGCGGCTCGCGGCGGACGTTACGGCTTGCGAAAAAAAGTTGGAGGAGTGCAGGCGGGGACTCCGGGGGCTTTATTTGGATAAGGTAAAAGGGATTTTATCCGAGGGAGATTATGCGGAACTGTCCAAAGATTTGTCCGCCGAATGCGACAGGCTGGAACGCTCGGCGGCAGAAGGCAGGAAAAAGGTGGAAGAACTGGAAGCTCAGGCCGAAACGGACGGCGGCTGCAGAGAGCGGGCCGGGCGGTACATGAAGTCCGGGCGGCTCAGCCGCGAGATAGTGGAAGCAATGATCGATCATATTTATGTGGGCAAGCGTATCCCGGGCACAAAGAATGTTCCCGTGGAGATCCACTGGGATTTCTGAATTTTATCCCCCGTCGAGGCTTACGGAGCCCAGACGCGGCAAAAGCCTTAAAGCTGTTCTTACCGCATCGCAGCAGAGCAGAAAGCCCGCACCACCTATGACAATATTCTGCGTCTGGTGGACGACCCGGACGTGATCGCGCCCATCCGTTTTCTGCGTGAACGGGAGATCGTCCATTTCCAGCGCTTCGGCGAGGCGCTGGAAACCGTCAAGGACACCCTGGATAGCCGCAATTTTTATGCCGTCAATCCCAGCTTTGACCGCTGACCAGCCAAAAGATGCGCGGAGGCCGCAAGGCCTCCGCGCCAGACTGTCGAAAAAGGCAAAGAAGGAAAAGAAGCGTCCGGGGAAAAAGCTTGAAAAAGGGGTGGAGAACCCCTT
>ERZ791934.737-NODE-737-length-40464-cov-6.059863_pt1 | contig 40464 bp, 33 predicted proteins | sample MGYA00510125_ERZ791934 | MGnify/ENA primary metagenome ERZ791934 (study PRJEB30046, sample SAMN00993240) | human gut metagenome | study: EMG produced TPA metagenomics assembly of the A metagenome-wide association study of gut microbiota in type 2...
CTATAAAAATTTTTTATAAATCTAAAAAAAATAAATGTTGAGAACTTTAAAATAAAAAGAGGATTTTGGGGAAATTTATAGAATATATATAATATAAAGATATATAGGACGGGCCATTCATACATAAGTCCTTTATCTTTAGAGAATAATGGTAATATCAGTGAGGCATAAGAGGTGCCGAGCTGTTTTATCATATACAGTATCACCCGAAGGGAGTTGTTATTATGCGTTACAACATTAAAGGAAAAAACATGGAAGTCGGCGACAGAACGAGAGAAAAAGTAAGCGCCAAACTGGACAGAGTTAAAAAACTTTTCCCTGATGACGCTGAAGCTGTAGTTTTAATTAAAAACGAAAAGCTTGAATATGTTGTCGAAGTAACAATACCTATGTCAAAGAGGGTTGTCAGAGCCGAAGTCTCAGCCGATGATATGATGGCTGCGGTTGATAAGGCTGTAGACATTATCGAAAGACAGATCGTAAGATATAAAAAACGTCTTAAATCACAGATCAGAAAGAATGCCGCTTTTGCTGCTGAATATGACTCAATTCCTGTTGCCGAAGAAGCTTTGGATGAAGAGCCTTTATATAAAATCGAAAAGAGCAAACGCTTTGAAGTTAGACCTATGTCTGCTGAAGAAGCAGTTATGCAGATGGAACTTCTGGATCACAGTTTCTTTGTATTCAGAAACGATACTACAGAGCTTATTAATGTTGTATATAAGAGAAAAGACGGTTCCTTCGGTCTTATTGAACCCGAATAATGAGAAAATATCAGGAGAGGCAGAGCCTCTCCTTTTATTTTGTCCAAAATTCATATAATTTTTTTAAAAATATAGATTTTAATAAAAATGCTGTTATAATAGTCCTTGGATTTTGTTTGAAACCGTATTTTTTTGTTAAAGCTATAATTGTCAGTGTTTTTCATATATTTTTCCATTGGAATAAATATGAGATATTCTCATCCTTTTTATTTTAAAATTTTCTTAATATAAAAATTTTTGTTGATACCTCTTTATAAATCTGATAAACTATTATATTATGGATGGACTATGTAGAAATACAATAGTAAATATATAAAGAGGTGCACAGTTAATGAGTTTTCTTGAAAAGATATTTGGAAACTACAGTGAAAAAGAACTAAAGAAGATTAATCCTATTGTAGATAAAATCGAAAGTTATGACAGCGCTATGCAGGCCCTTTCAGACGAAGAGCTTAGAGCAAAGACTGATGAATTTAAAAATAGGCTTGCTGCAGGAGAAACTCTTGATGACCTTCTTCCCGAGGCATTTGCCGCAGTAAGAGAGGCCGCATGGAGAGTAAGAGGGATGAAACCCTTCAGGGTTCAGCTCATAGGCGGTATCGTTCTTCATCAGGGACGTATTGCCGAAATGAAAACAGGTGAAGGTAAAACACTTGTGGCTGTTATGCCCGCATACCTTAACGCCCTTGAAGGAAAAGGCGTTCATGTAGTAACAGTTAATGACTACCTCGCAAACCGTGACGCGGAATGGATGGGCGAGATATTCAGATTTATGGGTCTTACTGTCGGAGTAATACTCAACAGCCTTACAAGTTCGGAAAGACAGGCCGCTTATGCCTGCGATATAACTTATGCTACAAACAACGAGCTTGGATTTGACTACCTGAGAGACAACATGGTAGTTCGTATGGAGAACCTTGTTCAGAGAGGTCTTCATTATGCTATCATCGACGAGGTTGACTCAATCCTTATCGATGAGGCAAGAACACCCCTTATCATTTCAGGAAGCGGAACAAAATCCACACAGCTCTATGAAATAGCCGACGGATTTGCCAAGAGACTTGAAAAGGGACGTATCCTCAATGAGGAAGACGCTTTAAATCCCCTTATCAAGGAAGAAATCCAGGAGGAAGGAGATTTTGTTGTTGATGAAAAAGCAAAAACAGTTACTCTCACACAGCAGGGTGTTGAAAAAGCAGAAAAATTCTTTAACATCGAAAACCTCTCAGATCCGGAAAATATCGAAATTCTTCATCATATTAATAATGCTCTTAAGGCAAACTATAATATGTTTAAGGACCAGAACTACGTTGTCCAGAATGATGAAATCCTGATAGTTGATGAATTCACAGGACGTATTATGCCCGGAAGAAGATATTCAGACGGTCTCCATCAGGCCATTGAGGCAAAGGAACATGTTAAAGTTAAGAGAGAAAGCAAAACTCTTGCTACAATAACATTCCAGAACTTCTTCAATAAATATGATAAGAAATCAGGTATGACAGGTACTGCTCAGACTGAAGAAGCCGAGTTCAGAAATATTTACAACATGGACGTTGTATGTATCCCTACAAATAAGCCTGTTATAAGAAACGACAGAACAGACGTTGTTTACACTACAGAAGCAGGAAAATTCCGTGCGGTAGTAAATGATATAAAGGAAGCCCATGAAAAAGGACAGCCCGTTCTTGTGGGTACAATTACAATTGAGAAATCCGAACTTTTAAGCTCAATGCTTAAGAGAGAGGGAATACCTCATCAGGTGCTCAATGCCAAGTACCATGAAAAAGAAGCCGAGATAGTAGCCCTTGCGGGACAGATGGGTGCCGTAACAATAGCTACAAACATGGCGGGCCGTGGTACCGACATTCAGCTTGGAGAGGGCGTTAAGGAGCTTGGCGGCCTTAAGATAATCGGTACAGAAAGACATGAGTCAAGACGTATCGACAACCAGCTCAGAGGACGTGCCGGACGTCAGGGAGACCCCGGTGAGTCAAGATTCTTCATTTCCATGGAAGATGACCTTATGCGTCTTTTCGGTTCAGACAGAACTAAGGAAATGGTTGAAAAAATGGGTATCGGCGAAGATGAGCCCATCGAACATAATATGCTTGCAAAAGCAATTGAGAGTGCTCAGAAGAAGGTTGAGGGCAATAACTTTGCCACACGTAAACGCCTCCTTGAGTACGATGAAGTTATGAATGAGCAGCGTGAGATTATCTACCGTGAGAGAAAGAGAGTTCTTATGGGAGAAAACCTCCGCGACAGCATACAGAATATGATAGACCAGATTATCGACAGAACTGTAGACAGATACATTGCTGACGAGACACCTGTTGATGAATGGGATATGGTAGGATTCAATGAAGGAATCCATGAAATTATTCCTCTTAAGGGAAGCTTCCTTGTGCCTGAAGACAAAAAGGCTACAGTAACAAAAGAAAGCTTCAGAGAAGACATAAAGAAGATTGCTCACAGACTTTATGAGCTTAAGGAACAGGAAATCAATGATGAGGAAAAAATGCGTGAGCTTGAGCGTGTAGTTATGCTTAAGGTTATCGACTCAAGATGGATGGACCATATCGACGATATGGACCAGATGCGTCAGGGCATAAGTCTTCAGTCATATGCGCAGAAGGACCCTCTCATTGAGTATAAGTATGCAAGTTATGATATGTTTGAGGAAATGAGCAACAGCATACAGCTTGACACTGTAAAGACACTTTACAGAGTAAGAGTTGTGACAGAGGCAAAGCGTGAGGAAGTAGCTAAACCCATGTTCACAAACAAAGACGACACACTTGTTGCAAAACCCAAACAGAGAGCAGCCGCTAAGGTAGGAAGAAATGACCCCTGCCCCTGCGGAAGCGGAAAGAAGTATAAAAACTGCTGCGGCAGAAATGCGTGATATATAGTTGATAGTATGTAAGGAGTTAGTGTTATGTTTGAACTTGACCAGATAGGTAACGAGTTGTCACCTTATGAAGATAAGCTCAAAGATATGGGCAGTCTGCTTGGGGTGGAAGAAGCAAAGGAAAAAATTGCTGAGCTTGAGGAAATATCAGCAGACCCTGAGTTTTGGAATGATATGGCCAAAAGCCAGAAAACAATGCAGATCATAAAGGGCCTTAAAGATAAGGTAAACGGATATGAAACTCTTGTTTCCAAATATGAGGATATCTATACCCTCATTGAGATGGGAAAAGAGGAAGAAGACGCAGAGCTTCTTGAGGAAGTGAAGCAGGAGGCTGAAGAGTTTAAGGAAAACTATGAAAAACTCAGAATATCAACACTCCTTGACGGCGAGTATGACAGAAATAACGCTATCGTAACACTGCATGCCGGTGAAGGCGGAACAGAGGCCTGCGACTGGGTAAGCATGCTTTACAGAATGTACACCAGATGGGCAAACAAAAAAGGCTTTGCCGTTGAAACTCTGGACTACCTTGACGGAGACGAAGCAGGTATCAAATCCGTTACATTCCAGGTAAACGGAGAAAATGCCTACGGATACCTTAAGAGTGAGAAGGGCGTACACAGACTTGTAAGAGTATCACCCTTTGACTCATCGGGAAGAAGACATACTTCATTTGCCAGCTGCGACGTAATGCCTGAAATAGATGACGATGTTGAGATAGAGATTCGTCCTGACGATATCAGGGTAGACACATACCGTGCCAGCGGTGCCGGCGGACAGCATGTCAACAAGACATCATCTGCCATCCGTATTACCCATTATCCTACAGGTATCGTTGTTCAATGCCAGAATGAAAGAAGCCAGTTCAGTAATAAGGATATGGCTATGAAGATGCTCAAATCTAAGCTCCTTGAACTTAAGATTGAGGAGAATATGAAAAAGCTTGCCGAAATAAGAGGAGATATAAAAGAAAATGCCTGGGGCAGCCAGATACGTTCTTATGTATTTATGCCCTACAACCTTGTAAAGGACGTAAGGACCGGAGAGGAAACGGCCAATGTTTCGGCGGTTATGGACGGCGAGATAGACAGATTTATAAATGCTTATTTAAGCTGGATACATTGATGATAAAACCCTCCGTAAAGGAATCTTCCTTGATGGAGGGTTTTTGCGGTGAATTGATATGAAAGAGATAATTATAACAAAAAACGACAGCGGACAGAGAACCGATAAATTTTTGATGAAGTATTTTTCAAAGGCGCCCAAAAGCTTTGTTTATAAAATGCTGAGAAAAAAGAGAATAAAGCTTAACGGAGCCAGGGCTGACGGCGCTGAAATGCTCAATGAGGGCGACAGCATACAGATGTACCTTTCGGAAGAAACCATGGATGGATTTAAGGAAGAGAGGGTAATAAAAAAGGCGTCATCGGATATTGATGTGGTCTATGAGGACGAAAACATTATTGCGGTGAATAAACCGGCAGGAGTTCTTTCCCATGCGGAAAAGGCCGGAGATGATGATACACTCATAGACAGGATACTCAGCTACTTAAACGAGAAGGGTGAATATGACCCTGAAAAGGAAAGAACCTTCGTGCCTGCCCTCTGCAACAGGCTTGACAGAAACACCAGCGGTATTGTTATTGCCGGAAAAAATTCGGAAGCCTTAAGACAGATAAATGAAGCCGTAAAGCTTAAAAGCATAAAAAAATACTATAAGACCTTGGTGTGCGGCAAAATAGAAAAAGCCGGACGTCTTGAGGACTTTTATGAAAAGGACTCACAGCTTAATAAGGCAAAAGTCGGAGGAAAAGAAGGCAAAATAATAACGACCATATACAGGCCCCTTAAAACCAACGGCAGATATACTCTGGCTGAAGTGGAGCTCATAACGGGAAAATCTCATCAGATAAGGGTGCATATGGCTTCGGCAGGATTTCCCATAATAGGTGACGTTAAGTACGGAAATAAACAGGAAAACGAATACTTTAGAAAAAAAGCCGGAGTAAAGAGACAGATGCTCCATGCATATAAAATGGTTTTTGAAGGCCTTAAGGGAGAGCTGGCCTATCTTAACGGAAAAACCGTTACGGCCGATGTTCCCAAGGACTTTAAATGTGCCGAGAAAGAAATATTTGGCATATAATAAACAAGCAAAAAGAAATGGCTGATGTTGTAAAAAAAACGGGTATTTAGTATAATTAAATTTAGATTTTGTGTTTGGAGGGATAATATGGCGCAGACAGTGCTTATCGTTGATGATGAGAAAAATATAGTTAACATTATCGCTTTTAACCTTAAAAAAGAAGGCTATGATGTCCTTACGGCCGGTGACGGAGAAGAAGCCGTAGCCATTGCCAATGAAAAAAATCCGGACCTTATACTTCTGGATATAATGATGCCCAAAATGGACGGATACGAAGCCTGCAGAAAAATAAGAGAAAAACATAATATGCCCATAATAATGCTTACAGCCAGAGCTGAAGAGCTGGATAAGGTCCTCGGCCTTGAGATGGGAGCCGATGATTATGTGACAAAGCCCTTTGGCACAAGGGAGCTTATTGCCAGAGTAAAGGCCAATTTAAGACGCTCTGTCATAAAATCTCAAAATGAGCAGAAATCTACAAATATAATGGAATTTAACGGTCTTACCATAGACCTGGATAAATTTGAAGCCAGAAAAGGCGACAAGGTGCTTGAACTTACTTTCAGAGAATTTGAACTTCTCAAATTCCTTGCCCAGAACCTTACACAGGTATTTTCAAGGGAGACACTTTTGGAAAGAGTGTGGGGATATGAATACTACGGAGACGTAAGAACAGTTGATGTAACTGTAAGAAGACTTAGAGAAAAACTTGAGGATAATCCCGGAAAACCTGTATACATACTTACAAAACGCGGAGTCGGCTACTATTTCGGGGGAAATTAAGGTGATTTGATTGAAAAGCATTAAGTGGAGACTTATTGCGATGTATCTTGGACTTGTACTCATAGTTATGATAGTTACGGGTTCATATATATTGCTTAGTATGCAGAAAACTGAAATAGATAAAGCTAAAAACCAGCTTATGCTGTATGCCCAGAAGGTGAGCGAGCAGGTAGTTGAAAGCTATGACGAGGCTGACTTTCAGACGGCTCTGGAGCAGTTTACAAGAACCAGCTCTTCGGACAGCCAGATACAGGGAAATATTATAAATGAGTACTGCGAGACCGTGGCTTCCACAACGGTTTCACAGCCGCCTTTTCCACAGTATAATAACTCGGTTGTTATGATGGCCATTGCCGGAGAAACGGGATTTGACGAAGCCAGAAAAGACGATGAAACGGATACCACCTGGATATGTTATGCGTCCCCCGCAATGACAATAAACGGTGAGGTAAAATACGTTATATACGCAAGGATGAACGCATCGTCAATGCAGGAAAGTCTTGCCCAGACCACAAGGACGATTATTGTGGCTGTGTTCCTTGCCCTTATTCTGGCTGTGCTTATGGCCTATGTCTTTGCCAAGACCCTTACGGGACCGATACACCAGCTTACGGTTAAGGCCAAGATACTTGCCGAAGGTGACCTGAAACAGACCGTTGAGGTATATTCGGAAGACGAGATAGGACAGCTGGCGGAAAGCTTTAACTATATGGCGTCTGAGCTTAATAAAACCGTTGGAGAGGCTTTCAGGGAAAAGAATAAGCTTGAGGCCATACTCCATAATATGACCGACGGAGTTATTTCCTTTGACAAGAGCGGAAATATAACCCATGCCAATACGGTCGCCGCTGAGATGCTTGAGGTAGACAAGCTGGATTTCAATCTGGATATGTTTACAAGAAAATATGATTTGGAACTGGATGACCAGGGCAGAGATATCGAAGACGGAATGGCTGTCCAGCTTCAGTATACATTCCCTGTGGGCGAGAAATTTATCAATGCCAGTTTTTCGCCGTACTTTAATGAGACGGAAGAAATCGAAGGTATTGTCGTTGTACTTCAGGATATTACAAAACAGAAGAAACTTGACAATATGCGAAAGGAATTCGTTGCCAATGTATCCCACGAAATGAGGACACCCCTTACAACAATTAAGAGCTATACGGAAACTCTTATGTACGGAGCCCTTGAAGAAAAGGATATGGCGATGGACTTTTTGAACATAATAAATACAGAGGCAGACAGAATGTCATTCCTTGTAAGAGACCTGCTTCAGCTTTCAAGGTTTGATAATAAACAGGTGCAGTTTAAGTTTACAAAGGTATATATAAATGAGCTTATAAGTGAAAACGTAAGACAGAATAAAATACACGCCGAAAATAAGAAACAGAATCTTATACTTGAGCTGTGGCCCGATGACGATGACTATGTGGTAGCCGACAGGGACAGAATAAATCAGGTTATAAACAATATAACTACCAATGCCATAAAATACAGTCCTGAAGGAGCTACCATAAGGATATATGTAACGGAAGACAAGAGTTATTATAAAATCAATGTTTCCGATACGGGAATGGGTATATCAAAGGAGGACCTTCCCAGAATTTTTGAGAGATTCTACAGGGTTGATAAGGCAAGAAGCCGTGCCATGGGAGGCACCGGCCTTGGACTTGCCATTGCCAAGGAAATAATGGAAGGCCATGACGGAAAGCTTACTGCTGAAAGCGAGTATGGCAAAGGAACAACAATGACCATGTGGTTTATGAAAAATCAGGACAATAAAATTACCTGCAGTTCAGACGATTTTGAATAATTGTAACTTAAAGGTAAGCTGTGTGTAATATAACTGTAACATTGCAAATATATAATATACTTGCAAAAGTTATATTGCACAGTGGGGTTTTCTCCGCTGTGACATTTTAGCGGAGGAGGCGCGTTGTATGAGAAAAATTAAATTATTTGCAATTCTCACAGTTATGTTAACAATGCTTATCTCTGTTAACGCGTTCGCTGCTGTATATGACGGAAAACCTGGTGTCATTGAGATAACAGGCGGTATAGATATGGACAAGGAGTACGAATCTACATTTGACGATACACGTACCATTACGGGAAGGGCTGATAAAGGCTCCGTAATAACAATAAATGTATGTGTTGAAAATGAGGATGATATACTCACTGTTGTTGAGTCCCATGAAATAGAGGTCGGCCTCAGCGGTTATTTTTCCACAAGCGTTAATCTCTACGAAGGGGAAAATTTGATTGTCATAAGCAATGAAGACAACAGCGCAAGCGTTGTGGCGCTTATTAAGAGAAAAAGCGAGGAAATAAAGGCAAGACTTGAGAGAGGTGTATACTCATCAGGAGCTGCACTGCCTTATATTCCGTTTTCTGTGGACTGAATAATATAAAATAAGCGGTGATAGTATGAAGTACAATAAATTGACGGATTTCGCCATATTTATACTTGTTGCCGCAGCTGTGTTTCAGACTGGAAAGTTATGGCTTGGGAATACTGATAGCCATAACTTTTTTTATTCCCTCTATACTTCATCGGTTGGCGAAGTAGGGGATACGGATAAGGATTACGATATAATAGAGCCTGAAAAAACAGTTGTTGGATATGGCAACAGAAAATTTAATATGCTTTATTCGGACGACGATATGTCATCGGTAACGGCGCTCAGTGAAAAAGTCATAGGCGATGTGTTCAGAAACGGCGAGTTTGTATCGTCTTCAAGCATCAGCTGGAGCGATTATATCGAGGGCAAAGTAGTTATTATGAAGTATTCTTTCTATATGTCATCGAGAGAATATTTAAAGGGATACGGCCTTAATAACGAAGATTTCCTGAATAACGTAAAAAGTATAAATTATATCGTTGTTGTGCCCGGAAGCGGAAGTTCCGAAACAACATACTGCTATTTTATAGACAGTGCGACATCGGAGGCATACCAGTTTAATTTAATGGGCTCTGAGTCGTCATCCGAGCTTTATAATGCCATACAGAATATGCAGTATTCCAGCGGAAATACCATTGACTATATATCAACGGTACAGAGCGGACTTAACATATTTGACAGCACCTATGTGCCCCAGTGGGCAAACGGAGAATATACATATAATGCGCTTAAGGTGTCCAATCCTTTCGGTAAAGAGGACGGCAGTGTGGACAGCGATAAGCTGGGAGAGTGTGTAAACAGATTTTTTGACAACTATGTATCCGGAGCCGATGCGACCCTTGTAAATGACGTTTATACCTTTACCAATGATAATACGGTTGTGAAATATTATGAAAACGGCGTTTTGGAATACTATGACTATGGTACGGGAACATCTTCTTCGGAGCAGACCCTTTCAAGTGCCTACACCATAAGCCAAAACTTCCTTGAAAAGGATATGTATATAACCAATGACGTTTATCTTGCTGGTGCCGAGACCAGAAACGACGGCCTCGCGCTTTACTATGACTATGCCGTTGATGATGTTCCCGTGGAATTTTCTGAGGAATTGGCTGCCGAGACCGGAATGAACCATGCCATAGAGATAGTCGTAAGCAATGACGGCGTTAAGAGATATAAGAGATATGTTGCTGAGTTTACTAAAAACGAGTCTGTGACATCTAAAATAAATGTGGATATGATAACGGCATGGGACAATGCTATTATGAACTATAAAGGAAATGATATAGTTACATCGGTGGAAGATATGGCCATAGGATACTATATGGACGGCGAAAGCGACATATTTATCAAGTGGTTCACATCAGTAAACGGAACTGTTATAGTAGGAGAAACTTATGAATGAGGTGTAAGCATTGGACTGGAGAAAAGCTAAAGAAATAATAGTTTTTGTGCTTATTGTCATAAATGCGGCTCTGTTTTTGCTGAACAGATATTATAACAATGATTACAGAATAACTCAGAGCGAGGAAGAGGCTGTATACAGGCTTTTGTCCCAAAACGGCATAGGCATATATACTAACCTTATAAGTGAATATCAGCCCATGAAACAGCTGGACGTAACGGTTTCTTCTCCTGATATAGAAGAGTTAAAAAGAATGTTTTTTGATGAAGACGAAAACGTGGAAGTTGAGGTGGAATTTGAGCAGTCCATACTCAAAAGCTATTCGGCCGAGCTGATTGCGGAGGACAGCAAACTTAAATACAGCTGCCCCACCGGAAAAGGCAATGTGGAAGGCTTTGGAAAGGACGCTGCCAAAAAACTTGCCTCCGACTTCATAAAAAATATGGGCCCTGATTATTCGGAATATGTACTCGACAGAATAACCTATAAAAACGGCGGATATCAGCTGGAGTACTATGAATACTATAAAGGCATTAAGGTATTCTGCAATTACTGCATATTCTTTATCGATGATAACGGCATCAAAACTATCGAATCTGAAAACTATGAGATAAACGGATTTATAGGCGAGACAAAGGAAATATATTCCTCTTCAGAGGCTGTTCTTACATATATATACAGCAACAAAGACGAAGACAAAAGCGGAAATTTCATAGAGGATTTGGAAATAGGATATGACTTTAAGGATTCGGAAGAAGTCGTTGACGGCTCAAAAATAAGACTGGTACCATGCTACTATATATATCTTATCAATGTGGACGAACCCTTTGTGGTATATGCCTATGACAACACTATAAAAGTTCCGGAAAGTGAAATGCTGTCAGCGGAAAATGCTGTAGTATCAAGTACAAATTAAGATGAGGTGCAGGCCTTCAGACAGGCGGTTTATTCATAAACACTGTTTGAAGGCTTTTGTATTATACGCAGGCGTTTTTTTAGTACAGTGGCTGTAAAAGGTGGACAGTAACGCCAATATAATAGTAATATCGCTTATTGCCATAATAAAAAAGCGGTGATATAATAAAACAGATTAAGCTTGTATATAAATTGTTGTTTTAGATATATAATCGACTTTATGAAAGCAGCTAAAATGCTGTTTAGAGAGGATATTGATTTATGGGGAAATTATTTGGTACTGACGGTGTAAGAGGCGTAGCCAATACAGAATTAACAGGCCGCCTTGCCTATGAGCTCGGAAGAGCAGGCGCATATGTTTTGACTAAGGAAACATATCACACACCAAGAATACTTGTGGGAATGGACACAAGAATTTCCGGCGATATGCTTGAATCAGCTCTTACAGCCGGAATCTGCTCAATGGGAGCACATGCAGTCCTTGCGGGAATAGTACCTACTCCTGCTGTGGCATATTTAGTAAGAAAATATAAACTTGATGCCGGAATAGTTATTTCAGCATCACATAATCCGGTAGAATACAACGGAATAAAATTCTTTAATAACGAAGGATATAAACTCAGAGACGAGCTGGAAGAAATGATTGAAGAAATAGTTCTTTCAGACAAGGATGAGCTTCCTAAACCTACAGGAGAATTTGTAGGAACAAAGAGTATTGCAGAAGATGCCCTTGACGATTATATTGACTTCCTTACATCCACCGGAAGTGTAAACTTCAAGGGAATTAAGGTAGCCATTGACTGCGCCAACGGAGCGTCATATAAAGCTGCGCCCATCGCACTTCTTAATCTGGGAGCAGAGCTATGCATTATCCACAATGAGCCCAACGGAAACAACATAAACAGAAACTGCGGCTCAACTCATATAGAATCCCTTTGCGAGCTTGTAAAGGAAAACGGAGCCGATATCGGTTTTGCCTTTGACGGAGACGCTGACAGATGTCTTGCCGTTGACGAAAACGGCGAGCTTATCGACGGAGACAAAATACTTGCCATCTGCGGACTTTACCTTAAGGAAAAGGACAGACTGCCCGGAAATACTGTTGTAGGAACAGTTATGAGCAATATGGGTCTTTCCGTTATGGGAAACAAGCATGGCATAACAATTGAACAGGCAGGCGTAGGAGACAGATATGTTATAGAAAAAATGCTTGAGGGCGGATATACCCTTGGAGGAGAGCAGTCAGGACATATCATATTCCACGACTATAATACAACCGGAGACGGCATAATAACAGCCATTCAGATGCTTACAGTGCTTAAGGAAAGAGGCTGCAAGGCCAGTGAACTGGCAAAAATTATGGACGTTTACCCCCAGGTACTCGTAAATGCCAAGATAAAGAACGAAAATAAAGATAAATATATGGAAAATCCTGAAGTCAGAGACGCCGTATATGAACTCGAGAAGAAATTTGAGGGAGAGGGCCGTGTGCTCATCAGACCCAGCGGTACAGAGCCTCTCGTGCGTGTTATGATAGAAGGAAAAGATATTGAGCAGATGCAGAGAGATGCCGAAAGACTTGCATCTATAATCGAACGCAATCTGCAGTAAAGGAGGTATCCGAAAATGTGCGGTATTGTAGGATATGTTGGTAAAAATCAGGCTCCGTCCATACTTATTGACGGGCTCAGCAAACTTGAGTACAGAGGATACGACTCTGCCGGCGTGGCTGTCCATGACGGCGAAAATATTAATATACTTAAGACAAAGGGAAGACTTTCTAACCTTGTAAAACTTATTATTGAAAATCCCCTTACAGGAAATATCGGTATAGGACATACAAGATGGGCTACCCATGGTGCGCCCTCTGACATAAATTCTCATCCCCATATGAGTGAGGATAAGATGATAGCGGTTGTGCATAACGGCATAATTGAAAACTATATGGATATAAAGGATAAGCTTTCTGCAGAGGGCTATAATTTCGTGTCTGAGACGGACACAGAGGTTATTGCGCATCTTATAGATAAATACTATAAGGAATGCAAAGACTTTGAGGACGCGGTATTTAAGGCCGTAGAATGCCTTGAAGGAGCCTATGCCATAGGAATAATATGCAAAGACTGCCCTGAAAAGCTTATTGCAGTAAGAAAGGGTTCACCCCTTGTTATAGGAAAGGGTAACGGAGAAAACTTTATCGCCAGCGATATTCCCGCTCTTCTTAACTATACAAGAGAGGTATATTTCCTTGAAGAAGACGAAGTGGCTGTACTTACAAAGGACAGCATAACAATTTATGACAAGGAAAGAAATGTTGTAAACAGAGACATATATCACGTAACTTGGGACATTGAAGCGGCAGAGAAGAGCGGATATGCCCACTTTATGCTGAAAGAAATACACGAGCAGCCTAAAATCGTAAGGGAGACAATACTTAAACGTATACCCGAAAACGGAAACGGCATTGAGCTTGAAAATATTAAGCTGGATAAAGAAGACCTTGAGAATATCGACAGAATATATGTTGTTGCCTGCGGTACAGCTTATTATGCCGGTCTTGTAGGAAAACACCTTATTGAAAAAATATGCCGTATACCCGTTATAAGCGAGGTTGCCAGCGAATTTAGATATAAAGACCCCATACTTGACGACAGGACACTGCTTATCGTAGTATCCCAGTCAGGAGAGACAGCTGATACCCTTGAGGCTCTCAGAATAGCCAAGAGAAACGGCGCAAGGGTGCTTGCTATTGTTAATGCCGTAGGAAGCTCCATAGCAAGGGAAGCTGACGACGTATTCTATATACTTGCGGGACCTGAAATTGCAGTTGCCTCTACGAAGGCGTATTCGGCTCAGGTTGCGGCAATGTATATACTTACCTGCCATATAGCAGTTAAGCTCGGAAAAATGAGCTGTGAGGAATTTAAGGCAGTTAAAGACGAACTCTACAAGCTGCCTTCAAAAATAGAGCTCATACTTCAGAAGGAATCTGTTGAGAAAAAGCTTGCGGCAAAATATAAGGATGTAAAGAATGTATTCTTTATCGGCAGGGGACTGGATTATCTTGTATCCCAGGAAGGCTCACTTAAGCTTAAGGAGATAGCATATCTTCACAGCGAGGCATACGCCGCAGGAGAGCTTAAACACGGTCCTATAGCGATGATAGATGAAAATACGCTGGTTGTTGCCATAGCTACTCAGGAAGAGCTTATAGAGAAAACCATAAGCAATATAAAGGAAGTTAAGGCTAGGGGAGCAAAGACCATGGCAATAGCAATGAAGGGAAATACAAAAATTGCTGATGTTGCCGATGATGTCATTTATATACCCAGAACAATGGGTATGCTTGCACCGGTGCTTGCAAATATACCTAATCAGCTTTTTGCGTACTATATGGCCCTTAATCTTGGCACAGATATCGATAAACCCAGAAATCTTGCTAAGAGTGTTACAGTTGAATAAAAAACATAATATAAATAGAAAAAGTCCGGAAGCAGAAAAACTGCCTCCGGACTTTTTTATGGGAATAGAAATATTATAAAATCAGTCAAGGGAAAGAGTATGTTTTACTCTGTCGTGCTCTTCTGATGTCTTAGCATCATTCCATCTGTCCATGGTTCCTACAAGGTATCCTGTGATACGTCTGATTCTTTCAAAGTTAACGGGTTTGAATGTATATTTCATATTAACAAATTCTCCGTCGATGGAAAGTTCAAGAGTATCAAGCTTTCTTGTGGGATTTTCTTTTTCTATGAGCTCTATATATCCATTGATTTCTTTTTCATCCATTGTTCCGTTTAATACAGTTACATTAGTCATTTTTACCCCTCCAAAATCAATATATTGTTCTTATGAAAGTAATGATACTACATATAGTTTAAAAAATCAATACATATTTTGCACAAATAATAATTATTTTCTGTTGAAAATTAATATTAAAAAGCACCTGTTTTAATAACAAGCGCTTTCATGTGATTGTGTTTTATTGAAGAATGTAAACCGTTACTGTACGCCTGCCCCAATTGAAGGCCTCATTAACGGAATTGTAACAAAGGTCGATTCTGTTTCCATTGATTGCTCCTCCGGTATCCTCGGCTGTAGCGATTCCGTAACCGGGAATATAAAGCTTAGTGCCAAGGGGGATAACGCTCGGATCAACCGCTACAACGCCTCTGACGGCTGCTGTGCCGGTTGCGGTGGTCGAATCACAGCCTTCATCGTACTGTGTGTAGCCCGTTGCCACTACCGTAAGCGTCCCTTCATATTTAAAATCTCCTTCCGGAGTTGAAACCATACTTGTGGTACCCCTTTCCACGATGGCATTTACAGGCTCTGTAACGACGCTGCGGCTGATTTCCTTTGTATCTGTGAGAACACCCCCGACATAAGTTTCCTCACTTACAACCTCCACAAGGCCGTCAGAACCTTCCTGGATAACTCTCTCGGTACCCTTTGCAAGTTCTTTTGTATCTCTGTATTCAATTGATTTTTCAACTTTTTCATAAGTTGTGACCTCTCTCACAAGGGTAGATGACAGTTCAATGGTCATACCTTCTGTTAAGGCAGTGTCTTCTGTCATATCTTCTGAAAGATAATACTGGAGATTTTCATAATCTCCCGAGAGGTCGTCAAGAAGTTCTCCCACGGTAAGGGAAGTTGTACGAACCATACGGGGAACTCCGTCATAGTCGATCATAATGTCCATGGCGGGCTTGATTTCGATTACGTCTCCGTCCTGTACAATATAATCAAGGGCATAGTTAAGTTCATCATCTTCTGAAATTGTAATTTCCTGAAGTTCAAGAAGTTTTTTAACTGAAACGGGCTCAGTTAAGTTAGCTGTTGTTTCATTGGTTCCTTCAATAATTGTTACATTCAAACTATCTTCGCTGTATGCGGATACTGTTCCGCTGCACATTGCCAATAACCCAATCACGATAGCAATTACTCTAAGTCGTTTTGTCATAGTCTCCTCCTTAATGGCATTTCCCTAAAGTATTGGGAAATACTGATTATTCCGTCGTTATGAAAACCGGCGGTATTTCCGAAACAGTTGAAATCATCTCTGGCCTGCGGGGCGCCGGCCAAGGTATAAGCATAAGCTTAAGGTATGATTTTCTGATATCGGTGGTTTCTTTCTGACTAACTCTCCTTGATTAATGCATTTGCATGAAAAAATTTGGCGATGAACTTTAAAGGAGCCCGAGGCCCCTTCATCTATACACGGCTATTATATTAACACAAATGTAACAACTATGCAACAATTATTTTATAAATAGCTCTATAGCGTTGTTTTTGGTAATATTGCATATATCATTTTCGGGAATATTCTTTATCTCGCTTATTTTTTCGACCACATATTTCAAAAGACGGGAATCGTTTCTGCGTCCTCTATAGGGTGCAGGAGCAAGATAGGGTGAATCCGTTTCTATAAGTATTTTTTCGAGGGGAAGTTTTTCGACTACTTCCACTGTTTTTTTATTGTTTTTAAAAGTAAGGCTGCCGCCTACTCCTATATAAAAGCCCATATCGGCATAATCCTGCGCCATGGGAGCGCTGCCGCTGTAGCAGTGGATAACTCCCTTTCTTACCTTTGACTGGGCGATTATATCAAAACATTCCTGGGAAGCTTCCCTTGAATGAATGATTACAGGCATATCCAGTTCCTCAGCAAGTTCAAGCTGGCGTTTAAACCAGTATCTCTGGGAATCTCTTGGGGAAAGGTCATAATAAAAGTCCAGTCCTATTTCTCCGATGGCAACGACCTTTGGATGCTTTGAAAGCTCTCTTAAAGTATCTATGTCCGCATCGGTCATTTTTCCTACCTCGTGGGGATGTACTCCGACGGAGGCGTAAAAGAAAGGATATTTTTCAGCCAGTGCGATGGACGCCTTGGAAGAAGCCACATCCGATGAAGAATTTACAACGGTCTCAATGCCTTCTGACGGAAATGAGGCTAAAAGTTCGTCTCTGTCGTCATCGAATCTTTCATCATCGTAATGGGCATGGGATTCAAAATACATAATGTTTTCTCCTTTATTTTATAATACCGCCGCTTAAAGCGGCGGCAGACAAACGGTTATAAAAAAGCCGAAAGCCTGATAAATCAGGCTTTGGCAGAGTATTCGTATAATTGTTTTTTATCAGCCGAGTAAAGAACCGTCAGCGAAATCAGCCTTATCAACTGTTGCCAGTGAAAGTGTTCCGTTTTCGTCCTCAGCGGCAAGTATCATTCCGTAACTCATTTCGCCCATCATTTTTCTGGGAGGAAGGTTTGTAAGTACGATTACTTTCTTTCCTACCATATCTTCAGGAGTATAGTGGGGTGAAATTCCGGAAAGTATCTGTCTTGTTTCGTTTCCTATTTTTATCTGGTTCTTAAGAAGCTTCTTGGAGCCTTCCATTTTTTCGGAAGCGATAACTGTTCCGACTTTAAGCTTTATCTTTGCGAAATCGTCAATTGTGATTTCGGGAACTGCTTCTTCAGATGCCTCTTCGGCTTTCTTTTCAGCCTGTTTTTCCTGATTTGCAACGGAAGCGGCCTGGGCTGCTTTCATAGCTGCCTCAAGTTCAGCAAGCTCTTTCTTCATATCTATTCTGGGGAAGATAACATTTCCCTTTGTTATTGTTACTTCAGCAGGAAGAGCGCCCCATACCTTTGCGCTGTCCCAAACTTTGAGAGCGTCATCGTTAATTCCGAGCTGTTCCCATATAAGTTTAGGTGTGTTAGGCATAAACGGCTGAATAAGAACGGATACGATTCTTATTGCCTCAGCAAGGTTATAGAGTGAGTTTGCAAGCTTAGCTTTCTGTTCCTCATCTTTAGCAAGTATCCAAGGCTGTGTTTCGTCAACATATTTGTTGGCTCTTCTTATGAGTGTCCATATTTCTGCAAGAGCATCTGAGAAAAGCATCTTGTCAAGAAGCTCTTCTGTCTTTAAGGCAACAGCTTTTGCTGTTTCCATAAGAGATGCGTCAAATTCAGTAGCTTCTCTGTCAGCAGGGAGCTTTCCGCCAAAGTACTTGTCTATCATACCTACAGTTCTGGAAACGAGATTGCCAAGGTCGTTTGCCAAGTCTGAGTTAATTCTCTGGATAAGAGCTTCGTTTGTGAAGTTTCCGTCCTGTCCGAATGCAATCTCACGGAGAAGGAAATAACGTATTGAGTCAACACCGTATCTGTCAACAAGAACCTTAGGGTCTACGACATTTCCCTTTGATTTTGACATTTTTCCGCCGTCTATGATAAGCCAGCCATGGCCAAATACCTGTTTAGGCAGAGGAAGGTTAAGAGCCATAAGCATAGCAGGCCAGATGATAGTATGGAAACGAACGATTTCCTTACCTACAACGTGGATATCAGCGGGCCAGTATTTTTTGAACTCAGAATCATCATCAGAGCCGTATCCAAGGGCAGTGATGTAGTTGGAAAGGGCGTCTACCCAAACATATACAATATGTTTATCATCAAAAGTAACGGGAATACCCCAGTTGAATGTTGTACGGCTTACGCAGAGGTCCTCAAGACCGGGCTTAAGGAAGTTGTTTATCATTTCATTCTGTCTTGTCTGGGGCTGGATAAATTCAGGATGTTCCTCAATGTGTTTGATAAGTCTGTCCTGATATTTAGAAAGTTTAAAGAAATAGCTTTCTTCTTTAAGTCTTTCTACTTCACGTCCGCAGTCAGGGCATTTTCCGTCAACAAGCTGTACATCTGTGTAGAATGATTCACAGGGCGTGCAGTACCATCCTTCGTATTCGCTCTTATATATATCGCCCTGGTCATAGAGCTGTTTGAATATCTTCTGTACTGCGGCTACATGATAATCGTCTGTAGTACGGATAAACTGGTCATAGGAGATGTCAAGTTCTTTCCAAAGCTCTTTTACACCTGCTACGATTTTATCAACATACTGTTTGGGAGTAACTCCCTGTTTTTCGGCGATTCTCTCTATTTTCTGGCCATGCTCGTCAGTTCCTGTAAGGAATTTTACATCATAGCCTCTAAGTCTTTTATAACGTGCCATTGTATCAGTGGCAACTGTACAGTAGGAATGACCTATATGAAGTTTGTCACTGGGGTAATAAATTGGCGTAGTTATGTAGAATTTTTCTGCCATTTTTGTTTCCTCCTAAAATTTTCTGATGGATATATTATATCCGTTTTATGATAAAAAATAAAGTATTTATCATAATTTTGAAATATATTAAAAAAACAGGGAAAAAAGGAGTATTTTCGATGGGGAAGATAGCTTTAAAATAAAAAAAGGTATACATACAGGTCCCTTATAAAACCTGTATATATACCTAAAAAATACTTATTTATAATTATAAAGTCTTAGCCATTTCAAGGGCTGCCTGGAAGTTTGTCTTCATATTTTCGCAGGACTGTGCGAAGAGTTTAAGTTCGTCGTCTGTCATTTCAAGCTCGATTACGCCTTCAACACCTTTTCTGCCGATGATGGCGGGAACACTTGCGTAAATGTCCTTCTGGCCGTATTCGCCGTGAAGCATAACAGCAACTGTACATACTTTCTTTTCGTCGGCGAAGATTGTTTTGATTATTTCAACACAAGATGCTCCGATTCCGAATTCGGTTGAACCCTTTCCTTTATAAACAAGCCAGCCGCCGTAACGTGCGTCAGCAGCGATTTTATCAAGGTCAAGTTTTCCGTATGTATCAGGATATTCTTTCATAAGTTTAAGAAGTGATTTTCCGAATACAGTAGCGCATGACCAGGGAACCATCTGGCTTTCACCATGTTCGCCAAGGGCATAAGCGTATATTGATTTCTGGTCAATATTTAATTCTCTTGCAAGAGTTTTTCTAAGACGTGCTGAGTCAAGAGTTGTACTTGTTGAAAGTACTTTTTCTTCAGGATATCCTGTGTTGTACTGGATATATCTTGCGATTACGTCAGCGGGATTTGAGATGCTTATGATAATTCCGTTGAACTTAGAGTTCTTTATTCCGTCTACTATAGATCCCATACATTTAAGAGTATTTGCCATTGAACCTACTCTGTCTTCGCCTTTGCTGAGGTCGGGAAGGGGACCTGCTGATATAACGGCGATATCTGCATCATCTAGGTCGCTGTAATCACCTGCTTTAACATCTACATGGTGAGGGCAGTAAACTGTCGCGTCCATTGTATCTTCAGCCTGGGCAACTGCTTTATCAGTATCTATATCAATATAAACTAGTTCTTCACATACACCCTGAGTAACAAGGCTGAATCCAACGTGTGAACCAACATGACCTGCACCGATAACAACAACTTTTCTTCTTTCAATGCTCATACATATACCTCCGTTTTCTGTTTTAATATTAATACAAAATATTATAATTATAAACAGCCGGATTTGCAAATAAAAATTAAATAAGTTAACAAATTGTTGTATGACAAGATTGCCGGAATAAAAATACTAGATATTCTGTTTTTGACTATGAAAAAACTATATAATATTTTGTATGAAAATTTAATTTGCTGAAATCGAAAAATATTCTGGCAAAAATGCATTAAAATGTTTAAAATTAATAAAAATAATTGTGCGAAAATGGGATAAAACTATGAAAATGATGATAAGATTGTGGTATGAAATGTAAAAAACACATTTTGAGACAGCAGTTTAACTATAAATTTGGGCGTTTTTAAATTTCATACTGAAAACGCCTTTGATTATTGGAGTACATAAGTAAATCAAAGGCGTTTAACATATAAAATTATTTTAAATTTTCGGGATTAAGAACTTCAAGCTCAGGAACAACAAAACGTCCGTCCTTTCTTATGAGCCTGTCATCGAAATATATTTCTCCGCCGCCGAATTCGGGAGTCTGTATAAGGACAAGGTCCCAGTGGATAGCGGATTTGTTTCCGTTATATGCGTCTTCATAGCAGTTGCCGGGTGTGAAATGTATGCTTCCCATAATCTTTTCATCGAAAAGAATGTTGTTCATGGGTGTTGTTATATAGGGGTTGACACCTATTGCAAATTCTCCTATATATCTTGCGCCTTCGTCGGTATCGAAAACACTCTTGAGACGCTCGCTGTCATTACCTGTACATTCAATGATTTTACCGTCTTTAAAAGTAAGGCTTACATTTTCAAATTTAAAGCTGTTATATTCTGAGGGTGTATTATATGTTATTGTACCGTTTACTGATTCCCTTACGGGTGCGGTGTAAACTTCACCGTCGGGAATATTGCAGCTTCCTGCGCATTTTATGGCAGGTATATCCTTTATTGAAAATGTTATATCAGTATTTTTTGCCGTAAGACGTACTTTGTCGGTCTTATTCATAAGCTCCACAAGGGCATCCATGGCCTTTGACATTTTTCCGTAATCCAGATTGCATACATTATAATAGTAGTCCTCAAAGGCTTCCAGACTCTGATGAGCACTCTGGGCCATGGAAGGTGAAGGATAACGTAAAACTACCCATTTTGTTTTGGGTACTCTTATGTCATGGTGTACAGGGCTAGTGTAAAGTCTGTCATACATAGATAACTTTTCGGAAGGAACATCGCTCATTTCCGATATATTGTCTTCTCCTCTGACACCGATGTATGCGTCCATCTGGCTCATTCTGGCGGCATCACATTCAGCCATTATTTTAAGCTGTTCCTCTGTTATATTTAAAAGCAGTTCCCTGTCGATGGAATTGGTTGTGAAATTTACAAAGGGAAGAGCGCCTGCGGCATATACTTCTTTTATTATCTGTTTTACAAGAGGAAGCGGATGGACACCACTGCAGCTTATAAGAACTTTTTCACCTTTTTGTACTCGGCAAGAGTAGTTAACAAGATTATATGCAAGTTTTTTAATTCTTTCGTCCATAAATATTACCTCCTTGATGATATTGTTTCATATCGATAGAAACAATATTACAACTTTTAAAAAGATTTTTGAATATTAATTTGAGAAAAAAACAAAAAAATGTTAAAATAACCGTAATCAATTATATGGGAAGTGATTACAATGAGGATAGCGGTTCCTTCACATAACGGAGATATATATAAAAGCTGTTCAAACAGCAGACAGTTTACCATATTTGAAGTTGAGGACGAAAGGGTGGTAAGTATTGAAAGAAGATATTCTTTCATTAAAAAACCCGAGGCCGTGGCTGACCTGCTTGATGAATATAATGTAAGTGTGCTTATATGCAACGACATAGGAAGCAGGACAAGAAAAGCCATAAGGGAGCATCACATTGAGCTTATTCCCGGTGTTGTGGGAGAGGTAAACGATGCCATCGTCAGATATTTGAGCGGTGAAAAAATAGGTGTACCCGAATATATGTATACTTGTTTCAACGACGAAGATTAAAAACAGGCTGTGTCTTAGACACAGCCTGTTTTTTTAATTATCCGATTTTTCAGTAGCTGCATTTTCAACTGCCGAATATACATATACACCGCCGATTATTATGGCAGCTCCGAGAACCTGCATAGCGTTTGGTATTTCTCTGAATATTAAAACACCGAGTATTGTTGAGAACACCGGCTCACAGAGCTTTACTGCCGAAACATAGGCGGGAGTAAGATACTTAAGGGACCAGCTTACAATACTGTGGCCAAGAAGGTTGCAGAATACGGCAAGACCGAGGCCTATAAGTATTTCTTTTATTCCGTAGCCTGTTATGGGAGTGCCTGTGGCAAAATCAAGTATAAGAAGTGTCACAAGACAAGATGAGTATGTTATAAGCGTATAAGCTGTTGTGCTTATATTTCTGCTTCTTGCGTATCTGCCTATGAGTGTATATCCTGCGATAAGTACGGCAGCCGATAAGGCAAGCATATTTCCGAAAAATGAAGATGTACCTTCACCGCCTCCGGCAAGGGCTGTTATAACGCCTCCGCATACGGTAACGCCAATGGCTATTATACCTTTTTTAGGTATTCTTCCGTGCATGAATATGCAGAAACCTATGGCCGCAAATATAACGTCCGTATCTACAAGGACTGTAGAAGAAGCTATGGTCGTATGTTTTAATGACTCAAACCACAGCGTGAAGTGCAGAGCAAAGAGAATACCTGCGGCAATGGCGGCAAACACATCTTTTTTTGTAAACCGCTTTATCTCCGGCAGAGATTTCTTTAGTGAAAGCGGTATAAGGATAGCCACTGTCCAGGCTAATCTGTATGTAGCTGTCACAAGGGAAGGGGCACTTGAATATTTTACGAATATGGCTGACAGCGATACGCCGACTACGCCTAAAAAGAGTAATAATTTTGGATTTATTTTGCTTAAATTTTTCATATGGAACCTCACAAAAAACATACTAAATTAGATTATATACACCGTGTATACAAGTGTCAACATATAAAGGACACTGTTAAGTTTTATAACTAAAATGTTTAGAGGGTTACAGCTATTGACAAGACAGGGTCATATAAATAAACTTTATAATGGAGGTTATGAAAATGAACAATAAGAAGAAAATTTCGCTTACATGCGCTGTATGTATACTGCCTGCTGTGGCAGGACTTATACTATATAATAGTCTTCCGGCGGAAATTCCCGTCCAGTGGAATTTTGGAGGACAGGCCAGCAGCTATGCGCCAAAGTGGTTTGCGGCCTTTGGAATGCCGATTTTTTTGATGCTGTTTAATATATTCTGCCATGTTAAAGTAAATGGGGCTGACGCTGAACTGAAGTATCCGGAAACAGCCAAAATTTTCATTAAATGGGCAATGCCCTTTATATCTGTAGGAGGAACTGCCTTTTCACTGGCATCGGTGCTTGGTGTTTCTGCCTGGGCGGCTTTGGCGGTGTCCGTAATAGCTGTTATTGAAGTGCTCTTTGGATGTCTTGTTTATGAAGGGAATGCCGACGGCATAGGAAGCAGGGATTTCCTCTGGAGCAAGTCGGTTAAATCCGCAAAAATCGGAGGAAAGCTTTTTATGGCGGCCGGAATGATAGCCGTTGTTGTTTCCGTTTTAGGAAAAGAGGCTGTTGCGGGAGTAATTATAGTTTTGGGAAGTATACTTGCTGTACTGGCATCTTCCAAAAGTGAATAATTGAAAGTTGAGGACTTTTGTAAATCAAAGGATTTATGAAAGTCCTTTTTGTATATAGGCAAGCTTTTTTGGAAATAATCTGCTCAGAGGTGATATATATGGGCAGAATAACAGGAAAAATTTTGGCTCTTGCGGGAGTGGCTGTTGTTGCGGCAGGGACTGCGGCGGGATATGTCTTTTTTGACGGACTGCTTCCGGAGGACAGCGCAGACAATGCAGCTCAAAACAGCGCTCAAACTGCAAATGAAGAAGAAACCGTCAAAAATGAATCCGTAAATACTGATGCGCCTGAAGAAGCCGCAAAGGAAGTTTCCATTTCGGACGGCCTAGACGAAACAGCCGTATTTACTTATGAGATATATAATGATATTACTCAGATGTCCGACTCGGTTAAGGGCGAATGTCCCTATGAGCTTATCGGAAAAAGTATGTCCGATGTAAAAGATTTTTATCCTGACTGGCAGGTAACGGAGTTTTCATCGGAATCCGTTACTCTGAGAAAAAATCTCGGCTCGGATAATAATGAAAGATATATTGTAGGAGTATACGAGGGATATGTGGCCGTATTCTATGAAAACAGCGAAGAAGGAATATATATGCTGACAGAAATACCTGTGAATACCCTTGAAGATGAAAAGCAGAAAATGCTTGAAGAAGGTATTTATGTTGAAGGCAGGGAAAGACTTAACCGTATACTTGAGGATTACAGCAGCTGATGTATGATAAGTTTCGTAAATTTAATGTAAAATTTTCTAGACAACCTGTTTTAATGATGATATAATAATTCCCGTGAATTTCCCCAACTATATTCACACAAAGCCTGGTTTTGTTCACAAAATCGGGTCTTAAAAAAGAGGTAGTCCTCCGCCGAAGACTGCCTCTTTTTTTATTTAATCTGAAAACTGCGGAAAATTTTTTGCGGGGAATTTTAAGCCTAATGTCATACAATATATAATATGTACCGCAGCCAGTCTTCTATTGACCGGAGATTATAAAAAATATATACTTTTATTGTATTAAATCATAATGGGGAGTAAATATGAGAATAGGAGAGCAGATAATTCTTGATGAAAAAATCATGAATTGCATTATAAATGAAGATGCCGTATTCAGCGACGAGACAAAAAACTATCTTTTTCCCTTTGAGCCCGACGAGTCTGACGAGGTAAAAGTCAGAATAAGGGTCGGAAGCGGAGAATGCGATGGTGTATATTTTTGCTCTGAAGATATGCGCATCAAAATGACCCTTGAAAAAAGCAAAGAAATTTTTGACTATTATTATGTAGTAATTCCTCCAGAAGAAAAGGACAGGAAATACCATTTTGAAATAGAGGCCGGTTCAGAAATATATTTTTATAATGCCGAAGGTCTTAGAAAACAGCACAATGAATTCTTTGACTTTACAATCAACAGACACTATAAAACACCTGACTGGGCAAAGGGCGCCGTAGGATATCAGATTTTTGTGGACAGATTTTTTAACGGCGACAAAACAAATGACGTCGTAAATGATGAATACGAATATCTCGGAAAAAAGGTTAGGCATATAGATGAATGGGATGCCCTTCCACAGGAGAGCGATATAGGAAACTTTTATGGCGGAGACCTGCAGGGCGTTATGGATAAGCTGGATTATCTTCATGACCTTGGCATAGAAATGATATATTTGAATCCTATTTTTGTGTCACCCAGCAATCATAAATATGACATTCAGGACTATGAGCATATAGACCCGCATTTCGGAAAAATAATATCCGACAGCGATGAAGACAAATATATTGTAAGAACAACTGACAGGCATAATCTTGAAGCGGGAGATTATCTTTTTGCGGAGCTTGTGGAGCAGGCCCATAAAAGAGGAATAAAAGTTATTATTGACGGTGTATTCAACCACTGCGGCTCATTCAATAAATGGCTGGACGCAGAAAAAATATACGAAAAGGCAGACGGCTATGAAACAGGAGCCTATATAAGCGAAGACAGTCCATATCATGACTTTTTTAAATGGAATGGGGGCTGCTGGCCTGACAATGACTGCTACGACAGCTGGTGGGGACATAAAAACCACCCTAAGCTCAATTATGAGCAGTCGGAAAAACTGTTTCAATATATAATGGATATAGCCGAAAAATGGATATCACCGCCCTTTAACGCCGACGGCTGGAGAATAGACGTTGCGGCTGATTTGGGATTTTCCAAGGAATATAATCATAAATTCTGGAAAGAGTTCAGGAAAAAAGTAAAATCGGCAAACCCGGAAGCCGTTATAATAGCCGAGCACTATGGAAGTGCGGCTGACTGGCTTAAAGGTGACCAGTGGGACTCCGTAATGAATTATGATGCATTTATGGAGCCGGTTTCATGGTTCTTTACCGGAATGGAAAAGCACAGCGACGGATTCGACGGCGGAAAATTCAGAAATGCGAAAGCCTTTGAATACAGCATGACAGCCAACAGCAGGGATATGGGTATACATGCTTTATTTACAGGTATGAACGAACTTTCAAACCACGACCATTCAAGGTTTTTGACAAGGACAAATATGAGAGTGGGACGTCTTGCAACAGCTGGAAGCCAGGCCGCGGATGAGAATGTAAATAAAGCCGTTATGATGAATGCGGCAGCATTTCAGTTCATTTGGCCGGGTATTCCTACATTATATTATGGTGACGAAGCGGGTGTAACAGGCTGGACTGACCCTGACAACAGAAGAACCTATCCCTGGGGAAAAGAAGATGAGGAGCTCATTTCATTCCATAAAAAGATGATAGAGCTTAGGAAAAAATACAGGGTGCTTAAAGAAGGTTCCTTTAAATTTATATATGCCGATGACGGAGTTGCGGCTGTAGCAAGATTTGATGACGATGAAAGAATAATATCCGTATTTAACAGTACGGATGAAAGAAAGACGATAGTCCTGCCCCTTTGGCCTGCGGGCGGAAATATTAAGGGAGAGGCTGTCACACTTCTTAAAAGCGGAACTAACGGTTATAAAACAGGAGGAAAGATATATGCCATAAACAATGGCTGCATAAATATATCTATAGAGCCCTGTGGATGTGCGATATTAAAAAGCGAATGAGTGAATTATGGAATTAAATATTATTTACAGTGATAAAAGTATAGCAATAATTGAAAAGCCAGCGGGAGTACCTTCACAGCCTGATAAAACGGGCAGTGAAGATTTACTCTCGGCCGTAGAAAAAAAGTTTGGTTATGCAGGGCTTGTTCACAGACTGGATAGGCCTGTGGGCGGGCTTATGGTTTTTGCCCTTAATAAAAGGGCTGAATCTTTTCTTGCCAAACAAATGAATGGCGGAGACTTTGGAAAAAACTATGCGGCCGTATGCTGCGGGGTGCCTGAGAAAGAAAGCGGCACTATGACAGACTGGCTTGTAAAAAATCAGAGACTGAATATGTCTGCGGTTTCCGATAAAGGAAACAAAAACGCAAAGGAAGCCATTCTTGACTACAGGCTCATAAAGACAATAGAAGATGATAAATTCGGCACACTTTCTCTGTTGTATATAAAACTCCATACGGGAAGACACCACCAGATACGAGTGCAGACGTCCCATGCGGGAATACCTTTATGGGGAGATACAAAATATAATCCTACTTTTAAAAGGGGATACTTTAACATAAGTCCTGCCCTTTACTCAAAGAGGCTGGAATTTATCCATCCCGATACTTCAAAAAGGGTAGTATTTGAAAAAAATCCCGAATTTGAGCCGTTTTCTTTGTTCACATAAAGTTTACATAATTTTTTTGAAAAATTTTAAAAAAACTATTGCATTTAAAAAATTATGTGCTATAATGAGTAGCAAATAAGAAAAGAAATAGAAAACCTGAATGGGTTTTTTATTTTGATCAAATATTAGCACTCGCCACTCTTAGTGGCTAACAACAAATAATCGGAATATTTATAAAGTGACAGGATAATAATTAATTTGAAGGTACTTTTTGATGTATCCATATAGTAAGGAGGCATGAAATATGCTTTGTGAAAGATGTCATAAAAACGATGCCACTGTTCATACAGTGCAGCTTGTAAACGGAGAAAAAACAGAACATTATTACTGTGAGAACTGCGCAAGAGAGATAGGGCTTGAAAAGCCTATTTCTTTCCAGGATATATTCCAGGGCCTTCTGAACTTTGGTTCCACAAAGCAGGAAGACTTTGCGAATCCCTATAAAAAGTCAGCCGCAAGATGTCCTTCATGCGGAATGACCTATGACGAACTCAGAAGGAGCGGAAAGTTTGGATGCAGTTCATGCTATGAGGCCTTTGAACCATATATAACAGGCTCTCTTAAAAGCATACACGGCGACAATGTCCACAAAGGAAAAGTTCCAAAGAGAAACGGCGGCTCACTGCTTAAGAAACACGAGCTTGAAGATTTGAAACGCAGGCTCGTTGATGCCATATCCAAGGAAGAATATGAGGAAGCCGCAGTTTTGCGTGACAGGATAAGATCTCTTGAAGGAGATGATAAGAATGAGTAAATGGTATGAAAACGCTAAATGTTCAGACGGAATTATAATTTCCAGCAGGGTAAGACTTGCCAGAAACTTAAAAAAATACAGTTTTTACAATAAGCTGTCAAATGCCGATGCCGAAAAAATGATAAACGAGGTTAAGAATTCAATAATTGGAAGCAGAACGGTTTTCGGCGAACAGTTTAAATATATTCCGGTAAATACGCTCAGCGAGAACGAAAAATTTGCTCTTGTTGAAAAACACGTAATAAGCCCGGAGCTTATGAGATCATCAAAGCCCTGCGGGGTACTTGTAAAGGATGATGAGACCATAAGCATAATGCTCAATGAGGAAGACCACATAAGAATTCAGGCAATTTCAGCAGGAGATGACATAGACAGTGCCTTTGATGTGGCTGATAAGATCGATGATCTTATAGAAGAAAGCGTTGAATACGCTTTCAGTGAGAAATACGGATACCTTACAAGCTGTCCTACAAACGTGGGCACGGGCTTAAGGGCATCATATATGATGCATCTGCCTGAGCTTGAAAGAACAGGACAGATAAGAAATGTTATGCAGGCCATTTCCAAGTTCGGAATAACCGTAAGAGGTATTTACGGCGAGGGCAGTGATGCCATGGGAAGCATATATCAGGTATCAAATCAGGTAACTCTGGGACAGAGTGAAAATGATATAATAAACAATCTTAAAAAAGTAGCTGCAATAATAGTCCAGAGGGAGCAGGAGCTCAGAAAGAAAGCTTATGAATCCTCTAAGGACGAAATTGAAGATAAAGTATGGAGATCATACGGAATACTTAAAAATGCCAGAAAAATTTCCGGCAAAGAAGCAATGCAGTTAATATCCATTTTAATGGAAGGAAAAAATATGGGTGTAAGCGGCCTGCCCAAATGTTCAGTAGGTCTTGCCGAACTGATGATTAACATTCAGCCGGCAACACTTCAGGTAACGGGAAGAGGCGATATGACCCCAACTGAAAGAGATAAATGCAGAGCCGATTATCTGCGAAAGGCTTTTGAATAAGCAGATTAAGGCGTAAAGGAGTGATAAATATGCAGGGTAATTTTACAGAAAAAGCTAGAGAAGCAATTACAAAGGCTCAACAGTATGCGGTTCATCTTGGACATAACTATGTAGGAACAGAACATATCCTTCTTGGTCTTGTCGGAGTTAAGGACAGCGTTGCGTCAAAGGCCATTGAGGCTCAGGGCGTAAGCGAAGAAGCCATTACAGAAAAAATAGAGGAACTTGTAGGCATCAATAACGGAGGCGGATACTATCCTCAGGATTTCACACCCAGGTCAAAAAGAGTTATTGATATGAGTGTTCAGGAATCAATAAAGATGGGTACAGGATATGTAGGCACAGAGCACATTCTCCTTGCCCTTATGCAGGAGCAGGATTCCATTGCCGTAAGGATACTTGCATCCCTCGGAGTAAACGGACAGAAACTTTATGAAGATGTTATGACAATGCTTGGTGAAGGCGGAAGCAGCACAAGCGGCTCAGGCGACGGAAAGAGCGCTACACCTACACTGGATAAATTCAGCAGAGACTTCACAAAAATGGCATCTGAAAGCAAGTTTGACCCCATTGTCGGACGTGACAAGGAAATCGAACGTGTTATCCAGATACTGAGCAGAAGAACAAAGAACAATCCTTGTCTTGTAGGTGACCCCGGTGTCGGCAAATCAGCCATCGTTGAGGGCCTGGCACAGGAAATATATGAAGGAAACGTACCTTCAACCCTTAAGGATAAGAGAATTGTATCCCTTGACCTTTCTTCTATGATTGCAGGCTCTAAATACAGAGGAGAATTTGAGGAAAGAATCAAAAAAGTCATTGATGAAGTAAGAGAAGCAGGCAACGTTATCCTTTTCATTGATGAGATTCATACAATAATCGGAGCCGGCGGTGCAGAAGGCGCTATCGACGCATCAAATATTCTTAAACCTTCACTTGCAAGGGGCGAGCTTCAGCTTATCGGAGCAACAACCCTTGAGGAATACAGAAAATATATCGAAAAAGACGCAGCCCTTGAAAGACGTTTCCAGCAGGTAATGGTCAATGAGCCCAATGAGGAAGAGGCCGTTGCAATGCTTAAGGGACTTCGTGACAAATACGAGGCTCATCATAAGGTAAAAATAACCGATGAAGCCATTGAAGCAGCTGTTAAAATGTCTTCAAGATATATTACAGACAGATACCTTCCCGATAAGGCCATCGACCTTATGGACGAAGCTGCATCAAAGGTAAGACTTAAAACATATACGGCGCCTACAAATGTAAAAGAGCTTGAGGACAAGATTGCTTCCCTTGAGAAAGAGAAAGAAGCTGCCATCAAGACTGAGGAATTTGAAAAGGCTGCTAAAGTTAAAAAAGAGCAGACTGAACTTAAACAGAAGCTCGAAGACGCTAAGAAAGAATGGGACGAAAAGAACACCAAGACAGAACAGGTGGTTACTGAAGAAGAAATCGCCGATGTTGTATCAAAGTGGACAGGAGTTCCCGTACAGTCAATCAGACAGGAAGAAAGCGAAAGACTTATTAACCTTGAAAAGATCCTTCATGAACGTGTAATCGGTCAGGAAGAAGCTGTTTCGGCAGTGGCAAAGGCCATCAGACGAGGCAGAGTAGGACTTAAAGACCCTAAACGTCCTATCGGTTCATTCCTGTTCTTAGGACCTACCGGTGTAGGTAAGACAGAGCTTTCAAAGGCACTTGCGGAGGCACTCTTTGGTGATGAGGACGCAATGATAAGAATTGATATGTCCGAATACATGGAGAAGCACACGGTGTCTAAAATGATTGGTTCACCTCCGGGATATGTCGGATATGAAGAAGGCGGACAGCTCACAGAAAAAATAAGAAGAAAACCTTACAGCGTAGTTCTCTTTGACGAAATTGAGAAGGCATCACCCGATGTATTCAATATTATGCTCCAGATTCTTGATGACGGCCACATTACAGACGGCCAGGGCAGAAAGGTCGACTTTAAGAACACCGTTATCATTATGACATCAAATGCCGGAGCAAAGAATATAATCGCGCCTAAGAAACTCGGATTTACAGCTGACAACAGCGAGGAAAAATCCTATAAGGCTATGAAGGATACGGTAATGGCAGAGGTAAAACATATGTTTAAGCCCGAGTTCATCAACCGTATAGATGATATAATCGTATTCCATCCTCTGAATGAAGAAAATGTCAAAGAAATTGTAAAACTTATGACAAACGAAATCATCAAGAGAGTAAAAGAGAATATGGATATCGACATCAGCTTTACGGATGAAGCCATTACTCTTATTGCTAAGGAAGGCTTTGACCCCGCATACGGTGCAAGACCTTTAAGACGTGAACTTCAGTCAAAGGTTGAGGACAGATTTGCCGAGGAATTCTTAAGAGACGCCATCAAGAAAGGCGACAGCGTAACTGTTGACGCAAAGGATAATGAACTTGTATTTAACAGCGGCAGAGAGGATAAGCCGGAAGAAACACAGGCAGAAAATAAGCCTGATGAAACCGAAAAGTAATATAAAGTAAACCTTACAGCGCTGCAGATAATTTATGTTTATAGAATAAAATATAAAGGTATTTGCGGCGCTGATTTTTTTGTCAAAATGTTAGGGTATAGAAACTTTTTCTTGACTACGGCAATAAAAAATGGTATATTATTAGTGGCTAAAGCCTAGTATTTAAGTAGGTGATTAAATGGATAAAAAATTTGACGTAACAGGAATGACCTGCAGTGCCTGCTCATCACATGTTGAAAAGAGCGTGTGCAAACTTGTAGGTGAAGGAAATGTAAGCGTAAGCCTGCTTACAAACAGTATGCAGGTCAGCTATGATGAAAGCAAAATAAGTGAAAACGACATAATCAAGGCCGTTGAGGATGCCGGATATGGAGCCAGTGTGGCAGGAGGAAGTTCTGCCAAAAAGGCTGAAAAGAAGGAATCCGTTGTTGATGCCGAGCTGAAGGAAATGAAAACAAGGCTCATTGTGTCGTTTGTATTCCTTATACCACTGATGTATGTATCCATGGGGTCAATGGTCGGACTTCCGCAGTTAGGATTCCTTGTGGGCCACAGCAATGCAGTGTCTTTTGCCTTTACCCAGTTTTTGATGTGCCTGCCGATTCTCTATGTGAACAGAAAATATTTTCAGGTAGGATTTAAAACACTGTGGCACAGGGCTCCAAATATGGACAGCCTTATTGCCGTAGGTTCAACGGCAGCCCTTGTATACGGTATTTTTGCCATATACAGAATGAGCTACGGTCTGGGAGCAGGGGACCATGCCCTTGTTGAGAAGTATCATATGGACCTTTATTTTGAGTCTTCCGTAATGATACTTACACTTATAACCCTCGGAAAATTCCTTGAAACCCGTTCAAGAAGAAAAACCAGCGAAGCCATATCAAGACTTACTGAGCTGGCTCCTGAGACGGCCGTTGTAGAAAAGAACGGTGTGGAAATTGAAATCCCCATAGAAGAACTTCAGATTGGAGATATTGTTGTAGTTAAACCCGGAGCAAGGATACCTGCCGACGGAATAATAGTTGAAGGAAATTCATCGGTGGACGAATCAGCACTGACAGGCGAAAGCATACCCGTTGAAAAGACTGTCGGTGATAAGATAATAGCCGCTTCAATAAATAAAAACGGATTTATGAAATTTAGGGCCGAAAAGGTCGGAAATGAAACGACACTGGCCCAGATAATAAAACTTGTTGAGGACGCCAGCGCTTCAAAGGCACCCATAGCCAAGCTGGCGGATAAGATAGCAGGCGTATTTGTACCCATAGTAATGGCAATTGCCCTTGTTACGGCAATTGTATGGATAGCAGTCGGAGCGGATTTTGAATTTGCCCTTTCATGCGCCATTTCGGTGCTTGTAATATCCTGCCCCTGTGCCCTCGGCCTTGCAACACCTGTGGCCATAATGGTAGGAACAGGCAAGGGAGCCGAAAACGGAATACTTATAAAATCCGCGGAAGCCCTTGAAACTTTACACCTTGTTAAAACAGTCATAATGGATAAGACAGGAACATTAACGGAAGGAAAACCTGTCGTAACGGATATATTCAGCGTTGGAGTGGGAGAAGACGAACTTTTAACTCTTGCGGCATCGGCTGAAAAATCTTCCGAGCATCCTCTGGCCAGTGCGCTCATAGAAAAGGCGGAAGAAAAGGGACTTAAACTTTACGATACCAATGACTTTGAGGCTGTATCGGGCAGGGGTGTAATAGCATCACTTGCCGACAGAAAAATTTATGCCGGAAATAAATATTTTATGGCTGAAAAAGGCATTGATGTTTCGGTATTTGAAAAGAAGGAAGCCGAATATTCGGATATGGGAAAAACGGTTCTGTACTTTGCGGATGAAAATAAGCCTTTAGGTCTTATAGCCGTTCAGGACGTACCTAAAAAGACAAGCAGGGCAGCGGTTAAATGTCTTAAGGACCTGGGAGTAGATGTTATAATGCTTACAGGAGATAATAAACGTACCGCAGAAGCCGTTGCAAAGAGTCTTGGAATTTCAAATGTAGTATCTGAGGTTATGCCCCAGGATAAGGAAGCAGTTGTCCGCTCCGTACAGGAAAAGGGCGGAAGAACAGCAATGATAGGTGACGGAATCAATGACGCTCCTGCCCTTGCGAGAGCTGATGTGGGCATCGCCATCGGAGCAGGAACTGATGTGGCCATTGAATCGGCGGATATAGTCCTTATGAAAAGTGATTTGATGGACGCCGTAACAGCCATAAAGCTTTCCAGAGCGACCATTAAAAATGTTAAGGAAAATCTTTTCTGGGCATTTTTCTATAACATCATATGTATACCCCTTGCAGCTGGTGTATGGTTCCCGATTTTCGGAATTAAGTTAAGCCCTATGATAGGAGCTGCTGCCATGAGTTTAAGTTCCGTATGCGTAGTTACAAATGCGCTCAGACTCAAGCTGTTCAAGGCTGACAATAACTGTGAAATTGATGAAACAGCAGATAATACGGAGGTCAATGTGATCTCTGAAAATGAATATAAAGGAGAGACAAATATGAAAAAGGAAATGATCATCGAAGGAATGTCATGTATGCACTGTTCAGGAAGAGTTGAAAAAGCTCTCAACGGCATTGACGGAGTAAACGCTAAAGTTGATCTTGATAAGAAAACAGCTTATGTTGAACTCAGCAAAGATGTCAGCGATGATGAGCTTACAAAGGCCGTAACTGATGCAGGATATGAGGTAGTATCTGTTAAATAATTATAGGACCTTCGGCGGCTTTGGGAGCACAGCGTAAAATTCGTTGTGAAAATGTTTCTTAAAGCCGCCTTTTTCATTTTCTTTTTATGTACATTTTAATAATTACATGTTATAATTAATCAACTGTAAGAATTAATATGCTTCGATAAATTAGGAGGAAAAAACAAAATGGCAGTCATTGAGGAATTAATAAGACTTGAAGATAACGGCAGCATAAGTTTCGGAAATTATCTTATGGACGAAAAGAAAAAAGTCCTTGATTTCGAGGTATGCGGCAATCTTTACAAGGTTAAGACATATAAAGACATAACAAAACTTGAGAAAAACGGAAAAATGCTTCTTGAAGCAGTACCTGGTGCAACAATACATAATTTTGTTATGGATGCAAAGACAGTATCATTTGCGGTAGAGAGCAGCGATGACGTTCAGATAACAATGGAGCTTGAGCCAGAGAAGGAATATAAGCTCATTGTTGATGATATGCTCGTTGGAAAAATCAACTCTAACATAGGCGGAAAGGTTAACTTCAGCCTTGAGCTCAGCAACAGCTGTTCAAACGTAAAGATAGAAAAAATGTAATAGTCTGTAAATAATACCGCGGAGACCGGTGACGGTTCCGCGGTTTTTTATAATGAGGAATTTATTATGAAGGAAAAGAAAAATTATGTATGTTCCGAATGCGGATACAGTACCCCAAAGTGGATGGGAAAATGTCCCGAGTGTGGCAGATGGAATACCCTTGAGGAAGAAGTCGTAAAGGTATCCGCAAGGGTGCGTGCGGCGGGAGGAAAAAGCGAATCGGTATTCCGCGGAGGAAATGCCGACAGACTTAAAAGCATAAAAACCAATTCCAGTGAAAGGATAGTCACGGGAATTTCCGAATATGACAGAGTAATGGGCGGAGGAATAGTAAAGGATTCCGTATCAATTATTACATCTCCTCCCGGAGGCGGAAAATCCACCCTTGCACTCACCATTGCAAATAAAACGGCTGAGCAGGGACTTAGAATACTGTATGCCAGCGGAGAGGAAAGCGAAGGCCAGATAAAAAACAGGGCCGACAGAATACTTGATAATATAAATGAAAATATATGGATACTTTCCACAATAAGTATGAATTCGGTAATAGACGAGGTAAATAAGATAGACCCGGATATTATTATAGTGGACAGTATTCAGACCTTTGCCCTGGAGGAATTTTATCCGTCAAGAGCCGGAAATCCCACACAGACCATGGAATGTGCCGGAGTGCTGGTCCAGACAGCTAAGGGAAGTGATAGGCCAAGGGCTGTTATAATAATAGGCCAGATGAATAAAAGCGATGAGCTTGCGGGACTTAGGGCTTTGGAACATCTTGTTGATACGGTGCTTATTATGGAAGGCGATTCCCAGGACGAGCTGAGAAGCCTTTATTCCTCTAAAAACCGTTTTGGCAGTACAGGCGAGATGGGATTTTTCTCGATGACTGAAAAGGGCCTTGTATCTATAGAAAATCCCAGTGAATTTTTTATGACAAAGAGAGCCGGCGGTGAATCCGTATCGGGAAGTGCTTTGACGGTTGTGCGTGAGGGTTCAAGACCGATTATATGCGAGATAGAAAGCCTTGTATCTAAAACATTTATGGCATATCCCTCAAGAATAGGCGAGGCATTAAGAAGGGAACAGCTCAACACCCTCATATCCATACTTGAGGTAAGATGCGGCATAAAGCTTTATGATAAGGATATTGTAATAAAAATAACAGGAGGTTTAAAACCTAAGGAACAGTCTGTAAACCTGGCTGTGCTTATGAGTATAGTATCGTCTGTAACCAATAAGCCAATACCTAATGATACGGCATTTATTGCCGATGTTGGCCTTACGGGAGAACTGAAAAAAGTGCCGGCCGTTGAGTCAAGAATAAGGGAACTGGCAAGAATGGGATTCAGGAACGTATATATTGCCTGCTCTGAAGGAAATATCAAAAAGCCTGAAGGAATAACGGTATATGAAATGAAAACTTTAAAAGAGGTTATTATTTCTCTTTTCGGATTTGTATAATAATGGACGCGGTTTTACCGCGTCCTGATTTTTTTAGCAGCATCTCATTCTGCAGTTTTTGTTTGAGCATCCTGAACACCAGGAATTTGAGTTTCCTGAGCAGTTAGAGCAGCCGCATGAATTGCAGGAATTACCTGAATTGCAGGAATTGCAAGAGTTGCAGCAGCTGCAGTTAGAGCAGTTTGAGCAGTTTGAGCAATTAGAGCAGTTTGAACAGTTAGAACATCCTGAGCAGCTGGAGCATCCGGAAGAAGCAGCCCTTGATGATGAGCAGCTGTTTGAATTTGAGTTAGATGAGCATCCGCATCCTCCTGAACATCCGCAAGTATTGTTCTGACCGCAGTTACTGTTCTGATTACATCCGCATTCGTTACAACAAGCCATATAAATTTCTCCTTAATTTTAATGTACTATATACTATGCGGACAAACAGAAATGGTTACAGCAATAAAAAAGTTTGAAATAAATGAACCCATGAGGGTATAAAAGTATCTAATAAGTGTAAAACAAAGATAAGAAAATAAAAACTTATCTAGGCGCCGCTGTTTTGCGTAAGGAGAAATAACTATGAATAAAGAGGAATTTACACGGTGTGTACTGGAGGCGGAATCTTCATTATACAGAGTTGCGAAATCCATATCGGTTAATGAAAGTGACTGTGAAGATGCTGTTCAAGAGGCGATACTCACTGCATATGAAAAGCTTGGCACTCTTAAAGAGGAAAAGTTCTTCAAAACATGGCTTACAAGAATTTTGATAAATATATGTTTTCGTATGGCAAAGAAAAGAAAGAATGTAATATCTTTTGAGGATTATATGCCGGATAATATTTCAGACAGCAGCGGAGAACTATCCGATATAAGAGAGGCTGTTATGTCACTGCCTTTAAAAATAAGAACAGTCATAGTGCTTTACTATATTGAAGGGTACAGCATAGAAGAAACGGGATATATGATGAAGATTCCTGCGGGAACAGTAAAGAGCAGGCTCCATAAGGGAAGGAACCTTTTGAGAGAAATGCTGAAGGACACGGACTTATAAGAAAAGAGGGAAAGATATGAAAAAAGAAGAATGGGGTAATATCTTTGGAGACACTCCTGAAGGATTTCATAATAGTGTAAATTCCGCACTGAAAGAGATATCTGAAAGGGAGGAAATAAAAATGTCAAAATCAGTATTTACGAAAAAAGTAGTTGTTGCAGCGGCGATAGTTGCGGCCTTTGGAGTTACAGCGGTAGCTGCGATGAAAGCGAACATAATTGAATCACATACAGATTTAAGAAGTGCTGTCAGTGATATCGAAGAAATTCAGCAGATGAGTGATGATGAAAAATTAGACGTAAAATATCCTGATGAGTTTACAAACGGATATAAGTTTGACAAGGGGTATGAAAGCAGCAACTCAGCCGCTGATGATGAAGGAAATGTAATAAGGGATTACAAATCATTCAGCCTTGATTACGTTAAAGACGGCAAAACCATAAGCCTTTTTGCTGAACCCAATGCTGATATAACAGAATTACCGGAAGGATATAATACAGTTGATGTAAACGGAACAGAGGTTTATACTATTGAAGCAGTATTCAAATTTGTTCCACCTGACTACGAAATGACTGAACAGGATAAAGAAGACGAGGCTTCAGGAAAGTATGTTTTCAGTTATGGTACAGACGAGGTAGAGATTCAGACCATGAGACAGGTTATGTGGAAAGACGGAAACGTTATGTTTTCATTACTGGATTCGGAAGGAACAATAGATATGGACGAACTGGTATCAATGGCAGAGGACGTTATAAGTTTATAAGATGAACTAATAAAAAAGACGGGAATAAAAATCCCGTCTTTTTTTATTTGAAATTTCTGATGGTTAGTCTATAATAAATCCATACGGTTGTGTAAAAGTTGTGTAGAGATAGTAGTTAAAATGAGTGAAAAAAGAGGTGAAGTAAATGGGTGCTAAGGGATTGCCAAAGGGAATAACCCAACGCCCTGACGGCCGATATATGGCAAGGTTTCAGTATAAAGGGGAAAAATACTGCCTTTATGACTATAATATCGAGCGTCTCCAGGAAAGAATGTCGGATTTAAAGTATGAAGTGCGGCATGGTGTTTATGCGAAAGAAGGTAATGTTACCGTTGATGAATGGTTTAAAATATGGATAGATGAGTATAAAAAGAATGTAGTTAAGGAGGCTACTCTTTTTAGGTATGAATCCGTATATAATAAGCACATCAAAAATGTCTTAGGTGATAAAAAGCTGAGAGATACGAGGCCTGAACATATACAAAAGCTGTATAATGGACTTAAAGGGACCGAAACGGTCGTAATAGCGGCAACTATACTTTCAGGAATGTTTGAACAAGCCTATAAAAATCAGATTATTAATAAAAATCCAATTCCTTTGGCAACTATTCCTAAAGCAAGAAATAATAAAAAAGAACGAAGGGTTTTAACCATTAATGAACAGGATATTCTGCTTAAACATACTAACGGAACCCTTAGAGACCTTGTTGAAGTATCTTTGAGCACCGGTATGAGAACAGGCGAAATCAGGGCCCTCGAGTGGAGCGATATAGATTTTGAAAACAAAGTTATACATATTACAGGAACCCTTGCGGAGCTGGGAGGAAAAGTTTTTAAAGAAACTCCAAAAACAAAAACCAGTTTAAGAGACATACCAATGCTTGAAAATGTTGAGAAAATATTTATAAAAATAAAAGAAGACCAGAGCGTAAAAGAGAAGAAGCTTGGTGAGAAGTATAAGAGCAAAGAGGGCCTTGAAAATCTGGTTTTTAAATCAAGGAGAGGGACACCTGTTTTAAATTCCTGTTATGTGCGAATGATAAACAGAGCTGTTGATAAAATCAATGACGAAGGTATAGAGTTTGAGCACGTACATCCCCATACATTAAGGCATACATTTGCAACAAGGTGTATTGAAAGCGGTATACCGCCGCAGGTATTAAAAACAATTCTGGGACATTCAAGTCTGGCAATGACCATGGATTTATATGCCCATGTTTTACCCGATACAAAAGCGGAAGAAATGAAAAAAATAGCAAGTCTTTTTTAAATATAATATATAAACAGCTGTTAGAAATTTTACTCTGGCAGCTGTTTTTTTGTCGAATTTTTGTATATCAACTGTGTAAAAAAGTGTGTCAATACCATTAATAAAGCTAATACTTTAGAGCTATAAAATTGACTGTTACGGCATAAAAATTACTTTGTTTTGTGCAAAATATATAGAATATGCATTTCTGTTGACTTAAAAACCGACAATTGCTACAATTCATTTTGTAAAGG
>ERZ791934.738-NODE-738-length-40340-cov-55.031972_pt1 | contig 40340 bp, 35 predicted proteins | sample MGYA00510125_ERZ791934 | MGnify/ENA primary metagenome ERZ791934 (study PRJEB30046, sample SAMN00993240) | human gut metagenome | study: EMG produced TPA metagenomics assembly of the A metagenome-wide association study of gut microbiota in type 2...
TCAAAATCCGTTGGTGGCAACACCGTGTGGGTTCAAGTCCCACCACCGGCACCAGCCTCTAAAACCGCTTGTTTCCTTGTTTTTCGGGGAACAGGCGGTTTTTCTTTTGCGTGTTCAAAAAACGGGCCTTGCTTTTCGTCTGCTGTTTTTCGTCTGTCATTTTGCCAAATGGCCAAAACCTTTGTCAATCATTTTCAAATACAAAAAATTATTTTCTTATAAAATAATTTTTTCATGCGGTTTGAATTGGTTTTTCTCTCATCTTTTCTGGAAGCTCCAAAGGCAGGCAGTCATTGGCGATCCACGCGGTTTCATCCTTATGCTTCACATTTAGATGCGCATAAATCGTTTCCGTTGTAACGGGCGTGCTGTGCCCCAGCCATTCCTGTATTTTCTTCATATCCTGTCCCCTTTCATACAGCATGCTTGCACAACTGTGCCGAAGGCCATGAAAGGTAATCTTTTTCAGGCCACGTTTCTTCACAAGCTGTGAAAATTTGCATGTAACGTAGTCGGGTCTTAACAGGTGCCCGGTCTCATCAAGACAAATGTAATCCTGATCGCCCATATAATAGCAATTGCCCATCCGTTCACGCTGCTGCTCCTGCTGCTGAAGCTCCCAATCCAGAAATGCTTCCACCTGCGGGATAAGGGGGTACGTTCGGAAGCTTTTTTTATTTTTGGTGCGGTCCTTGCGAATGATTTTGTGTTCCCCCTGTACACTCACCTCAATGACCGTGTGGCATACTGTTATGGTTTTCTTTTTCCGGTCGATGACGGCTTTGCGAATCCCCAATGCCTCGCTGCGGCGCATCCCGTAAAAAGCGGCGAACATGACCGGCACCCGGATGGGAGAATGCATCAGGTCGTTCACCAGCTCCCGCAGCTCATCTGTGTCTGCATATGGAGCAACATAATTGTCCACCTTTGGTGCAACAACGTAGTCCGCAACATTGTACTGCAGGATACGCAGCACCACCACTGCATCTTGCAATGCCTTATGTATTACCGCATGATAATGCCGAATGGTGTTTCCCTTGATTGGCTTTCCCCGGTATGTCCGCGTCTTGCAATACTTGTAAAACAGCGTCAGATCTACCGCCGAAAGTTCCTCCAGCGTTGCATTGTGCTCGCTAAAATAGGGGAGCAACGGATTGTGAACGGTTCGCCAATACCCTGCAAATGTATCCTCTTCCACATCTGCTTGGATGATTTCAAGCCATCGTAAGAGGTAATCCGTAAAATACATATCCTTGCGAATCGGAATCGACTTCAGCGACATAGCACCATCCGTGCCCTTGGAGCGTTTTTTTGCTTCAATCATTGCAAGCGTCAATTTGCCGCTGGTAAAGTCCTCTCTCCACTCCTTCAGCATTCGTTTGGCATCACGCTCCGTTTGTCGTTTTCCATCATAGGGAATTCCTGTTGGGAACCATTTCGGCAGCTTTCGGTTTCCCTTTTCAGGGTTCGGCAGACTTAAAACCATATAGTAGTAGCCGTGCTTGTGGTCCAAATGGCCTGCAATAATTTTTTGTTTGGCCATAATATCCTCCTTCTTCTTTGCAGACCGCTTTCGGTTGACGGCCTTAATTTATCACTCAAAAGCCGTAATAACAAGTTTGCCGATTTGCTCGAAAGGCGAAATCACATACTTGACAGCCCCATAAAATAGTTCACCAAATGAACCTTTGGAATTCTGTACTCGCGTCCGACACGAAAGTAGAAAATCCCTTTATTCTGTAACCATCGAGCCGCCGTTTTTTTCGTTCTAACATCCAAAATAGACCGTACATCCTCCAACGAAAGAATATCCGGGTAATTTTCCAAACGCTTTATATTTTTCGATTTCATTTTTATGCCTCCTCACTTATAGAACCGGGCTGAATATATAGGAATCAAATATACAAAAAACACAGCGGCAATCTCTCGTTATCACTTGCTCTCATAGGAGAGTTTCACGAGAATTGCCGCCGTGTCTGTTTCATCAAAATGCGCCTATTTGACACCACTTCCCGACGCAAGGGCAATATTTGACTGTGCCACTGGTTAAGAGGCCTCCACAGGGTTTTTCCCTCCCCACTTTCTGTGAGGCCGCCCAATGCTGTGACGCGTTCAAAGCGGGAGTATCATTATGCTTGCCCATTTTCATCGCGCATAGCCCACCACAGGCTATGTAAAAGATTTCCGATTCATTCAGAATATCATTTCCGCTTGCTGGCACCTTTGTGTTGCAGCAGGACAAACGTATGTAGCCAAACTATTGGATATTTGATTTTCAAAGAACAATTGCCTCAGTAGCCGGGGTCAGCTTCTGAGATCTCTTTCAGAGTAAAGTCACGAAGGATGCTTTCCATAATGTTACGATCTTCGCCAGACAATGTTTTAGACAGCCGTTTTAATAAATGCTGCTGTTCTGGATTTAGATACTTTCGATCCAGCCGGTATCCGTCTGCAATTTTTACACCGCCCTTATATTTGCCGCGTATTGTCACAATCGGATAATTTCGGGCCAACTCATCAATGTCATAGCAAATTGTGCGGAGCGAAACGTGAAACTCATTCGCAAGGTTTTTCATCGTGTCCTGTTTTCTTTGACAAAGCAGTTCAAGAATCGCCCTGCGACGTTCATTCGCTCCCACTATGGGACCAACCTCCCTCCTTCGCTCTGTCTGTATCATAAAGGTTAAATATGCAAGCTCTTTGCACAATTAAAAAAAGTTCACAAAAAATTAATTTTTGATGTACTTCCATCGGTAATGAATTGTGCAATAATAAAATAGGGCAAGAAAAAGATTTCATATCTTTTCTTGCCCTATTGAGTGTAATTTTATAGTTCACAGCTTTTGCACAGGACACACCGTTGTCAAAAATTCTGCTTTGCTATTTTTTTACGGATGTGTTGGACGCGTTGCATGCGGATTGAGCGCCTGCAACGCTTGCGTGGATGATTTCTGATTTGATGCGTCAAGAGTTCAGAGCGCCTATTTTGAACCTTGGAAAAGAACTGCCCCTGTTGCATATCCTTGACTAGTCGCCATTTCTTTTTTCAGATGCTAAACGGCTTTGCTGGTGTACCCTTTTTTACCTACTCACAATTTTTGCTTTTCCCTCTTTACATAACCTAGCAGGTCCTTTTTCGTTTACCTCATTGCTCAGTAGTGAAAAACTGTACTCACTTTAAACAGATGAGTGCAGTTTTCATTTATATGTAGACTACGAACATTAAGATTTAATTTTCGAATAAAAACGGGGTAAGGTAAAGGCTTAAATGTCTTCCCTACTCTATTTTTCACAAATTTTATAAGTTACAGGCAAATTATTTATGCGTGCTTCCCTATGCCTTTTGAGGATTATCCTTCCGAAAAGTTCCGCCTCTCCACTAAGTGTTGCTGCAAAACCGACTTTGCTTCATTCTCATTTGTTATCTGTGTATATTGATTTAAAGAAAGATACTCCATCATATCCTGCCACTGTTCTAATGTGTATCCTGTAAAGACGGGTGAAATTAATGCCAAACATGCTTCATTCTGAAATTCTTCACTTTTTATATCTGAAATGAATTGACAGTCAAGCCATTCTTTTAAGTCCTCAAACAAATCCCCGCTGCGTTCATATTTGCTTATTTCCCATCACCTCTCTCTTTACTAATTAAAATTATCTATTGTCCAGAGTTGCTGTCAGAAACACCATAGAAGAATTCTTTCAAAATTTGCGCATTGGCTTCAAAATCGACCCCGATCATTTTGCGTCCGTCCACCCCTACGCTGTTCCAGCATGTTTCGTAGGTAGGAATCGTCATTTGTTCCATCTTAGAGCCTTCACTCAGAAATGCAGGTACCTCAAGCATCAAACGTGTAATTTCAGCTTTTGTCAAATTCGTTTGAACCATGGGTAAAACTGCATCAGCTAATGCATTTAGAGTGAAAATATCTGAATTTTTCACCTGATTAATTGCTGCCTGAATCACCGCGCGCTGACGTTCAATGCGTTTCCAGTCGCTATCGATTTTACGAATACGGGCATACGCCATTGCCGTATCACCGTTCAAATGATTGGTACCTGCATGTACCGTTTGGATGTCAGAGCCGCTTTCATAATAATTTTTCTTGGCACTGTTTAGATGCTCAGCTTCTGCTTGTGTCAACTCAATATCTACGCCGCCGATTTTGTCGATAGCTTTACTTACTACATTGAAATTCACACGAACATATCGTTCTACGTCCAATTTGAAGCAATCACGCACCGTCTGCATTGTAAGTGCAGCACCGCCATATCGGAAGGTGTGTGTGATCCAATCATCATTACGTCCCGGCACCGGTACGCCGATTCCCCGTTCAATGCTGATGAGCTTGAGCGTATGCTCTTTCGTATTCAGACTCATCACCATGATCGAATCTGCACGTGCGTTCTCATTAAATTCATCTGTTCGTTCATCCGTGCCAAGCAACAGAATATTGATAACATCGTCGTCGTGATAAATATCGCCTTCCAAAATTTCTATTCCGCCGGAAGCATCCACATCTTCCGGCGCATCTGGAAGATCGGCAATGTCCAACTCATCATTCTCTACGGCGTAACTTGTGCTGGTGTCAATTTCTTTACTGCCATCATCATATTGAATCAAATCAAGCTTTGAATTATAATACGCCCACCCCAACAGAGTCACTATCGTTAAAAGTAAAACTATTGAAATGGTAATGATAATACCAATCGGCTTTTTTCTGTTTTTCAAAGCATAGTCTCCCTTATGTTATAAACGGAATATCAAGCGCATGTTGTCTTTTACTCTCCACGGAGAGGTAGCATATTTGAGCAGCGTAGCCATGTGCTTGGAACACATGGCCGATAAGTATTAGTCTCTACGGAACAGATCCCTCGTGTAGACCTTCTCCTGTACATCGTCTAGGCAGCTATCGTAGCGATTGGCAATGATAGCTTGGCTGCGCTTCTTAAACTCCTCAAGGTCGTTTACGACTTTGCTTCCGAAGAATGTCGTACCATTCTCCAGTGTCGGTTCGTAAATAATGACCGTTGCGCCCTTTGCCTTGATGCGCTTCATGACGCCCTGAATAGAGGACTGACGGAAGTTATCGGAGTTGGACTTCATGGTCAAGCGGAAAACGCCAACCACAACATTGTGTTCCTTGCTCGGATCGTAGTCCTCGTTTGCTTCATATGCACCCGCGATTTCCAGCACACGATCGGCAATATAGTCCTTGCGCGTGCGGTTAGATTCGACAATGGCTTCAATCAGATTCTCCGGTACATCTGCATAGTTGGCAAGCAGCTGTTTGGTATCTTTCGGCAAGCAATAGCCACCGTAGCCAAAGCTGGGGTTGTTGTACTGGTCACCGATGCGAGGGTCAAGGCAGACGCCCTTAATGATCTGCTGTGTGTTCAAGTCCTTCATCTCGGCGTAAGTATCCAGCTCGTTGAAGTAAGAGACACGCAGGGCAAGGTAAGTATTGGCAAACAGCTTGACGGCCTCGGCTTCCGTGAAGCCCATGATCAGGGTGTCGATGTTCTCCTTGATAGCACCTTCCTGCAACAGACCTGCAAACGTGTTGGCTGCCTTCACCAACCGTACATTGTCCACATCGGTGCCCACAATAATGCGGCTAGGATAGAGGTTGTCATACAGAGCTTTAGACTCCCGCAGAAACTCTGGGCTGAAGATGATGTTATCGCAATGATGCTTTTCTCGCACAGATGCCGTGAAACCGACCGGAATCGTAGACTTGATGACCATAATGGCATCAGGATTATACTGGATTACCAGTTTGATGACGGCCTCTACCGCGGAAGTATCAAAGAAATTCTTCTTGCTATCATAGTTAGTAGGAGCTGCAATGACAACAAAGTCTGCATCCTTATAGGCAGCTTCAGCATCAAGTGTTGCTGTCAGGTTCAAGTCCTTCTCTGCCAGATACTTTTCAATGTACTCGTCCTGAATCGGAGACTTCTTGTGATTGATAAGGTCAACTTTTTCCGGGATAATATCCACTGCCATGACCTCGTGGTGCTGCGACAGCAACGTGGCAATAGACAGACCGACATAACCGGTACCTGCAACTGCGATTTTCATAGTCTTCCCCTCTCTTCTTATTCCATATAAAACTCTTTATACCACTCAGCAAACTTCCGCAGGCCTTCCCTCAGGGGGGTGTGGGGCTTAAAGCCAAAGTCACGCTCCAGGGGTTCCGTGTCTGCAAAGGTCACAGGCACATCACCTGGCTGCATGGGCACCAGCTCCTTGTGAGCCTCAAAATCATAGTCCGCAGGCAACACACCGGCACGCACCAGTTCTTCGGACAAAATCTGTACGAAGTCCAGCAGATTTTCCGGATTGGAGTTGCCAATGTTGTAAACCGCATAGGGTGGAATGGGCAGACCATCCTCGCCGTTCTTCTTTTCGGGTGCTTTTGCCATCACACGGACAACACCTTCCACGATGTCGTCCACATAGGTAAAGTCCCGCTTGCAGTTGCCGTAGTTGAAAATCTTAATGGTTTCGCCGTTCACCAGCTTGTTGGTGAAGCCAAAGTATGCCATGTCCGGACGACCGGCAGGACCATATACCGTAAAGAACCGCAGACCGGTGGAGGGAATGTTGTAGAGCTTACTGTAGGCGTGTGCCATCAGCTCATTGGACCTCTTGGTGGCGGCATACAGGGATACTGGGTTGTCCACCTTATCATCGGTGGAGTAAGGCACCTTCTTGTTGCTGCCATAGACAGAGCTGGAGGATGCGTACACCAGATGCTCCACCGGATAATGGCGGCAGGCTTCCAGAATGTTATAGAAGCCAATCATGTTGCTCTCGATGTAGGCATCCGGATTGGTGATGGAATAGCGAACTCCCGCCTGAGCACCCAGATTGACCACAATATCCGGGTGATGCCTTTCAAAGATGCTGTTGATAGGTACCTTGTCCGCAAGATTTCCCTTGATAAAGGTGTAGTTTTCGAACTTTTGGAGCTCTGCAAGACGAGCTTCCTTTATGCGAACGTCATAATAATCGTTCATGTTGTCCAGACCAATGACCTTGGTATCCGGCTCAGTGGTCAGAATACGCTTGGCAAGGTTGGAGCCAATAAAACCGGATGAACCGGTGATGAATACTGTTTTAGCCATCTTCTTCACACTTACCCTTTCCTCCACACCATTTTATTGACCACATTCACATAACCCTGAATGATGCGAACCACCTTCATGGACACGGTCTCGTCCGCATAGTCGGGGCAGGGTTTGCCCAAGATACCCTTCTGCTTCATCTCAATCGCCATATCCGTGGCGTTAAGAAGCTCCCGGGTGGTAATGCCAGCCAGAATGAAGTCACCGGCTTCCAGTGCCTCGGGACGCTCTGTGCTGGTGCGGATGCACACGGCGGCGATGGGATGACCGATGGACAGGTAAAAGCTGCTTTCTTCGGGCAGAGTGCCGGAGTCGGAAACGATTGCCAGCGCATTCATTTGCAGCTTGTTGTAGTCGTTGAAGCCCAGCGGCTCATTGACCCGAACACGAGAGTCCAACTGGAAGCCGCTCTTTTCCAGACGGTGCTTGCTGCGGGGATGGCAGGAGTACAAAATGGGCATATCGTACTTTTCAGCCAGAGCATTGATGGCGGTGAACAGGCTCAGGAAGTTCTTTTCGGAGTCGATGTTTTCTTCCCGGTGGGCAGACAGCAGAATATACTTGTCCTTTTCCAGCCCCAGACGTTCCAGCACATCGCTTTTCTGGATTTTTTCCAGATTCATGTGCAGAACCTCCGCCATGGGAGAGCCTGTCTGGTAGGTACGCTCCTTGGGCAGCCCGGTATCCGCCAGATACTTCCGAGCGAACTCGGAATAGCACAGGTTCACGTCAGAAATGACATCCACGATGCGGCGGTTGGTCTCCTCGGGCAGGCACTCGTCCTTGCAGCGGTTGCCGGCCTCCATGTGAAACAGCGGGATGTGCAGCCGTTTTGCACTGATGGCAGACAGGCAGGAGTTGGTATCGCCCAGCACTAGATAGCCCTCCGGCTGCAATTCGGACAGAAGCTCATAGCTGCGACTCATGATATTTCCGCAGGTCACGCCCAGATTCTCACCCACCACAGGGACCAGAATATCCGGGCCATATTCCCCGAAGGTATTCTTCAGCTCAAAATCCTCCCAGAAAACGGTGGAAAGATTTCTGTCCCAGTTCTGATTGTAATAGACCACGCAGCAGTCAAAGTATTCCCGGCAGCGTTTGATAACCGCAGCCAGCCGAATGATTTCGGGCCGAGTGCCGCAGCCAATCATAACCTTGGTGCGACCATCGTTTTTCCATGTAAAGTTGTGTTCCATAAAATTCTCCTAACGTCAGCCAGTACTCTTCTCTTACACCGGCTCGAAGAAAGTATCTGGATGGTTCGATTCAAAGATTTCATTGCCTTTTCGTATACCTGCGCTCGAAATTTGTTATTTTCGATGCCAACAACAAGCATGCTATATTCTTTTCGAAGCTCTTGCAGATTCGCGATACCACCCACAACCGGGATACTGCAGATTTCCGTTCCTACTGCTTGTCCATCATCTACAAAAACGCAGTCGTATTGCAGCATTGCCTGCTATGCCACCATACGGCCAAAACTACCGGCACCAACCAGCAGCAGCTTTTCCTTAGACATTGGGAACGCCCTTCAACTCATTCCGGACATACTCAGTGGTCAGAATCTTCTTCACAGTGCCTTCTACACCCAGACGATTGGTATTATGACTTGTGTACGATTCATCGGCCATCGTATGTACTTCGCCTTTGACTACAAACTTATCGTAATTTAGGTCACGGTCGTCCGCAGCAACACGGAAATATTTGCCCATGTCTTCACTACGCAAACGTTCCTCACGGGTCATCAAAGTCTCAAACAACTTCTCGCCGTGGCGGGTGCCAATAATATGAGTGCCAGTATCACCAAACAATTGCTGCACAGCCTTAGCTAAATCTCCGATGGTGGAAGCATCCGCCTTCTGAATAAACAAATCTCCTGGATTGGCGTGCTGGAAAGCGAACATGACCAGATCCACCGCCTCGTCCAAATTCATCAGAAAACGAGTCATGTTGGGATCTGTAATGGTGATAGGGTTGCCTGACTTAATCTGGTCGATGAACAGCGGAATGACGCTGCCGCGGCTGCACATGACGTTGCCGTAACGGGTGCAGCAGATGGTCGTACCGCCGCGCTCGGCCGCAACACGGGCATTCGCATAGATGACGTGCTCCATCATGGCCTTGGAGATGCCCATGGCATTGATGGGATAGGCGGCCTTATCAGTGGACAGGCAGACAACACGCTTGACACCTGCGTCAATGGCAGCATGCAGAACATTGTCCGTACCGATGATGTTGGTCTGAACGGCCTGCATCGGGAAGAACTCGCAGGAAGGGACCTGCTTCAGAGCGGCAGCATGGAAAATATAGTCAACACCCGGCATGGCGTCTTTGATAGACTGGGGATTGCGGACATCGCCGATGTAGAACTTGACTTTGCCAGCAGTCTCCGGGTGTTTTGCCTGAAGCTCATGGCGCATATCGTCCTGCTTCTTCTCGTCACGGGAGAAAATGCGGATTTCCTTCAAATCGGACTCCAGGAAGTGCTTCAGAACGGTGGAACCAAAAGAACCGGTACCACCAGTGATCATAAGGGTTGCGTTATCAAATGCAGACATTTTAGTTCCTCTCTATTCTTTATTATTCATTAAAAAAGCTGTACTCTTGACGTGTTACTCTTAACACTTCAGTTTTCATATCATCTTTATACGCTTTCATGTCATACGGCAATCTGTTTTTCTTGCACTTATCTGCGTATTCTTTTGTTGTTTCAATGAAGTGAGCCGGTCCCCCCCCAGACTTCTCCGGGTGGTACAGATCGAGTTACCACGCTTCCGGCAGCCACAATAGAATTAGGACCGATTTCAACTCCCGGCAATATTGTTGCACGCATACCAATAAAGCAGTTATCCTGTATTACAACAGGTGCAAACTTGAAAACATCTTTATATTCCTCTGTATCTCGAAATAAAAATGTTGCCGCATCGTGAGTGCTAAATTTCACATCAGCCGATAGAAGAACGTGATTTCCTATTTGGATAAGCCAAGGTTCACTGCCCCAACCAGGGTTACCAGTAAATCTGCATTCTTTTCCAACCTTAACGCCTAGTTTACGCGCATATTCAATTGGATTTCTCCGAGCCATTCTATCGGCTATTTTTGAAATAACACCCACTTTGCCTATCCTCCACATCGTAATTGGCTCAAACCTTCCATTTACTGGGTTGATGCTTTCATTTAGAATCTGCCCTTTTTCATATCTTTGTTTTCTTTCAGATAATGAATTCCATACAAGGCCGTTGCAATGAAAATAACCGCTGCCACTGCATAGCGTACAATTGCATAATCATAAATCGAAATTGCCAAAAGCGAAACGATAAGCGTCATGATTGAAATTACAAGAATCAGTTTGTTATCATACACAAAATCGACTTCTTTTATGTGCTTTTTGAATTCCCGATTTGCCCATATCGACAAAAGCAATGCCATGACAATGTAAGAAATCAGCGTTGTGTAAGCCGCAGCCATGTATCCATACGCATTAATCATGAGATAATTCAACACAACATTCAGCAGTGCTGCAATTGCAGAAGAAATCATAATCATCTTCGTTTTCTTCAAATAGACCAGGATATCCGAATACAAATTTGACACTGCAATAAAGAATACACCACCTGCAATAGGGGGCATAATATAAATTCCTTTATAGTATTCAGCTGTCGCCAAAATCCTCACAATTTCCGGGGCAAGGTACACAAGTATAATTGCGACCAAAGAATACATTCCCAGCATCGTCATAGAGAGATTCCTAATTTTGCTCTTCGGATTTTCCATGTTTTGGTACAAATACGGTGCAAAAGAAGCGTTAATTGCAGTCCACACCATCAATGACAATGAACTAACAGTATATAAAGTACTGTAAACACCCACTGCAGAATTCCCAACCATTTTACTTATCATAAGACGATCAGAAACACTTAAAATCTGGGATGCAATAGAATAGCCTATCAGCGGTAGACTCAACTGAAGCGAAAACTTCCAATACTTAGATGAATAAAAGCACCTACCCTTTAAGAAAATAGAAAACCATATAACCGCAGCCACACCATAAACTATGGAGTAATTCGCAAATAGTCTTACGCTAGCAATATCACCAAAATCTATGCTATTTGCATATAAAACAGCAGCTACAGCTAATCCAGATGCAGCAACAGCTGAAACAACTGTTACTGCTCCCGATAACTTATATCGATATTCAAATCTCTGGCGGGAGAGCCAAAAATCCCTGGCGGGAGCAACAAGCAATCCGATAAGAAGCAATATCATCAGATGGGTCGGAAGTCCCGTTATATTGTTCCAGAAAGAGGGCGCAACAAAATAAAGGAGAGCCAGCCCAATTGCAACAATAGATGTCAGGGAGAGTACCGAAGATACATATTGATTGCGCTCTTTCTCAAACTCACGCAATGCAATAGAAAATCCGCCCGACGTTAATGCCAACGTTGAAACAACTGTTATCATTGAATACCACGAACTGTATAGATTAACCATACCAATTTGATCCGTGGTCATAATCCTGGTAAAAATCGGTGTGGTGATGATAGCTAGGCCGCGGGTGAATACAGTCGCAAACAAATATACTATTGCCGATTTAAATCCGACCGGTATTGAAAATTTCGCTTTCTTTTTTTCCATAAATGAAGGTTATCCCTCTCTTATTTTCTAAGCAATTTATAATTGTTAAATATCTGGTACTGGTGACAGCATCCATAATAATACATCACTGTGCAGCCTAAATTCTCATGATGCCATTTCTTATGATCTGGGTCAAAGGAGATTGCGAACTCCCCCCCTCTGTCCAGTAAACACCAGCATAGCCCAGAAAACTATGTAGGTTTGATTTCATCGCACATCTCGTACCAATTAGTTTTGCCGCATTTTCTTTTGTCAACTTTGCAGTAATCATCTTCCTCCTTCCATACACTACATTGAATCATAATTTCGTATTGACAGCTTTATCCAAAACGCTAGTGTACAACTCATCAACAAAACGCTGCTTTGCCGTCTCTATTGCATGTTGTTTCATAGCATCAATCGAGCCTTCATCCAATAAAAGAATTCGTTCAATGGCTTTCATAATGGATGCGGAATCGCATCCTTCAATTTTTACACCGTTGAAACCATCCTTAATGATTTCATCAGCACCACTGACCGCATTGCATAAGACTGGAATTCCCAGCGATAAGCTCTCTGAAAGCTTCGTTGAAAAGCCTGCTTTTGCATACCGAAGATTTTCCCGAAAGAGAATACTGAAATCAGCCTTCTCAATCACCTTCACGCATTCTTCATGAGGAACACGACCATATGCGATGATACCAATTTTCTCTGGATTATCGATTTGCAAAAGCGTTCTAACCTGCTCTTTTGTCACCCCGACGATATCCGCAACAACCTTTACTTGGTCATTGTTTATGTCTTTGATTGCGATTAGATATGGAAGAATTAGGTCCTTTTGCGCCGGCGACCCTGCATATACCAAATGGCGAATTTTATGAGACGTTGGCCAGATTTCAGATTTGACGCAGTCAATAATAGGCGGTATCTCAATCACATTCTTACAGCCATGTGACCGATAGTATGCTGTAAGGAAAGGGCTAATGGATATAATAAAATCCAGCTTAGAATCCATAGTCCTGATACGATAATCCACGTTTTTTGCAACCACATAATTCCACTTTTTAGATCGTGATAACTCATACCACTCTGTTACATCAGCGCCAACTGTAATCCCGCGTGGGCGGCAAAAAGAAATTATCTTTTTCGTCAGTCTCTCTTTTTCATTATAGACAATAACAGTATCCGGCTTTTCAGTAGTAATGGTGTCCATGATGGCGAGGAAGTCGGCACAACCACAAATTATATTCCTTGCATTCTTTACTCTTGACTTCGATTGTCCCTTTAGAATATAACGGAATCCATCATACTCAATTTCATTGTCCTTTTCCGGTGTCGGCTGACTCAAGCATAAAAAAACGACCTGATTCCCCGCTTTTCGTAGCACCTTAGCGATTTGGTATACTCTAATTCCTGCTGCTGTCTCAGGCAGCCCAGACCAGCCGATATATAGAACCTTACTCATCCACATATCTCCCATGTCGATTCAGCGACAAAACATGACCTACATAAAGCATAATAATCAGCTGCTTCACATCACAATAAACCATATTAAACACAGACAATCCTCCTAAAGCCATAAACCAGCAAACAATCGGAAGCATTGCAATTAGCCTTACGCTTCGTGTTCTAAATGCCGAAAACAATCCCACTATTTGTGGTCCGAGCCACTGCAAAAGAAGCATCAAGCCATAATGAAAAGCAATAAACACATACTGATTGTCTATATTGGATATATAACCTCGTACAGAATCGTGATAAACAGCCCCCAAACCATTGCCAAACAACCACCCCAGAACAGATGATGCAGCTGCAATATCCGTATACTGGTGGCTTCGGCTATCTCTCCCAAGTTTATCCATCAAGAAAATCAAATTACTTGAAAAATAATTCTGCAGAAGTAGCAAAATCAAATAGCCCACCAGCACCAGCAATAAAATCCGCACAACCTTAGTTCGAAAATTGTGCTGTGTTGTTCCAATTAAATAAACAATAGCACCAACAATACATGACTGGATAATCCAACTTCTTGAGTTGATAACAACCGCAAAAATAATATTAAATCCAATCAAAAGCACTTGCAATAACCCTATATTCTCATTACACAAGATTCTGTCAGTCAAGTAAATAACGGTACACCAAAATAGTGACACATAAAAGTAAATTATTGAAGAATTACCAACCACCACGATGCCATATCTAGTCACGAGCGCAATGTACTCATATATAAGCAAACAAATATATGCAATTATTAATAGCGGTAAAATTCGTCTTACAGCATCCCATACTTCGTCATCCATTCCGACAAAAACAGCCAAACTAAGCAAATAAACCAGCGGTGTTGTCGGCGATGTGATTGCAGAATACACGCCCTCCTCCAAAAGCGCTTTCACAAAATAGAACAAAACTGTCAACATCAAGAATGTCCCATACAAAAAATGCCATCTGTTCTTACAAATTCTAAACACCGAAGCGAAAAGAATTGCGATTAGTGCAGAATAAACAAGTATCATATATATCGGAGTTGATGTATCGCCTCTCTTAAAGTACATTGCATACTGTTCGTTTACCCATACAGCGTTTTTATATGAGTAGGCCAGCGCTATAAACAGTGCTACTATTGCACATATTGTACCATTTCTCCTCTGCTTAACATTCATTCACTTTTCTCCGGCAATCCATGATTAAATTGAGCCACCTGTCGCACACCAGATCCTTATCCGCTCGCCTGCAAATTTTTTTTGCATTAATTCCCATCTCTTGTGCTTTCTTCCGATCCTCTAATAGAGATACCATTGCCTTCGCTAATGCATCTGAATTACCACAGTCTACGATAATGCCATTCTCTCCGTCATTTATCAATTCTCTAGCTCCACCCGGCGAGCAATCTGTAGAAATACAGGGTAAACCAATAGCCATCGCCTCAATCAACGCATTTGGAATCCCTTCATAATCTGAACTCAGAACAAAAAGAGCGGCATCTTTGATATGCTCCTGAATCCTATTCTTTGAACCCGGCAAGATAACTCTATTCTGAAGTCCTTTTGATTGAACGAACTGCTCAAGCTCCGGTCTCAGGCTTCCTTCTCCATATATAGTGAGATCGTAATCTAGAAAGTCATTTGCAATCTTTGAAAAAGCGTCAATAAGTATTTTCTGGTTTTTTTGAGGTTCTAAACGGCCGACCGTTACAATTTCCTTCTTTTCTGACGTAAAATCATGCGTTGGGAATCCCGCTGTTTCGAGTGGATTAAGAATCACATCACTACGGTCTTGCACTTTTTTCGGGTAACATTTTTGCGCACCGGTAGTCTGAAATACGAATCCTCTTGCACTCCGCTCTACGATCTTTCGATAAACTTTATCCATTTTTCTTTGATTCACTCGATTGGGATCATTACGCTCCGAGTAAATTAAAGGTATATGATAGCCCGTAATTGCTAGTGCAGTTAAAGCAGCAACATCATTATAAAATGATATTACCACATCCGGTCTCCACACCTTACACAACGAGCGAATTGATTTCATAATAACAACATGAGGAATCAATGCCTTTTTCACCTTGTCGTAGCAGCTAAGGAGTTCTACGCTCTTATTTAACTCATACTTACTTTGAGCCGGCGTTCTTGTTAGCAAAATCTTAACTTCGCAATTTTTGTCACACCATGCATTCGAAAGAATGCTCATTACTCTCTCTGCTCCACCAAAATTCATACTGGATGCAACAAATAAACACTTCATCGATTTTGACCTCTCTTTAACTCATATATACATCAACATAATCTCTTGCCATAGTCTGCGCTGAAAATGTCGCCGATTTTTGCAAAGCATTCTGTCCCAGATACGTTCTCTTGCCTTCGTCATTATATAACAGCTCCAGTGCTTTAATTATGCAATCTTCCTTCGGTTGAATCAGCAGTGCCTCTTTTTTATTGGCAAGCATATCCGGAATCCCCCCAACATTGCTTGCAATAATAGGTAAACCTGTACCCATTGCCTCAATCAATGTCATTGGCATTCCTTCAAATTTAGACGGAAGAATAAAAACATCTGCATTGTGCAACCAAGGGTAGACGTTACTCTGTAATCCTGAAAATTCGACAGTATCTGCAATATTAAGTTGTCCTGCAAGCTGCATCATATTCTCTTTGAGTTCGCCATCTCCCAGCAACTGAAGCCTTGCATCCGAATGCTGTCCTTTGAACCGAGCAAAACTCCTCAGCAGAAGTTCATGATTCTTCACATCCATGAAACGACCTATGTGAAGAACATTGAATGCTTTATTTCTCACATAGCTTTCCTTTACGATACATCTCGAAAGGTCAATTCCATTAAATATTACGGGAATTTTCTTTTCAGGTAACCCATATACCTCATGAATTGTCTTCTGAACTTCTTCGCTTAATGCCACAGGAACAACATTAAAATGGCGAAATAATACCCTATTAATATTTTTTCCAGCTTTTGTCTGCTCTTTCTGAGCAACGCTATGCACCGTATGCACCCGTTTAGCTTTTAATCCCATTGAAGCCAAGAAGGCATATGGTAAAACGTACCGATGCGTGTGTATAACATCCGGTTGATATGCTTTTATAATTTTCCGCATCTTTGAAACAATAGACGGATCAAAGCCCCTTTTCTTGCCTAAATACTCTATTTTAATGCCTCTGCTTTCAATGCGTTCTGTAATAGCTGTATGTAGATCAAAAAAGCTGATAACCAAAACATCATGACCTTCTGCAGCAAGACCGCATGTCAAATTTTCCACCATAGTTTCTGCGCCAGCCAATCCAAAATCCGGCATAACCTGAACAATTTTCATACTTCACTCCATACAATCACTAATTACAGCCTTATTAGCTGACCATGACCCATTCTTGCGTTTGCTCCTCCGTGATCTTTTGCATAGCCTTCCGCACAAAAGCAACTCTATTCCAAATCCGACTATTTTTTTCAGCATTCCATTTATTGATATACCTTTCATACTCTGACTCAGGCGATAAATGATTCAGCGCTTTCAATAGTTCGATGTGTAAAGAATGATAAAATGGACTCGTCAGCTTTCCACCCATATCATAATAGCTCCAATGGCCCGCATCGAACTCACATAAACTATTTTTTATTTCATCAGATGTTTTTTTCCATGTATCTGAGTATTTCTGCTTTCCTGTTAATTTCCACGCATCAAAGAGTCCAAAGGCAGAAAAAATCCATCCATTCAGCACAGGCGCTTTATCTGGGTATTCCTTTAGAATCACTCCTGTAGAGGTGTATTCACTCGTACCACCTTCTGTTACCGGTAAAAGCATGAAGTCAACTGCTTTTGTGCATGCCGCATAATACTTTTGACATTTAGTTTCTTTATAGGCACGAGCCAATAAAGAAGCTCCCTCACCCTGTGCCATAGAAGAATAGGGATTATTATAGTGCAGTACGCCAAATGTATTCCATGCGCCGGATTCTTCTTGATTGCAGACAGCCCAATCCGCCATTGCTAAAAAAGTATTGTAGTAGTCCCGCCTTTTAGTTTCAAGCCACAGGTCATATGCGCCCAAACCATATTGAAAGATTGCAATTGGAAAATAAACCTGTTCTCTATCATTTCCATGCGATGCAATGTTCTGCGGAATACCAGCTGTATCGAAGTTCTTTGTGTTTTGAATCTTCCCACAAAAATTATTATAATATCCAGCGATTTCAGATACCGAATAATACTGTCCTTCAGCCTGTTCCACATGAAGAACACTATCATGTCGAAGCATTCTCAACCATTTCTGAATCATTGCATTAGAAATCATAGCCTACTCCTTAGAAAAACTTCTGTATGAATCCACCTACGATAGCCTTCGGTGAAAACTCTTTTGCTTTCCGTAAGCAAGCCTCTTTCATATCAATCATTCTTTGAGGATTGCTCTTTATCATTTCAAGTGTTTCAACCAGTGCATCATCACTACCAAATTCATAGCCAATACCCGTAACATTATCTTCAATCACATCATCATAGCTTTCCCATTTTGATGATATTACAGGTAGGCCGGCAGCATACGCATCTATAATCGTTCCTGGTATTCCCTCGGTATTAAAGAGTGTCGGAAACACAAGTGCAAAATAATTTTCTAGAGTTTCCACGCTTTTGTCATAGTTTACGCTTCCCTTATATTTGATATATTCCGGAAGGCTCTTTTGTAACGCCTCAAATTCGTGGGTATAGTCCTTCCAGACTTCTCCATAAATATCGAGCGTAAACACAACGCTTCCGAATTTCTCGTTTACTTTCTTTATGGCGTTAATGAGGTTTTCGATTCCTTTACCTTTCATAACGCGTGAAAACGTACAGAGCGCATAAGGCTCTGTAAAACTGTGTGGTAGTTCTTCAAAAGAAAGTTTTTGAAGTTCCTTACAATTTTTCATTAGTTCGATATTCTGAAAGCCACGTTTTTCAAGAGCCTTCTTCATTGTTGTTGTCTCTACACAGATTGCTGTATAATTTTTGAGCTGTTTTTCAAGCCACTCGTACTTATCCAGATAACTATCAATCCAACCGCCAACAACAATATAATATGTTTTACGGCGATAAATTTTATTAAGTACCAAAAACAACGGTGTAAAAAACAGCACGCCCTTATACGCCGGCAGAACCATGCAATTTTCACACTGCCGGAACATTTTTATTGTACTAGCAATCATCGCCGGAATTTTCTTGGCTCCACCATGAGTGTCTATAGCCATGACATTTTCAGTTCCAAGTTGTTTTTGAAACTCTTGAAACAGAATTTTGACCTTAATTGTCTGACCATTTAGTAAGTCGTGACCGAAGCCAAAATGCCCGACGATCCCCACCTTTTTCATCCTGATTCTCCTATCCTAATAAGTGTCCCCATTCAAAAACGAAACATAATCCCACATTTTAGTGAATTTCCAAAATCCATCCAGCGACTTTCCGTTGCAGTTGCCCGTATAAGTTTGTCCTTCATATTCCGTCAACTGATGGAAAAACTCATATTCTCTACTTATATCTTTTGCTGTGAAGAGAATCTTTCTGAACGCCGGGATCGCTTATTAGCCTCATATCCAGCAATTACACTTTCCTCTTATCAAGTCCGATGCCGGTGCCCTTGACCCAAGCCCAGCAGCCAAGCTCGTACAGGCTGCGCACCACATTGTGCCCTTCGATTTCATGATAGAGCTGCCAGTGAAATTTTGCCTGCTTCAGCTTATTGCTGGACACCGAGCCGGCACGACCCATTCGATATGTACCAAGAACTTCTTCCATGCCGTAGCAGTAATCCGTCTTTTTCAGGATCTTAAGCCACAGGGCAAAATCGTTTCTCTTTTTAATCGGAGGTACCTCGAACTTACCGAGTGCTTCCTGATCGTACATTACAGACAGATTACCGATTGGATTGGAAAGTCGAATCATCTTTTTGTAATCCGTCTTCTTCGGAGGGATACACACAGTGTGCAAATCGTTGCCTTCCTCGTCCATCCATCCGTAACCCGTTGCACTAAACTTTGCGCCGGTCCGCTCCATAAAGGCAATCTGCTTTTCCAGCTTGTCCGGCATCCACAAATCGTCACTATCCAGAAATGCGATATACTTGCCAGTCGCCCGCTTCATAGCCTCGGTCCGGGCAACCGCCGGTCCTCCATTCTGCGGAAGAACATAGTAGTGGATATTCGGGTACTTCTCCAAATAGGGCTTCAACACATCAGCAGTGTTATCCGTGCTGCAGTCGTCCACAATCTGAACCTCCCAGTCTGTAACCGTCTGGGCAATCACAGAATCAAGCGATTGCAAGATAAACTTGCCGCAGTTGTAAGTCGGCATAATCACACTAACCAGCATTCTATCGTTCCTCTCCGCATATCAAAGATTACAGCCCAGACTCATTCTCCAAGAGTCTGAGCCGTTTATTCCCTATAAAGCTCTACTAATCGTCCTCAGCAGTGTGATCTACACGTTGCTGCTATGTCCTGTACCACCACAATGAACGTTTCTGCGACAAATCATTGCCACAGTAGCTCCCGTCTTTAGTCCTGATGGCACTATCACCTGCCACTGTAAGCGGTGTCTTTAGTCCTGATAGCACCAATCCTCGTTACGGTAACCGCCGTCTTTAGTCCTGATGGCACCAATACTTGCTACGGTAACCCTTTCCTTTATTCCAGATTCCACTCATCCGTGCCACGGTAGCTCCCTTGTTTATGCCGGATTACCCCACGCTAATGAGCATCTCCGTGAGCATGAGATTCTCACAGCCGACTTGTTATCTCCAAGACCGGGATGAAATCGCAGATGATGTTATCACCGCTCAGTTCCGAAACCGCTATGTGAATATCAGCGCAGTTCCGCACAGTGCAATCAGGCATAAATCCACGAGCTACGGTCGCATCCATAAAAATGCTCTTTCGTGGCATAAAAGCCTCAATTCACACTCGTTTTGTCCTCTCTCACGCCCATGGTCTCGGCATTTTGCACTACCAGATGCAGCATTTTAACTTTATACAGGGCAATCTGCCGACTTTCCAGCTTAACGCCACTGTAAGAGGTGTATTTATGCCTGACTCTACTCTGGAATTCCTTCCAATTTTTAGCAGCTCAAAATGTACAAAAGCATCGATATTTAGTGGTTTTCTCCACTCATAGCCGTGGTCTGGCCTTCCTCAATTCCCTTGGTGCTTTCCGGCATAAACAGGATCTTAACCGTTGCAAATACAATCTTAAAATCCTCAATGATACTCGGATGAGCTATGTACATCAAATCCATCTGCAATTTGTCATACGGCGTAGTATTGTACTTTCCATAAACCTGTGCATAACCTGTCAATCCTGCTTTGGCCTGCAGGCGCAATGCAAATTCCGGCAACTCCTTTTCATACTCCATGGCAATTTCCGGCCGCTCTGGACGCGGGCCAACAATAGACATATCACCAGATAAAATACATATAAGCTGCGGCAGCTCATCAATGCGGCATTTTCGGATAATGCGCCCGATCGGTGTAATGCGGTCATCCTTCTCCCCGGTGGAGAGGCGCGCCACACCATCCTTCTCCGCATCTACACGCATGCTTCGGAACTTTAATACGTCAAACAGTTTTCCATCTTTCGTGAGACGGCGCTGCCTGTAAAACACAGGGCCTCCATCAACCGCTTTAATTGCAATTGCTGTTATAACAAAAACAGGAGAAGAAACAATAAGCGCAATCGTTGAAAAGGCAATATCTAACGCGCGCTTTATAAACAAGTACTCCGGAGACGCAGCATATCGCTGTAAACGCAGCATCGGCAAATGAAACATATGGAAAGGATGCGCGCCTGACATAAGTGTGTCGCCTACACGAGGGATTACAAAGGCATTGATATCATTTGCAACGCAGTACTTGATAATGAGATTCCGTTCATGGCTGTGAATACCACTTAAAAACACCGTGCTCATATTGGCTAACATATCTATGTTTTCCAGGCATTCGTCTACACTCACTGCATACTGAACATCGTATTTATTTTTCAATCCATGCTCTTCAATTAACCGGCTTATTCCTCTGCGCTCATCATAAATGATCGCCGTAGGCTGTGGTTCGAACGTCCGAAAGTACCATCGTCTTGCTCCGCGTGCCCATAACACTGAAAGAAGAAGCTGCCCGGCAATTGCCAAAATGCCTGGGAGCAGATTGGGGAAGCCTTTGGACAGCAAACAAATGATGACATACATGACTCCGTCAGACAGCATTGCCGAAAGTATTTGTGAATACATGATTTCAGCGACAGAGTATATCGATATAAGAAAAGCGTCATATATGCGTCCAAAAGTGATGTAAAAAACAAGGAAAAGCAAAATCACAAGCCAATTCCCCTTCGAATAAAAGGGTGACACCACGTGATCTGCATAATAAAAAAACCAACAAACTGCAAATGGTATTGTTATTAAAATAATATTTATCGATTTTACAATTCTGAGCAGAATATCGTGTTTAAACTTATTCATTGGAATCCCTCTCGTGCACCATTATCAACCTTAGCTACTCGATTGTGCGGCGACCTCCCAATCACTCACAATCTCACTTCATTTCCCCGGAAATAAAAACATTCACTCCACTTTTCACAAAAAAATTAATGTTTTTACACAAAATAAAAGCATTATATCCATCTAATAATTATAAAAAATGGTTCCCACGCAGATACACATCCTGTCATTAGAACCATTTTGAGATGGGAACGGGCTGCTCTACATCAGGAGCATCCCCGTTAAAAAGAGATTGGGCATTGCATTCAAGCTTTCCGCCCACTGCATTGTCAAACTTTCTTGTGAGCAAACGCATTGCTTTCGTTAGCTGCGGGGGGCGCTTATCAGGAGAATGCGTATCTGAAGCGATCACATGGACCATTCCATGCTTAATCAACCTGTACACAAAATTTCGTTGCATTGTATCTCCCACCATGGAATCAGCATTTACTTGTAAATAGGCGCCCGCCTCGATCCAATCCAATGCAATATTGGGTTTTTTCTGCACATATGGATATCGCTCAATATGCGCAATCAGCGGTATCACGCCACCAAGAGTCAACTGATAAATAACATTTGTATCCCACTGGGGTCGAAGCGTCCTCGGCATCTCAAGAAGCATTACTTTCGTTTTCTGAAAGCATAAAGGCAGAAAATCCAAATCAAGAATTGTTGGCGAGATTCTCACTTCAGCACCGAACTTTAAACGCACAGGCAATTCAGAGCGAAATACATGATCAGCTAGGTATCTTGCAGAACGGTATCTTTTATCAATAAAATCCTCTAAATTCTGGCTGTCGGGATTAAAATGTGGCGTACACACAATGTCGGTGACTCCGGCATCGTTCTGCATTCGTAATAGTTCCATAGAAACTTTGGCGTTTTTAGCACCATCGTCTATTGCAGGTAAAATGTGGCAATGTAAATCCGTCATCGGTCAGCGTTCTCATATGAATAGTTGTAGCTGTAATAGTAACCGTTTTTCTTTTCGGTCGATTTTATATCAAACCCGTTCAATACCGCACCCAGGATATTAGCATTTACTGCATCGAGATTCTTTTTTGCAAGCCCGACCTCATCAAAGGTTGCATAGTTTTGCCGCACTACCAAAATAACACCGTCGGCATATTGACTTAAAACCGCTGCATCCGTTACCACGGAAACGGGCGGTGTATCGAAAATGATGTATTCATAATGCTTATCGAGTTCATCAATCAGGTTCTTCATTCGAGGAGACCCCAGCAATTCTACCGGGTTCGGTGGAATCGCATCCGCGACCATTACATGCAGGCCGAGGCCCTTCATGTTGATGATAGATTCGGCCAAAGAGCCATCCGCAAGAGCACTGGTTATCCCCTTGTAGGCAGAATTGTCTATTTTCAAATACCGATGGATAACCGGCTTGCGTAAATCGCAATCGATCACAAGGACACGGCTCCCCGTCTCGGCCAGAGACACAGCCAAATTTAACGCAACACTGCTCTTTCCTTCACCCGGGATCGCACTGGTAAAGATAAGCTTTTTGCAAGCCTTACCCATGGCCATGAAATTAAGGTTTGTTCGCAGGCTCTTGTATGCTTCCTGATACTGGAAAGGAGTATTCTTATTCATCAAAACAAATTCTCGCCTTATTGGTTTTGATTTTTTTGCCATCATCTCTCCCCCTTCATATCAATCTGCGGGATTACGCCAAGAACAGTAAGCCCTAATTTATTCGTGATATCATCATCTGTCATGAACTTATTGTTCAGAAGATACCGCAAGATCACGATGCCGACTGAAATGGCCAAACCAAGCATCCCAGCAAGTACTGTGTTTTTAGCTTTACTGGGAGAAACAGGCTCCGGCTCTGCTTTGGCCTGTGATATTATCTCTACGCTGCCGGCTTTCACCGTTTGAATAATAATCTCCGGTGCTTGCTCAACGATATCTGCTGCAATCGCTCGAGCCCTCTCGGGATCTGTATCCTTTACGGTGATTTTCATTACCTGTGTGGAATTCACCGATTCAATGCGCACTCTTTCTACCAAATCGTTGTACGACATGTTAAGGTTCAGATTTGAAATCGTTTTGTCCAGTACCGTATCACTGGTAAGGATAACAGCGTATGTATCTACCAGCTTCGTAGCCGACGTGAGTTGATCATTTGTAATGGGCACTTGCGTAGTTGCCTGGTCCTCTCTCGAGTTAACAATCAACGTAGCACTGGCTTCATATTGCGGTGTCATTGCAAATGCACTGACGAGATATCCCGCAACGGCAAGCAAAATGGCAACAGCAAGAATGACCAGTAAATTTTTCTTTAATAGCCGCAGTATTTCAAGCAGATCTATGGTCTCGTACTCTTCTTTCAAGCGTTTCCCTCCGTTGTCTGGCATCAACTACATAATTTGCATTATGTCTTTATTCCCGCGGCAATCAACGTGCGTCTACCGCTAACAACCAAAATAAAGGCGCACTGAAAGTGACCTTTCACATAATTCGGTCAATTTATTGCGGTGGGCTTGTTTGCCATGTAAAAAAACGGCATATTTGTTGACTGAATTAAGGGAAGGGCCTATAATGTATAATACTGTTAATAATAATGTGGCGCGTCACAGCGGGTGATACGAGTGACTTGAACTACATAATGCAAATTATGTAATCTTTGAAATGCAGAACCCTTGACCCGTTGCTGAAATGATACTATAATATAAAGAACATAATGCAAATTCTGTAATACCAACCGCTCGAGAAAGAGCGGTTGGTATTTTTCAAATCAAAAGACGCATACGTGCCAACTGACCTAGCTGTTCAATTCCCGAAGCTAAAGTATAAATTCTTGTTGTATCCACGCTGCTGTGCCCCAAAACATCTGCCAAACGTACAATGTCCTTATGCTGCTTATAGAATGTGCGGGCGAACAAGTGCCGTAGATTGTGAGGAAACACTTTTTGCGCCGCAACACCGGCAAGAGCACACAACCTTTTCATCGCGGCCCAGATGTTGGAACGGTTCATCGGTTTGCCCCTATGGGTCACAAATACACTTCCAGTGCGTATATCTTTCTCGCGACAATATACTAAAAGGCGTGTGCAAAGCGTTTTGGGCAGTAACACTTTACGTATCTTCCCTTTGCAGTGCACTTGTGCCTCCTGCCGCTTCAAGGCTGAAAATGTGATATATTCCAGTTCGCTGACACGAATTCCTGTAGAACAAATTGTTTGCAGAATTAGTGCCAGGCGCATATTTCCATTGCGCTGTGCCGCACTGACCAAACGAAGATACTCGTCACGAGTAAGTTCCTTTTCCCGCTCACAGAATGTTCGACGCTGTTGTTTAAGCAATCGAACCCTACAATCTGCCGCACCAATATATGATAGAAAACTATTTACTGCTACCAACATTGAATTGATGCTCGTTGCGGCATACCCTTTTCCAATCAAGTATTGCTTATATCGAATAACGTCTTCTTTTGTCAAAATTTTTTCACCCGGTAGAAATTCATAAAACAAATTGATGTCGTGCCGATACTTCTCAATGGTAGCCGATGCTTTTTCGTCACACTCCAGCTGGTGAAGATAAGCCGTAATTAATGTCTTACTTACCATTTTAGTTGACATTGTTTCGCCCTCCCAGTTTTGTTGTTCTACTAGCATATCATGACAAAGAAGCGATTGTTTTATGCCAGTTTTTTTGGAGCTATTGCAAAGGCAATCTATTAGACTAATTTTCTGCTTTTACGGATTGCTTCAGATAGTTTCCGCTAACCAACAGCTACAAAGTCTTATTTGAGGGGATAAAATGTAAAAGAACGGCAAACAATTTCATTTGCCGTTCTACGCACAATTAAGTATAAATACACATTTTAACATCAGTTTTATGCGTTTTATTGCAACCCATTGGATATTTCATTCCCGTGCATGACCTATATAAAATTGGGTTGATCTTCATGCAGAAGTCATGCCTGGTGAATACGTCAACCTGACCGGAGGTTTGAGCGACGAAAGCAGCATGACGATTCTGCACCATTGTCCGGTTGTAAATTCATGGCGTTTCATGTCCCTATGGTCTCACATGTCCCCTTTGGACGCAACTTTTGTTTTTCAAACGTTCCCCTAGTACAGATTTTTCGATTTTTTCAAACAATGCCTAAACATGGTTAAATAGATTCATTGCATTTCGTCTCTGCCCATTCTCCCAAACCTCAAAATGCAGATGATTCCCCGTGCTGTTCCCCGTACTGCCCACATAGCCGATGACCTCCCCCTGCTGCACCCGCTGGCCGGGTGTGACACAGATGCTGGAGCAATGGGCGTACAGCGTGTCAAACGTTCCATCATGCTGTATCTTTACGTAATACCCGTAGCTTCCGCCCCACGGGTCGGTCGCGTTTGCGACTGTCACCGTGCCGCCCGCCGCCGCAAGAACCGGCGTGCCATACGGCGCGGCGATATCCGTGCCGCTGTGGTAGGATATTTCGCCCGTAAACGGGTCGGTGCGGTATCCAAACTGTGAGGTGATGACAAAGCTCTGCGGCAGCGGCCATGCGAAAATGCCCGTGCCTACCCAATCGGCGTCGCTGCCGATCATACCGCCGCCATGGGTAAAGCCGCCCAGCAGCGACGCCCACATAACGCTGTATTCCTCATGCCGCAGCAGCGCCAGATGCTCGTTCTGCTGTTCGGTAAAGCCATAGACCGCGGCCATCTGCTCCGGCGTTGTGTGGTGCAGATAGATTGTCAGCGTCGTTTCTTCTATCTCCTGCATCTCGATCACCTCATTGCCGTCCTCGTCCTCTGTAACCACCTCCACCTCTTTTTTCACCGTAACGCTTCTGTACGTGATCTGGTTCATATCCCACATCACACCGCGCAAAATCGCTTTTTTCTGTTCATCCATGGTCACAACATCCATGCCGTTCACACCGTCTGTTGTGACTTTGACGGCGTAGACAGAGAGCACATCCTCCCACCGGATGGCGGAAACACCGTCCGACGCTTCGATCTCCAAAACATCATGGGGGTTCGCCTGTTCGATCTGGCCGATGCGGGCGTAGTATTCTTCATTCAGCTCCGCCGTTGCCTGGCGCATGAGCATCCCGTCCTGTGTCGTTTCGTTGGAAAAGAACACGCCGAAGGGAGAAGCCAGAAACGCTCCCACCATACCCACGATGAGAACCAGCACCAAAACAGGCGACGCCGCGGCAAGCGCTGCGCCCAACCAGGACAATACGGCGGACGCCACCCGCGCCGCCGCCTGCCCGGTCTGTGCCAGCAGCCTGCCCGCACTCCGGGCTGCCTGTACGGTTGTCTGTACAGTCTGCCGTGCAAATCGGCGCGCCGCCTGTTTTTGCAAAACGCCCTTGGGCGCTCCGGCAATTTCATGCCCGCTCTTAAAAAATGCAGAAGAACGGTGCACACCATCGCGCACCGTTCTTTTTTGCCGCATAGCTCTTAATCTCATTGTGCCGGGCCGATGTGAATCCACCTCCCGCGCCCGGTTCAAAATTTCCCGATTTCGGGAAATTTTCTCTGTTTTCTGTCTCACAGCACCCGTGTGCGCGGCCCGTGATGCAGGGCGATAACTGTACCCCGTCTGTATGCCCGCATCCGTCCATTGGACCTTTTCCCGTTCTGCCCGCAGATGCACAGCCTGCCTGAATACCGCCCGGCCTGCGTCCGCAGCCGTCTCCCCGCCCCGCAGCGCAGCACGCTCCACCTGTTCCTCCGCCGCACGCTCCGGCGCTTTCTCCTGCGTTTCACACTGCCGGGAATGCTTTTCTATCAGCCCCGCCCGCAGCATACGCTTTGCCGCACGCGGCAAAGCATCACTCTTTTCCTTTACGCGCGCTCCTTCCGCGCTTTTCTTTGTTTTCAGTTCTTTCATCCGGTTACACCTCCCCCGGTTTGTTATGGAAAGCTTTGCATAACAAACCTAATGAAAAGTTCTTATAAATGGAAAGAATGATTGTAATTAGCTGCCCATAAGCCATTTTTACAGAAAAAACTTGCGATAATAATTGCATAGATATCTCCTTTCAACGACAATAGACACACCACCTTGAAAGGAGAGTGTGTCTATGATTACAAACAATTTCAACAAAGAGCTTCGGGGTATTTCAGATGCATTACGTGATCTGGGGTACACTGACAGCACCATCGGGCTACGTCAACGCTATTGGAAAGAGTATTGCTGCTATCACGGAAGTCTCGACATTGATGAAGCGTCAATGGACGAGTTTCTGCTGGAAAACTACGGTATTCAGAGTGGGAACATCAACATTTCCAAACGACAGTATGAAGCACGAGCTGCGCTTCGTAATTTGCTGGAATATCGCCGTTATGGAAAAATCAAGAACTATCATACGCCGTGGTTTAAAGATTTGCCGTGGGTGGAGCCTTTTCGAGCTATAACGGAAGATTTCATTTCATATCTGCGGAGTCAGAACAGTAAGCCGGCAACCATCGTCAATTATGAACGTACACTAAAACGCTTCACAAACCATCTGCATAGCGTGGGGGTAGATTCTTTTAGAGATATGACACCAGAGCATATCTCTTCTTTTTTATCCAATTCCATCCCGGATATCGTCAGGTGTCTTCGAGCTGCGCTTTGCCATCTGCGGGTTTTTCTGCGGTACCTCTATCTGAACGAACTTACAAAGGATGATTTGTCCTTGTTCATTCCAAAATCCAATGTGTTGCTGAAAAGGAAACACATCCCCACTACATGGACCAGAGAAGACATTGATAAAATTCTGGCTTGTATTGATTTAGCCAGTCCTGTTGGTAAGCGGGATTACGCAATCATTCTATTGGTTGCCCGTCTCGGGGTTAGAGTCAGCGACGTGATACGCTTGGAATTCGATCACATAAAGTGGGAGAAAAACTGTATTCAACTCTCCCAGTACAAGACGAACGAGCCGTTAATTCTGCCGCTATTTGAGGATGTTGGTCAAGCGATTATTGACTATGTGAAGCATGGACGCCCGGCTTCTGACCTGAAGCTTGTGTTTATTACACACAAACCGCCGTTTCAAAAGTTTAGCGACAACAATCATCTTTATGGCATGTTTAACAAATATCTGTATAGAGCCGGAATTGAAGTCACTCCAGAGAAAAGCCACGGTATGCACACGCTTCGGCACAGTCTGGCCAACGAACTTCTAAGGAAAGAAATTCCGCTTCCGGTTATTTCAGAAATTCTCGGTCACAAAAGTCTGGAAACCACTATGCAATACTTACGCGCAGATACGGAGCAGTTGCGGTATTGCACCTTAGTGGAGGGTGAAAATTATGCAGTCACCACCTAAACCATGTGCTTTTGAAAGCGATCTTGCCCTGCTGTTGTCCGCATTCGTTGCAGAAAAACAGCGATTAGGATTCAAATACAATAGCATTGAAGCATATTTAAAAAGTTTTGATACCTTTCTTCTGGAGAAGGACTGCAAGAATTCCCTGAGTAAGGAACTTATGCTCGAATGGATAGCACCGAAAGCACACCAGAGCGCCACAACGATTGAACACCGAATCCACATTATGCAGAGACTTGCGGATTTTTTGAACCGCAATGGTTTTCCCGCGTATCGTATTTCATCTGAATTGATTCCGAGAAAGACGCACGACTTTATTCCCTATATTTTCACTTATGATGAGATTACGCGAATTTTAGCGGTCGTTGATGGTTTTACATTCAACAAATGCAGTCCGAAACGCCATATCGTCTATCCTTTGCTGTTCCGTGTCCTATGCTTTTGCGGACTTCGCATTTCCGAGGCGCTAAATCTAACCGTGGGTGATGTTCATTTCGAGGATGGGTTCTTCCTCCTGCGAAACACAAAAACAAGTCTGGATCGCATCATTCCGCTGGATGACAATTTAAGAGCGCGCTTTGTAGCGTACAGAGAACAAATGGGCTTTTTCAGGAAAGATGAATACTTTTTCCCCTCGCCGAACGGTTCCAGATACAGTCTTGCAACAATGGACACCACGTTTAGGGACATTCTTTTTAGTGCTGGCATTCCATACCGCGGAAGGGGAAAAGGTCCGCGGCTGCATGACTTGAGGCACACATTTTGCGTACACAGTCTGCAAAAGCTGACAGCGCATGGCGAAGACCCCTATGCAGTGCTTCCGCTGCTGATGACATATATGGGGCACAGAAGCGTGCAGGCAACCAGCCAGTACATTCATCTCTCTGCCGAAAGCTTTCCGGCTATCCTGAAGCAATCCGAAGCTTTGTTTGGCAATTTAATACCGTTGGAGGACATCTCAAATGAAACATCCATCTGATTTCGCTATCTGTATTTCCAATTACCTTACAAAACACCTAGCAGGCGCAAGAAATCTCAGCCCCAATACCATAAAGTCATACAGGGACACCTTTTGCCTGCTTTTACTATTTATGAAGGAGATGAACAAAAAGATAGACAGGATTTGCTTGGTCGATATTGATGCCGACTTGGTTGTTCGCTTTTTGGATTGGCTGGAATTGGAACGCCGGAACAGCGCCTCGACGAGAAATGTGCGGTTAGCTGCGATCCATGCGTTTTTTCGATATGTGCAGTTTCAAAATCCGGAAATGCTGCTGCATTGCCAGCGTATTCTTGCAATTCCGATGAAAGAAACAGAAAAGAGATTTGTGGAATACCTGCCGGAACAAGTGCTGAAAGATCTGCTTTCCATTCCAGACCAAACAAAGAAATATGGAATACGAGATACGGCCCTGCTATGTTTGCTCTATGATTCTGGTGCAAGAGTTCAAGAACTGATTGATCTTTCCTTGTTAGATATTCGTCTGGAAACACCAGCAACGGTCCGTCTCTATGGTAAAGGTAGGAAAGTGCGCGTTGTCCCACTTATGTCACAAACGGCAGCCATATTGCAAAAGTATCTAAGGCAACACCGCACAGAAAACTGTGTGCAGAAAATGTCACTGCGTGGTAAAATAAAGACATGAATAAACAAATGAGTCTGTCGGGCCTGAGCGATGAACTGGCGCAGGTGCAGACCAAGAAAAAAGAGTTTCTTGAGCAGATAGAGCGTATTGTTCCCTGGGGCAGATGGATTGCCATGATTAAGCCGTGCTACTACAAGGGGGAGCGCGGAAATAAGCCCTATGATCTGGAACTGATGCTGCGGTTATATCTGCTGCAAAACCTTTATAACCTGTCTGATGAGGCGACAGTTGCCGAGGCAATGGACAGTCGTGCATTCTCAGAATTCTGCGGCGTAGAGTCCAGCAATCAGGTGCCTGACGGGGATACACTGGGGCGCTTTCGAAATATCCTCGTACACAATGGTTTACAGGAGCAGCTGTTTGCACAGGTAATAAAGCTGCTGAGGGAGAAAGGCTTGCTTCTGAAAAAGGGCACTATCGTTGACTCTACCATCATTTCCGCTCCATCCTCTACAAAAAACCAGGACAAGCAGCGGGACCCGGATGCACATCAAGTGAAAAAGGGCAATGAATGGCACTTTGGATATAAGGCCCACATTGGCGTGGACAAAGACAGCGGTCTGATCCATACGCTTAAGGTGACGGCCGCCAATGTCCATGACGTTACCATGACTTCAAAGTTACTAACCGGAGAAGAAACGGTCGTATACGGTGACAGCGGCTATCTTGGAGCTGAAAAACGTGAAGATGCCATCATCACCAACCATTTAGGCAAGCACATTCGCTATAAAATCAATCGTCGTCCCTCGCAGATGAAAAAGGGTTCAGCCAGATCGCAGGCTCAGTTAAAACGCAGAGAACATGAAAAGTCATCCGTTCGGGCAAAAGTGGAACACGTCTTTGGCGTAGTGAAAGGCCTGTTTCGATACCGAAAGACGCGGTATCGAGGCCTGCGAAAACAGACCGCAAAATTGAATATGTTATTTGCACTGGCAAATTTGATTCTGGCTGACAGGCGTTGCTTGCTGGCTTGATTCAGTTTGCCCATGCAACGAAAATATGCTGATTCTCCGCCGCAGTTTGCCTATATTGGCAGATGGTGCGGATTTTTCATGTCATTGTGCGGTGTTGCCCTAAATATGTGGCACTTGGATGCTGTGCGCAGACCGGACGATCCAGTGTTTGTCAACCACCAGGGAAAGAGACTGACTCGCCCCGGAGTTACTTACATTCTAAACAAATATATGGTTCAAGTCTCTTGGCTGGAGGACAAAAAAGGGGTTACTCCCCATGTTATCCGCCATTCCAAAGCAATGCACCTGCTCCGTGCGGACGTTGATCTTCATTACATTCGAGATTTTCTTGGACATGTGCAGATTGAAACGACTGAGGTTTACGCCCGCGCGGATGCAGAGATGAAGCGCAAAGCATTGGAAACCGCAAATCTCGATCTTCCAGCCGAATCCCAGACAAGCTGGCAAAAAGATCAAAGCCTATTATCCTGGCTACAATCACTATGACAACAAAACAGAAAGTTTTATCGAAAGACATTTGCGTAAGAACGGCTGAATTTCGGCCGTTCTTCGCGTTTCTTTTCATTATTCAAAACTTTTCATTAGGACGTGTGCTCATCAATTTGTAAAGCTGGGTGTCCTTTGAAATATCATTGATGAACGGCACCAGGCTACCGCCCATCTTCAGCAGGCCGCGTCCCGCTTCGGAATCCGTGACATACGAGAGCTGTGTATCCGAAATATGCAGCAGCTCCGCCAGCTTCGTGCGGTCCGACGCCGCCTGATTGAGCAGCACGAGAAATTCACTGTTGGAGATCATACTGCGTGCTACCTCGTTGTCCAGCGCCTGGTCCAGATTCTGAAATATCCCGCTGGCCAAAGCCCCGTACTTCCGGTATCTTTTCCATGATACATCCAGAAAGTTTGTGGACCACTCATAGGAAAACAGAACGGACAGCTCATCAAAATAGATCCACGTCCGCCTTCCGCGCAGACGGTTCTGCATCACGCGCATCATGACCACCTCCATCAGCACCAGCATGCCGATGGGACGCAGCTGCTGGCCCAGGTCCCGGATATTGAAGCATAAAACACGGTTGTCCAGCTGCACGTTGGTGGGCTGTGCGAACGTGTTCAGGCTGCCCTTTGTGAAAATTTCACTGGCCAGCACGATATCCTTCGCCAGGTCCTCCTTCTGGCACTGCAAAATACGGTAAAGGTCCTGCAGTGTGGGAGCCTGCGGCTTTTTGCTGAATTCCTCATACAGGTCAAGCACCGCGCGGTCGATGATGGATTTTGCCCGGCGTCCGTTCGTCTGCACATCCAAAAGATGCTCGTACAGCGTAAGGATAAACTCGGATTTGAGCGAAACAGGCTTTTCCCCTGCCTCGTATCCTTTTCCCAGCTCCAACGCGTTCACATGCTGCGTGCTGTCCGGCGCAAGGCGGATGTTCTGCCCTCCCACCGCATCCACCACCGGACCGAACTCTGCTTCGGGGTCGCAGATCAACACATCATCGTCCGTGTTCAGAATAACGTTCATCAGCTCCCATTTCGCGGCCATGCTCTTGCCGCTGCCCGGCACGCCGAGATAAAAGCCGTTCCCGTTGAGCAGCAGCTTACGGTTGCAAATGATGCTGTTCCGGCTGATGGCATTTCTGCCATAGTAGATGCCGCCCCGGTCCATCACATCCTGTACGGAAAAGGGCGTCAGTGCCGCCGCGCTCTCTGTGTTCATCGTGCGCATCGCTTCAATTTCCCGCAGGCCGTAAGGCAGCGCCGTGTTCAGGCCCTCCTCCTGCTGGAAATGGAGCGTATTGAAACGGCACAGATCGCCCCGCGCCGTGGCCGTGATGGCCTCCGTGTCACTGTTGAGCTGTGCATAGCTGTCCGCCAGATGCACCAGCGTCACCAGCACAAGCACCATCCGCTGGTCCCGCGAGGTCAGATCATCCAGCAGCGCCTTCATTTCCTGCCGCATCTGCTGCATCTCATAGGGCGGCTCCGCGGAAAAGTTGTGGTTCGCGTTCTGCTTTTGCTGCCACCGGGTAATATCCGTCTCCACGGCAAGCACGCGCTTTTGCATGTCCGCCACAGCCTCCTCCATGGGGACCGGGACGATCTGGATGGACAGTATCAGATTCTGCGGGAACTCGCACAGCCTGGCGATCGTCTCGTCCTTGAGAAAATTGGGATAGTCCTTCAAAAACAGCACGCGCCCGTACTTTTTGCCCATGATGAAATGGTCGCTCTTGAATTGCAGGCTGTCCGGCGCGATAGCGTCCCGGAAATCCTGCCCCCGCGCCATGGCCTGCGAAAGGTCAAAATTGAAATACGGTTCTTCCCCGCTGCGAAAAAAATCGTGCAGGATGCGGATGCGGTCATGGGACGAAAGCTCTGTAAGCTGGCTGGACAGCCGCCCGAATCCGGAGGCAAGCTCCGTGCCGGCGCGGGCAAAAAAGCTCCGTGCCTCCTCAATACTCCGACGCTGCACGGAGAGAACGATGTATTTCTCCCGGAAAATGTTGTTGCTCCATTCCGTGCGCTCCCGCACGATCTGGTTGTATTCCTCCCGCAGCCTGTCCATAGCATCGCCGCGCAAATGCATCAGCATGGTGTTCTCAAATTCCACCGGGTCGATGCGGCGGTTATTCGTGAGCACCTGCACATACGCATCATCCGGCCATGCGTTGATGACGCTGCAGTAGCGCATCAATATTTCCGCCTGGTCCGCTTCCGACGCCACGGCATAGTTCACATCCTGAAACCGCCACATCTTGGAATACCGCCCGCCGCACAGCCAGATCCCGTCCCGGTATATCTTTCTGACCGGAATGGACTCCTGCACGGAGCGCGGTACACGGAAGCTCTCTCCATGCCTGATCAAACGGTTAAAAATCTGTATTTTCATTCTGCATTCCCCATTCATCGTTCCTGTTTTCCGTCCCGCTGCCGCAGGCGGCTTTTGTGAAGGTCTTTTGCCCATTCCGGGCGGATGTACTGCAGCCGGAGCGTCAGAGATGCGGCGTCCCGCTGCATTTCCCGGTATGCGATCGCATTGTTGACGTCCAGAAAATACATCTCCGGTTTTTGAGCTTCTTCATCTGTTCCGCAGACCATCCAGCCCTGTACGAGTTTTTCCTGTTCCACTGTTTCAGCCCTCCATAACACTGAAACGGGGCGGCCTCAGCCGCCCCGTCCCATTCCGTCCTATCGCATCAGGATGATCATCCCATCTGTGAAAACACAGTTGGCCGTTGTACATCCCTGTGCGCCAAGCTGTTCAAATGCCGCGTTCATCGCTTCCCAAAGCAGACAGTAGCTTTCGTCCTCTGTCTCTGCTGCATAGTCGGCCAGAGCAAAGGAAGCCGCGGGCTGCGTACAGGCGCCGCTGCGCTCCATACCCACATGGCCCATCATACTGTCCGCCTGGTTGGCCGCAAGCAGGAGCGCGTATTCTTCCGATACCGTAACAGGGACCGTCTGTTCCTCTGCCGCTGCTTCCGTTACACCAGACGAATCTTCATCCTCGGCATCGACGTCCGATTCCGCTGTTTCGCTGTCTGGCGCAGATTCCGTTTCGTCGGATACTGTGCTTTCAGAAACAGGCAGTGAACTGCCTGTTTCCGCTTCCGAACCATCCGAAATGCTGCTATCAGACTCCACCGGCGTACTGCCGGATTCGGGCTGCGGGACAGAATCCGATCCATCCTCTGCATTGCTGCCGGATTCCGGCGCAGTGCTTTCAACTTCTGTACTGCTGGAGCTGGACGCAGCGCTTCCGTCCGCCAAACTGCCGGAACTGGATACGCTGTTTTCATCCTGTGCCATGCTTTCCGAAATGCCGGAGCTTTCGGGGATGGATACACTTTCCGCTTCCTGTGCCGCCAGCACGGGAAGCAGTGCGGAAATGGACATGAGGCCCGCAAGGGCCAGTGATACGATCGTTTTCATTCTGCAAAATCCTCCGTTTTTTCTTCATCAAATTCTTCGGTGCTGTTCTCCTGTTTGCGCTTCCAGATAAACATGGCCAGCGCCGTGCCGCACAGCAGCACGAACAGGACCGTCCACCAGTCAACCAAACGGAAACGCCATACAAGCGGCTGCGTGAGGAAGAACAAGACCACAGACAGTACCGCCAGCACCGCATTCACGGTTTTCTGGACAGCGTAGCCCCGCGGTTCATCATCTTCTTCCGTATCTTCCTCCATGCGTTCAGCCTGTTCGTTTTCATCGTCCGCATCCTCACCGCCGTCTTTTTTCCCGCGCAGCCACACAAGGACTGCAAACAGAATAGAAAGCAGCGTGCAGGCAAGGTCGGCCAGCGTCAATGCGCGGATATCCTCCTGCACAGGAAGCTCCACCGGGGCCTCCGGCTCTTCCGGCTCTGGCGCAGGCTCAGGTTTGGATTCCGGTTTCGTTTTCTCCGGCTCAGAGGGCGCAGGTTTCGGCTGCACGGGCGCTGCGAAGCTGTCGACCGGCACGGTGTACTTCAGAAGATTCCCGCACCGGTCCCACACGAAAAAATCGTAATCTCCGTTTTGGTCCACCTCAAACACGAGCGTATCCACACCATACGCAACGCTTCCATCTGGCCGCGTGATGGACTGGACGCCGCAGATGCTGCCGTCCGTTCCCAGGTTGATGTTCACCCTTCCGTCCCTGCCCGGCGTCAGCGTATGCGAGGCTGTGGGCGGCGTTTTGTCCAGCACGATGTCCCGCGCCTTTTCTTCGCTCACATTCCCGGCGATGTCCCAAACGCGTACAACGATATGGACGATCTGCTCCTCCGTAAACTTCGGCGGGTCTGCCGGGTCGAACACCGTCCATTCACCGTCGCCCACTTTGTATTCGTACCGCTCAAGGCCCGAGCCGACGTCACCGGCGCTGGCGTTCATAAGGATATCGTAATTGTAGTACTCGGTTTTGCCGTATTCCGTGATGATGGTGCGGTCGCCGCCGTCCAGCGGCTCAAAATGGAAATCCACAGTCGGGCGCGCGGTGTCCACGTTGCCCACTTGTGCATGCAGTGTGGCCGTATTTCCGCCGTTGTCGGTGATGATGAAGTCATACGTACCATTGGCGCTCACGGTAAAATCCGCCGCATCGCCCTCTACTATTGTGCCGTCCGGCAGAGTGATGGATTTGACGCCGCTGGGCGCATAGCCGTCCTCCGGCTTCGGGTCGCTGGCCGTCACATGGATGGCCGCGGGCCCGTTCGTCCAGACATCCGGCGTCACGGAATATTCTGCTTCGGGTGCGAGGTAATCAATATTGCTCACCTCGGTATGCAGCGTAAACGTGTTGCCGCCGTTGTCCGTGATGATGAAATCGTATTTTCCATTGGCGTCCGCAACGAAATCCGCGGTATCGCCGTCCACCACCGTGCCGTCCGGCAGCGTGATGGACTGGACGCCGCTGGGCGCATAGCCGTCCTCCGGTTTCGGGTCGGTGGCCGTCACACGGATGGTCACAGGCTTGTTCGTCCAGTCACCAGGCATCACCTCGTAGTCCGCGGCCGGCGCAAGCAGGTCGATATTGCTCACTTCCACGGGATAGGACAGGACGTTGCCGCAGTAATCGCGCACAGAGAAGTTGTACACACCGTTTTTGTCTATCGTGTACTTCGCCGTATCTGCGTCCACGACGCTGCCGTCCGGCAGGGTGATGTCCCGCACGCCCGACAGGTTATCGTCTGTGGACAGGTCGATTTCCACCGTCCCGTTCGTCCAGTGATCCGGCGTCAGAGTTTTTTCCGCCACTGGCTCGGTCTGCTCGAACATGAAGCCTGCAAAAATGGCGTCGGACACATTCCCCGCGTTGTCCTCCGCCTTCGCGTAGATGTTTCCGAAGTATTCTTTCCGCATGGCGGGCTTGTCCAGCTCGTCATAGGTCAGCCAATCGGCTTCGAGGTGATCTTCGTCCAATGCGTATTGGTAATAGATGGCCTTGATGCCGCTGTCCGTCCAGCCCTCATCGGCCAGATCGTGGGCCAGCAGCTCCGGGCGGTCCACTTCATTGAAATGCGGATAGCCGAACATCCCAGCGGGCGCGTTGTCCGCTGCCGAATGCAGGATATCGTCCATCACGGGCTTTGAACGGTCGATGGTGTCGATGACGATCTCTTCGGGGCCGGGGTCGGGCGTTCCCTCTCCGCCATCGCTGTCGTCGTCATCCGCATCCGCGGACACGCGCTGCACGTTATCCTTCGCCCACAGATAGTACGTGCCGTTTTCCGTGATGTTGGGAAATACATTGCTGTCCTGCCACTCAGCGGGGCGGTCCGCCGTGCGCGTCACCGCATACTGCCCAAGGCCGGATTCCGTATCATGGGCTTTTACCGTGATGGTCTTGCTTTGGCTCCAGCCCTTGTCCCACTCCACAGAATCAATGACCGGAGAATGCTTGTCGATGTGGTCGATGATGAACGGATACGGCTCCGACACATTGCCTGCCAGGTCGCGTGCATATGCGTTGTAATTGCCGTTGTTTGCATAGGTAAAAGTGGCTTCACTGTCCGCGTCCGCCCACTGAATCACCCCATCCGGCACGGCCCAGCCGATGGCCACAACGCCGCTGTTATCGTCCTGCGCCGTTACCTTCGCCCAGTTTTCTGTGGCATCCCAGGTGCGCTGCGTTTCCACCTTTACCACAACGGGCGGCACGATATCCAGCGCGGTGACGTCCACCTTTGCGGCAGCGGAAATATTCCCCGCCTTGTCCGCCGCCCAGATGTAGTAAACGCCGTTGTGGTCCACCTTGGGAGCGTCGGCGCTAAAACTGTCCAGCGCAGGCGCTTTTTCCTCCGTAGTGACCGCATAGCCTTTCACGCCGCTGTCCGCGTCTGTGGCCGTAACGGCCAGCGTCATTTCCGTGTGCCCGCTGTTGGGCTGCTGCTCCACCCTGGAAATGACCGGCGCGACCTTATCCACCAGCGCGGTCTTGCCGGCTGTGCCGGAAACACGGCCCACATTGTCGATGACACGAGCGCTGACCGTGTGTTTGCCGTGGTCCGCGATGGAAAGCACACCGCTGTACGTCGTCCAGCTCCCGCCGTCCAGAGAATATTCCGTGCGCGCAACGCCGCTGTGTGCGTCGCCGTTGTCTTTCACTGTGGCGGCGACAGAAGTATTCGTCCACTGTTCCGTGGACAGCGTAATACTGGGCACATTGGGCGAAGCCGGGTCGATGTATACCTTTGCCGTGGCCGTCTGGCCGGAGGCGTTGCCCGCTCCATCCACCACACGGGCGGTCACCGTTGTTTCACCTCCTGCCGTGATGGTCACGGTGGGGTCGCCCACGGGACAGCCCGTCCAGGCCCCGCCGTTGATGCTGTACTCATAGTGATGGATGCCGCTGCCGTAGTCGCCCGGCGTCGCACTCCAGTCCGGCAGGCTCGTACCTTTGTCCGTACCGCCCGAAAAACGTACCACCGCGCTGTCCCTCTGCCAGCCCGTGGGCGCGCTGGCCTGCACGCCGGACGGCTCGGTGAGGTCATAGCCGTAATAGCAGCCCGCATACATCGGCACGTTGACCGGGATGTATACACGCTCATCCGACAGCTGCCCGTTGTTGTGCCTGTGCCGCACCAGCGCGTAGCGGATGCTCATGTCCCCGCCTGTTGCCGCAATATCGTATCCATAGCACGGCATATATAGGTCTGCGGCCAGCGCCGTCCCCTGCGAATTCCCCAACGGGTCCCGCCCGCACACCGGACAGAGCCAGATGTCATAGTTGTTGGGCGATGTGAAGATCTCCCGTGTGTTGACGGTCTGGGAGCTGCCGGAATACATGTACCCGATCACGTAGGTATATGGCGTGCCGTTTCGGTCCGCGCCCAGCGCGCCGCCCGCGGCGAACGCCGTGGACGCAAGCAGCGTCATACACAGCAAAAGCGCAAGAAAACTTGCGCTATACCGTTTCCATTTCTGTTTCATCCTTCTTTTTTCCTTCTTTCCGCTTGTATTTGAAAAGGGCGGCTGGTTTTTCCAGCCGCCCTTTTTCACAAAAGAATACATACCAATAGTTTTTCGCCCGGAACACGCGGGGCCGGGCGCGCAGCACCCGGCTTTTGAATACCGCCCACAAAAATTTTTCCAGCGGCATCCCGTTGTAGGTGAAAAACCCGGCCAGCGCCAGCGGCGCGGCCCCCAAAATACATACCCAGCCCGTCGCTTCCGTTCCAAGCATATCCACACATCCGAAATACAGCCCCGCCGCTGCTCCCACAGCGGCAAGCGAGCATCCGAACTGCCGCAGCGACAGCCCGAAAAAAATGCTCTCATGGTATTGCCGTACTTCCTTCGGCACCTTTATCTCCAAATTTCTTTCACCTCGTTACAGGCCCATCATTTCCCGCACGATGCGGTCCGAGCCTTTTACCAGCCCCACAAGGACCAGCATGTTGAAGATCATTTCCGCCACATAGGTCCAAACCATCGAAACCGCTGAGCCTGACGGCGCCGCGGGCGACCCGCTGCCCATATATGCGGAATAGATCAGGCAGGACAGCACGATGACCGCGCCTTCCAGGCACACGCCCACATATCCCTTGAGGAACGCCTTCCCCGTGGCCGCCGTCTCGCTGCTGCCAAACGCCGCGATGGGCACCGGGGCCAAAGCCGTGTAAAGGTAGAGTTTGAAAAAACGGCTATACACCGTCATGATCAGGATAAAGGAAAGCACGGTAATG
>ERZ791934.742-NODE-742-length-40167-cov-3.849746_pt1 | contig 40167 bp, 36 predicted proteins | sample MGYA00510125_ERZ791934 | MGnify/ENA primary metagenome ERZ791934 (study PRJEB30046, sample SAMN00993240) | human gut metagenome | study: EMG produced TPA metagenomics assembly of the A metagenome-wide association study of gut microbiota in type 2...
GTTCAACTCCCGGGCTGCATCGTCCAGAGAGGCGTCGGCCCGGCAGTGCCCGCAGAGGCCGCCGGCCTGCTGGACTGTGGACTGAAGACCTGCCAGAAAGTCCGGGGAGAATCCGGAGATATCGTTTGCCAAATACAGAAAACGACGCCTGCCCTGTTTGAGCAGATAGGAGGCTATCTGGCTGCCTAACTCACCCCAGGGGATGAGAAGCTGCTCCGCATTGGGCACACCGAGGGGATCGGTATTAGAGAGAAACAGGATGGGAAAATTGCCATGAATACGACGGCAATATAAGCCTCTGCCGGTACACCGGGCAGAAATTCCCACGGCTTCTCCAAAAGCACAAATGGTATCAGCACTAAAGTACATACCAAAAAACTGTAGTAGGTGATGGCAACAGGAGAAATCCCTGCACATCTGCTTTTGCTGTAAACGCCGTAAGCCGCCCACACGACCACCGCCAGGCACATGATCAAATCCCCTTTGTTCAGTTCAAAGGCAGCCAGTACCGACAAATCGCCTGCAGTGATGGTCAGCACCACGCCAAAGAGCGATAGAACGATACCCAGGACCTGCTTCAGCGGCAGCTTTTGTTTCAGAAAAGCCAGTGCCAGCAAAGCCGTCACTACCGGATTGGTCGCCCCGATAATCGACGAATTGATCGCCGTGGTATACTTCAGCGACAAAAAGAAAAAGATGTGGTATCCTACCATGCCGACGATACCTGTAAAGAGGAATTTCTTAAGATCCGTCTTCTGAAATATGTATTTTTCCTCCGGATTCTTTGCCTCCATATATTTTTTGATGAAGCCCATGGCGACTGTCGCCACGACAAATCTTCCAAAGGTCAGCGATACGGTCGGAATGTAGGGTACCGCAAATTTTCCGGCAATAAAAGCGCCTGACCAGCAAAATGCCGCCAGCACCATCAGTATGTAAATTCTAGTATGTTTCATTTCTATTTGAACAGCGCCGCCAGGCTCTTTTCGTATGGCGGTCTGCATATTCCCTTCTCTGTAATCACTGCTGTAATATATTTTGCCGGCGTCACGTCAAAGGAAGGGTTATAGGTCTTTACCCCCTCCGGCGCCATGGGCTTTTCGTACCACATCTTGTAGATTTCTTCTCCGTCGCGGAGTTCAATATGAATGTCATCGCCTGTAGGCGTATCCATGTCAATCGTGGAAGTCGGCACGTACATATAAAATGGAATGCCATACTCTTTTGCCAGAATGGCAACACCCGACGTACCGATTTTGTTGGCGCCGTCTCCGTTGGCCGCCATACGGTCACACCCTACGACCACCGCATCAATCCATCCGTTTTTCATGACGATGGACGCCATGTTATCACAGATCAAAGTCACATCGATGCCGGACTTAGAAAGCTCCCAACTGGTCAGCCGTGCCCCCTGCAGCAGTGGCCTCGTCTCATCAGCAAAGACTTTGAAATCATAACCCCTCTCCTGCCCTAAGTAAATAGGCGCAAGACAGGTTCCATACTTGGCCGTCGCAATAGTTCCCGCATTGCAGTGAGTCAGAATTCCCATGCCGGGTTTGAGCAGCGACAGCCCGTATTCTCCCATGGCAAAGCACGCCGCCTCGTCCTCTCTGCGAATTGCTTCTGCTTCGTTAGAGAGGGCAGACTTAGCTGCCGCCACGTCGACTCGCCCTAAGGCTTCGAACTTGTCCCACATGCGGGTAAGCGCCCATGCCAGATTCACCGCCGTAGGTCTGGCAGTCACCAGATAGTCCTTGGCATCTTTTAGTTGAACCGCAAAGTCGTCGATATCTGTACCCCGAAAGTCTCTCACCGACAAGTACAACCCATAGGCGGCCGCAACGCCGATTGCCGGCGCCCCTCTGACCTTCAGCTTGTAGATCGCCTCCCAGACATCCTCCTTGGTGTGCATCTCTTCGTAGACCTCTTCGCCCGGTAAGCGCGTCTGATCCAAAACCAACATCTTATTATCTATATATTTCACTGGTGCGATTTCAAATACCTTCATCTCTCCACCTGCCTGTTATCATGATTCAATGAACGCTTCCTTACAGCAACGTATTGCTCACGCAATACTCCTACGCTCGTTTCACTCGCTCCGCTGTCCGTTTTGCCTAGCCAAAGCAAGCTTGGGGCAAAAAGGCAAAGCTGTTCGGATTATAGCGTTCATTATACCATTAATCTTCCCTTCTCTGCAAGGGGAATAGCTTGGTTCTTCCTCCTAAAATAAGCGGATAACTCCAAACAAAAAATCAGCTGTCTCTTTCAGCCTTTGGTTACGTAATTTTTAAGATGGCTCGGTTTGCAGTATAACTTTTTCTGATTTCTAGTCGAATCTGCGTAACTGCACATGAAGATCATTCGCTCGGTTATGCAGAATGCCCTCCTCAACCGCCTTTACTTAATTATTCAGATGAATTTTGCCGAATCTGCATAACACGAGCCGCCTGATTACGCAAATCTTCAAAAATTCTTTTGTCTTGATAACTTCTTTTTGATTTCTGTCGAAGTCTGCATAACTTGGAATGAAATATAGTATTTTGATTCTTATTATCTAGAAATGTTTTTTCGAAAGGCTTTGACAGATAGGAAATAAAAAAACGTCAGCAGCAGTGCACACCACAGTATAGCGGCTGCCAATGTGTGGCTTTGCAGTTCTTCCCCCTGCAAGACTGTCCGTAAGGTGTCGATAATCGGCGTCATCGGCTGATGTTCTGCAAAGAGTTCCAAAGCTTTGGGCATCGTATCTGTTGGCACAAAGCCGGAACTCAAATATGGTAAAATAATAGCAAATACAGAAAAGGCTCCCGCGCCTTCCGGGCTTTTAGCGATGATTCCAAAGAAAATGGAGCACCACGAAATAGCCAGGATATACAGACTCAGAATCAATAGAACCAAAAGCCAGCCTGCAAAATCAGCCTTCGGTCTGAAGCCGACAAGAAATGCCACAGCCACAACCAGAATTGTAGCCAGTCCGTTCCTGGCAAAGGACTCCCATACATGACCGGATAAGATAGAAGACTTTTTTATAGGCATCGTACAAAAGCGGTCGATAATGCCCGTTTTTATATCTGTGCTTACGCTGATTGCTGTGGTAGTCGCGCATTGACCCAAGCTCTGCAATATGATGCCTGGTACGATATAATTGACGTAAGAAGCGCTGCCCACGTTGATTGCTCCTCCCAATACATAAGCGAAGAGAATCATCATCATTACTGGCGCCACAAAGCTGGTCAAAACCATGTCAGGATTTCGTCTAGTCAGTAATAAGCAGCGGCCAGCCATGGTTTTCGTGTCCACAAATAAGTTCGTAATTTTATTCATTCCCTATACCTTCCTTTTCTCCAATCAGTGTTAAAAAAACGTCTTCAAGGGTAGGTGATTTCTGAGCGAATGCTTTGATTCCCACCCCGTTAGAAGCAAACTTCTGAAAGATCAGTGATAATGTGTCCGCTGAACCGTCAGTATAGATTATCAGCTTATTTTCTTCCCTTATCGCAGTTGTTTTGTATTTGGCAGTGAGACTGCAAGCCTGATTCAAGAGATCCTCATCTGTAAAAGTAAATTCTACCACACCTTGAGGCAGCATATTTTTTAGTTCCTGCGCTGTTCCTTCTACGATGATAGTCCCTTTGTCCAAGACGCCGATTTTATCTGCCAGCTGCTCAGCCTCTTCCAGATACTGCGTAGTTAAAAATATAGTCACGCCAGAATCTTTTAGTTCCTCGATAATCGCCCACATGCTGTGTCGGCTTTGGGGATCGAGACCCGTTGTCGGTTCGTCCAGGAAAATGATCTCCGGTCGATTGACCAGACTCATAGCAATATCCAGCTTTCTTTTCATTCCGCCAGAGTAAGTCGATACCAGGCGTCCTGCAGAATCCATCAGATTGAAATAAGTCAATAGTTCAACTGCCCTGTCTTTTGGCTTCCCAATATGATTGAGTTTTCCGATCAAAATGAGATTCTCCATGCCTGTCAGCGATTCATCTACGCTTGCAAACTGTCCCGTCAGACTGATAGCCTGATGCACTTTTTCAGATTCCCCTAGCACGTCATAACCACTTACCTTCAGTTCACCGCCATCTGGTTTTAACAATGTCGTCAGCACCTTAATGGTCGTCGTTTTCCCTGCACCGTTAGAACCCAAAAGCGAGTAAATCGATCCCCGCTCCACATCAAAGTTTACATCCTTCAGCACTAACTTGTTTTTATAGCTCTTCTTCAGTCCTTTTACAGAAATTGCTAAATCTGTTGCCTTCATAACTATATCCTCCTTTAGATACATGTTGTCTGTATGTATATGTGCTAAAAAATAAAATTGCCAGGCAATTTTATTCTCTGTCTAAATGTTTTATTTGCTGCAAGGAGCCCTGCAGGATTTCTTCGTCCATAACAGGAATCCCCATAGAATCAAACAGCTCTTTTAAAAAATATATCTTTTCAATCAACTCTTCTTGGCTGCATGGAAAGATGGAAGGAATCACCCAAACGTCGACCATGACTGTAAAAAAGCTGGCGAGAGATTTGGGATATTTTATATTTTTAATGGAGCCATCCTCAATGGCTTCCCTGAAGAGTTCCTCTAAATACGGGGCTATCATCTTCTGCTGCTTTTGCAAAAAGTCTGCTAAAATTCGCGGGTTATTCAGAAGGCAAATCGACATCGTGTTAACCTCTTGCAATTCCTGATTTTGAAATTGCAGCTTGATAACCTTTTTAATTTTCTCCAACCCGCTTAAGCCTTTTTCCTTTTTCACTTTCTCAAAAGGATTGTTGTCGAAAAACAGCTTATCGCCTAACGCGTCTAAAACTTCTTCTTTTGACTTGAAGTGATGATAAAAAGCGCCTCGCGTCAACCCTCCCAAATTGTTGACAATATCTAAGACAGTAGTCTCCTCGTAGCCCTTCTCAAGAAAGAGCTTTAAGGAAACGTCCAGTATTTTTTGAACAGTTTCTTCCGGATATTTATTGCGCGGCATCTCGCACCTCCTTATATACATACACCGTGTTTGTATATACCAATATAACATACACGATGTATGTTGTCAATCTGCTGTAAAAAGTTCATTAGTCCGCACGCCTGCTAATATGAAATTCCTTTGATGAACCCGCATTGATTTTGCAGGCAATGCAAAGAAGGCACTTTTGTATGTTACTGCGCGATTTGATTAGAGTGAATAAAATTAAATTAACTTTCATCGGCAGATAGTATATAATTGTAGTGAAACAGGGAGGAACAAATATGACGGCAATTACAAAGACCAGTATGAAAGACCAGGTCTATCAGATTATCAAAGAGAAAATATTTACATTGGAGTACAACTTCGGCGACACCATCAATATTTCCGCGCTGAGCAGCGAACTCGGCGTCAGCAACACTCCGATCCGCGAGGCGCTTTCTCGCTTAGAAGTGGAAGGCCTGGTGACCTCCACATTGAATTCAAAGGTCCAGGTCATCGATATCACAGAAGACCTCTACAAAGATATCGACCATACTTTTTTCTCAATTATATCCGGCTGCTACACAACCTGCTATTTGGAAGACAAAATCGAGTGTCTATTGGAACTGATGGAGGAAGCCATTCTAGCGCAGGAACAGGCTTTAAAGGAAAAGGAATATATGAATTATGCCTTCAAGGCCATTGAGTTTGACCGGTGTTTTGTCGCTGCGACAGGCAACGATTATCTACTCAACACCTTCGATACCAAGTCACCGATTCTTTATCTGCTGACTCGCTACACCCACCAACATCCCGAACCTAATCGGGAATTCAACCTCAGTGAGCATCAGCAGATTCTCGATGCGGTCAGAAAGAACAACTTCATGGGAGCCCAGAAGCTCATCTATATCCATTACGACAAACATTTCGAATACTAAAAGCAAAAGAACACTGCCAGGCGACCCCGCCCGGCAGTGTTCTTCGGTTTCTTGCGCTTTAAAGCAAATATTATAGGAAATTACCTATGAAAATGATCAGGATTGCCACTGGACACAGATATTTGACTGAAATCCTCAGCCAGGTGCGCTGGACTTTATTTTGTACGTTGATAGAATCGAGGAAGTTGTCAATTCCCCAAATCCACCCTACAAAGATAGAAATCAGCAGCCCGCTAACGACCAGCAGATAATTGCTGGTGATGACGTCCACGGTGTCCAGGAAGCCTGGAATCAGAATGGAGCAGCTGCCGATAACCACGGCGAACGCCATGACGATGGCGACAGCTTTTTTCCTATTTATATGAAAGCCATCCATGACCACTGCTACGATGGCTTCACCGATGCCGATGGCAGAAGACAGTGCGGCAAAGTAGAAGCCTACATAAAACAAAGTACCGATGATTCTCCCGCCAGAAATATAATTGAAGACATTTGGCAAAGTGATCATGGTCAGGCCGACGCCTGCCCCTGGTTCTAAACCGAAAGCAAATACCATCGGGAAGATCATCAGTCCGGCGGCGATTCCGGCTGCTACGATGGAAGTGCTGACGATTGCAGCCTGCTTCAATATATTTTCCTTCTTATTTTTGATATAGCTGCCAAAGATCATGGAGGCCAACATGCCGATGCCGATGGCAAAGAATGCCTGCCCCACTGCCGAGGTTACAGCGTCAAAAGAAAATGTGCTTATATCCGGCTTGAACATGTACGTCAGCCCTTTTGACGCCCCTTCCACATTGAGTCCGATCACGATGCATACGATCATGATGACGGCCAATGCCGGCAGCAGGAACTTGTTTACCTTCTCCACGCCCTTCTGCACGCCGCCGCTGATGATGACAGCGATGATCACCCAGTTGACGACGGCAAAGAGAAACATGGTTTTGGGATCGCTGGTCAGTGCCTCAAAAGAGTCTGCGATGCCCGCAGCATCCATACCGGAAAAGAAGCCCGTCGCTGTCCTCCAAATATAGGCCAGAACCCATACATAGATAGGAACGGTATAGCAGAAGACCAGCAGTGCCACCAGAATATGGAGATAGCTGGAAGCGTACCATTTTGTTCCCGGCCTCAGAGTCTGGTAAGCGCCGACTGCGGTTTTCTGCGTTACGTAACCCATGGAAATCTCCGCTGTCAAAAGGGGAATTCCGATCAGCACGATGACCAGCACGTAGGTGATGATAAACAGCGCGCCGCCGTTGGTTCCGCACACATATGGAAAACGCCAGAGGCTCCCTACGCCTACTGCAAACCCGATGGTTGTAAGGAGAAAGCCCAGAATCGAGCTGAATCCTTCGTTTTGTTTTTTCTCAAGAATCATGTCCTCTCCCCCGGTTATCTACCGTATATCACGTCCTGGCAAGTCCTGTAAACGTTCTCGCACGGCGTAATTCCTAAAGCCTCGGCCTTGGTCAGGTTATCCCAGGTCTGCTTTGGCATGGTTGCATCGATGACCTTGGTCAGTTTTTCATAGCTTGCATTCTCGCCTTCCATGTATTCCTGCGCTCCGCAGATGACGCCAGCGGTGTTGTGCCACCACTCTGTCTGGAAGAGGATGTCTCGCTCAGCCAGCAGCTTGGCGATGCGAATCTCTTCTTTCTGGCTGGAGGCGCGCAGCTGGTTGTTGGCCGATCCCCAGATCATCTTACATCTCAGCTTTGGAATGTTGTCATCGTAGAGGATCCCGCCGATGGCGCAAGGGCTGACAATATCTACATCCATATATAAAGCTTCATCCAGGGATACGATTTCTATGTCTTTGCCAGGATTTTCGTCTATAAATTTCTGTGCAGTTTCCTGATTCAAGTCCGCTATGTAAAGCTTGACGTTTTCCTGCAGCAGATATTCTCCCAAGTACCAGCCCACGGCGCCGAGACCGATCAACGTGATGGTCTTTCCGTCCAGACTGTCGGTTCCTTCCTTGAATCTGACGGCCTGCTTCATGGTCACATAGACCCCATAAGCTGTCGGTTTTCCCGTTTCGCCCAAAGGAGAGTTTGGTCCGCTGGTGTAATTCATAGAGAAATTGGCATTTTCTACGTCAGCCATCTCCGTTGGGAAGTTCATATCCGGACCGGTCATGGTTCTGCAGTTATCGATGGCAAAGCCGAGGAATCCCATGATTTCCAAATTTGAAAGATCCAGTTCCTCCATCTGCACCGTCGTCTTGCAGCCGCCGAATGCCAGGTTGCCGGCCACGTTCTTGAAGCTCATGCCTCTTCCCAGATTCAGTCCGTCGATGATGACTTCTTTTTCGTCTTCGTTTACATCATGACGTCTGATTCCGCCTGCTAAAGTGGCGTGCAGCCGGTTGTTGACACCCAGCTTGCGGCTGTGCTGGTGGCACATGAACCGGATGTTATACTTGTCGTTATAATAGCACTCGATTCCAAAGTGTCTGCCCTGTCTGATCAAGTCCAGAATTTCATCCAGGTAATCCTCCAGGTCGTATTTCTTGTACAGTGCTCTCACCTGCTTTGTGTTGAGGTAAACGACGTCTTCTGTCAAAATGCTTTCCACGTAGAATTCTTTGTTGTACTTGCTGAAATCCAGATCCTGCTCCCACTGCTTCATGGCTTCCATCCAGAACTGATCTTTCTTCCAGTCATATCTGATCTTTAATGTGGTAAGGCCCTCTGCCTTCATCGGTGTGCATAAACTTCTCATCATATTCCTCCTCAGTTTCTTCTCACGGATATATGCATCGTGCACTATGCATATTTTGTAGTTTCATTTTACTCCTCTAAAATGTTTTGTCAAGGGTAATTTTCAAAATTCTTAGAAATTATCGTTACGTCCGGCGTACTCCCCATTTTGCGTAACACGACAGCTAGACGTACCGGGGCCGTTACGCAGATTCAGTTAAAAACTGCAAAAAGTTAAGAAACATGGGCCCGAACCTCTTCCCGCTGCGTAACTGGCGAGCTCGACATGCCAGGAGGTTACGCAGATTTGGCCAAAATCCGCAAAATGTTATCCAGCAGACTGATAACACGCCTAATATGCGTAACACGCAAACAGGCAGAGTCTATAAACCCATAAAAAAGGCCGCAATGCTGCTGATTCGGCAATCAACAGCATTGCGGCCTTTTTAAAAGACTTATAATGAAATTTTCATTGCAGGAAATTCCCCACCAGAATAATCACGATTGCCAGTGGACAGAGATACTTTACAGAAACCTTGAGCCAGATCCGCATCGCTTTGTTTTTAATATGGATCGCATCGAGGAAATTATCTGCTCCCCAAATCCACGCTACGAAGATATCAATCAAAAGCCCGCTGATGACCAGCAGATAATTGCTTGTAATACCGTCCACCACATCCAAGAAACCTGGAATCAGAATAGAGCAGCTGCCAATGACTACAGAAAAAGCCATGACAAGAGCGACAGCCTTTTTCCGGCTGATATGGAACAAGTCCATGAACACGGCTGAAATTGCCTCGGCCAGACCAATGGCCGACGACAGAGCTGCGAAGTAAAAACCTACGTAAAACAGAGTGCCGATGACTTTACCGCCTGTGATATAGTTGAATACATTTGGTAGCGTAATCATGGTCAGGCCCGTGCCTGCGCCTGGCTCCAGACCAAATGCAAATACCATTGGAAAAATCATCATGCCTGCAGCAAGACCAGCCGCCACGATAGAACCGCTGACAATGGTGGCCTGCTTCAGAATATTGGCCTTCTTATCTTTGATGTAGCTTCCAAAGATCATAGAACCCAGCATCGCCAGACCTAATGCAAAAAATGCCTGACCGGTGGCCGCTGTTACCGCATCAAAAGAGAAAGAAGAAAGGTCTGGTTTGAACATGTAGGCCAGCCCCTTTGACGACCCTTCCACATTGAGGCCGATGACGATACAGACAACCATGATAACAGCCAAGGCCGGCAGCAGAAATTTGTTAACCTTTTCCACGCCCTTCTGCACTCCTCCGCTGACGATAATAGCGATAAGCGCCCAGTTGATAATTGCAAATAAAAACATGGTTTTGGGGTCGCCGGACAGAGCCTCAAAAGACTGGGCAATGCCGTCTGCATCTAACCCCACAAAGAAGCCGACCGCGGTTCTCCAGATGTAAGCCAGAACCCAGACGTAAATCGGTACTGTGTAGCAGAAGATTAAGAGCGCTACGATAATGTGCAGGTAGCTGGCAGCATACCACTTGCTGCCGGGTTTTAGTGTCTGATATGCGCCGATGGCTGTCTTCTGCGACACATATCCCATTGAGATTTCTGCCGTCAGCAAAGGAATGCCGACCAGAACAATGACCAGCACATATGTAATGATAAATAGTGCGCCGCCATTCGTTCCGCAGACATAAGGGAAGCGCCAAAGACTTCCTACGCCTACAGCGAAACCGATGACCGTAAGCAGGAAACCAAAGAGCGAGCTGAACCCCTCATTTTGTTTTTTCTCAGACATGATAACATCCTCCTATTTTGCTCGCATAAAGTATGCCCACAATAGTATGCATACTTTAAAACTATTATTATCATTTTACACCTGGGTCAGAATTTGTCAAGACAGTTTTCACAATTATTTGACATTTCTTTCAAATTGTATTAGAATATGTACTGTGCACACTATCTACCTAAAGGAGAATAAAGACATGTTACAGTTGAACAAAGTCAGTATGCGAATGCAGGTCTATGAAATTATCAAGCAGAAAATACTTTCGCAAGAATATGATTGGGGAGATCAGATCAGAATCCTGCCCCTCTGCAAAGAGCTGGGGGTCAGCAATACTCCTGTGAGAGAGGCGCTTTCCCTGCTGGAAATGGAGGGTCTGGTGACTTCTTCTCTTAACTCTCGGGTGAAGGTCATCGAGATGACAGAGAGTCTCAACAATGAGATGAATCAAATATTCCTCGTGCTCATCTCCGGCTCCTACCAGCTTTGCGTAGTTAAGAACAGCACCAGCAAGCTGCGCATCATGCTGGAGAAGGCATTGGAGAAACAGCAGAAGAGCCTGAATAAAGACATTGCCGCCTCCATTCATGCAGCTCTCGCTTTTGACCGATGCTTTGTCGACGTCATCGGCAATGAAAAGCTGTCCAGAGCCTTTGAAGAGCAGTACACCCTGCTCTTTCTCCTGGCGCGGTACAACTATCAGAAGGCGGCCCTCAATCGAGAGGACAATATCAAAGAACACATACAGATCCTCGACGCTGTCAAAGCCGGCGAGCACGAGCAAGTTCAGAAACTGCTGATTCAGCATTTCGATAAACATGTCGATTAAATAAAGGACAATAAAAGACGCCTGGGGAAAGCAAACCTGCCTTCCCCGGCGTCTTTTTAAATTCTATTTACATGCTATTGCCGTAAATATAAGCCTTGGTTAAATATAATTATTCCTCTCAAGATATCTTCTGATCTGCACCCTGGTATTCAGCAATTTCTTTGCAATCTTCGTAGAGTAGTTTCCTGATTTTACCGACCCTGATCCATATGCATACGCAGATAGTGCTTTGGTATAAGTATTGAACTCGTTCTTCATCGCTCTCAGATATCTGGCTCCCACTTCAATACTTACCTGCGCTTTATAAAGACTTGAAGGCTTGTAACCGTACTGCCTCGCCAATGCGTCGCTGGTCTGCATCAGTCCCTTGTATCCATAGGGACTTTTTGCATTGGTATAGAATGTACTTTCGTTCTGCGCAATTGCCATTAATACTTTTGCGTCTAAGTTATACTTCTTTGCTTTTGAAATAAAATAACCTGCCATATTCAATGATTTCGTTTTACTTACGTTAGAATTAATTTTTCTAATATAAGCAGCCAATCCCTTTTTATACTTTGAATTTGTTTTTGTAGACATGCTCTGAACTTTGACTGTAGTATTCGCTGTCTGTTCTGAATCCTCTGTCGTCGCTGTAGCTTTAGCTTCTGTAGTATCAGTAATATTTGTGTCTGTAGCATAAATGGAAATTGATGAGCAAGCGATGATGGTAATTGTTAAAAGCGCTGTGACTAGCTTTTTCGCCATTTCTTTCTTCTCCTCTTTTTCTCTCTTATTTTTATTGTGCAGCAGGTATTTCTTCCCTGTCGCTTTATTTATTATAAACAATGTGCAAGTCTTTTTCTTAAGAAATTCTTATTTTTCACAGGCTTTTCACAGAGCGTTCCACTTCTTTAATGTCCATCAACATATTTTTTGATTATTATTTGGTTAACAAAACCAAATGAATACAATTTCACTTCCAAATTCTTAAGATTTCTTAAGAATTACAAAAAGCAGTAAGCGACCGGGAATCTCCCGGCCGCTTACTGCTTTCTATTAAATGCTCTCAAATTAGTCTAATGATTTTTTATTCAACATATCCGTTATCTTCCAGATAATCCTCCATAGCGGCAGTCCTTGCCATAGCAAGCTCTGCGTAACCGGTAGAATAGTTTCCTGAATGTACGGAACCTGAACCTTGATTGTATGCGGTAAGTGCGAGACTTACGTCTCCAAACTCATCCAGCTTCATGCTGATATACCTCGCACCAACCTTGATGCTCACAGCCGGATTAAACAATTCCTGCGGATCATATCCCGCATTTCTTGCCAGTCCGTCTCCAGTCTGCATCAGACCTTTAAAGTCCTCACAGCTGACTGCATCGCTGTAATAACAGCTTTCGTTCTGAGCGATTGCCATGACAATCTTCTCATCAACTTCATATTTTTCAGCATATTTTACAAAATTCTTTGCCATATCCATCGATTCCTGTTTACTGACATTGCGGTTCACATGTCGGATATACGAGGACAGGCCTTCTAAATATTCTTTGTCTTCTAATTTACTTCTGACGGCAGTAGCTTTTACTGCCATGGCAGTTTCCAGTTTTTCCGGTTCTGCCTTTGTGCGGCTTTCTTCTTCCTCATTTGCGCTTTTCGCGTCTTCCTCATTGACTTTTGTCAACGGGGTCTTTGGAATAAAAAAATCTCCTTGTGTTTGTTCTGTAGCATAAATAGAAATCGATGAGAAAATTACCATTGTACACGGACGGGGAACCTATTCCCGAAGGAGAAACCACAACAAATAGCTTCTTTGCCATATTTTTGTTTCTCCTCTTTTTCTGTTTTAAATTTGTCACTCGATTTAAGCGACTCTACTATTATAAGCATTCAAATTGTCGAATACACCCGAACACTATAGTTTTCACATTTCTTTCACACGCCGCAGGGTTATATTGTGTTTATAAAACAAACTTTTAATTAATTTATTGTTTATCACGCACTATTATATGCAATTTATTTATATTTCTTGCTAAAAAAAAGGTTTTACAATATACTATAGCTATTGAAGTTTATTGTATCATTATAGAGCAAAATGAGGAGGATGAGTCATATGAAATTTTTAATAGTCGACGCATTTACAGAAACCGCTTTTGGTGGAAATCCTGCCGGGGTGGTCATTCTGCCAGAAAATGCCGATTTTTCATCTGATGAGACCATGGTAAAAACTGCTGCCGAACTTCGTTATTCAGAAACTGCTTTCATCAAAAAACTGGCTGATAACGAATTTAAAATCAGATATTTTACGCCTGCTGCGGAAGTCGATCTCTGCGGCCATGCGACCATCGGTTCCTTTTGTGCTTTAATGCATCTGGGAATCGTCAGCGATAACTGCCGCTGCATCAACCACACCCTTGCCGGGGATCTTTGCATCGATATCAAAGACGGATTCGTCATGATGGATATGGCTTCTCCAGTGGAAATAGCAGCAATAGAAGATGAAGCCGCTATCAAAGAGCTCTACGAAGTCATGGGCGCGGTTTACGATCCAGCAAAGATCAAGCTTCTGCCAAAATTGATTTCTACCGGACTTCCTGACATCATGATGCCTCTGGCCTCACAAAGAGACCTAAACGCCATGGAACCTGATATGAAAGCGCTGTCGGCGCTCTCCGCCCGTTATGAGGTAACTGGCGTACACGCCTTTACTCTGGACGCAGAAGACGACATAACCGCTCACGCGAGAAATTTTGCGCCGCTGTACGATATCGATGAAGAAGCGGCAACAGGAACCTCCAACGGCGCCCTGACCTATTACTTCTATCTCAACAAAATCGTGCAAGCAAAAGATCACTGCAAGATCATTCAGGGAGAAAAAATGAATCGTCCATCCGTCATCTTGACAGAAATCAATGCCGAAGGAACTGACTGCCTGATTAAAGTGGGCGGCAGCGCTGTAATTCTTGCCGAGGGTGAAATCAACATCTGATATACAACCCTGCACCTACAAGTCTCACTGCAACTAAAAACTGCGAACCATCTTCGGTCCGCAGTTTTTTTATCTATTCATTTTCTCACTTCACTACGATCTTGCACTTAGCAGTCAATCCATTGCCAGTCTTGGCCGTAATCGTAACCGTGCCCTTTTTCTTGGCAGTGACCTTGCCAGTGCCGGACACCGAAGCGACAGACTTTTTAGATGAGGTATAAGTTACCTTTCGTCCATAAGTTCCGCTCTTGGACAGCGTCGTCTTCAGCTTGTAGGTTTTTCCCTTTTTAATGGTTTTCTTTACGTAGTTCAGCTTGATACTCTTCACCGCGTCGGCTGTGCATTCTACTTGATACAGCGCGTCATTGCCCGAAGAGTCGACAGCGTAAATCGTATAAATCGACGGTACGCCCATGGTCTTAGAGCCAGTATTCTCTTCGTCCAAATCTACGTCAAAACCTTTCCCACTCCTGAAATACTTCTTTGTAAGGTCTCCCCTGGCATATCTTACCTCCGGAACCTCCCCACTGTCATCTGTGGCCATAATCACCAGTTTCTGCTTGTAGGAACCTTCGATATCCACCACAGAAGCTGCAATCACAGGCGCCGTCTCATCTGGTTTAAAGGCGTCAGAATCATAGGCAGCCAGCGGTTTATAAGCATTGAGATAACCGCTGGTCGCCACCCTTCCTCGCAAGCTTTGGGAATAAGTGGTGTTATCCATAATCAGCTGACGAATCTGTGATGCCCCAATTCCATTATAGTAGGAGTGAAGCAAGGCCGCCACGCCGCTTACATAAGGAGTCGCCATAGAAGTACCGCTCATATTGCGGTATTTGTCTCCCGGTACGGTGCTGTAGATATCCGTGCCTGGCGCCGCCAAATCTACATATCTGCTGCTGTAGTTAGAAAGCCGGTTTATAGTTCCGTCGGATTTGATATTTGCAACGCAGATGACATTGTCCAGGTCGTAGCTGCCAGGATAAACCGGCATGTTGTTCAGATTCTTTCCGTCGTTACCTGCCGCGCAAACGAAAAGCATATTGGATTTCGCCATCGCGGCATAAAGAGCCGTGTCATTGCCATAAGAACCCATGCTGATATTACAAATATCCGCACCGTTGTTCTCCGCATATTTGATAGCCCGAATCAAGTTGAAAGAAGATCCCTCCCCTTTACTGCCAGCCAGCACTTTTAAGTTCATCAGCTGGACCTTGCCAGTGATCGAGCCGATTCCCGTGATGCCGATGTGGTTGTTGCTGACGGCTCCGATGATGCCCGCACAATGGGTGCCGTGTTCGAACTCACTGCTTGTAGGGCGCAGAGTTACTGATGAACCAGAGGAAAAGTCATAACCATAAGTATCGTCGACATAACCGTTTCCGTCGTCATCCTTGCCGTTGCCTGGGATCTCATCCTTGTTGATCCAAACGTTATCCGCAAGGTCATTATGCGTAAAATCAAAACCCGTGTCGATGACCGCAACGACAGTCTTTTTCAGCATCGGTTTTTTTGACTCAATGAAACTCTGCGCTTCTTCAAAGCCGATATCCACGCCGCCAGAGGTATTGAGAAGTCCCCATTGCAGATTGTAGTAAGGATCGTTGACGCTGGTAGATTCATACACATAGTTCGGCTGCATCGTCAGATCAGGAAAGGCATCTTTCAAATCCTGCTGCACGCTGCTTAAATTTGCCGTGCTGTCCACTTTGATCAGCGCTGTATGACTGTCTGCAAGAACGACGTCGACAATGTGCCCATCGGCTTTCACGGCAGACAAATCACCACTGGAAGTAATAATATACTCTTTTTTAATGGTTTCCGGCTGTTCATCACCATAAGAAACCATCGGCACCGATACGGCGATCATCGCCACAATGGTGACCATTAAAATAATTCGCTTAAAATTCCTCGATTTTTGCATTGTTATTCCCCTCTTGTTATTCGACAAACCCTGCCTGTCAAAACGCCGGCGGCACTTTGGGCAGAGCGTTATAATCCGGTAATTACGTTGTTTACCCACTTTTTTGAAATAAATCGTTTTGTCAAGATGATGCACTTTACCACTTCCTCTGATTTAATCATCAAAACAGCGATAAAGATCGGTACATGCAGCACTTGGGATGCCAAAAACGCCAGCGGTACGGCTACCAGCCATACGCAGCTGCATTCGGCCATCATCGCAAAACGCGTATCACCGCCGCCCCGCAAGGTGCCGGTGATGTTGATGCCATTATATAAGTTCAGGCCCATGCACAGGCCGTAAATGACTAAAATTCGAAAGGCATAGGTCTTTCCCAAAGCGGTCAGACTAAAAAATCCAACCAACGGTTTTGCCGCCAAGACCAACAGCAGCCCCACCAAAATCCCCAAGACAGTGCCGATTTTCAGCAGCTTCTTTCCGAGAATATAGGTCTGCTCCCTTTCACCCTCACCCAGCTTCTCCCCCACTAAAATCAAAGCCGCGTCGCCTACGCTGAACGCTGCAAAGGAAAAAATGCTGTTGATGGAGGCCGCCGCCTGATAAGCGGCGTAAGCTGTCGTGCCGATCCTGGAAAAAGCTGCTACATACATGGATTGTCCCACACTCCAAAGCAGCTCATTGAGTGTGGTCGGCATGGAGTTTTTGACAATTCTAAGAACCATCTCTTTTTTCCAGCCAAAGAAGTCTCTGTAGCTGCCGTGAAAGCAGTTGCTTTTTCTATGGGCGAAGATCAAACTGATTAAAACCTCCAGGAATCTGGCAATGGCTGTCGCCAGTGCCGCACCCGCTACACCCATAGCCGGCGCCCCAAATTTACCGAAAATAAATATGTAATTCAGGCAGGTGTTGGTGCTGAAAACGACAGTACTGACAATCAATGGAACTCTGGTCTGCTGCGTAGCCTTAAATGCCATCTCCAAAGGCACGGAAAATGCCAGGAAGAAGAAGCACGCTGTGCCGATTTTCACATAAGGACGAGCCATTTCTATGATACGCGGATCATTGGAATAGATTCCCAAAATATTGTCAGTGAAGAAAAATGCCGAGACAAAAAAGACAACGGCCACGCAGAAAGCGACGACAATAGAGAAGCCTACAACTTTCCGAATGTTCTTATAGTCCTTTGCCCCATAGAATTGAGCCATAAAGGTAGCAGTCCCGCTGGTGAATCCATAGAGTATCAGATAATGGATGAAATAAATCTGCGAGGCGATGCCCACTGCCGCCAGGTCGGCTTCTCCCAGAAATCCGACCATCAAGTTGTCTATCAGATTCAGCGTAGCAGAGACTACGCCCTGAATGGAAATAGGCACTGCTATTCTTGCCAGCTTTTTGTAAAGCTGCCGGTTTTCGTTCTCTATTCTTCCTTCTGGTCTTGACACTGCATCTCCTGTTTTTCTTCTTTTCGTTCTTCTTTTGCAATATTTACGGCTTTAATCTGCGGCATCTTGTGGTTGGGATCTGTCAAAAACACATAGAGATAAATTGCCGCAATAGCTACGAGGACAAAGGAATCCTTATAGAGCTCGCGGCTGATCAAAACTGCCGCCATACCCATAATCGCACTGATGCCGTAAAGCATCAGAACTGCTCTCCGCTGTCCATAACCCGAAGCCATCAGTTTGTGGTGCAGGTGGCCTTTATCAGCTTCCATAATGGGCCTTCTGTTGATGACTCTGCGCACGATGGCAAAAAAGGTATCAAAGATAGGAATGCCCAAGACGATGACAGGCACTACCACAGCAATTACCGTGGAACGTTTTAACGGGCCTACTACAGAGAGCGCCGCCATCATAAAACCGAGAAATAAGGACCCGCCGTCACCCATAAAAATCTTTGCCGGATAAAAGTTGAACGGCAGGAATCCGATGCACCCGCCAGCCAGCGCCAGCATGGCTAGGCAGACCACCATCATGCCGTATTCATCGCCGTGAATGTAAGCCACATAAGCGATACAGAGGGCAGCAATGGAGGCCGTTCCAGCAGCCAGTCCATCTAATCCGTCGATCAGATTGATCGTATTTGTAATACCCACAATCCAAAGGATTGTAACGATAAAACACATCGCTGTACCAAAATGCAGCGCGCCTTCCCCGAAATAATTGCTGATAAATTTAATCTGCAGACCCATGTAATACATGAGAACCGCTACGAGGGTCTGGCCCGCAAATTTAATTTTCGCATCCAGATTCACCAAATCGTCTATTATCCCCAATAGGTAAATCAAAGTACCGCCTACAGCAACCGCAACTATTTTTTCGTTATCACCTGCGTAGATCAACAGCGACGCGATGGTCCCTATAAAGATGGCCAATCCGCCAAAACGCGGCATCGCTTTTGAATGCATTCTTCTGGCGTCCTTTGGTACGTCCATGGCTCCAATCTTGGGCGCAAGCTTCATCGCCACTGGCGAAAAAATCAGCGCCAGTACAAAGGAAGTAACAAAGGCTGCCAGTAATGTAATCCTAGTAATTTCCATAATACTATTTCAACATCTCCTAGTCTGTCTATTTATCCAGCATCACGATCTTCAGTCCTGCCTCATCCAGAATTTCTACAGAAAGATCGTCTGGATATCCTTCTTTTACTACTATTCTCTTCAATCCTGCGTTAATTATCATCTTTGCACAAATTGCACAAGGCTGATGTGTGATATAAATGGTTCCGTCTTCTATGCTCTGCCCCAGCGTCGCCGCCTGTATGATGGCATTCTGTTCCGCATGAAGGGCTCTGCAGAGCTCGTGTCTCTGACCTGAGGGGATCTTCAGCTTCTCTCTGAGGCAGCCGCCCAGCTCGACGCAGTGCTTGAGGCCTCTCGGCGCTCCGTTATAGCCTGTGGCGATAATATGCTTGTCCTTGACGATAACCGCTCCTACCTTTCTGCGCAGACAAGTAGATCTCTGTGCTGTGAGCTGTGCCATCTGCATAAAATACTCGTCCCAGCTGGGTCTGCCGTCAACAATCTGAACCATTTCTTCATGCCTCTCTTTCATATAACTCTCCATAATAAATTTCTACTAGATATAATCCTTCTGGCGGAGCCGTGTGTCCCGCCCTTTGTCTCTCCTTGCTCGTAATGATGGAGGAAATCTCCCGGGGCCTTTTTTTGCCCTGTCCCACTTCGACCAGGGTTCCAGCGATGATTCTCACCATGTTGTAGAGGAAACCGTCGCCAGTGATTTCGATTGCGATATCCCCGACTTCTCTGCGAAAAACATCCAGGCTGAACACCGTTCTCACTGTGGTTTCCCGGGGATTGCCGCCTGCCGCCTGGAAACAGGCAAAATCATGGGTGCCGACGATCAAAGCGGCCGCTTCCTGCATAGCCGCAAGATCCAGCGGGCTTTTTACCTGATAGCAGTAATTGCGGGCAAAGACGTCTATTTCCCCGCTGTTTCTGATGATATAGCGGTATTTCTTTCCTTTGGAATCAAAGCGGGCGTGAAAATCTGCCGGCATTTCTCTCACATCGCGGATACACACATCTGCGCACTTGCCTCTGACATTCATGCCGCCGCAGAGCAGATTATTCACTGCCAGCATAATCCTGTCCGTAGGAATGCCAAACTCTCCTCTAAAAGAAGCCCGCTGCCCCAAAGCGTGTACGCCAGCGTCGGTGCGGCTGGTCCCGTTTAGCGTGATTTCTTTGCCGCAGACCTTCGTCAAAGCCTGTTCCAACTGGCCCTGGACTGTACGAAGACCTGGCTGTCTCTGCCAGCCGCAGAAGTTGGTGCCGTCATATTCTATTGTCAGCAGAATATTTCTTTCCATGTCTATTTCTTCGGCAGTTCAATCTGCTTGTTATCCTTCGATTCTCTGTATAAGACAAATTTTCTGCCGATTGCCTGTACAAATTCTGCCTTCAGCTTCTCTGCCATATCGTCGGCTACGTCTTTAGGACTCAAGTCGGCACCTTCCTGCAGCTTGACTTTTACAAGCTCGCGGCAGTTCAGTCCTGTGTCGATTTCCTTAATCACATTCTCCGTAAGTCCCTGTTTTCCAATATATACTGTAGGGTCGACCTGCTGCGCAAGTCCCCTTAAATAGCTTCTCTGTTTGCTTGATATCATATTTAAATCCTCTTTCATCTTATTTCTAGTTATAATCCATTATAGTATACCATAAATCCCTATTTTTTTCTCTATTTAATTGATGAATGCCCATAATTTTGACGCTGCAGCAACAAAAAGAGGCGGCCGGCAGGCCGCCTCTATTGCTTTTTATAGTTCTGTTTATCCAGATACATGTTCAGATCAGCTTTTTTCTGCAGTTCTTTCAGATCATTGCAGCCCTCAGCTTTCGCTGACGCGAAGCCAAAAGCCATCGTAAAGGGATACTTTGCCTTGTGATTGCTTTTTTCAATTTCTTCTGTCAGCTTTGCCTGATACGCCTGGCCGTCCACGTCTTTTCCTTCTATAATTACTACAAACTCATCTCCGCCTATTCTGTACACATCGCCCACATTTCCTAAGACTTTTTTAATGCAACGCGCAGCGTCGATGAGTACCTGATCTCCGGCGCTGTGTCCATAAGTGTCGTTTACCTTTTTCAAATCGTTAAGATCGATCAAGATGAACGACAAGTTTGCCTTCTTTACGTCGCAGCCGGCTTTGTCGTCCATATAACGTTCATAAGCCGAGCGATTGCTAGTCTTGGTCATAATGTCCGTGAAAGCCAATTTGCTGAGCACGCGATTCTGCTCCCACTCTTCCAGAAATACGCCCATTCTCTTGATGTTGACCACAGTCAGAAGGAGGACAAAAATGATGATGCCCCAGCGATAATACAGACTGTTGTTGTTGCTGGTTCCCGACACATAGAAGTCTGCTAAGGCGACAAGGCCGAAGAGAACCAGCACAAAGATTGCAAATAAAATATCATTGGTAAACCGGGCTTCTCTGCTTTTGCATTCCCTGATGAGGGCGTAGACAATACAAATCAATGCAAAGACTAAAATCAAGTGAGTGGCCAGCAGCATCTGGGGAAAATCCGCCAAGTTGAGCATATAGAGCAAGGTCTGTACGATCATATTGAGAAGGATCACCATCTGGGCAAGATGCAGACCTTTCTTCCCATGATTACAGAAATCGGCCACAATATTGACGACGGGTATGGGCATAGCCATAAACGACCAAAAAGACAGGACTGTAATGATAATGGTGCTGCCCAAAAAGAACTGCGGCAGCAGAGAATCTGTCAGAATCCACATCGCTCCTGTGAAGGCGACGACACTCAAATGTAAAAACAGTCTATAATTGTATTTAAATCGCTTTGCCTTCTGCACCAGGTACAGAATAAACATGGCGACCGCAATGATGGCCATCAGCAGGGTACAAGCCAATACTCCGACGTTAGCCTTCGCATAGTAGAAGCGGATCTCACTGCCTGTGCCCAAGAGCATTTCCTCTACACTGAAACCGGCAAAACTGTATTGTTTCTCAAAACGGATAGAAATCGTCTTTCCACTGTACTGACTCTTCAGCGGTACATTGCACGACACGTTGCCCAGCATAGAGCCAAAAGGTGCCGTTGTTTCCTCCCCGTAGTCGAATATCTTCACACTGTCCACAAAGACCTGGCAGCTGGTATATTGATTGGAAAAAGACAGGTACTCGCTGCCATCCAGGTGGGGAAGCTCTGCAGTTAAAATTAGGGTATCAGTCTTATCTTTTCGATGGAAGGGAAAACTGTCCACCGTTCCCTGCCTGCCCCCTGCTTGGTATGTCCACCCCTTTTCAAAAGCCGGTTTCGTCATGAGCGGTATCCTCTGATTTGGAAAAGTGTCCATCTTAATGACTCCCACAGCGCAAATTACGGCACACAATAGGAAAATTGCAATCATCAAACTTTTCAGGCTGCATTTTCTCTTCATACTCTATCTTTCCACACTTTCTATCTATCTATATTAAAGTTATCATTTAGGCAAGCATATGTCAATTGAGGATTGTGCTCAAAAGTCGTTTTTTTTGTACGCATAAGAAAGTCGCCCCTGATGCCCTTCTAAAATAAAAAATCAGAACCGGAATCTCCAAATGAAGCTTCCAGTCCTGATTTTTTTATTGAGTGAACAGATCGCTATAGAAACTATTTGTCTTCTTTCATCCTCAGAATATAGAATCCGTCGTCAAGAGCATCGATGATGATATTGCCTCTGTCGTCCACAATGCAGTCTTCCGTCGTCGCATTGCGCGGTCCAGGGAAACCAGGGAAGTAGGATTCTTCCGGCTTCTTATTTGGATTCGGCGGAATAAAGTAAGCGATTTCTTTGATGTAATAGGGATCGCTCACATCGTAGACTCTGAGTCCCGCGTGGAAGTAACAGCAGTAGACTCTGTCTCCTCTCTGCTCCAGCCACGGTTTTCCATCCATCGGCTCGTGAAGGTTATGGGGTCCGAACGGTCCCGCATTGACTCTCTGCATCACATTGAAATTCTGATAAGGGAAGTCCTCCGGGACTTCCGGATATGGGAACTGTGCGATGAGGGTCGGTTTTGCCGGATCGCTGACGTCCACCATGTGGATGTTGTTCATTGCCTGCGGCGCCAGTTTCTTGTCGCCAGGGAAGAACTGGAATCGTTCGCCCTCATTGGTTACAACCACCAGATCTCTTCCAGGCAGCGGCAGCGCCGTATGGGTCCTGGCTCCAGCCAGTTCGCTGCAGAAAGCCGGCATGAACCGCAGATTTCCCAGACACTTAGGGCGTGTCATATCCTCTACGTCCAGGACATAGAGACCGTCTCCGCAGTAACCCAGGTAAGCTTTGCCGTCTCTGACAAACGGAGGTCCGTGCATCCAGCCTTTGTCCATGAAAGCCGGCACATGCGGCGCCGTATGATCCACGGTTCTGCCGGGATATCCGTCTACGAACTGCTCCGGAGACCACCAGTTGCCCGCTTCTACGGGATTAGTCGGATCCGCGATATCGACGATTCTGTAAATCGTGCCCTCAAAGCGGTCCGATTCGCAGGAAAGATGGACATATCTGCCTCCGTTATACATAAAGCGATGTACGCCGATGGAGTGGGGTACGCCGCAGTCCCAGTAACCCAGAAATTTCGGGTTCAGCGGGTCTTCTTTGAGGCTGTAAATCCTGATGCCCACCTCACACTTCATGTTCTTCAGTTCAGACTGGTCCACCAGCGCGTCAGGGCCGGAGCCTGCGCTCATGGCGCAAATCATCAAGTCATCTGCAATCTGCAGCTTCGGCGTGGTGGTCGTCGGATATTCCTTCGGATCTACCAGCTGAAAATGCTTGATGAACTGCGGATTCTTCGGGTCTGTCACGTCACTGATCATGACGCCGTTCTTGGTGCCGCCGAAGCAGGCGCCGTAAAGGTAGTATTTACCTTCTTCCGTCTTATATAAAGCCATCTGGAACATGCCGCATTCGCCGTCCAGATTGCAGAAGGACTGGACTTCCAGGTTCTTGATATAACCTTCGTTGCCAGGTCCTTTTGCGTAGAATTTCTCTTCTGCCATATTGTCTCCTTCCTGTCTTGAATAGGCGAAAGACCGGCCGGCAGGGCCAGTCTCTAACCGTTCTTCACATTATACGACTCGCTCCTCACCAATCGAGCTTCTCTTCTCTCGCTCTCTTGGGGCGCATTGCCGTCGAGTGACACGCTTAAGCGCTGCACTCTTCACAGGGGACCTGCCAACGATTCTGCTTTGCTGAATCGGGTTAGGTCTCCCACCATAAGGTCTGTACTGCAATTTGCTGCCCGCAAATTGGGACCAGAACCATTATCTCATTGTAATATATCCGTTGTACTGTGTCATGTTGTCTGATCTAGCGATATCAGACAGGAACACGCTGGAGATACCGTAGGACTGTGTCAGATATGGGAAGTCCTCTGTCTCGAACCAGGCAGGTCTGCGCACTTTCTTGGCCGCCTTATCTACTGCCGCTTTCCAAGCGCTCGGCCCCTCGAACCACATTTCAACTACTCTGTCAAATTCGCAGCCGTTGGCTTCTTTGATGACTTTGCTGGACAGAATTCTCGTCGTCTCTTCACATTCTACGAAAGCTGGGATGAATTCGTCGCGCAGCCACTTGTCTCCAGTATCCTTTGCGTCGTCCGGGAATTTGATGACCATCTGCCATCTGTAGTTCGGGCCGTCCTCGATGGTCCGGCCTGCACCCTTGTAGTCCTCTTCCCACCAAACCGGAACAAAAGCGAAGATGAACGGCACCGTTCCTTTAGAAGCGTCGCCTTTTACTGCTCTGGCTTCGTCTCCTTCCACGTTTTCACACTGGAAATCTTCGTCAGGAAGATTGCCCTGCCATTTGAGCACGTCCGGAGGGAAAAACTCCGTCAGCGCCTTGTGGTGGTCAAACTGGGCGATGTTGTTCGGATTTGCCAGCCAGTAATGCTCCGTCAGCTGCATTTTAATCGCGCCAAAGCGTTCTCCGCCTTCTGGTACTGGCAATGCCTGATAAAAGGCATATTTAGATACGTAAGGTCCGAACTGAGAAATGCTGTCCGGAATGTGATATTTGTACAGCCAGTTCTCCAATTTTACTCTGTAATCCTCTTTTGCTACATCAACATAGATCAAGCTTCTCATCGGCTCAAAGCCGAGCATGTTCTTTGTCATGATTTTCTCATCTCCTGTTCTTATTTTGCCGGTTTGCTGGAAGAAATGAAATCGATATAGGCCTGCTTCTTCTGCTTGAATTCGTCGGTCTTCTTCCATTCCATCAGCTTGCCTTCGTTTTCTTTGATGTCATCTACATGGATGAACTTTCCTGACAGCGTATCGTGTGCGTGCCCTTCTGTCTCTGGATCAAAGTGGAAGGATACTTTTCCGTCTGTGACTTTGATTTCTCCCTCTAAGCCGCACGCACAGCAGACAGCCTTTGTTGCGTCGTCATTGAGATAGAAGTTTCTGCAGTGGCAGTGAGGACAGATTCCAGGATCGCCGATCCACTTGGCATTTTCGATATCTTTGGCTGCATTGGCGAGGTCCGCACCGATCTGATGGCTTCTCTTCACCTTTTCCTCTTCCATGACGATGCATTTTGACCAAGGGAATACTTCCGTATCCACCACGGTCCAAGCCGGTGTCAGGGACTGGTTGAAGAAGTCGCACTGGATTCTTGTGGACCAGTCGGAACCGCCGATGCCGATATAAGAAACGACTTTCTCTTTCAGCATTCTCTGGTCTGGCAGAGTTCCGCCAGTTTCCTCTGCAATCTTGCTGCCGACGATAATCATCGCTTTGTCGTTTCTCGGTCCCATTCTGTCCGTAATCGTTCTGAACAGGCCGGATGCGCCTTTTTCAAAGATTGGAATCGCCCAGACAATGCCGTCTGCGTCCATCATCTTGTCTCTCAGCCATTCGAAGTCGTCTTTGACTGGACAGGCTCCGCCTTTGCCGCTCATCAGACTCATTACGCAAGCCGTACAGCCCGTGCAGTGTTCAATATGTAGTTCGTTCAGGTTGATAAACTCAATTTCTGCTCCTGCTTCTTTTGCGCCCATGAGGGCTTCTTTGCACATTGCATCATTGTTACCGTTTTTGCTTCCGCCGGAAATGCCTAAAATCTTCATCTTAAAACTCCTCTTTCTATTCTCCTAAAATATTATACATTGTTTTCTATAATAAGACTAATGCCGATTTGGTTATTAATATGATTACTCGTGAAACGCCTTAGGAGGCTTTCCTCACCTCGTCCTCGCGTCTTCCGATATAAGTATCTGGTGTTGCCATCATGATGACAAGCGCCAGGGCTGCCAGTCCTCCAAGAACGCCATATGCGACCACGTAGGAGAAGGTCTGACCGATAATGCCTGTAATCGCTACGCCGCAGGCTCCTACTAAGGCTACCATCGGTTTCAGCACCTTATATGCCATTGGGAAGTCATAACGGCCCCAGATGGTGTTTGCCAGGGATACCAGGTAGTTGGACGCGCCGCCCAGCATCATAGCCAGGAACGGCAGTGACAGATACTGTGTCGGTTTCGTCGGAATCAGGTTCAGTACGATGGCGACGATGGCGATGACCTGTGTGATCAGAATCGCTTTCTTTGATCCTACGTGAGCGTCTAACTGGCCGCAAGCGTAGCTTCCTAAACAAGCCAGCCCTCCGGCAATACCCAGCATTGTAAAGATTTCTGGTTTCTGGTAGCCTGCCTGCAGGAATCTCGGAACGAAGTTGGTCATAATGCCCAGGGAGAGCAGTTCGAGCACGCCCAGAGAAAATGCCATCTTCCATACGGTAGCGGTTTTGAACAGCTTACCCGGCTTCCACGGCGATGTCTTCATATATGCAAGGCCATCGGCAAGTGCTTTATCCGCTTCCTCTTTTGAGTAAGATTTGTCGTTGTCAGGATAAGCGCCCGCCTGCTCCGGATAGTCTCTGATGAAAGCAAAGGCGATAACTGCGAAGACTGCTGCCACAATGGCATATGTAGTGTAAACCTTTTCCAGCCCCCCTGCTTCCAGCAGCTTCGTTACAAGCGGTGTGGTGATAGCAGCGGATAGCGGGAATCCGATGGTGACCCATCCCATGGCGATGCCCTTCTTCTTGGGGAACCAGTTGGAGATGACGTTCATGTTGGCGATGTAGCAGAATGCCATGCCGCAGACTGTAGAAACAGCCAGACAGACGAAGTAGATCGTGCTGCTCTGTGCGCCGCCCCAAAAGAAGCAAGCAACTGCTGTGATTGCCAGGGAGATGCCCCATGCAAATCTGATGTTGGTCTTGTTAGTTACAAATCCCCAGAATGCTGCACCCAGCACTGAAATCGCTGAGCAAACCGATGAGAATGCATACAGCGAATTGGTGCTCCATCCTCTTGTCTGTGCAAATGGTTCAATTACGACATTTAGCGAGTCGTTGATCAGTGAACTCTGCAGCAAGATGCACAGGAACGAAAAGATAATTACGAACCAGCCCTTAGAGCCAAAGTTGCTCTTGCTGGCCTTTACGGTAGTAGTTTGGTTACTCATAAATAATTCCTCCGATACTTAGTTTTGTTTTAGTGTAGATCACGTTTAAAATAAGTCCGTTAATTTTCTGTCAATTACAAGATACCAAATATTTGACCTGCCGTAAAATTCAAATAATTTATAAGCCCATAACTTGAAGTTATGGGCTCGGTGCAATACGTCTGACTATTCTGTTTTGTTATTCTGATAGATTTCTTCGTACATGTTGTGGTAGAAAGTGATGATCGGATTGAGATTATCCCTCTTCCAAGCCGCCACCAGTCTGACCTTCCCCAATTCCTCGCTGCGGTAATATTTGACGTTAGGACTTCTGGTCACCATAGTATCTTCCCTGGCGATACTGATCCCTCTTCCCATTTCTGCCATCATATTCATGTGATTCAAGTCCACGGCCTGAATCTCCTGGGGTACAAAACCTTCCATCATACACAGTTCCCGGAAATGCTCATACACTGCGAAGGTTTCTTTCTCGTCGGGAATGATGATCCTTTGATTTTCTAAATCTCGGATCTTGACGGTCCGTTTTCTTGTCAAAGGATGCCCTCTGGGAATTAGAAATCCCAGGTATACTTCCGCAACCTCTTCGTAAATCACATTCTTCACCAGCTGGGCTTCTTCTTCATATGTGACGACCATATCTGCCGAACCATCGTCAAGCCAGGTGCGCAGGTCGCGAAAGCCGCCTGATAACTTCTCAATTTCAATCTTCGGATAGTTTTCATCGATGTGGTTTAACACCCCTCTGGTAATTTCATTAAAAATCTGTCCGAAAAGCAAACCGATGGTCAAATGTCCTTCCTGTCCTGATTCCGCCCGGCGAGCCTTGTCAATGACGCCATCCAGAATCACTTCCATCTTCTGAAACTCACAGAGCATGACCGCTCCTGCAGCAGTCAGCTTGACTTTGCTGCGTTTCGTATCACGGTAAAATAGCTTCATGCCGCACTCTTCTTCTAAGGCCGCGATGTTCTTTGACAGTGCCGGCTGTGAAATGTACAGCTTCTCCGCCGCTCTCGTGAAATTCAGGCATTTTGCCGCTTCCATGAAGCACTGGGATTTCATATCTATAAACATAATACCACCTCTCTGCCGTTTTAGAAATTAAGTTGATTTGCTAAGTCCGACGCAAGCAGCATATTCCTGCGCCGGATTGCCAGACCACAACTGTCTTTATTCGCTGCGGCATCCTAACACTCCAGTCATTTCCTGCCCCGATCACAGTAGTAAAACATCTGCATAACCCCATAGAAACACCAGATAGACTGATGCGGCAATGGCAATGTAGGGAACCATAGCAACGGTATCGCTGCGCTTTATTTTTTTGCGGGCAAGGAGCCAAATCAAGTGAGCCGCGCTGATTAAGGTCGCAATCACAAAGATAATCAGAATACCATTAAGTCCTGTAATCAATCCCAGACTGGCAAATAGCTTGATATCTCCGCCGCCCAGGGTATCTCGCCTGTAAGCCATTTTTCCCAGTATGGCTACGAAACCCATAACGCCAAAGCCGACAGCGCCCCCAATCAGGCAGTCCAGCCAATTTCCATGAAAAGGGATAAAGCCCAATGCGGTCAGCGCCAAAAGAATAATCAACTGGTCCGGCACAATCCGATATTTTTGATCTGCAATAGCCATCTCCAGCAGAAGCCATAGGGCGCAGATGCCGGCTATAGCAAACTGCCAGTCGTCCATGACCATCTTAATTCCTAATACGACGAACAACATTGTGAAGATGAATTTCCACGGATAACTCTTGACTCTCTGTGTATAAGGATCCAGCAATTCCTCTGACGGTTTTTCCCCATAATCGCAAAGCCAGGCGGCAGGCATTTTATTAAAGAAGTACACTGCACCGTTGCCAGCAAAAATTCCTGCTAGAATTGCCGCAAGGCACTTGATTCCAATTAGCAATATATCTGTCATCTCCAAAACCTCTCTTGTAAATCCGTTCATTATCTTTATGCTACCATATTTTTACATGTTGTACAACCGGAATATACAAAAAATAAACAAATGTACAAGTTTTCAATCTGTCGCGGGGGTTGTAACCCCTTTCTATTGCTATATAATTATTCATGGTATCTTTACTATTTATGGGAGGGTAGAATGCGTTTTATTCACTTTGACTACATGAGTCTGCTATTTAATCCCTTTGTGCTGATGTTCATCACCATCGCTCTGGGTCTGCTATTCGGTAAAATCAAGTTTGGAAAGTTCAGTTTTGGCGCATCGGGTGCGCTCTTTGCAGGTCTGGTCATCGGCTGGATCGTGTATAAATACGCCAACGGAATCTTTATGTCCGGCGACGAAAACGCGGCGGGTTTTGCTGCAGCATCGACCATTTTCTCAGGAAACAGCGGGAAACTGATTCACACGAATTTCTTTTCCACCTCCCTGATATTCTTTGTTGCGGCAGTTGGCCTGCTGGCGGCAAAAGATTTAGGTATCGTCCTCAGAAAATACGGCGCCAAGTTTGTCATATTGGGGCTGGTCATCACTTTGGTCGGCGCTGGCGCCACTTACGGCGCGACAGCCATCGTCAAGGGAACCAATGCCTATGCGGTATCCGGCGTCTATACCGGCGCGCTCACCAGTTCTCCAGGGCTGGCCTCCGCACTGGAGACGTCAGAAAAACATGCGGAAGAGACTGCTGCACATTATGAAGCTTTGTCTGCCGAAAAAAAAGCTGCAGTCATTGACGTAATCAATATCAGCGACGACTACGATTTAAAGGCTTCTGAGATTCATAAACTGGACGCGGACATGATAAAAGCCTATGCCTCTAATGCAGCCGGACAAGTGGGTATGGGTTATGCCGTCGGTTACCCGTTCGGCGTCATCGTAGTTATCTTAGCAGTTAATTTTCTCAATGTCATATTCCGTTTTAACGTGGAGGAGGAAAAGCGAAAATATGCATTGGAAATGGCCCAGGCAAAGAAAGACATTAAAGTAAAAGAAATCCCAACCACACCGTTCAATATCCTTTCTTTTGCCATTGTATGTTTCGCCGGATATTTGTTGGGAAATCTGAACGTCTACATGGGTCCTCTCGGGTATGTCAGCCTGGAATCCACAGGCGGCGTCCTCATTGCCTCCCTGGCGTTGGGATACATCGGTAAAATCGGTCCCCTTTCCTTCAGAATGGACCCCAAAACCCTGGCCACGGTCAGAGAATTAGGCCTGGTTTTCTTTCTGGCTATTGTCGGACTCAATTACGGATACGGCGCGATTACGGCTTTGGCAGGCGCGGGTCTGACCCTTGCAATTGTGTCTATCATTGTCGGTCTGCTGGCAATCCTGGTCGGATTCCTCCTGGGCCGCTACGTATTTAAGCTGAACTGGGTCATGCTCTGCGGGGCCATCTGCGGCGGCATGACCTCCACTCCCGGACTGGGCGCCGCCACCGATGCGCTGGGCAGCGACGATCCCGGAGCAGGCTACGGCGCTACTTATCCGTTTGCGTTATTCGGTATGATTATTTTTACAATCATTACGTTTAAACTTCCGATATTGTAAACAAAATCATTCCTAAATCTATACCGCAGTTGTAATACTATGACTAACAAAGGGAATCCTGTCTTTCATTTCACGTATGAAGCAGGTTCCCTTTTTTTCCAAGTATAAATCCTCACTTGTCACTCATATTAATACTATCTTTATTTACAAGCGAGGACACGAATTATGAGTGAACGTCAAGGCCTCGGCCTTTTTAAATTAACTTGTTTCGCCATAGGAACGACCCTGGCAAGCGGGGTTTTCAGCAGTTTTGCTGATATGGCAAACAACGGAGCAGGAACGCTTGCCGTTCTCATCGGATGGGCCATCGCCGGCATCGGCATGTACTGCTTAGCCATGTGTTTTAACAGATTGAGTATCGTAAAGCCCAATTTAAAAAGTGGTATTTTTGCTTATGCGAAAGAAGGCTTTGGTGAATATATCGGATTCAACGCTGCCTGGGGATACTGGATCAGCGCCATACTCTCTCAGGTTTCCTTTGCCACCCTATTATTTGCAGCCCTGGGGCAATTCATGCCCATGTTCGGCGACGGGAACAATTTGGCATCCGTCATCGGCGCTTCCCTTCTAATCTGGGCGTTCACCATATTAATCATGGGCGGCGTGCAAGAAGCGGTTACCATAAATGCTGTTATTGTCATCGCCAAAATCGTACCGATTATTGCCTTTATTATATTTATTATATTTTTGGGAGCCTTCGACTTCGATATCTTCCTGGACAATTTCCTCGGTCAGGATACCGGTCTTTCCCTTGGAAAACAGGTTCTTGAGACCACCTATACAACAGTTTGGATATTCACCGGTATCGAAGGGGCTGTGGTCATTTCCGGCAGAGCAAAAAATACAGCAATTGCTGGCAAAGCAACGGAACTGTCCTTTCTCTGCCTGCTAGTTCTCTATGTGTTAATTTCCATCCTCAGTATGGGAGTGATGCCGAGAAGCGAACTGGCTGCCCTGGGAAACCCTGCCATGGCAACTTTGTTGGCCAGCGTTGTCGGTCCTTGGGGCGCAACACTGATCAATATCGGTGTCATCATTTCCATTGCAGGCGCCATGTTCTCCTATACCATCGTAACTGCGGACAGCGCTTTTGCTCCTGCACTTCACGGCTGTTTTCCTAAATTCCTTACCGGTGAAAACAGAAAAAAGGCACCGGTAGCAGCCTTGATTCTGACTGCCGCAGTGGTACAGGTGCTGCTTGTGGTCGTGTATTTCCAGTCATCCACTTATCAGGCCATGTATACCCTGGCAACCAGTGCTATCATGATTCCTTTTGTGTTGTCCGCCCTGTACTGCTTGAAAGTCACAATTCACGATAAGAGGCTGGGGCAAAACAACGTCACGTTCAAAGTATGGCTGATTTCCATTTTGGGAACGGTTTACGGCTTCTGGCTGCTCTTTGCAACTGGTATCAGCAATATCGTCATATCCGCGTTGATGTTCGCTCCCGGTTTTTTCTTCTATGCATGGAGCAGATTGCAGCATCACCAAAAAATCTTTGATTCCATGGCAGATATCATCACATTTGTCGTCATCGCTGCCGGCTTTATCTTCTCCGTCTTCATGGGCGGCAGTCTGGCATAAACCACGGCTTACTATATGCGATGACAAGTTGAAACAATAGGATATACGCGCAAAAACAAAATAGTCCTAATTCGGACCAATTCAATTTAGCCATATAATATACACACTGGCAATGGCACGAGAATAATAGGACAAAATGGCCTGCAAAGGTCGTTTTTATATAAATAGGCCGGAGGGCAAGGTTTTCCTTGTTCTCCGGCCATTATCATCAGCAGCCTTCTATCTCTTTGATATTGAACTCATCACCAGATACCAATTCCGTCATAAATCCGCCGCAGTGGGGACACTGCTTCTTGCCCTCCAGGGTTGGATAGGTTTTCTTGCAATCCAGGCAGATGGATACCGCCGGCAGCCGCTCAATCTTCAGTTCAGCATCGGTCAGAACAGCAGATTTCTTATGCAGATACTTCCATGCATCGACGATGTAGTCCGGCAATACCGAGCTGACTTCGCCGATTTCCAAAGTAACACTTGCAATCTCGGTCAGATCATTTTCTGTCGCCAGCTTTTCCAGTGTATCCACTACGTGGACCACGATTCCAAATTCATGCATAATCAGCGCCTCTTATTTGCCTTCTTGTTTCTCATAATCTTAATCTGACGTTTTGCCGCGTATGGCAAAATGCCCTTCATCTTGTCTTCGCTTCTCATCATCTTGCTTGCTTCCAGCTCACGGTTCAGATGAATTGCATCGAACTCGCATTTCGTCGTGCAGACGCCGCAGCCGATGCACTGGTTGTAGTCCACCACGGAAGCGCCGCAGCCCAGACAGCGCGCGGTTTCGACGGCAATCTGTTCTTCGGTCAGAGGCTTGCGCAGATCACGGAAGGTGGTCTTTGCGTCCTCATCACTCCTGCCCGGCACCTGGCGGCTGGAATTGTCATAGCTGTCCTCCGCGATATCCAGATTCTTCTTATCCAGCTCGATGTACTGGCGCAGGTTTCTGCCGATGGTCAGGCTCTGTCCCTCGTGAACAAAGCGATGGATGGACACAGACGCCTCTTTTCCCGCAGCGATGGCATCGATGGCGAACTTCGGTCCCGTATAGACGTCGCCGCCCACGAAGATGTCCGGCTCAGCCGTCTGGTAAGTAACAGGGTCTGCTTCAGCACCGTTTCCGCGTCCCAGCGCAACCTTGCTCCCCTCTAAGAGGCCGCCCCACTGGATGCTCTGCCCTACACTGAGGAGCACGTTTTCACATTCCACTGTAATGGTATCTTTTTCGTCGTAAACCGGTGCAAATCGACCATTATCGTCAAATACCGATACACATTTCTTGAACACGACAGCCTTGACTTTGCCGTTCTCTGTCAAAATCTCCGCCGGTCCCCAGCTGTTGTTGATTTTGATATCCTCTTCTTCGGCCTCTTCCACCTCGTCATCTGCGGCTGGCATGATGTCCCGGCTTTCCAGGCAGTACATAGAAACCTCAGATGCGCCGCTTCTTGCCGCAGCTCTCGCTACGTCTATCGCCACGTTGCCGCCGCCCACGACCACGGTGCGTCCCGTCAGACTGGCGTCTGCGCCGCTGTTCACCTTGTATAAGAACTCAACGCCTGTATCCACGCCTTCTGCATCCTCACCGGCAACGCCAATCTTGCGTCCGCCCTGGCAGCCGATGGCTATGTAAAATGCTTTGTATCCTTCTTCGCGCAGCCCTGCGATGGTCAGATCTTTTCCAACCTCGACGCCGCACTTGAACTCGACGCCCATCTGACGCAGCACGTCGATTTCCGCTTCGATGACGTCTTTTTCCAGACGGAAGGAAGGGATGCCGTGCATCAGCATACCGCCCGGCCTGTCAGCTTTCTCAAAGACTGTGACAGGATAGCCCTTTTGCGCCAGATAGAAGGCACAACTCATCCCCGCAGGTCCCGCGCCGATGACCGCAATCTTTTCTGCAAACGGCTTGTTCAGCTGGTTGAGCATCTGTGGCACGTAACGATTCTCCGCGTTCAACTCCTGCTGGGCGATGAAATCTTTGATATCGTCTATTGCCACTGGATCGTCGATCTCGCCTCTGGTACAGGCGTCCTCACAGCGGCGGTTGCAGATTCTGCCGCAGACAGCAGGGAACGGATTCTCTTTTTTAATCAGCTTGAGCGCATCCAGATAATTACCCTGGGCTGCCATTTTTATGTAACCCTGCACGGCAATATGAGCCGGACAGTTGGTCTTACAAGGGGAAGTTCCCGTGTCATAACAGTTGATCTGATTTTCGTCTCTGTAATCCGGGCTCCATTTCTCAGGACCCCACTTGACTGCGTCAGGCAGTTCCCGCACCGGATATTCGATAGGTTCCTTGGTGCAGAGCTTCTGTCCCAGCTTGACAGCTCCCGCCGGACAGTATTCCACGCACTGGCCGCAGGCTACGCACTTCTCTGTGTCCACTTTGGCGATGTAGCTGGACCTGGACATGTTCGGCGTATTGAAATACTGTGACGTACGCAAGGCGTAACAGGAACAGACGCAGCAGTTGCAGATGGCGAAGATTTTATCTTCACCGTCGATGTTGGTAATCTGATGAACAAAACCGTTGTCCTCGGCTCGCTGCAGAATCTCCATCACTTCGTCGATGTCGATGTAGCGTCCTTTGCCCGTCTCCACAATGTAGTCCGCCATATCGCCGACGCCGATGCACATATCGTCCTCCAGATGACCGCAGCCCTCGCCCAAAATTCGGCGGGAACGACGACAAGAACAGGCGCCCACTGCATATTTGCCCTCATACTTTTTCAGCCAGTGAGAAATATGCTCGATGCTGAGAGACTTCTGCTCTGTCGGAATGGCCTTTTCCACCGGTATGACGTGCATGCCGACCCCGGCTCCTCCCGGGGGAATCATCGGCGTAATCTTCTCAAGGGGCAAAAAGGACATCCGTTCGAACATCCGTGCCACCTCCGGATGGGTTTCCACCTGCTCTTTGTTCATGTTCATAAATTCCGCACAGCCCGGTACGAACATGGGCAGGACGTACTGCTTGTGATGGTCCGCATTTTCCCAGTTGTATTCCAAAAGGCCGATGACGCTCATCTCTTCCATCAGCTGGTGGGTCAGCTCCACACTTTTGCCGCATTTCTTTGCGATGGCTTCCGGCGTGGTCGGCACTCTCACCTTCATGGCCAAAGCCACTTCTGCCATCTCATCCGTCACTACACACGCCAGTCCGTAGTATTCCGGATCTTCTACGGTGACTTTGTGGCCGATGCGGTCAGTAATCTTCTGACCGAGTTTTATAATCAATTCTCTCTCTTGTGCCATTATTCGTTCCTCCAATCATCCACTTCACATCTCAGCCAATCGGTCCAGGACTCAAACCCTTCGCCAGTCTTCGCCGATACGAAAAAAATCTCCGCCTTTGGGTTCAGCTTGTGAATCCGTTCTCTGACTGCCTCTGTATCAAAATCGTCAAAGACGCTCAGTGTATCGCATTTGTTGATTAAAACTACGTCGCTGATCTGGAACATCAGCGGATATTTCAGCGGTTTGTCATCTCCTTCCGGTACAGACAAAATCATCGCATTTTTGACGCTGCCTGTATCAAACTCTGCCGGACAGACCAGATTTCCCACGTTTTCCAGTACGACCAAATCCAGGTCATTCGCGCCGATTTCGGTAACGCCCTGTCTGGTCATATCCGCGTCCAGATGGCACATGCCGCCGGTGTGAAGCTGTATGGTTCTGGCTCCTGTCTCAGAAATGGCTCTGGCGTCCACATCGGAGTCGATATCCGCCTCCATGACGCCAATCTTCATCTCATCTGCCAGCATGTCGATGGTTCTCTTCAGGGTCGTCGTCTTCCCCGCTCCTGGCGATGACATCAGATTCAGCAGGAAGGTCTTCTCTTCCTTCAGCTGCTGTCTCAGCCTTTCCGCATCCGCGTCATTATCTGCAAATACGCTCTGCTTTACCTCAATGATCTTGAAATCTTTCATATTCTTACCACCTTGCAACTCACTGTCTGTTGGTCAGACCAAATTCCATAACGATTGTTATACTATTAACATACATGATGAAACACCTTTTGTCAACTAAATAAAGGAATCTTTACAAATATTCTGAATCGTGGTATCATATGGTCAGACCAGAACAGCATGGAGGAATATATTTTGAAATTCGAGAGCCTGAAAAGACCTACAATCAAAGAAGTGTTTATCAATAAGATGGAGTCGATGATTCTCTCTGGAGAACTGCCCGTAGGAGAAAAACTGCCCTCTGAACGGGCCATGGCAGAAGAAATGAATATCAGTAAGACAGCCGTCCACGACGGCCTGAAGGATTTGGAACGTTTCGGCTTTGTCAAATCGGTCCCCAAGCAGGGTACCTTTGTGGCAGATTATGTGGAGACTGGCTCGCTGGAAACTTTGACCGAAATCATCAAATACAATAACAATCGAATGGACGCCCAGACCTACCGTTCCATATTGGAGCTGCGCATGGTACTGGAACCGCTGGCATTTCAGCGGTTTGTTCAGAGAGTCACGCCGGCAGACTACGAAAAACTGCAGGAACTCTTTGATATCGCAGAGAAGATTCCGGCAGACGCGCAGCATGCCGGCCAGTGGGCAGACGCACTGTTCGCCTACCATCATTTCATCTATATCAAGTCGGGCAACAATCTATTCTCCCTGATTTACAACACATTTAAGCAGGTATCCCTCCTGCATTTCAAGAAATACTGCGAGACCCGGCGAGATCAAGCTGCCGTCTGCATCGCACGCCTTCACAAATATCTTCTGGCCGGAGATGGCGATGCCGCAGGTTCCATTTTGATGGAGGAGATTCGCCGCTACTGCCAATTGACAGGACTGGAGCTTTAAAAAAACACACGATATGCAACTTGAACCGGCGGGTCGAATCCCCCGCCGCTTTTTCTGTCATTTATTACTTATTATTTCTGCCGATAAAATAAAATCCATTGGACTTATTTCCGTTCATGGTTGTAAAAGTCAAGTGCTGATACTCCAGTTCTCTGAAATCTGCCAGCAGTGCTTTGATCCACCGCTCGTCGTGGTGTCTGCATACAGCTCCTTCTGGCAGTTCGAATACGCCGTATACACCGTATTTGTCCTTATATTTCTCATAACGCGGCAGATTGTGATCGTCTGTGTTCAAGAGAAAATCATTGACATAGAGAATGCCGACTGGCTTTAGTACGCGCTGGATTTCTTTGATCAGACGCCTTTGCTCCTCATCGTCTCTGATGCAAGTCAAAACGGCAAAGAGGATGACCGCGTCGGCTCCGTCGTCAGGCAGGTCGATTTCTTCCCCTTCCTTCACTCGTAAGTCGAGAGTGGGAAACTGCTGCTTTCCTCGTTCTATCATGCCCTCTGCAAAATCAAAACCAAGGAGATTTGTAAACTCCTCCTGCTGCAACTCATTCAGCGTACGTCCATAACCACAGCCGATGTCCACAATCACATCTGTCTTTTTTACGTACTGACCAAAAGCCTCTGTCTGAAATGGTGTAGTAAACTTCTTTTCTTCTGAAACACTGTCCCAGTATTCTTTCTGTTCCATGCTTAGCCTCCTTTTATTGCATTGTACCACGAAATCTAGTAGTATAGATATGAGATATCTCACATTATCGACGGAGGTTCTAATTTTATGAAATCATTCCACCTTGCGGAGTTCTTCAGCTTTGATATTGCGCCTTATTGTTCTACTGCGAAATTCGAAAGCGGCCAATCTATTTTGGAGGAAGGCTCAGGGTCTGTCAGCCTATACTTCCTGTCAGAGGGCAGGGCCAAATTGTTTCTCACTCACGAGAATGGACGAACTTCTTTGGTCAGCTTCCTTGACGCTCCCTGTTTCATCGGCGAAATGGAATTCTTAGGCGCGCAGCAATGTACAAACGGCGTGACAGCAATTACACCGTGTACATGTTACAGAATTGATACCGCTGCCTGCCATGAGCAAATTATGAATGACGCAAAGTTTCTCCGCCAGCTCTGCCTCTTTCTGAGCAAAAAAGCGCTGCGCAATACAGCAGTATATTCAAAAAGCCAGGCCTATCCCCTGGAAAATCGTTTGGCCGCCTTTATTTTCACTGCTGCCACTGGCGGCGTCTACCGAGAGAAGCATACGGAGGCGGCAGAATTTCTAGGCGTCTCCTATCGCCATCTGCTCTATGTGTTAGCAGATTTCGTCAAAAAAGGGATTTTGACGAAAAACAAGAGCGGATACTTGATAACAGATTCCCAAGCTTTGCACGATCTTGCAGATAGCGTCAGCATCTATGAATCATCTGGATTATAGAGAGGTGAATGAAATGAAAAAAGAAAACATCAATATCGTTGCTATCCTACTTTGCATCGTACTGATTGCCTGCCTGGCATTCAGCGTCCGTCATATCTATCAGCTGCGGCACTACATCGACCGTTCTGTATACCAGAGCCTCGATGGTATCAACGATCAACTCGCTGCCATGGATGAAGAATTAGAGGACGCGGATGCTGATTCCATCACCAAGTCGCAGCTCAAAGAACTCATTGACGATTTCTATTACGGATGTTACAGCAACGCCATGGCGATCAAAGATTTCAAACGTGCACGTCACATGTACGCCAAATACGACGTCTTTGATGTGGGGCTCTACTCTCAATGGCTGAAATTCGAGTATGCAGATCACGAGGACATGCTGACACCTGCGGTAAGGAAAAAAATCTTCACTTCGCTCAGTGAAATCTGTTATGCCTGGGACGACTGTCTCGCTCATAGCAGTCCCAATTACGACTTCCGAAGCGATCCGAAAAACATCGCCGGAAAAATAAAGGAAGTCAACAATATCGCGGGCGAATATATGGACGAACTGTAAGGCTGCCTCCGGTGCAAAGCCGCTCAATCACCTCCGATAATACGGCAGCAGATGTCCACGAATCATCTTGTCGATATAGGGGCTGCTGCAATTGCCCTTGGCGTCATCCTGAGTGATGATCAGATTTCTGCCGATGTGAAAGCCCAGCTTTTGATACCAATATAGCTTGTCCGCGTTATGCTTGCAATATTTTTCTTTCGTCAGCATGCCCAGATGCTCCCACAGCTTGACTTCCCCATTGGGCAGATCAAAGGCAAAATCCGGCTGCAGCGGCCATTCATCTCCCTCATAGCGAGGGAAGTCTTTTTCGTAGGAAAAGGGAATGCCGTAGCCGGTCAGGGTATTGGTGATAATGACTTCAGACTTAGACCGTACCATCAGTCCGCAGTTCGTCTCATGGATGTGCTTTTCCGGATCAAAGTGGTATTGAATGGGCTTGCCCTCTTCATCCAGAGTTTGCGCGCTGCCCAAGGCAGCGACGGCATCGCGATAACTCTTGGACAACTCTCTTATGATATCCGTAAAAGCGTTGGACTGATATTGCTCTTTTAATTTCTGTAACGCCCTTATGTTTCTTTCGGCTGCAGCCAGCGTTACCTCACTGATTTTTCTATCAAGCAGAGCCTGGATCAAGTCATTCTGATCTGAGATATTGACCTCCTGTTGCCGTCCGCCTTCCCTCTTTATCCAATAGATTGCGGTCCTCTCTTTTCGCGCTCTGCATCTGAGCGCACCCTCTGCAGCTTTTCTCAAAACCTGTTTGCTTTTCTTCAATAATACTTTTTGATGAAGCAATTCTTCTTCTACCATTTCTAAAAAATCGTCCATCTCACACCCCCTTTTATAAATCATACCATAATTGTAATTATTTTACAATTATTTTTTACTCATAAATCACGACAAAATATTAAATTGCGCAAAAGTGCCTAAAACCGGCAACTTTAGGAGCTTTTATGGCGGATTTCGGTTTGCGTCAGTCTCCCTAGGCAACAAAAAGGCAATTATTAGATTCAATTCTGTTCAAAAATCACATTTTTCACAAAATATAATTATTATATAGTTTTCTAGTCCATTGCAAACATTTACTTTTTTTGGTAATTTAGTCTAAAAATCGACTGTATTTCTCAAAAAAGTGCCTAAAATAATCAAAAACCAA
>ERZ791934.744-NODE-744-length-40108-cov-3.831598_pt1 | contig 40108 bp, 39 predicted proteins | sample MGYA00510125_ERZ791934 | MGnify/ENA primary metagenome ERZ791934 (study PRJEB30046, sample SAMN00993240) | human gut metagenome | study: EMG produced TPA metagenomics assembly of the A metagenome-wide association study of gut microbiota in type 2...
TCATGATTGTTCTTCTCGTAGGCGCCCTCAGTTTCTTCCCGGCGTTAGCATTGGGTCCGATCGCGGAATTTGTCAGCAATGTATTATAATAGACGCCGAAGGAGGTATAAATAGATGACTGAAAAAGTAAAAAGTTCTATGACAGACAAAAAAATTCTGCTGCGCGCTGTGAAAAATTCCTTTATAAAACTGAATCCAAGGACACAGGCCGAGAATCCTGTCATGCTGCTGGTATACGTTGCGGCAATACTTACTACGATTCTTTGGATTGCAGCTTTAATGGGCACAAAGGATGCACCGGCGGGGTACACCCTGTCGATCGCGGTTATTCTTTGGTTCACCTGCGTGTTCGCAAATTTTGCAGAAGCCATTGCGGAGGGTCGCGGCAAAGCGCAGGCGGACACCCTTCGCGCATCGAGAAAAGACGTAGATGCCAACAGGATTCCGTCTATTGAGGAAATAAATCAGATCACAGTGGTTTCCGCTGCTGCTCTGAAAAAGGGGGATTTGGTCATCGTTCGGGCAGGAGAACAAATTCCTGCCGACGGCGATGTAGTATATGGTGCGGCATCAGTTGACGAAAGTGCTATCACGGGAGAATCTGCCCCTGTGATTCGGGAAAGCGGCGGCGACAGAAGCGCCGTGACAGGAGGTACCCAGGTTTTGTCAGACTGGATCATTTTCAGAGTGACCAGTGAACCGGGACAGAGCTTTATGGATAAGATGATCGCTATGGTCGAAGGCGCGTCCAGAAAGAAGACGCCCAACGAATTAGCCCTGCAGATTTTCCTGGTGGCGCTTTCTATCATATTTATTCTGGTTACGCTGTCACTGTATACCTATTCCCTTTTCTCTGCAAGGCAGGCGGGAATCGACAATCCGACATCTGTAACCACCTTGGTTGCGCTGCTGGTCTGCCTGGCGCCTACAACCATTGGAGCCCTGCTCTCTGCTATTGGTATTGCCGGCATGAGCAGGCTGAATCAGGCCAACGTTTTGGCCATGAGCGGCCGTGCCATTGAAGCGGCCGGCGATGTGGACATTTTGATGCTGGATAAGACCGGAACCATTACCTTGGGCAACAGACAGGCGGATACCTTTGTGCCGGTGGACGGCACGTCAGAAGAAGAGCTGGCTGATGCAGCCCAGCTGTCCTCTTTGCCTGATGAAACGCCGGAGGGCAGGAGTATCGTAGTTCTGGCAAAGGAGAAATTCGGCATCAGAGAGAGAAATCTCAGCGACAAGAAGTTTACCTTTATTCCCTTCACTGCCAAGACTAGAATGAGTGGTGTGGATTATGACGATCATGAAATTCGCAAAGGGGCGGCTGATGCGATTCGAGACTACATAATAGCCAGAGGCGGCACTTACAGCAAGGAATGTGAGGAGGTGGTTACAAAGATTGCCGAACAGGGAGGCACGCCCCTTGTTGTCAGCAAGAACCATAAAATTCTTGGCGTCATCCACCTGAAAGATATCATCAAAAAAGGCGTGAGAGATAAATTTGCAGATCTGCGCAAGATGGGCATCAAGACCATTATGATTACAGGTGATAATCCTTTGACGGCAGCGGCCATAGCGGCAGAAGCCGGCGTAGATGACTTTCTGGCAGAAGCTACGCCGGAGAGTAAGCTGAATATGATTCGCGACTATCAGACCAAAGGCCATCTGGTAGCCATGACCGGTGACGGCACCAACGACGCCCCGGCCTTGGCGCAGGCTGACGTGGCCGTAGCGATGAACACAGGTACACAGGCGGCAAAGGAAGCAGGCAACATGGTTGACCTGGATTCCTCTCCCACGAAGCTAATCGATATCGTTCGTATCGGTAAACAGCTTTTGATGACGAGAGGGAGCCTGACCACTTTTTCCATTGCCAACGATGTTGCGAAGTACTTTGCAATTATCCCGGCTCTGTTCATGGGACTGTACCCGGGACTGTCAGCCTTAAACATCATGGGGCTGGAATCTCCATTGAGCGCAGTATTGGCTGCAATCATCTACAACGCGCTAGTCATTATCGCTCTGATTCCACTGGCGTTAAAGGGTGTAGCATATCGGGAAGTGTCCGCTGGCAAATTGCTGACCAGAAACCTGTTGATTTACGGACTTGGGGGTATCGTCACGCCGTTCATCTGTATCAAGCTGATCGATATGCTGCTGGCGGCTCTGGGATTAATATAAGTAATACCATTAGGGAGGAATTAATTATGAAAACTTTCAAATCAGTATTACCAAAGGCCGCGATGATTTTCATCATATTTTCTGTGGTCTGTGGTATCGTGTATACAGGAGTCGTCACGGGTCTTGCACAACTGCTTTTCCCTGATAAAGCCAACGGGAGCATTATCGAGGTCAACGGCGTAAAGTATGGGTCTGAGCTGTTAGCGCAGCAGTACAGCGATGAAAAGTATATGTGGGGGCGAATCATGAACGTGGACGTATCCACCTATACGGACAAAGACGGCAACCGCCTGATGTATGCGGCGCCATCTAATAAAAGTCCTGCCAGTGATGCGTATGAACAGATGGTAGCGGAAAGGGTAAACAAGATTCGCGCAGCCAACCCGAAAATGCAGGACACGCCGATTCCTGTAGACCTGGTAACCTGTTCAGGAAGTGGTCTTGATCCAGGCATTTCACCGGCAGCAGCAGAATATCAGATTCCGAGACTTGCAGAAGAGAATAAGATGACAGAAGAGCAGGTGCAGACGATAATTGATAAATGCTCTGAGGGTAAGTTCTTAGGTATTTTTGGCGAAAAGACCGTCAACGTATTAAAAGTCAATTTAATGCTGGACGGGATTTTAAAATAGATTCTTGAAGAGGGACATATGGAGCCGGCATTCTAGGCGAGAGCGACTTAGAAATACCGATTGCACGTGGCTCTCTTCGTGGTATACTATAAACGTCTGGAGGAGGCGCATATGGAAGAAATAAGGGTAAACCCGGATAAACTATTAGAAACCATAAGAAGAGAAGACGAGAAACAGCAGTCTGGGCACTTGAAAATATTCTTTGGATATGCCGCTGGCGTAGGAAAGACTTATACCATGTTAAAGGCTGCCCAGGCGGCAAAGAATCGAGGTATCGACGTTATTGCAGGGTATGTTGAACCTCATGCCCGGCCGGAGACTCTGGAACTGATGAAAGGTTTGGAATCCCTGCCAACTCTTGAAATTAAACACAAAAACATGACTCTGCGAGAATTTGATCTGGATCAGGCATTAGCAAGGAACCCTCAACTCATTCTCGTAGATGAACTGGCTCATACCAATGCCGACGGCTGCAGACACGAAAAACGATATAAAGATATAGAAGAGCTGTTGAAAGCGGGGATCGACGTTTATACGACGGTCAACGTGCAGCACATCGAAAGCCTCAACGATTTGGTGGCGGCTATTACCGGAGTTTCGGTGCAGGAAAGGATTCCTGATTCCGTCTTTGATGAGGCGGACCAAGTGGAACTAGTGGATATTGAACCGGAGGATTTAATTAACCGCCTCAATGCAGGGAAAATCTATAGAGATGAACAAGCTCAACGAGCTTTGATAAACTTTTTCAGTATAGAGAACCTTACGTCTCTGCGTGAAATTGCATTGCGCCGGTGCGCAGACCGAATGAACAAGCTGGCGGAGCGAGTTAGGAATGTGACCAATGCCGAGTACTACAACGACGAGCACATTTTGGTCTGCCTCTCAGCCTCGCCGTCCAATAAAAAAATTATCCGCACAGCGGCCAGAATGGCCAGTGCCTTCAAAGGGACGCTGACAGCCCTCTTCGTTGAAACACCAGGATTTTCGGCTGTCAATGAAGAGGATAAAAAACGCTTGCGGGACCATATTCGTTTGGCGACACAGCTTGGAGCAAAAGTCGAGACAGTGTATGGAGACGACATTTCTCTGCAGATTGCGGAGTTTGCTCGTTTGTCAGGCGTTTCTAAGATTGTTATGGGCAGATATAGCGCGAAGAAGAAATATCTATTCAGCAAGCAAACTCTGACGGACAAACTCATAGAGGCTGCACCAGGCTTGGAAATCTATGTAATTCCGGATAAAGACGCGCCTTACTATAAACCGCAGAGGCCGGCGCGGCGCTCAGGTAAATTTATTCTTCCTGATATACTGAAGAGCCTGGCCATTTTAGCGGCTTCTACCCTGCTGGGATTTGCTTTCTTCGATATGGGATTCAGTGAAGCCAATATCATCATGATCTATATTTTAGGGGTCGTGTTTACCTCCCTGTTTACAAGCAGCAAAGGCTATAGCCTGGTCAGTTCTGTGGTCAGCGTATTGATTTTTAACTTTTTCTTTACCAATCCCAGGTTTACTTTTACTGCCTATGATAACGGCTATCCCGTAACGTTTTTGGTCATGCTGATTACTGCGTTTATCACCAGCACTTTAGTAGTGAAGCTTAAACAGTATGCGAGACAGGCGGTGAGGACGGCCTATCGCACCAAAATCCTGTTGGAGACAAATCAGATGCTGCAGAGCAACAAACCGAGAAGAGAGATTGTAGAGATTATTTCAACCCAGTTGGCAAAACTGCTGAAGCGGGATATCGTTTTCTATTTGGCTGGGGAGGAGAAACTGGGGGAACCTGTGGCCTTTCTGGCGGAAGATAGTGACGACGAAGAAGACAAAAGTTTTCTCAGCGATAACGAAAAGGCTGTCGCTGCCTGGACATTTAAGAATAACAAGCATGCGGGGGCGACGACGGACACTTTGAGCAGTGCAAAATGTCTCTATCTGGCGGTGCGTATCAACAGCAAGGTGTACGGTGTGGTGGGGATTGCGATTGATGGAAAACCTTTAGATCCCTTTGAGAACAACATCACCCTTTCCATCCTGGGAGAATGTGCCATGGCGCTGGAAAACGAACGAGTCATGAGGGAAAAAGCGGAGGCGGATCTTCTGGCAAAGAACGAAAAGTTACGAGCAAATCTGCTTAGATCCATCTCTCACGACCTGCGCACACCGCTGACCTCTATTTCTGGTAACGCCGGTATTCTTATGACCAATTACCACACCATCTGCGAAGAGAAGAAACTTACATTATATACGGCAATCTATGACGACTCTATGTGGCTGATTAATCTGGTGGAAAACCTATTGTCGGTGACCAGACTGGAGGATGGCTCCATGCAGCTCAATACTAATGCGGAGCTGATTGACGAAGTGATAGATGAGGCGCTGCAGCATATAGACCGCAAAAGTGTGCTGCACAAAATCACCGTCAACAGACCGGATGAGTTTCTCATGGCAAAGATGGACGCCAGACTGATTATACAGGTAATCATCAACATTGTGGACAATGCAATCAAGTATACCCAGGAGGGTTCTGAAATTGACATTACCACGGCAAAGAGCGGCGGTGACATCGTGGTCAGTATTGCAGACAATGGCAAAGGTATTGCTGACGACGCCAAAAAAAGAATCTTTGATATGTTTTATACTGCTAATATGGAAATTGCTGACAGTCACAGAAGCTTGGGGCTGGGCCTGGCTCTATGCAAATCTATTATTAACGCCCACGGCGGAGAAATTACCGTATTAGATAACAAGCCGAAAGGTGCGATTTTCCGATTCACGCTTCCGGCAGAGGAGGTAACCTTACATGAATAAACCTTTGATCTTGGTCGTAGAAGACGATGCGGCTATTCGAAATTTAATTACGACGACTTTGGAAACCCACGATTACAGGTACCATGTCGCGCCAAATGGGGAGTCGGCCATTTTGGAGGCTTCCTCATATAATCCTGACGTGGTGCTGCTGGATTTGGGACTGCCTGATGTAGACGGCATTGAAATTATTAAAAAAATTAGGGGATGGTCGCTGATGCCGATTATTGTAATCAGTGCCAGGTCCGAAGATATGGATAAAATAGTAGCGCTGGATGCGGGGGCCGACGACTATCTGACAAAGCCTTTTTCTGTGGAAGAACTGCTGGCAAGACTGAGGGTGACTTTGAGACGATTAAATTACGTTCGCGGAAACCAAGAGGTGCAGAATGCCGTCTTTGTAAATGGTGATCTGAAAATTGACTATGCGGCGGGCTGTGTTTATCTGGGGAAGGAGGAGCTGCATCTGACCCCGATAGAATATAAGCTGCTCTGTCTGCTCTCTAGGAATGTGGGCAAGGTTCTCACCCATACATTTATCACAAAAGAGATATGGGGAAGCGCTTGGGATAACGACGTGGCTTCCCTGCGCGTTTTTATGGCAACGCTGCGAAAAAAGTTAGAGAAAAACCCGTCTTCGCCTCAATATATTCAGACTCATGTAGGCGTGGGTTATCGAATGCTGCGGGTGTGAAAAGTGGTTTAAAAAATCGGATGATAAGTTTTTGCAACAATAATAGTCAAACATTTTTAGAGAGGCCTGGAAAATTCCTGGCCTCTCAATCATTTATCTATATTTATTTATGTTCTGCATCGCAATATGCGCATCTGTAGACTTTCTTGTCCTTATTGACCAGTTTAAATTTCTGAACGATTTCCTGTTCAATGGAAGTGATACATCTCGGGTTCTTACATTTGATAACGTTTGTCAGCGTTTCTGGCAGTTCAAGGCGCTTTTTCTCATAGAGTTTTCCGTCTTTGACGATATTGACGGTGATATTGCTGTCGATGTACCCTAGGACGTCCAGATCCAGGTCGATGAGCTGGTCGATTTTGATGATGTCCTTTTTGCCGTATTTTGAGCTGTCTGCGTTCTGAATGACAGCGACACAGTTATTCAGTTTTTCCAGTTTCAGCAGCTCGTAAATCTGCATGCTTTTTCCTGCCTTGATGTGGTCTAAAACGATACCGGTGCTTACTCCATCTATATTCATATTCAATCCTCACTTTCTAATTATTCGTTTACGCTTCTCTTTTGATTCCCAGTAAGTTCAGAATCAATGCCATTCTGATGTGTTTTCCGCAGAGAGCCTGGAAGAAATAGCAGGCTCTCGGATCGTCATCCACTTCTACAGAAATTTCATTTACTCGAGGCAGCGGGTGCATGATGGTCAGGTCTTCCTTCGCGGCCTGCAGCTTTTCCAGGTCTAGTATGTAGCTGTCCTTCAGTCTTACATAATCTTCTTCGTTGAAGAATCGTTCTCTCTGCACTCTGGTCATGTAGAGGATATCCAGCTCTTCCATTGCGTCTTCCAGTCTTTCGACTTCTTTCCACTCAGCTCCGGCAGCGTCCATCTTCTCTTTTACATAAGCGGGAACCTGCAGTTCGTTTGGTGAAATCAGGACGAACTTGACGTTTTCATATCTGAGCATTGCTTCAATGAGCGAGTGAACGGTTCTGCCGAACTTCAGGTCTCCGCAGAGTCCTACTGTCATGTCAGAGAGTCTTCCCTTTTTCCTTTTGATGGTCAGAAGGTCGGTCAAGGTTTGTGTCGGATGGAAGTGCCCGCCGTCGCCGCCGTTGATGATCGGTACTGTTGTTTTCTGAGAGGCGACCACTGGCGCGCCTTCTTTTGGATGTCTCATGGCGATGATGTCTGCGTAGCAGCCTACAGTTCTGATTGTGTCGCTTACGCTTTCGCCTTTTGCGGCAGAACTGGAGCTGGCTTCAGAGAATCCGAGCACGCTTCCTCCCAGTTCCAGCATGGCAGCTTCGAAGCTGAGTCTGGTTCTGGTGCTCGGCTCAAAGAAGAGGGTGGCTAATTTCTTGTGAGCGCAGATGTCCTCATAGGCAGCGTGGTTTTCTACGATATCGTCTGCAACTTTGATTAATTCGTCGATTTCTTCTACTGACAGGTCAGTAATGTTGATTAGATTTCTGATTTCACTCATTTATTTATCTCCCTTCATCCATCCTTCATCTGAAGGATTGTTTCTAAACTTGATAATTCTTTCTTTGTCTTCTGCTTTGATGTAGCCGGTTTCTGCAGCGACTTCTACCAGGGCGTCCAGGTCGCAGAGACTGACGTTTTTTACGCTGGCTGCGGCAAAGCGGTCCAGGCCTTTCTGCATGCCGTATGTAAAGATGCTGGCAATGCCCAGAACCTCAGCGCCGGCGGCCCGCAGGACTTCTACGGTGTCGATGGCTGATCCGCCAGTGGAAATCAGATCCTCGATGACGACGACCTTCTGGCCAGGCAGCAGTTTTCCTTCAATCTGATTGGTGCGGCCGTGATCTTTAGCGGAACCTCTCACATAACCCATAGGAATACCCATCAGGTGTCCTACGATAGCTGCGTGAGCGATGCCCGCCGTGCTGGTGCCCATGACGACCTCGCATGCCGGATAATGCTCTTTGATGGTTTCTACCAGGCTGTTTTCCACCAGGGTTCTCACCTCTGGCGCTGTCAGGGTCAATCTGTTGTCACAGTAAATCGGGCTTTTGATGCCGCTGGCCCAAGTAAAGGGCTCTTCCGGTCTCAAGAAGACTGCCTCGATGGACAGAAGACCTTTTGCAATTTCCGTTTTCATCTTCTCTACCTCGCTATTTCTATCCTAAAAATTCGTTTAAACATCTTTCGTATGCGCTGACCGGGTCGTCAGCTTTGGTAATCGGCCTTCCCACTACGATGTAGTCGGAGCCGATTTTTTTCGCGCCTTCCGGCGTGGTGATGCGTACCTGGTCGTCTTTGGCCGCATCGGCAAAACGGACACCCGGCGTTACAGTTAAGAATTCGCCGCCGCAGGTTTCGTGGATTTTGCCGGCTTCCAGAGGGGAGCAGACGACGCCGTCCAGACCCGCTTCTTTTGCGTTCTGTGCGTATTTGATGACCACTTTGTCCAGGTTTTCATTGATCAAAAGCTCCTCTTGCATTCTCTCCTGGCTGGTGGAGGTCAGCTGAGTGACGGCGATCAAAAGGGGTCTCGTGCCGTCTTCTCTTGTCAGACCGCGAAGGGCGGCTTCCATCATCTCCTTCGTACCGGCGGCGTGGAGGTTGCACATATCCACATCCAGCTTGGAGAGGGCGGCCATGGCCTTTTCTACGGTGTTTGGAATGTCGTGAAGCTTCAAATCGAGGAAGATCTGGTGACCTCTCTCTTTGATTTCTCTTACGATGGCAGGCCCTTCGCTGTAAAACAGTTCCATGCCGATCTTCACGTAGGGCTTTCTGCCAGTGAATTTGTCTAAAAATTGCAGTGTGGCTTCCTTAGAAGGGAAGTCGCAGGCTATGATGACGTCTTTGCTCATTATATGTATCCTCCTTTGCTTGTCTTTTTCGTCGATAGTTGTGTTGCGCGGCATGTCTGCGATTCATGCACTCCGAGTACATTTCGCTTCACGCCATGCCGTGCGCTATGCTCTCGACGAAAAATCCTGCGCAATATATTTATGCGTAATAAAATTTTTCGCGCTAACCATTTGTCTATTTTACAATGCCGATGATGTCGACTAGTTTTTCGATGCCCAATTCTTCGCAGACGGCAGGCAGTTCCTCAATGATTTCTTTACATGCATACGGATTGACCAGATTTGCCGCGCCGACCTGTACGGCAGTGGCGCCTGCCATCATCATCTCGATGACATCCCGGGCGGAACTGACGCCGCCCATGCCGATGACGGGGATTTTGACCGCATTTGCCACCTGATAGACCATTCTGACAGCTACAGGAAAGATTGCCGGTCCGGAAAAGCCGCCCATCTTGTTTGCAATCACCGGTTTTCTCGTTTTGATGTCGATGCGCATGCCCAGCAGGGTGTTGATCAGGCTGATGCCGTCAGCTCCTGCATCCTCGCAGGCTTTGGCGATTTCTACAATGTCAGTGACGTTGGGGCTCAGCTTGATGTAGACCGGCTTTGTCGTCACCGCTTTGACTGCGCGGGTGACTTCGGCTGCGCTCTCTGCACAGACACCGTAAGCCATGCCGCCGTTGTGGACGTTGGGACAGCTGACGTTGACCTCCAGAATGCCTACTTGTGATTCTTTGTCCATGGCTCTGGCGCATGCCGTATACTCTTCGATGGAAAAGCCGCTGATATTGGCGATCAGTGGTTTCTTGTAGATCTTTGCCAGGTTGGGAAGTTCATCTTTGCAGACAGCTTCTACGCCTGGATTCTGCAGCCCCACGGAGTTGATGAGTCCGCCGGTACATTCTGCGATTCTCGGCAGAGGATTGCCCAGGCGGGCGTCTTTGGTGGTTCCCTTAAAGGAGATGGATCCCAGTATATTGATATCGTAGATTTCAGCAAATTCTCTGCCGTATCCAAAGGTACCGCTGGCAGGGATTACCGGATTATCCAGGGTGATACCGCTTAAAGTTACTTTTGTATCTACCATTTTATTTCCTCCTTATATAGAACCGGTCCGTCTTTGCAAATTCGCTTGTAGCCATATTTCGTCTCACAGGTACAGCCCATGCAGGCGCCGAATCCGCAGGCCATTCTCGCTTCAAAGCTGAACTGGCCGTCTGGCGCGGCATCGTAAACCGCTTTCAGCATCGGTTCTGGTCCGCAGGTGTAGACGTAGTCAAAGGTCATGGCCTGCATGGCGTCAGTGACAAAGCCTTTGATTCCGGCAGATCCATCCACGGTGGTGATGACTGGCTCAATTCCTAGTACCTGAAATTCTTTGGTCAGAATGATGTCATCTCTTCCGTTGAACCCGGTGACGACCTGGGGAATGATTCCTCTGTCAACCAGGTTTTCTGCCAAGCCGTAAAGGGGAGGCACGCCGATGCCGCCGCCGACCAAAAGAGGCTGCTTGCCGCCTTTTGTCGTGTCAAAACCGTTTCCCAGGGGCATTAAAACGTCCAGAAATTCACCTCTCTGCATCTCGGCCAGCGCTTTCGTCCCTTCGCCCACCACCTTGAAGATGATGGTGAGGAAATCAGGGCCGAAGCTGTAAATGGAAATCGGTCTGCGCAGATAAAAGCCGTCCAGCTTAATGTTGATAAACTGTCCTGGTGCGCTGATTTCACTGCAGTCACCTGTCAGGGTCATGGCGAAAATGGCGTTTTGAATTTTCTTTAAGTGATCTATTTTAAGCAGTTGTCTCTTCATATCTAATCTCTCCTTCTACCAGGGTCATGATGATGCGTCCGTCCACTTCCCAGCCGGTAAATGGCGTCGACTTGCCCATGCTGGCGAACTCCGCCGGATCTATAGTGTAGTGTCTTGCCAGGTCGATTACTGTCAGATCTGCAGGCTGTCCGTCTTCAATGGTGCCGCCGGAAAGGCCGAAACGCCTGCGCGGATTTACCGACATGAGTTCAATCAGTTTTTCCAGGGAAATGATGCCTTTCTTCACAAGATAGGTGTAGAGGATTGGGAAGCTGGTTTCCAGGCCGACGATGCCGAAAGCGCTTTTTTCCAGGCCCCTTGCCTTTTCTTCTGCACTGTGGGGGGCGTGGTCTGTGGCGATCATGTCTATGGTACCGTCCTGAATGCCGGCGATCAAAGCGTCGCGGTCTTTTGCATCTCTCAGTGGCGGGTTCATCTTGAACCGCCCGTCTTCTTGCAGGTCTGCATCAGATAGAACCAGGTAGTGCGGTCCTGTCTCGCAGGTGACGTCGATGCCTTTTGCCTTAGCGCGTCGGATAATGTCAACCGTCTCTTTTGTTGAAATGTGACAAACGTGATAACCGGCACCAGTCTTTTCGGCAAGCTCTACGTCCCGTTCCACCTGTTTCCATTCGCTTTCGGAGCAGATACCCTTGTGGCCGTGTTCCCTGGCGTAAGTGCCATCGTGGATATAGCCGCCGTCCAGGAGACTTTCGTCCTCGCAGTGGGCGACGATCAGCTTGTTCAGCTTCTTTGCCCGCTCCATAGCAGATTCCATCAGGTCGCCTGTCTGTACACCTTTGCCGTCGTCGGAAAAGGCGCAGACATGGGGCGCCAGCTCTTCCATATCTGCGAGGGCGCTGCGTCCGTTCTGTTCCATGGTGATGGTGCCATAAGGAATGACCTTGACCTTTGCATTGTCTTTGATGAGGTCTAGCTGAATTTGCAGAGCTTCCAAGGTGGAAGGGACTGGGTTCAGATTGGGCATCGGACAGATGCAGGTGTAGCCTCCCCGGGCTGCCGCCGCTGTACCTGTGGCAATGGTCTCTTTATAAAAAAAGCCAGGTTCACGCAAATGCACATGTACATCTGTGAAACCCGGCACAATGACCTTGCCAGTGCAGTCAACGACGCTGTCTGCACTTTCGATATTTAAAGAGCTTAAGGAATTAACAAAAACTTTACCGTTAGAGACAAAAACGTCTCTCTTTTCGAATCCTCTTGGTGTAAAAACAGTACCATTTTTGAATAAAGTTGTCATGGATTTCCGGCTCCTTTCTTCATATTAAAATTATTTTTGCTCAAATCTTCAATATTTTAGCATGGATTTTGCTGCTTGTCAATAAGATTAAGAAAAGTTCTAAAAAATGTCTTCGAAGGGTGCATGCCGCACGCCACCGCGTGTCTGTCAAAAACTCCGTGATGAGGGCGAAGGGAAGGGCTGTGGTGCTGCGTTTACCCGTCATTTTATGAAATAAGCCCAAAAACGCCTAAACATTCCGGCAGATGAGAGCCTGTGACGGCAGCCTGGGCAGGAATTGCGACGAAGTTTCAACGGTTACAGCAGGCGTTGCAGGTACTCTCCCTTTGCAGCCCGCAGTTTTTGTCTTGGCCTTTGTCGTGGTGGAGAATGTCTGTATAGTTATACGGCATCTTAGGACTCTTCAAAGTGGATGATTATGCCCCCCCAGGCACAGTCTGGCTTCAGCTTGATATACTCTTTTATGGATTCTTCTGAATACTTGATGAATATCCGCGCTTCTCCCTCCGTAAAATCAAGATCGCTGGGGAGTATCCGTTCGATGCCTACGGTAATCTCATGATAGTCTTTCAGCAAACCTGCTAGACGTTCCTTGCCTGCATCCTCAAGATGATAATAGACGCAGACACGGCGTTTGTCGATGGACATCGCCCTGTCGGAAATGTAGCTATTCTTGAACAACTTGTAAAAAGTAGGGTACAGCGTGCTCTCTGTTACAATCACATTGTCGCGGGATTGTTTTTTAATCAGGGTGGTCAATTGATAGCCGTACAGGTCTTGGTTTTGTAAAAGAAACAGGACCATCATCTCAACTGTTTCTATTTTGAAATTATTTCGGCTTCGTGCCATTTTTGGCGCCTCTGATTTATATATACATAATATATTATAAAGGAATATATATTGCATATTGACAAAAAAGTATGAATACTGTAAAATATAGAAAAATGGGAAAATTGCAAAAGCATTAATGGGAGGGATGTGTATGATTGTACATAAAAAGAGTTTTTCAAAAATAATGCAGTGATTAGGACCCACGATGACATGTATTTAAGAAAAACTCTCATGATAATTGTAACATAAATAAGCAATGAAAGGGCAAAAGAAAATGAAAAAATTTATAACGTGTATAATAACCGTTGTAATGGTTCTGGCGACTGCATTTCCAATTTACGCAACGGATGTAAAAGAAGAAAAAGAAGTATCGTTCAGAGAAATTCAGGCAACGATTGAAGATTATTTTATTAAAAATGACATTAACATGAGCGTTGAGTCTAAGGAATTCTATGACTATGCGGTAGAAGAACTATTAGGCGTCGGGGACGTGGGCATTAAAGAATTAGACACCTACAACTTAATCCTTGAATATATGGCGGAATTCAAGAATGTGTATGGGGATTACTTAATCTGTGAGAGTATTTTGTCACAAGAAGAGGCCGATAAAGAGTTAATCGCTGATATACTAAATAGCAATGATTGTCTCTCTTACAATATGCAAAATGGTCAAATTACCTTTGGTTTAACGGAACGCTTTAAGGAGACCACCATTGGTGATATTATTGTGAGAAATATGATTGCGGCATATGAGACAGATAAGGTAAATATCACACCTATGGCAATAAATTCATATACGCCGTCAAAAGCTGCAACATATGCCAGGCTACATGCAAACGGACAAAATGTACTTTACCCATACTATGCAGGACAAGATTGCACCAATTTTGTGTCTCAGTGTTTAAGCGCGGGGGGATTGCCAATGGCAGGTACAAACACTAGAACTGGTGTTTATAGTTCTACTTCCAATTGGTATTGCAAATGTACAGAATCATCTAGTTATGATCCTGATAAAGGAAGAAAATATGCAGTAACTACATCATGGATAAGAGTTGCTGATTTTAATACTTATTTTACTGGGAAAGCTAAGTCTAAGACAAAGAAAACAACAGCTTCGGCATTAAATAGTAGTTGCGCAGTAGGTGATGTGGTTCAAGTTTTAAGTGCAGCGGGTACTCCAGAACACACTGTAATAATCAGTAAAAAAACAAATGGAGCGGCATATTACTGTGGACACTCTAACAGTGCGACAGATAAGGCTGTAAGTAACCTTTTCTCAGGTGGTAAAAAGGTTTTACTGTTTGATTTAACATGAACGATATTTAAAATGATAAAAGAGGAGTGCAGGCAATGAATAGTAGTAAGACTTACAAAAATAAAATGACTGAAAGCTCTTTTAAGTTAGTATTTATTTTGATGATACTTTCTACACTACTACCGTGGTTTGAAAGAGGTGACTATGCTTCATATTTTTGGGGATTTGAGGTGGTGATGGAACATTATTTGTGGATACCTTTTGTTTATCTTATCCTATTCATTTGGGTGCTTATTGACAGACCGAAGCTTTACTACATTGTGCTTGCTCAAGTTTCCTTTTTAGGCATTTTAGGAATGTATACCTATTCTGTTCTTTATCTAAAAAGGTATCTATGCAATATCTATGGGTCTGATGTGGGGATGGACTTGGATTATGGACTAGCCAGTACGATGATATCGTTTTGGCTCTCATCGTTCTTAGTTATTGTTGCATTTATTCTTTTTCAATTTTATCTTAAACAGAGAAAGAATTGCAACAAGAAAATTAGACGCTAACAACTAAAAATAAGTTATGTAAGTTGAAATATGATCAATTCTAGAGGGCTGTTGCTTAACATGGGACAGCCCTCTTAAATTTGACTTATGATATTGAGAATCACTCATTTTGCCGCCTCATCAAGGGCATTTCTCAGTATTTCATCCGCTTCTTCAATGAAATATCCCTTTTTTCCACGAAGACGGTTTTCTTCCACTTCCAATAACTTTTCTCGGAGTTGCAACATCTGTTCGCGTTTATTGAATGTAGCGATATCCATCATAACGGCATCACCTTCGCCATTCCTTGTCAGATAAATAGGTTCTGAGGTTTCTCTGCAAAGGCTAACCACTCCATTATAATCATTTCGGATAGAAGCCGACGGTTTGATAATCATATTTGCACCTCTCCATACCAAAATTATATCAATTCGTTCTCTAAGCCAATCTTTTTCTGCAAACCACAATAATCCTCTCTCAGGATTGCCATGACATGCACGTCGTGATATTGTCCCATCTTCTTGCAGGCGCCGCGGGCACAGCCCTCATGCTGAAACCCCATGGACTCGTAGAGGCGGCGGGCGGGTTCGTTGCCCGTGTAGTAGTCCAGATAGACCCGGTGAAAGGTGTCTTCTTTGAAGGCTCTGTCGAGAACCCACTGGAGCGCCTGCCTGCCATAGCCTTTGCCGCGCAGGGTGGGATCGCCGATATAGATGCGGTAGACCTCCAGGGAATCCAGCTTGCGGCTGATTCCGTTCAGGTAGATTCTGCCTAGAAGCTGGCCCTCTGCATCTGTAATCGTATACTGCTCCTTCTCTAGATCTGCATCGTTCAATACAAAGTCTCTGACCACTTCTTCGTAGGTCTGTCCGTCAGGTATACTGAAAAATTTGGTGACTTCCGGGGTTTGCTCCCACTGATAGAACTGCTGACAGTCCGCCAGTACAGATGGGCGCACTTGAATCTTTTCCATTGTATGATCCTTTCTACGAGAAGAAGTCCCGTACTAAAATTAACAACACATTATTATTGTAGAGGAAACCGGCAATGTAGGAGTCGTCCATCGACTTGACAATCGACTCTGACAGTTCCGGCCAGATTAAACCCAAAACAGGGACCAGCAGGGCGAAAAGAAGAAACACGTAGATCAGTCCTCTGACGCCGCCGAAGAGAAATCCCATAAAGCCGTCGAAAAAACCGACCACGCCGCCATGGTATTTGCGCGAAAATAACCGTACGAGACCAAAGGAGACTAACTTGATACCGAAAACGATGCACAGAAAGGCGATGACAGTCATCAACGTAGACGTGATTGCTGCCGAAGTGCCGTATAAAAAGGTATCCGAGGCGTCGTTAACCCAATCGCTGAACAAATCCGGCATAGCCTGATAGGGGCTGCTGTCCTCTATTGAATTTTGCATATTTTCTAGCACGTAGCGGTTAATCGCATCGTCTGTGGTTGTGTAATCGATTAAAAGCCCTTTGACTGTATCGCAGAGGATAAAACCGGCGATGATGCACACAAACCACTGCATGAAACTGACCACAGTCCGCGCAACCCCTTTCTTCGCTCCCATGATGGTGGAAAAAAGAAGGATGCCGCAGATGACGATGTCTGTAATAATCCCTGATCCCAAGTTCATATATTATCTCCATTATTCGAATAGGTTGTTTTTTTTTACATATATTATATTACTAAAATTATCTTTAAAATGCAATACAAGGAGAATGTGTTATGGGCGGAGATTACAGGAAATTTACAGTAGAAATGCAGCTTATGAACGATGAATACAGACTTTGGAGGAGCGGAATTGACGGCAGCACATGCATTGTGGAATCCTATAAAGATAAAAGATCCCTATATTTTGCAGTTTCAAATCTTTTGCCGTCAGCCAGCCTGCTGTCCCAAGGGAACAGGGAATATCGCCTGATTTTGATGGGCGTGGACGAGGGAGAAATTATTCATCGGGATTTCGGATCTTTTTTTGTCGACCAAAAAGGAGACGGCAGCTTTTTTAAGAAGTTCACTGGTCCGACGTTAGAATGCTATACCCATTGCCTGCTGGTTTCTGCAGATCGTGCTGACGGCAGCATTGAAACAATCATGTCTGGGGAGATGCCTTTTTTTCAGAAACCAGAAGAAGAAGTAACAGAAGCGACTGCGATGCCATGTCAATTCGACGAGACCTGGAAAAGTATCTTTGATAACGTCAGCGATAAAAATGCCGTAGCGGCATTTTCGGAGAGCATGGATGAAACGGGTGCAAAGTGGTATCGAATCAGCAGCGGAAGCCAGATTCCAGCGCCTCTCACTAACTGCAGAGATCAAGTAGAGAAATACGGACATTACATAGTGGGACAAAGGGAGTCTTCCTATTATATCGGCATTCCCGGCAGGTTTTTGCAGGGAGAACAGCCGCTGCGCGAACAAAAATGCTTTGTTTTGTGGCAGCCCATTCGCGGAGGGGAAAAGTTCTTCAAGGACTTGTCAGAACTGACAGAAAAACTGCAGGAGGAAATCTTTGGATATTGGATCGGGGGAATCGATGGAGAAAGCGGCATGATTACACCTCTCTAGTTGCACAAAATTCAATACAAAAAACTGTTGAATACTGTATGGAATTGTGGTAACATTGAAAGGTATATGAATAAGTTTATGATAGAAGCCCTGGGGGAAGCAGAAAAAGCTTTCGCCATAGGGGAAATCCCTATCGGGGCTGTAATAGAAAAAGATGGACAAATTGTAGGCAGAGGTCATAACTTGACGGAGTCCATGAAGGACCCTACCGCTCATGCGGAGATGATGGCTATTCGGCAAGCGGCTCGCAACTTGGGCGGTTGGCGGCTCATCGGCTGTAATTTGTACGTTACAGTAGAGCCCTGCACCATGTGTGCAGGCGCCATGGTCTGGGCTAGAATAGACAATTTATATATCGGGGCGATGGACCCCAAAGCGGGGGCCTGCGGATCAGTATTCAATATCGTCAGCGATGACAGGCTGAATCACAGAATCAATGTAGAAACAGGAATCATGGAAGAAGAATGCAGCAAGATCATGAAAGCATTTTTCGCCCAGCTTAGAAATAGAAAGAAAAACAACAAATCGGAGGAGTAGGACATGAAAAGAATAGGCGCTATCGTATGCCTTGCAGCACTAATTGTAACAATGACAGCTTCTGTCTGCTTTGGCGCACAGTCACTAAAAGTGGTGAAAAACTATCCGCAGGACGGACAGACGAATACCACCAAGGACAACATGTGTGTAAAGCTGTGGTTCAACAACGATATGGACGGAAAGGATATGGAGAAAATAAACAAGGATTGCTTTTCCATTACTGATCCAAAGGGAAAGAAAATTCCAATCAAGGTTTATTACAACAATCCAAAGGACAAGAAACAGATCATGGTACTGGCGGATACGGCCAAGATCAACACCACCAAGGATATCCTGGACAATACCAAGTATACGCTGACCATATCAGGGAAACTGCAGGATAAAGCAGGGAATACCCTGGGAGAGGATCAGAAGGTTTCCTTCACGACTTTGAATCAGGGCCAGAGCACCAAAATATACATGATTATGATGGTCGTCATGATGGGCGGAATGTTCATCTTCTCTTCACGTCAGATGAAGAAGCAGGCTGCAAAACAGCAAGAAGAAGGCAAGATAAAAGAAGAGCCGTTTAATCCATATAAAGAAGCAAAGAAGACTGGGAAATCCGTAGACGAGGTCATTGCAATCCACGAAAAAGAGATGGCAAAGAAAGCCGCCAAGGAAGCAAAGAAGGCATCTCGTAAAAATAATGACGACGACGATGATGATTACGAAGACGAGGACAATGGCAACTACAAAGTAAAGGGTCCGAAACCGGTTTCTGCTGGCGGAAGCAGCTTTATCACAGGCCGAAAAGCCATAGCTGAAGCAAAAAGGGCAGAAGAAGAAAGACTTGAAAAAAGAAGAGCCGCAAACGCTAAAAAGAAAAAGAAAAAATAATTTATTCAAAATGAGCGGCTTACCGCTCATTTTGTACGTAAAATTACGGATAAAGAGGAACACATGGAAGAAATTAAGATATTGTCTTTTGCAAAGATAAATCTCTCCATCGATGTTACTGGAATTACGGAAGACGGCATGCATACTGTCGATATGATCATGCACCAGATATCTTTTCACGACGATGTGAAAGTCAGATTTATATCTGATCACACGAAAAACAGGGGCGATATTGATATTAAAGTGTCCACCAACCGTTATTATCTGCCAGTAGATGAGAGGAATCTGGCCTACAAAGCGGCGGCTTTGACGTCGTCTCTGTATGCAGACAAAGTACCTGGCGGACGAGTGGAAATTGATATTTTTAAAAGGATCCCAGTGGCAGCAGGACTTGCCGGCGGCAGTGGAAACGGTGCAGCCGTGCTCCACGGCTTAAACCAGTTGTGGAACCTGGACTTAGATTTACCGGAACTGTGCAGCCTGGGAGCAAGACTCGGTTCAGACGTTCCTTTCTGCGTCATGGGTCAGGCAGGGTACAACTTCTGTCTGCCAAAGAGTATACGCAAGGATAAGCTTGCAGTTTCATGCGCTAGGGCGACAGGAACGGGGACTGCGCTGACGCCTCTGAGAGGCATTAAACGATCCCTGGTCATTGCCAAACCGCCCATGGGCGTTTCTACGGCAGAGGTCTATCGGGAAATCGATCATTGCGAGATAAGCAAACGCCCCGATAACGACGCTTTGGCCAAGGGCATAATGAATAAAAATTTCACTTTGATTTATGACAATTGCATCAATGTTTTGGAAAATTATACGCTGCGGGCATATCCGGAGGTAAAGAAGTTAAAAGCGCTATTATCACAGAATGCGAGAGCAGAAAAAGTATTGATGAGTGGCAGCGGACCGACGGTATTTGCTGTATTTGACAGTATTTCCGGCGCAAAAGAAGCCTGTGAAATGCTCCGAAAACACCGTTACGAAGCTTACTGGACAAAAACCACAAAATAAATAGGAGATTGATATGTTAAACTTTGATTTACAGAACCACAGACCATTAAGAGAAATTGTGTATGAGCAGCTGAAAATGCAGATTCTTACTGGAAAAATCACACCGGGAACTAGAATGATGGAAGTTGAACTTGCCGATGAAATGGGCGTCAGCAGAACCCCTGTCAGAGAAGCTATCAGAAAACTGGAGAAGGAAGGTCTGGTTACCATTGAACCGAGAAGAGGGGCCTACGCATCTGATATCTCTGTAAAGGATATGCTCGATACACTGGAAGTGAGAGAGGATCTGGAAGGTCTTGCGGCAGCCCTTGCCGCGGAGAGAATGAGTGAGGAACAGATTGGAGATTTGGTCAAAATCACCCAAGGTTACAGCGAAGCAATCAATAACAGCGATACAGAAAAAATCATTCATTACGATGAAATGTTTCATAAACATATCGTTTCCTGCAGTGGAAACAAGACTTTGATTCACCTCAGCGAAACAGTGCAGGAGCTGGCGTTGAGATTCCGTTATCTTTATTATGATGATTTTTCAAGATACGAAAATATGCCGGTGGAGCATAGAGAAATCATCGATGCGATTACCAGCGGCGATGCAGAAGCGGCAAGACTGGTTGCAGATAACCATGTGAAAAAGCTGAAGGATTTCGTGGTCAAAGAGGGCGAGGATGTCTTTAAGCACCTGTAAACATACATATTAAAAGAACGAGCGTAAAAGCAGAACGTGAAGGATATAACCCGGCAGAGATGCCGGGTTTTATTGTATAAGTAAAACCACGCGTTAGACGCGTGGCTGGTTTTTGAAGGGCTTTGCATTTATTAAAAATTCTTAAGATTAATCATCAGCATTTGAATTGTGATATAATACAGATATAGTCTTTAAGTGATACATTGGAAAGGGGGGAAAATATGCTTGCTACAAAGAAAAAAATCATCTGTATCCTGTTACTTCTTCTGGTTATAGCGGCAGTCTTTGCACTGTACCGTACCGTGGGAGAGCCGAAGGTGGTTCCAAAGTTGGGAGAATATTCCTGCGAGAGCGAACTTGGTTCTGGCAGCTTTCTCCTCGCCTCTTCGAAAGATTTTACCATCGAACCGTGGATTCTGTCATCCTTCAGCGAGTTGATTGAGAAACATTACGGTGTGGAGCGCAGCCTATTACATGGCGATATTGTCGTCGTTGACTGGCTGAAAGATAAAAAACTCAAGTTCAAAGTGACTTCGGATACGAGCCTCGTCGTACTAGATGATTGCGGCTATTTTGAAAAGGGGAAGGTATATACGCTGAAAAAGGAAGCTGACAAAAGCAAAACAGCATAAACCAAAAGCGTAAAGGCAGAATGCGTCTTTACGCTTTTACCGGACCGTTTACTTCTTCTTTTAAAATTCTTTCATGAGTGCACTCATGATGGTCTGTTGCCTTTCGCTGAATCCGGCAGCGGCTTGCTTAGGATCATAGAATTCAACTAAAAGTGTGTGAATAATTCCCTTCTGTGATTCTGTAAGACCCTCGACAGAAACCATCTCCTTCTTTTCGAAGCCGACGAGATAGTCAAGAGAAACGTTGTACAGTGCCGCAATGTCTATTATAACATCCAGGGTGGGCAGCTTTAAATTGTTTTCATAGCTGCTGATAACTGGTTTGCTGCGTCCAATTTTTTTACCCATGGCTTCTTGAGAAAGGTGGCGCTGCAGGCGGAGTTCTCTCAGGCGCTGGCCAAAATCGAACATAGAATCACCTCCTTAGATACAGTTCTCGTATAGGAAACAATGTACTACGCGAATGTTCTTAAAACGAGAATATACGTTGAATTAAGTTTTCGATATGGAAACATTGTATGAGGAAATCTTAACAATTGATACTTTTTTCAAAAAAGTAAAATTAGAATCATATATTTTGCTAATGATGCAGCCTACAGCGTGCGACGATAATTTGTATTTAGGAAAATGTAACTACTGTAGTATACTGCGATAAAGAAAGGAGAGAGAAATGAAAAAGTATTGTGTGGCAGCGCTTTCTTTGATGCTGGCAGCTGTCCTCCTGACCGGATGCGGCAAAACTTCCTCAAACGAACAGATGAAGGCGCCGGAGTTTGAAGTCAGCAAGATCAATGTGAATTTGAAGTTGAATGCGGAACGAGAAGAACAGGAAGTATTATCCTACAGCGATGGCAAGAAGATGATTTTTCGGATACAGGGGGAGCACGAGGATGAATTTGTGGTAGGGGCGTCGGCAGATCGGTTCGTCATATATGACTTTGCTGACGAAAGCGCAGGCAAAGAGTATGTGATGGACAAAGATGTTTATGGCAAATTGGCGGTTCCGTACAAAGATGGGCTTCTGTACTCCTGCTATCGGGTAGATAGGAGAAATAAGCATCCCTATCATTGGCAGATCATTTATCAGAAAGGCGATAAAAAGATGGTAATCGACCAGGGAGAAGAAGAAATGAACGTTCAAGAGTCCATGATTGTTGAAGATGGTGTCATTTATTATACTTATGAAGATTGGAGCGACGGCTATCACTGCGGTGTACGGAAATTAGAAGATGATAAAACCGTCACAGTTGCTGAATACGACAATATAGATGGAATTGGTTTGATGAAGGTGGAAAACGGCATCTGTTATATTTCAATGTGGGGAGACAAGAGCGTGGAATACTCTGCAATCGATGGGAAGAAGGTCCTGTGGGAGAAAACGTTTGATGTGAACGATGGCAACATAAGGTCCAATGCAAATGATGAGTATCTTTTATGTTGGCAAAATGGATCGGAGGAAAATCTTACGGCCATAAACCTGAAAAATGGTGAGGCCATCGACTGTGATATTCAGCTGAAAGATCCATCAATGACGACCATCGGAGATTATTTCCTAATTGAGGATGAAAATAAGAATCAGTATTATGCTGTCGTTGAGGGCGATCAGATCAAAGTTGAGAAATTAGAAATGCCAGAAGAACAGCAGTATAAGCTTCCTCTCAGCTATAGTTTTTCTACTGGGAAGAACAGCGCGATCCTCGTGTCGGGAAATTGGGATGAAAAAAGAGAATACTACATCCTAAAGTTGAAATAAAAAAAGAAGGTGAGGCCGTGGAAATCATCCGTGGCCTCATCTTCCGTTGTTTGACACTTCCGCTTTTGCACCCTCTCCTTCAGAGATTTAATTGGATGCGCAGTTTATCTGGTGCAACCTTTTTTTCAGTGGTGATATACTTTTTCAGGGCATCGGTTAAGGTGATGCCTGCTTCCTTCCCATCAAATTTTCCCTTTGGAAAAGCGCCGGCAATATAGGAAATGGTATATGTAGCCTCTGGTTTTAATTTACTCCCGTCTTCCAGGGTCACAGCGGATACGCGTTCTCCCTCATCACGGTTCAAATGGTAAGCCAGTCTGAGACCGGATACGGCAAAGGGATGGAAGCGGCTGACTTTGCCATCTGCCTGTTCTGTTTCCGATGTCGCTCCGTATTCCAGCAGGGAGAGTAATTCTTTCCCAGTCATCGATGTGCGGACGGTCGTCAGCGGTACATCCATTAGAGGCTGTGCGATGCGGGTGATATCATCCTCTGCGATAGATCCCTTGTATAGCTTTGTTCGAATGCCGCCCACGGGATCATATCCGTCTACCTCCGATATGCCGATCAGGGAGACATCCGTGTTCGTAGCAGCGCGCAGTGCATCAGCTTTCAGACAGCCGGTCTGCAGTATGGTGAAGTCATCAGAAGCCTCACCCAGAGACTGTACCGACGGAGGTCCCTGCTTCAGAACCAGGCTGCATCTGTCCAAAATCTCTTCACTGCTGAGCTCTCCGCGGATGAAAGCACCAATATCTGTATCTAATACAGATGAAAACATATCATAGGTAGGCCGCATGATATAGCGCCCGCTTTCAATCTGCGTGTGTATCTGCGCCAATGCTGGATCATCTGGAATTTCTGCATCTATCGTAGCAGGCATCATACCCAGACCATCCTCCACTAAAAGTTCCTGCCCCTCCTCTGAGGCGATAAAATTCATAATCTCCATCGCAGCAGAAAGCTTCTTCTCGTTTCCAGGCTGCTGAAGATCTTTGTTCGCTCCGAAAAAATAGCCCAGATTCAGAAGCCACCCCTGTCCGTCAGTCATACTGAAATGAGGCATAAAACAGAAAGTATCTTTGCTGCTGCTGTTAAGGGTCCTTATATGGTCAATTTCTCCACCACCGATGGCGACCTCCCTGTTTGCAATTGCCTCGATGTTTTCGTTAAACGGTACGCTCATATCTTCCTGTTTGATGGCACCGATGTCCATCATGCGCTGCATATTCTCAAAAGCAGTCTTCATCGGATTTAAAGAAACGGTTTCTCCCGACATGAGCTTATTATGCCAGATCTGACCGTCTACCTGTGTCAGCGTATCCAGCGCTGAAAAGACACTGTATTGATAAATTTGATAACTCTGTGAGGCAGAATCAAAGTAGCAGTTGCGAAGTCCCCGGATTCCAGTCCGGTTAATTTTTTGTACTAAAGCAACAAATTCCTCATAATTCTCGGGCACCCGCCAGTTATTTTCCTCAAACAACGTTTTATTGTATATGTTGCAATTAAAACTCAAGGGTCCAGGAATCAGAGTAATATGGCCGTTTTCGTCCGCTTGCAGCAGATTTGCATTGAAGTTGACTGGGAACGGCTGTGTGGACAGATCGATCAGCTGATCGGACATGTTGACCTTTGGAATATGCCCCGCTTTTACCATGAGTAAGTCTCCGAAATCATGATGCTCTATATCGGCGACATGCTCGCTGATACGATACTGACCGGTATAACAGTCCTGGACCAACCTGATGTTAGGAAAGCGCTCCGCTGCGGCGGCAGCGAAATGATCCAGTTTGGAATTGCAGGTGATGGTGATCGTCACCTTGTCCATGTCAGACTGCGAGACGCCCAGCAGGTCTTCATCAACCTCTGCAGCCTTCGTAGAGCAACCTGCAGAGATGACTATCATAGTCAGCAGGCATACAGCAGTGAAAAATCCTTTTTTATAACGTTTCATTTTTTCCTACCTCGTTTTCAGCGATCAATCTGGTAATTTCCTTCAGGATCACATTCATATCCAGCGGTTTGGCAAAATGAGCATTCATGCCAACCTGCTTCGCAAGTACAATATCATCCGCAAATGCATCGGCTGTCATTGCAAAAACCAACACTTGATCCGCATCGGCTCGGTTCATGTGCCGGATGGCCTTTGTCGCTTCATAGCCATTCATGACAGGCATTTGTATGTCCATCAGAATCATCGCATAGTATCCTGACGGAGAGCATGCAAAGCGTTCCACAGCTTCCCGTCCGTCTCGGGCAGTATCAACTACAGCACCGGTGTCAGACAGGATTTCCTCAGCAATCTCCAGGTTAATCGCATTGTCATCCACCAGTAAAATGTTTTTGCCTAAAAGCACATTTTGTTCAGAAGCTGCCACGGGCTGTCCTTGATTGCAGTGAAGGTAGTACTTCTGAATGTTATGGTAAATCGTCGACTTGAAAAAAGGTTTTTGGATGAATCCGTTGATTCCCGCTTCATCCGCGTCCTTTTCTATGCCAGACCAATCATAAGCACTGATAATCAAAATCGGAACCTCTTCGCCCACAATTGATCGAATCTCTCTTGCTGTATCGGTTCCTTCCAGATCTGACATCCGCCAATCCAAGAAGATAATCTGATAATCGTCCCCGGTCTTGAGTGCTGCATCTGCCTTTTTGACAGCTTCCAGGCCGCCGAATGCAACATCCGCCCTTGCCCCGAGTTCCCGCAAATAATCAGCAGCTGAACGGCAGGTATCGGCATCATCATCTGCCACTAATACATGGATTTCTGGAAGCGTCATCTCTTCTGACGCATCGGCGATAGGGAGATCCATTTCTACCGTAAATATGCTCCCTTTGCCCAGCTCGCTCTCTACGGAGATAGAACCCTCCATCATAGTCACAATCATCTTCGTAATGGCAAGACCCAGTCCGCTTCCCTCAATTTTGTCGATTTTGCTATCCCGCTCTCTCGTAAATGAGGTAAACAGGTTCTTCTGAAATTCGGGAGAGATGCCGATACCGCTATCTGCGACTTTCAATGTGAGGTGGACAGCGCCTTCTTCTGCTGCAGGTTCTTCCGTCACGTCAAGGCTGATGCTGCCGCCTTCAGGGGTGAACTTTACGGCATTGCCCAGTAGATTGATCATGACCTGGTTCAGGCGCAGGGAATCGAAGATCAGATTCTCGTGCTGTATATTATGAAGCCGTATATTAAAGACCTGCATTTTCTGAAGAACTGCTGGCTGAGTAATATTCACCAGGTTCTGCATCAGTTCTACCAGAGAAGCGGTATCTTTATTAAGTACCATTTTGCCGCTTTCAATTTTGGACATATCCAGAATGTCATTGATCAGACCTACGAGCAGCTGACCCGATAAGTTGATTTTTTTCAGGCAGTCTGTCACCTTTTCTCTTTCTTCTATATGATCCTGCGCAATCTTTGTCATACCGATGATGGCATTCATCGGCGTTCGGATATCATGAGACATATTGGAAAGAAATTGACTTTTTGAGCGATTGGCGCTTTCGGCCGCCTTGCGTGCTGCAGCCTCCGCTCGCAGCACTTTCTTTGTCGAATCCGAATAGAGCAGGACAAAAGCGATTACGATCAAGGCTCCGATCAGAAACATGCACAGAAATGTGATCATAGATGACTGCATCAACCGGCCGCTGACTACGTCCACAGGCACCATCGTGACAAGCTGCCAGTCATCGACGCCCACGGATGTATAGTTCAAATAATATTCCTCGTTATCCAGATGGAAGGTCATCAGTTCCTGCTGTCCGCTGCGTATATTGCTGCGAAGGGAATCGAGGGACCCGCGTTTAAACTCTGCCGCTTCCAGGCTGTTTATCATATTATATCCGTCTATTATGTCTGCCTGGCTGGAACGGAAAAGGGCGACTCCATCCTGATGAACGATGTACATCATCACTTTACCGTCATATGCATGGATATTTAGCATGTCAAAAAGATTCTGACTATTATAGACGACGCCTAATGCGCAGATCTTTTTTCCATTGACGATCCGCTTTTCGACGGGAATCAAAAATATCAGGCTGCCCTCTGTGGAAAGCATGTTGTCCAGGATGATTGGCTGCTTATTCGTGAGCAGTTTTTCTGTAACTTCTTTGCTCCAAAGCAAAGAAAAGGATTTTCCTTTGTCATAGTACATCGCGTCCTCATCCACAAGACATAAGGAATCAAATCCCAGATCTTCTTTCTTTTCTTTAATATAGCTGTCGAGATCCGTCCAGTCATCACTGGATGAATTTATCAGATATTGATAAAAGACGGTCAGCATATTCCACTGATCACGAGACTGCTTTTCGATTGATGAGGCAATCTGCGCAGACAGTTCATTTAAATGTTGCGAGCCTTCTTCATATGTAGTGCTGCGAATCAGCATAGAATTGAAGACAAGCGTAATAATTACAATTGCCGCAAAAATAATGATAAGGAATTTTCGCCAATGTTTAAGTAAAAGCTTTTTCATAATATGTATCCAATCTGTCTTTTTTATAAAATGTATACAAAACTATTATAAAAAAAAAAAAAAAGAAAAAAAAAAGGCAGAAAAGCAATAGCGCAATTCAGATATTAACGACAGCAAAAAAGCTATGGCTCCGCTGATTCCTGCACCAGCGGAGCCATAGCTCTCCCGCACCTTGCCTGCTTTACCTCTTCTTCGAAAATTCTTTCATCAATTCACTCATAATCGCCTGTTGTCTTTCACTAAAACCGACAGCCGCCTGCTTTGGATCGTGGAATTCAAATACCAGCGAGTGTATAATCCCTTTCTGTGATTCTGTCAGGCCTTCTACAGATACCATCTCCTTTTTTTCAAAGCCGACCAGATAGTCCAGAGAAACATTGTATAGCGCTGCAATGCTCATCAAAACATCCAAAGTGGGCAGTTTTAAATTATTCTCATAACTGCTGATGACAGGCTTGCTGCGGCCGATTATCTTGCCCATTGCTTCTTGAGAAAGGTGGTGCTGTTCCCGCAATTCTCTCAAGCGTTTTCCAAAGTCAAACATAGGATCACCTCCTTAAAATCCAGTTCTCAGATAAAAAACAATTTACTACATAAAAGTTCCAAAAACGCGAATATACTGCGAATTATGTTTTTAATACGAAAACATTTGCGCCGTCGATTATAATTAACTTTTGTTCTTTAAAATAATAAAATTATAGCGAACCTGCAAAGGAATAAATATGCTGCAGTCAATTGTTAACATGAAGGGGCTATCGCATTTACTGAATTTTTCACCAGCAGCGATAGCCCCTCCGTTTATTGTCTTTTACTATTTCTTTTTCGAAAACTCCTTCATTAACGCACTCATAATGGCCTGTTGTCTTTCGCTAAAACCGACGGCAGCTTGCTTTGTATCGTGGAATTCAAATAGAATTGTATCAACAATTCCTTTTTGTGATTCTGTAAGGCCATCTACAGAAACCATTTCCTTTTTCTCGAACCCGACAAGGTAGTCCAAAGAAACATTGTACAGTGCGGCAATGTTGATTAAAACATCCAGGCTTGGAAGTTTTAAATTATTTTCATAGCTGCTGACGACAGGTTTACTGCGGCCAATTATTTTGCCCATGGCTTCTTGGGAAAGATGTCGCTGCTCCCTGAGCTCACGCAGGCGTTGTCCAAAGTCGAACATAGAATCACCTCCTTAAGAACATGTTTGTATATATAACAATGTACTACATTATAGTTTCTGAATCGAGAATATATGATAAAATGAATTCTTGAAACGAAAACATTTTTGTTGTGTTCAATTTTCGTTATTTTGCACGTTGTGGTTCTATTCATTCCCCTTTTGGCATACCCTTTAACAGGAACATCTTTGAAGGGAGAAAAGCCATGACATACGAGAACGATATACCTGAGTACGCCCTGCAGCCAGCCAGAGCACCTAAGACGATCGAGGCAGAAGCTATTTACAATACAGAAAAAATTGTTTATCCGGCGGAGGAACAGACCGTAAGCTACCAGTTTGAAGAGGATATACTGGTACCAGATACGAAGCCGGATATGAGGGAAATACTTTTGATGGATGCAGCGTGCGATATCATGCCGGCAGAGAAAAAAGTATCTCCCAAAACAGATGATCTGCTGAATATCACAGGAGCGATTACCATTCAGACGATCTATGATTCAGAATCAGACGATAAGGAACCGGTAGCCATTACATCAAAGGTACCGTATAAATATCAGTGGAGCCTCAATCCGCTGGACCAGGCGGAAGGTGTATTTGCCTGCAGAGTGAAAGCTCTGGAATACATGATTATCAACGAACGTAAATTCCGTGTCAAAATTACCCTGGAATTTTCGGGACAGCTGTTTTGCGAGAGAGAATTCCAATTTTTTGATGGGCTGAGAGATGAACAGCTTGAAATGAAAAGAGCAGAGGCGTCTTTAACCTGCTTGGAGCTGATAAAAAAAGATGAAGTGTCTATAGACGAGACGTTCAAGGGAAAGGACTCCAATTTCAGACCGGAATACATATTAAAACAGGACTTCACAATTACGGAGAACTATCGTCAGGTGACGACAGAAAAAGTGGTCATCAACGGATTCGTATTCTGCAGTCTTTTGTACTCTGCAACGGACCCGTCAGAAGAGGAGCCCAAATCTGCCATCTGCCAGCACAACCAGAGAATTGAGTTTACCCAATTCGTGCCTATCGAAAAAGAACATCGCGGCAAGAACTGGAATTCAGTGAAGACCTTCTTTAACAGCAAGGACTTGGCCGTAGTTATCGAGCATGACGAAGAAAATCCTGACGAGATTCATTTCCGCATCAAAGGCGACGTGCAGACCAGGGTAGAACTCTATGAGAGCAGACGCAGAGATATGATTGTCGACGCCTACCATAGAGAAAAGAATTTTGCTTACGAGTTTTCCACGAAAAAAGTTTCCAATATTTCCGATGCAGCCATGTCGGAAACCTCTATCAGAGAAATTGTCAATCTGCCAGAAGGAGCAAAGGCATCAGAGGCCGTCTACTGTAACGCCAAGATTCTCGAATGTGAATGCGCCTGCGAAAGAGGCAAGGTTATCGTGACGGGAACAGCTTCCTGCTGTGCTCTATGGAAGGACCAGGACGACTGCTTCAAAGCGGCAAGAATCGTTCCTGATTTCAGGGGATCGGTGGATATGGAAAAAGCTGTTACAGGTCAGAAAGCCTGCTGCAGACCACTCATAAAATCTGCCTGGGTTGAACTGATTAACGAAAAGCAAATCGAAATTAACTGTACCATCATGCTGGGCGTGGAGACCTATGACGAAGGAGAAGTGGTGCTCCTGGAGAAGCCGCACTTTGTCGATAAACCGAAAGAAAAAGAGTATCCGATGGTCATCGTCACGATGAAGCAAGGAGAAACTCTCTGGGAACTGGCAAAACGCTACCGCACGACAGAAGATCATATCAGAACAGCCAACAATCTGGAGGAAGAGCCGGAATGCGGGCAGCGGCTACTGATCGTCAAATAGTGTGTCTATAAGGCGACCAAAATGAACTAGTCCTAATTCAGACTAATTAGTTTTAAAAAAAGATGTATATATTATGAATTCCTGTCCATACTTGTTTCAGAAAGGACAGGAATTTTTTATGAGAACTACATTATTACAAAGAGAATTAATCCTTTGGCTCATCTTTTTTCTGCTGGTGTCTGCCACGGGGACTTATTACATAAATCATACGCCCAATGATCATCCGGGGATGATCAGACTACACGTGATCGCAAACAGTGACTCGAAAGAAGATCAGGCGCTGAAGCTGGCGGTCAGAGATGGTATCCTGGAATTTATGGACGGGCAGGACAGCATTGACGATGCGCGCCAGTACATCAACGACAATATCGATGAGATCGAGCAGATTTCTGAGAAAATCATCGAAGAGAACGGATACGATTATCCTGTAAGAGCAAAGCTTGGAGTCAGCTTCATTCCGCAGAAGAGTTACGAAGACTTGACCCTGCCGGCTGGAAACTACGAGGCGCTGAAAGTTACGTTGGGCAAGGGAGACGGCCACAATTGGTGGTGTGTGATTTTTCCTCAGTTATGTCTGGTGGGAAAGAAAGATAAAAAAGATAAGATCATCTTAAAATCAAAGGTAAAGGAAATCATGAAAAAGCAATTAAAAAAGTCCTCTCATTAACAGAGGAGGACAGAGACAGGGACCAATTGCAGTCCCTGTTTTTTTGTGCTTAGCCTGCAAGAATGCGCTTAAGCGCCACGGCGATATATATATCAAAGGACATGGGAAATTTGCCGAAATCCATGTTGAGCAGATTTTTAATCCTTGCCAGCCTGTACTGAATCGTGTTGCGGTGCACGTATAGCAGTTCTGCAGTCTTCTTTACTTCTGCACCTCCATCGAGGAAATAGGTAGTCAGGGTGAGCAACAGATCCTCCTCGGTTTCCCGGATAATTGGCGAAAGCATCTGCAGATATTTTTCTGTTTCGCCATCCAGAGAACTGATAATGGCTTTGCATCTGCCGGCAAAGTCGATTTCACTTTTATTAAAAAAGGATTTGCGAGGATAAATTTTCATCGCTGTCTCGATGTGTTCCGTGTAGCTGATATAAAGCTCTCTGACTTGGGAAGCTGCGTCAACATTGGAGAAGAGTGCGTAGTTCTGCACCGACTCAAAACGCTGAATTTCCCGGGCCACTTCTTCCAGCAGAATATGATCTTTTGCCAGATCACTGCTGTAGGAAAAGAGAAAGATGACATAATTGGCGAAAGAATCGATAATTGCGCTTTTTGCGATATCATAGAACCGCTCGCGCAGATTTCTAATAAACGTGTCTTTCCCTGTCTTTTCGGCAGTTTCTTTATTGAAACGCAAAATTGCAAAAGCATCGTATTCGGACAGATCAATCAGATGGTCCTGGCATATGTGCCGGGTTAAGTCCAGGTCGCCTTCGATCAAAGCTGGAATCAGAGATTCCTTGGCCGTCAGATTCAGATTGTAATTCCAAACGGCCGCAAATAGTTGAATGATTTCCACTACCTGCTCCATAATTACAGTGGTTAATCTGTTATTTTTGCTCACGGCTAACAGAGAAAGGCGGGCGCCGTCTTTGTTGGTAAAAGGGTGGCGAAAGTAGCGATAGAGGCGACCATTTTTTTCTGCGGTTCTATATTTACCAGCGTGATTGTCGTTAAACTGTGTTAAAACGTCAGAGAAATTTACTGCGTTAGTCTTAGGCCAGTAGGAATACCCAATCAGATTGTCGTCAGCATCGCAGAGAAAAAAGGAAGCCTTTGCATAGTCGGAGGCCAGGGACAGGGGACTATTTATGGTGCGGTTTGAAGGAGAGAGCTGAGACAAACGTTCCATAGTATTGTCCACAAAGAAATTTCTGTTTTTTTTGTCCATAAAAACAGCCTCCATCACTTCACTGATGACGTCGCTGTACCGCAGACCCATATCGGCGCCGGGCAGGACGATGATCGGAAAGTTCAGCCGGTTGGCCGTTTCTATTAACTTATCGTCAATCCTTTCTAAAATGCGGTCAGCGTAGAACAAGACCAGGCCGACTTCGCCGCATTTCTTATATTCTTCCAAAGCCCTGCATTGTGCATCTACATCATCTTTGATCGAGTAGAGGGCGGACAGCAGCAATTCGTTAGAAATAGAATAACTGTCGCCAGGAGTGTCGAATTCAACGACAGAAACTGTATTGACAATGCTGTCCAGCCCTTTTTCTCCTGCAATGACGCTGCCCAGGGACAGTGAGGGCAGCTGCAGACAGTCTTTGATCGTAACGCTCATCCATTTCTCCATTTCTTTTTTGTTATTATGGTAACACAGCCCGGCTGGGAAAACAAGGGGGCGATGTGCAGGTGCACAAGATGAAACGGTGGATTTTGATGATGTGTTGAATGACAGGAGAAACTTCACAGTGTTAAAATACAGAAAATTTGAAAAGTAATAGTTATTGCATCGAGAAGGAGGGAAAAATGGAAAAGAAGAACAATGCAGAAGCCAATGCGCTGACTCCCATCGGGAAAAATGAGCGAAAAAGCTGGATTTCTATGGCTTTTGTGCAAGCTGGAATCTGCGTATGCGTACCTTCATTTTTGGAAGGTGCGTTGTTGGCGGAAGCAATGCCGGTATGGCCTGCGATTATTTCTGGTACGTTAGGATATGTGATTGTCGTGGTCGTCATGTCAATTTTGGGTATGATGGGCTGTGATTTGGGAATGGCATCGTGTACGCTGACAAAATCCACCTTTGGTGACAAAGGCGGCCGATATATCGTCAGCTTGATTTTTGCAATCAATCTGATCGGCTGGTTTGGGATACAGAACGGCGTCTGCGGTGAAGCCTTCACCAATTTTATGAGCGAGTATGCCGGAATTGAAGTTCCCCTGGTCGTATCGAATATCCTATGGGGGATCATCATGCTGCTGACAGCAGTTTTCGGCATGAGCGCTTTAGAGAAACTGGACTATGTGTCTATTCCATTTCTGATCGTAGTCATGGCCTTGGGAACCTACCTGGCAATCAAAGAATACGGCATGTCCGGTATGGGTAAAGAGGTGACCCAGACGATGAGCTTTTTAGGCGGCGTCGGACTGTCCTTTAACTTTTATGCGGTAGGCACTATCACCGCGGCCGATATTACCAGGTTTCAGAAGTCGAGAAAAGATACGATCAAATCTGTCGTCTGGGGTGTTTTCCCGATGGGGGTTATCACCTTGGTCCTGGGCGTACTGCTGACCAAGATTGCTGATAATTACGATATCAGCATGGTACTGATTGCCGTAGGGATTCCGGTTTTCGGAGTGCTGGCACTGATTTTGTCTACCTGGACCACGAATTCCACCAATGCTTACAGTGCAGGACTGGATATCGTCATGGCCTTGGGCGTGCCGGATCACAGAAGACGGGAGGTTACCATCATCGCAGGACTGGTAGGAACCGTTCTCGGCGCGGTGGGAATTCTCAATCATATCGAAGGCTTTCTAAGCTTCCTGTCCTTCCTGGTCTGCCCGGTGGGCGGGGTCATGATGGCGGATTACTGGATTGTCGGCAAAGGAAAAGCCGAGAACTGGCATCCTGTCAAAGGATTTAACTGGACGGGGGTAGCTTCCTGGGCCTTGGGGGCAATTATCGCTTACCTGTTCAAAATCGAGTATTTGGGTATTTTGGCGGGATTCGTCATCTATCTGATCGTTGAAAAATTTGTGCCGTCCCAGTCGAGAGTGGCTGACGGCAGGTTGAAAGAGGAGAAAGCATCATGAAAACATTAACAAAACAGAATATTATCGACATTCTTTATGGCTGCACCGTTTTAGGAACAGGCGGTGGAGGAAATCTGGAAGAGGGTCTTGCTATGATGGAGCAGGATTTCCAGGAAGGCAGGCAGCTGCGCCTTGCAGATCTGGATGAACTGCCAGATGACGCTTATATTGCCACTCCTTACGGCTGCGGCGCGCCGCCTGCCTTAGACGCAGAGGAAGATGAAAAATACAAGAGACTTCCGCATCTGGACTATCCGGCATCAATATTGGCCTTCAGAAGCTTGGAAGAGCACTTTGGAGAAAAATTCTTTGCTGTCTCCTCCACAGAGCTGGGCGGCGCAAACACGGCAGAAGCTTTACATACAGCGTGTCAGTTGGATCTGCCTCTGATGGACGCAGACCCGGCAGGAAGATCGGTGCCGGAACTGCAGCATTCCACTTATTTTGTCAAGAACAAGCCGATTACGCCTATGGCAGTAGCTACCGACTACGGCGATGTGGTAATTTTAAAAGACGCGGTGGACGATTTCAGAGCAGAGGAAATTACAAGAGCCATCGCAGTAGTCAGCAATTCGATGGTAGGTGTGGCTGACCACCCGATGAAGGGCAAGGACTATAAAGAGTCCATCATTCCGGGCGCCATCAGTTACGCCATGAAAATTGGAGAGATACTCAGAGAGGAACGTGAAGCAGGCAGAAGTGGAGAAGCGGTGGCAAAGGCCATCACAGAGGCCATGGACGGCAAATTCCTGTTCAAGGGAAGTGTGGAAAAAACCCCTTGGGAGCAGAGAGACGGCTTTAACTATGGGGAAATCTATCTCAGCGGAAAAGACGATTACGACGGCGAAGCGTATAAAATTTGCTTTAAAAACGAAAATATTATATCATATAAGAATGACGAGGTGGACGTAGTGGTTCCCGATTTGATCTGCATGGTAGATCAGGACGGCAAGCCGCTGACGACGCCAAACTTTGAAGAGGGTATGGAACTGAACATCTTTGCACTGCCGGCGCCGGAAATCTGGACCACAGAGGCAGGTCTTGCATGTTTCGGCCCAAAACACTTTGGACTGGAGGTTCCGTATATCCCTTTTAGTGAAAAATAGAGGTGTAATATGGCTTATATCAAAGAAGACAACATGCTGCAGGATCTGAAAGGACTGGTTTCCATTGAGAGCGTCAGTGGGCAGCCAGAAGGGGAACTGCCTTTCGGCAAAGGACCCCATCTTGCGCTGGAATACTGTTTGGATCTATGCAGCAAATTGGGATTCCGCACAGGACGATGTGAAAACTACATGGGTTATGCTGAAATCGGCGAAGGCGACAAGCTGATGGGGATTTTAGTCCACCTGGACGTGGTTCCCGCCGGTCCCGGCTGGACGGTGGAACCTTTTGATGCCACGATCAAAGGAGATCGTATCTACGGACGCGGTGTGATCGACGACAAAGGCCCTGCCATTGCGGCGATTTATGCGATGAAGGAACTTGCAGACAGCGGAAAACCTTTGGGCAAACGAGTGCGGATTATCTTCGGCTGTTCCGAGGAGACGGGTGAGTGGAAGGACATGGAGTACTACAAGGCCCATGAGGAGCTGCCTGATTTCGGGTTTACGCCTGACGCTGACTTTCCGCTGATCTACGCAGAAAAAGGAATTCTGGATTTAATCCTGCGGATGCCGAAGGCGCAATCTGATCTCGTATCCGCGGAAGGCGGTGAAGCGCCGAACATGGTGGCCGGCAAATGCGAGGCTGTCTATTTGGACGAGGACGGCATGGAGCACGCTTTGATGAGAGAAGGAAAGTCTGCCCACGGCAGCATGCCTTGGCTGGGTGAAAACGCCATCGGCCTGGTGATGAAAGAGATGAAGGGCAGATTTGCAGAATTTTACAACGAGACAATCGGCCAAACCTACGACGGTTCGCTGCTGAACTGTAAACTGTCCGATGAACAGAGCGGCGATATCACCATCAACCCCGGCGTAATCAAAATGGACGAGGACTGGATTTACCTGGCCCTGGATATCCGTTATCCGATCAGCTTTACGGAAGAAGAAGTCACCAGGCGCATTACTGAGCGAGTGGAGCCATATGGGGTAGAAGTCCATGTGGCGGGCGGTGAACGATCCGTCTTCCTCGACAAAGACAGTGAATTTATTCAGGGACTGTTGGCTGCATATCGCGAAATTACAGATGACGACAGCGAGCCGATGGTCATGGGCGGCGGCACTTATGCCAGAGCCATGGATAACATCGTCGCATTCGGACCGGTTTTCCCTGGCAGGGAGTGCACGGAGCACCAGCCGGACGAGTATATTTTGATCGAGGACCTTTATAAGGCAAGAGAAATCTATCGATTGGCCATCGAGAGAGCTTAGGGACTAGCGGACGTTTACTTTTTCTTGTCCGGGGTATCATATATCTATCACAACGCAGGAGGAAATTTTCATGAAGAACGTTTTGATGATGATCCTGGAAAGCTGCCCCTATTGCCAGCAGGCATTGGAGATGATGGACCAGCTGAAGGAAACACACCCGGAATACAAGGATGTAGAAATACGCATCGCTGACGAAGAGCAGGAAAGCGCTCTGGCTGATACGCTGGACTACTATTACGTACCGACCTACTATGTGGATGGAAAGAAAATTCACGAAGGAGTTCCGACTTTGGAAAAGGTACAGGCCGTTTACGAAGAAGCACTAAAATAAAAGGAGCCGCAAAGGCTCCTTTTCTATTTGTCTTAGGCTGCTTGTCTGGACTGCTATTTCCAGGAATTCAGTTCCACATGTACATCGCCGTTGTCATCAATGGCGAGACGCATGGACTTGATGTATTTATCGTAAAATTGCTTTTTTTCCTCTTCGGATAAGGTTACTCTGGTGGCCTGCAGAATATGGCTCATCAGGTCTTTTACATTGAACTTTACTGTGAAATCCAAATATTTTCGCGTCTCAAGTACCAAGGCGTTGACGATAATTTCCTCATTATCACCTGAATAGAAATCATCGAGGAAACAATAAAAAATTCCAGAAGTCGCCAGGGCGGTTTTCATATCCGGACCGCATTTTTCCCGTTCGATCATAACTAGAAAATGAGCGTCTGGCAGGGCAGAAATCAACCCCCAATAGTCTGAATCACTGGAAACGATGATAAAAGAATCTGTATTGTTCTGATAAAACTCTTTGCAGGCATCGGCGGTGAGACGGATGTCCACCAATGATTTATTCTGTTTGATTCGTTCGATGACGATGTGCTCAATGGGTACGTGGACATATTGCTTTAGAATGGCCCAGGCGTCAGTAGTATGTACGTCGTCAAAGAGAACGACGCGGGCAATTTTTTCTAATATATCTGTTTCCAGGTGGTTAAAGACGGCGCACAATTTATAAGGGTCGGAGTTCTCACAGTCAACGACGACCACGGTGCGGCCGCTGTCTTCGAGGAATTGATAGATATTGTCCTTGGTGCGGCTGCCGGCGTCAGATACTTTGCTGAAGTCTTCAAATTTATCAAAATTCCATTCATATAATAAAGTTACGAATTTCTTGTCGTTATATAGAATATTTCCTTGATCTGTCGGTGGCCAGTTCATATACATACGGTAGGGATAAAAGTTTTTATTCATATAATACAGGTTGGCGGCAACTTTAGTGCCTTCTTCGGTCAATCCGTTGGGCATGATGAAGATTTCCCTCAAATACTGCCAGTTGAGCCACATTGGGAAAAAATCTTTACAGTTGTTGATTCTGTCCATGATCAGACGGTTAATATCAATGATGTAGTGTACCAACTTGCTGTGTGTCTTGACAATGTGAATGTGATCCTGTTCTAGCTGCGTGATTGCATCGATGGGTATCAGCTCAGGCATAGACATCAGACCTTTGTATTCAAAGGTCATTTTTTCGTTAATATAACCGAAATTTCTTTCTATGGCCGTTCTCAGCATACATAAGTTGCGTATGATGCGGGCGCTTTTCTCTTTCTCTAATCTTTCGTATACCTCTGGCCTCGGTGAACCAAATTCGTTCTGAAAAATCTTCTCCGGTACGCCAAGAAGATAGGCGACAGTGGATACGATGGTATAGGTGTTTTTAAAATAGATATCGGTAGTCGTCTCGCTTTGACTCTGTAAAATGCTGGCTTCGTTCAAATCTCTGTTCATTCTTTCCCTCCTTATATTATAGTTTTTAAAGTTTATCTTCTCGATATTACAGTACAGATGAAATATATTATAGTGATAATGTAATATTGCAATTTATTATAACATACTTCCACCACTTTTCTGTGAAAAATATGGCAAATTGACCTAAAATTCTGCTGCTGTGATAAAAATTTACGTGAGAGACGAAGGAAAAGAAATTACAGAGAAAAGAGTATTAAAAAACCGGCGCCTTGGCGCCGGTTTTATTCCCAGACAGTCACGATACAGCCGTCTATGTTGTTTCCTGAAACTTCCACAATGGCGTTGTCGGATACCTGCATTTCTGAGACTGCTTCATTGGCGTAAGAAATCTGAATCTGCCGCGCTCCGCATCGCAGCTTCAATGCCTTTGCTCCTGCAGGAAACGCTTTGAGATATTCGATATATTCCTCCAGGCACAAACCCAAGTTTTCCATGACTTCGGAGTGAGGATAACCCACATATCTAAAGTGCCAAGGCTCGCAGGCAATGCGAGTGACGGTCTCTTTTTCCCCCGTATAACGTTGAATGAAACCGTACTTCGAGGCCAGCTTGCGAAACTCGGCGCATATTCCCTTGTTAGGAAAGTCCGGACAGATAAAATCTATGTAATCGGCCTTTTCTCCTAAATCAATGGCCAGCCCGCTCTGGTGTTCGCTGCAGCCGGGCTTTGCGACAAACTTCTCTGTGAATTCTGTCCCATTCTCCGTCAGAGAGTCTCTGTAGATTTCTTCTTGTTCTGCCAGCGGGCGGTAACCGCTGACGGGAACAATGCTGTCAGCGGCGTCAATAGTCTTTAAAATCTGCCGGAGGCAGGCGGAGGCTTTGATGTGCAGCAGAACCGATGGAAACTGATCTAAAATCGGAACACAGGGCGGCTTCTCATCATTCTGCAGAGGCCAGAGCCCGTTGACCAGGATCAGATTTCCTTTATATTTATCCCCTTTTGAAAATTTAATGGTTCTCATAGTTATATCTCCAGACTGATTAGTTTTTCTACTATGGCAGCATAATCCAAACCGACGCCCTGCAGCATGCTAGGATAGCGGCTGCAATCCGTGCAGCCAGGTATGGTGTTGACTTCGTTGAACACAATCTCCCCTGACGGTGTTAGAAACATGTCAACCCGGGCAAAACCGCTGCAGTCCAACGCTCTGTAGATCTTTGCAGCTGCCTTGCGAATGCGTTCTTCCGTATCAGCATCGATTCGAGCAGGCATGTGGATCTTCGCTGTCCTCTGTGTGTATTTTTCTTTGTAGTCGAAGAAACCGTGAGACAATTCGATTTCATCGACTCTGCCGAGGATCAATTCGTCGTTGCCTAGAACAGCGCAGCCCACCTCAAAGCCTTCGATGTTTTCCTCCACGATGATTTCGCTGTCGTAGCGGAACGCCAAATCTACAGCATCGGCCAATTGTGCTTTTTCTGTAATTTTACTGATACCGAAAGAGGAACCAGCACGCAGCGGTTTTACAAAGAGGGGATAAGACAAGGATTTCGTTTCTTCGTACAGCATTTCCGCGGTCGGCTTGCGGTCAAAGAAAGCTGCCTTCGGAACCTGGATGCCTGCCAGACTGACAATTTGATGTGCGCGGTACTTATCCATACAAAGGGCAGATGAAAGAGCCCCGCAGCCTATGATGGGAACTCCGGCCATTTCGGCTAATCCCTGTACGCTGCCGTCTTCGCCGTTCTACCTACGCCTGTGTCCGAGAAACTGAAATAGTAAAAACGTTCGTCTTCACGGAAAC